>Ga0315294_10001716_pt1 | contig 23958 bp, 22 predicted proteins | sample YL17G13_40_MG_FD_203626 | JGI IMG/M metagenome (GOLD analysis project Ga0315294, IMG submission 203626) | Sediment microbial communities from Yellowstone Lake, YNP, Wyoming, USA - YL17G13_40 | ecosystem: Environmental > Aquatic > Freshwater > Lake > Sediment | place: USA: Wyoming | collected...
GCCGCTTCGTCACAAGAAGTGGCAAAACTTAAAGACGAGTTGAAGCAAATGAAGGAAGAGGCGCTGGCGCCAAGTGCCGGCGCGGGCAATGAAGGCGAAAACAGGGTGAGAATAGCCACTACCAGCAACGATAAGTTGTATAAGTTACTGCTTCTTGACAAGTTGAGCGAAGTGGAAGCCCGTGACGCAAACGTTACCCAGAAACTTTATGACACGCTTTTAGAGCGGCTTGAAACGGCCAAGATCACGCAGCGCCTTGAGTCATCAAAAGAGGGGACAAAATACACCATACTTGATCCGCCGAGGATGCCGTTAAAACCTACCAAGCCGAACAAGTTGTTAGTCATGTTAATGGGAGCGTTTTTAGGAATGTGTCTGGGCGGAGGCGCGGTGTTTACCGCGGAACTTCTGGACCATTCGTTTATCGGCGTTGATGAGGTGAAGGCATTTCTGGAATTACCGGTCTTAGGGGCCATATCAAAGATCATCACTTCAGATGACCTGAAAGTATATGAGATGCGCCGGGCGAAGATCACCGCCATCTCCATCGCGACGGGCGTGTTGTTGCTGGCAGTTATAATATTTAACGTTATTTTGGGCAGCTAAAAAGGAGCAGCTATGTACGAAAAATACTACGGCTTCAAAGAAAGGCCATTTAACCTGACGCCGGATTCCAAGTTCTTCTTCGCGAGCGCGAAGCACGAAGAGGCGCTGAACTGCCTTCTCTTGGCCATCAGCGAAAAGAGCGGATTTGTGGTTGTTACCGGTGAAATCGGCTCGGGCAAGACGACAGTCTGCCGCTCCCTGATAAATAGATTGGACCTGACGACGAAAGTCGCGCTTGTGCTCAATACGCATTTAGGCAAAAAGGAGCTTCTGACGACACTGCTTGAGGATCTTGGCATAGAATATAAATCCACATCCAAAACGCACCTCATATCCGCGCTCAACAAATATTTAATAAAACAGGCATCAAGCGACGTCAACGTGGTGCTTATTATAGATGAAGCCCAGAATCTGACGCCCGGCGTTATAGAAGAAGTCAGGATGCTTTCAAACTTTGAGACTGAAAAGGAGAAATTGCTCCAGATAATCCTCATAGGACAGCCTGAGCTAAGGAAAAAGATAGCGCTTCCCCAGCTGGAGCAGTTCAGACAGCGCATAGTTATGCATTATCACCTTGAACCGCTTGATTTGACAGAAACCGATGAATATATCATGCATCGCCTTGTCAAAGCCGGCGCTCAGGATACAGACATCTTTACGCCGGATGCGATTTCAGAAATATACAAGTATTCAAAAGGCGTGCCGCGCCTTATAAATATCGTCTGCCACAACGCGCTCATCAGCGGCCTTGTTTACGAGACGCGCAAGATCACACGCGAAATCGCAATGGAGGCGATAGGCGATTTAGTAAACGGCATAAGTTATAAGCCGGCGCGTAAGATGGATGACAAGAGCATTAAAATAACTGACGAAACATATAGCGTGTAGTGTATTGAGTATAGAGTATAGAGTATTGAGTATTGCGTAAAAGCATGAAACTCAATACTCAATACACAATACTTAATACTAAATAAGGAGACAAAAATGGGCAAAATCACCGAAGCACTAAAAAAAGTAACAAACGAGCGCATAACGCGCATCCAGAAGAAGCCGGAAATCCAGTACGTAGTCAAAAAAGCGGAAAACACCAAAATAGAAGAACATATCGTTTCTTTCCACGACCCGTCTTCACCGATAGGCGAGCAATACAAGATACTTCGCACTAACATCCAATCGCTCAATAGCGCCAAAAACTATAAGACATTTCTTATTACGAGCTCCATTAACGGTGAAGGCAAGACCGTGACCGCGATAAATCTCGCCATGTCAATGGCGCACGACATGAACAATAAATCCGTGCTTTTAATAGACGCCGATATGCGAAAATGCAGGATAGCGCGATATCTGGGCATCAGTTCGCATCCGGGTTTATCTGAGATATTAAAGGGAGAGGTAGAGGCGGACTCTACATTCGTAAGCCCTGACGTGCCCAATCTGACGATTTTACCCGCCGGCAAAGCGCCGCGAAACCCGTCTGAACTGCTTGGCTCGAAAAAGATGGAAAACCTGATGGCGTCTCTAAAAACGAGATTTGACTATATCTTAATGGACGCGCCGCCTGTAATGCCCGTAACGGACGCATGTTCAATCGGGCATCTTACCGATGGCGTCATATTGGTCGTTCAGGCAGGCAGGACTCAGCGCGAAGTCATAGAACACACCGAGAGCCGCCTGCATCAGGCGCAAGCGAAGATGTTGGGATATGTTGTGACGAATGTGGAATTTCATCTGCCTCAGTATCTGTATCGCTATGTCCACGAGTATGGCAATTATGCCTATCAGGCAGAGTCAGTTGCGAAGTAGACTAGTGAGAAATTATATGTTATTCTCATTTTTTGTCAAATGTAAAGACCCTGCCCTATTATTAGTTCAAGGCAAATATGTCTTGAAACTTAGGTACAACTAAATTATAATACATACTATGACAAATAAAATATATAATTCCTTAGAGTTAAGAGAGATATTTCATATCGAGTTTCTTAGATGGTTCGGCAGAAGGATAAGGCCGGAACATTATGCGGTCAAAGGAGGCACGAACCTGCGCTTTTTCTTCAAAAGCTTCCGCTATTCCGAAGATATGGATATTGATGTTAGCGGTTTAAGTGTAAGCAAGCTTCGAAACGAGGTATTAGGTATAATTAATAACAGATCGTTCAATAATAACCTTAAATCTTTTGGGGTAGTTAAGGCGGTGCCGCCCAATATGCTTAAAGCGAAACAAACCGAAACAACCCAGCGTTTTAAAATTCATCTGATAACTGCCGCGGGGGAGGACCTTTTTACGAAGATTGAGTTTTCAAGAAGAGGGCTCCGAGGCGGCATACTTGTTCAAACAATATCTGAGACGGTATTGCGCGCTTATAAATTGACACCGCTTATGGCGCCACATTATGACATCTCTTCAGCCGTTTCACAGAAGGTCATGGCTCTGGCCTCGCGGTCAAGCATCCAGGCGCGTGATATTTTCGATATTTATATATTGAGTTCACAATATGACCCTGCCGGATCCGATCGAATTGATGTAGATGATGCGAAAATAAAAAAGGCGTACGATAATATATTTGAAGTAAGTTTTGAGCAATTCCGTGATACAGTCAGCGCTTACCTCGCGCCGGACGATCAGGCAGCCTACGATTCGCGGGCCGCATGGGATGAGCTTAAGCTAAAGACGGCGCACTTTTTAGAAAGCTTGAGGAATAAAAATGCCCAAATATGATGTACTTAAAGCCATAAAACAGTTGAATAGCCCTGTGTTTACAACCTATGATATAACAGCCGGCTCGGGGAAGTCGGGGTCGGCGGTGACTCAGGCGCTCAATTATCTCGCAAGACAGGGGCTGATCAGGAAAATATACCGCGGAATCTGGATTGAAGAAGGAAGCGAAAATGTAAGTCAATATACCGTTATTCCTTTTCTATTTCCACGCCAGAGAGCGTACGTTTCATTTATAAGCGCGTTACACCTCTATGGGATAATAGAGCAGATCCCGCAAGTCATTACATTGGCTTCTACATCTCATACAAAGATTGTGCGCACGAAGCTCGGGGCATTTTCAGTTCATCAAATATCGCCCGGGTTCTTTGACGGATTCGGCTGGTATCAGGGGAAAGGCAGCTTTCTAATAGCAGAGCCGGAGAAAGCCCTCGTAGATACGCTATATTTATCAGCGCACAAGAAGAAGCAATTCCGTCATTTTCCGGAACTGCGTTTTCCTAAGACGTTTAGCTTCAAGAAAGTAAAGGCATGGATTGACCTTATACCGAGCGGTAAGACGCGTTGTAATGTGGAAACTAAGCTAAAAGAGATAATAAGGCAGCGCTAAGTTTCGTCATTGCGAGGAGCGAAGAGCCGTCATTGCGAGGAGCGAAGCGACCGAGGACGAAATGTCCGACGACCAAGGGAAGTCCCGCAAGGGAGGAAGTGCCGAGCCCTTCGTGGCGAGGCCAATCCCTAAAAGGTAAACAAACATGAAACTCAGTCTGCAGTACGAAACAAGGAGTTTTTACAATGAAATTTCTAGTAACCGGCGGAGCGGGCTTTATCGGCTCCCACATAGTCGAACGTCTATTGAAAGAGAGGCATTTCGTCCGTGTTCTTGACAACTTTAGCAGCGGTAAACCTGAGAATCTTTCTTTTGTTACTCAATACTCACAACTCAATACTCAATACGACCTAATAAAGGATGATATCCGCGATTCCGCCACCTGTTTACAGGCTTGCAGTGGCGTAGATTACATCCTCCACCAGGCCGCCCTGCGCAGCGTCCCAAAATCCATGACCATGCCGCACGAATACAATGCTGTAAATATCGATGGCATAGTCAATATGCTTCAGGCAGCGTCCAAATGCAAAGTCAAAAGGTTTGTATTTGCTTCATCGAGCTCGATCTACGGCGATACGGACAAATTCCCCGAAAGGGAAGATTTTCTGCCGCAGCTTATATCGCCCTATGCATTGACAAAACTTGCAGGCGAGCACTATTGCCGCATTTTCTCCGAAAACTTTAATCTGGAAACCGTCTGCCTTCGCTACTTCAACGTTTTTGGCCCCAAGCAGGCGCTTGATGACGAATACGCAGTAGTTATACCCAAATTTATACATTGCATACTTAACAACGAACAACCGCCGATTTTCGGTAACGGAAGACAATCCCGCGACTTTACCTATATAGATAATGTAGTCGAGGCCAATATCTTAGCAGCCACTTCACTCAATACTCAATACTCAATACTCAATACGAGCAAGTCTGTTTACCATGAAGTATACAACGTCGCCAACGGCAAAGACAACACCGTCCTGCAACTGGTGGACAGCTTAAACAAAATTATCGGCAAAAACATAAAGCCCAAATTATTGCCCATCCGCCAAGGCGATGTGTTTAAGACATTGGCCGATATATCAAAGATCAAATCTATGCTCGGCTTTAAACCGAAAGTAAACTTTGAAGAAGGCCTGCGCAGAACGGTGGAATGGTTTGAAAAACAGCGTCTAGGGGTTAGCGTCTAGCGTTTAGGCGCCCGTCATTACGAGGTGCGGAAAATAAAGAAAATTTGAAAGAAAATGCCTCCTCAAACGTATATATAAGTGAGGGGAGGGTAAAAATATATGAAAAATAGAAAAGACACAAATATAGACGCCAAAAAAGGCGAAATTGTCATTTACAGGGCCAAGAGTGGTTCTATTCGCCTGGATGTTAAGCTTGAAAAAGAAACAGTCTGGCTAGCTCAGGCTCAGATGGCAAAGCTCTTTGGAAAAGATGTCCGGACGGTTTCCGAACATATTCAAAATGTTTTTAAAGAGCGCGAATTAGAACGAATGTCAACTATCCGGAAATTCCGGATAGTTCAAGTTGAAGGAAAAAGACGCATAGAACGTGATGTAGATTTTTACAATTTAGATGTTATCATATCCGTGGGCTATAGGGTCAAATCACAAAGAGGCACTCAATTCCGTATCTGGGCAACAAACATTTTGAAGGGTTACATCGTCAAGGGATATGATGATAAAGATAATTAGTAATTTATTAAAATAGCATGTTGCGTATCGCGTATTGAGTATTGCGTATAGCGTATTGGGTAAAACAATGGAAAATAAAATAAGAACATTCAAAGATTTAAAAGTATGGCAAAAGGGGATAGAGCTTGTAAAAGCAATATACAAGACGACAAGAAGTTTTCCCAAAGAAGAACAATATGGACTTATTTCCCAGATGCGAAGATCAGCCGTTTCTATTCCATCAAATATAGCAGAAGGCTTTAGAAGGAGATACGGCAAAGAACACAAACAGTTTCTTAGTATAGCATTGGGCTCTTGCGCTGAACTCGAGACCCAGATAGTAATTTCTAAAGAATTGGACTATATTGACAAAAACACTGAGCAGGATTTAATGGTGTTGTTAAATCACACCTGCGGAATGATCGTAAATTTAGATAAGAAAATTGTATGACTAGACTTAATACTCAATACCCAATACTCAATACTAAAATATACGCCCTAATCCTCGCAGGAGGCATCGGCACCAGATTCTGGCCCTTAAGCCGGGAGCTTGAGCCGAAGCAATTTCTTAAGCTGAAAGGGGACATGTCACTCCTTCAGCAAACAATAGAGCGGATAGAGCCCATTGTTCCCGCGGACAGGATTTTTATCATTACAAATGAGCAGTATAAGCTCCATATCGCCAATCAGGTGAAGAAGTTTGCCATACCGGAGGCGAATATTATCCTTGAGCCCAAGGGGAAGAACACAGCGCCCGCTATAGGATTCGCGGCAAAGCTCATTTCGAAGCGGGATCCCGAGGCGGTCATGATGGTGCTTCCCGCGGACCACTATATTGAAAATAAAATGAAAATCCTGGATACCCTTAATGCCGGAGCAAAGCTGGCCGCCAAAGATTATCTGGTGACAATAGGCATTGTCCCGGATATGCCGCATACAGGATACGGATACATCAAATTTAAGGACAAAATCTCAAGCGAGGCCTCCCCGCAGGCTGCCAAGGCGTATCATGTGGATAAGTTTGTCGAGAAGCCCGACAAGAAAAAGGCAGAGAGCTTCTTAAAAACCAAAAAATACCTGTGGAATAGCGGTATCTTTGTGTGGAAAGCAAGCGTCATACTCAGCGAGATAAAGAAATGCCTGCCTGATCTATACAAAAACCTCTCGCGACTCAATGCAGTGGTAGACCCCGAAATCTGGGACGACATAAAACCTATTTCCATAGATTACGGAGTCCTTGAAAAATCCAAAAGAGTGGCAGTGATTGCCGCCAAAGGCCTTGGCTGGAACGACCTTGGCTCATGGGCGTCGCTACGAAAGGTGCATACCAAGGATGCGCGCGGTAATGTAATTCATGCCGACAGCATAGATATGGACAGCCGCGATATCACGGTATTCGGAAGTAACCGCCTGATAGCGACCATTGGCTTAAAAGACGTTGTAGTAGTGGATACGGACGACGCGCTTCTTGTTTGCGACAAGGAGCGGACAGAAGACGTGAAAGCCGTTGTCGAAACGATAAAAGGCAACAGGCGGCAGGAACATATAGCGCACAAAACAGTGAAAAGGCCATGGGGCTGTTACACCGTGCTCAATATAGGCAATGGCTTCAAGGTAAAATTAATCACTATTGAGCCTTACAAGCGCCTCAGCTTACAGCGCCACAAGTATAGAAGCGAACACTGGGTAGTGGTTGAGGGTGAGGCAAGGATTACGAATGGCAGCAAGGTGTGTAATTTAAAGGCCAATGAAAGTGCCTACATCCCCATGAACGATATCCACCGCCTCGAAAACCCCATAGGCACTCCTCTGAAAATAGTAGAAGTCCAGTGCGGGAAATATATAGAAGAGGATGATATTGAACGGCTACAGGACGATCGTACTCCTACATTTTATACCTAAGTCTAAAAAGTTTGCTTACAAATTGTACTTCGGTAGAATTTGTGGGATTTGGAGCATATAGAGTATTGAGTATTATTCTCATTGACAATGAGAGGTTTATATGTCAAACCCTCATTGACAGTGAGAACATATTCGTAGCATATTGATCAAGGTTGCAAATTGTGGTTGACCTAAAAGGCAAACATGAAACCCAATACTCACAAGAGCGAAGCCTCCCCGCAAGGGGACTCAATACTCAATACTATCAACAAAATCATCGGCAAAAACATCCAGCCAAAGTTTCTTCCGATCCGCGCAGGAGATGTCTTTAGAACCGCGGCAGATGTATCGAAGATTAAGAAGATGTTAAAATTCCAGCCCAAGGTTTCATTTGAGGAAGGCCTAAAGATTACAGTTAAATGGTTTATCCAACAATCTTTAAAGGTGCAGGATGAAACGGTTATTAATAATTGATCCATGGCACGATCAACAGAGCGGCGCTAACAAAAGTTCGATGTATAGGTACCTGTCTAATTATTATGACATTATGTTTATAAAACCCGCACTGCCTAAGTACATCTCGCATCTGAATACTATTAGGACTTTTCATCCAAATTTAAAAATATGGAAACAAAGAAAAGGGCGGATTGACGAGACGTTTGGGAAGACACTAGCCTCATTTCGAGCATTAACAGATTCGATAAACCGCCAAGTTAACAGCTTGAACTTAAAATATGACGCGATATTACAGGTTAGTTCCCTTTTCGGCCCTACCCGTAACCCGAAAAAAGTGCCCTATATTTCGTACCATGATTCTACAGTCCGCAATCCTGAAATGATGTGGCCCCGATGGATGCCGGATGAGTTTACCAAATATAGAGACAGTTGGTATGCCCTTGAGACAGATCTATTTAAAAGCGTATCTAAAATCATGACATACAGCAAATATGCTAAGGATACAATGGTGGGCGAATATGGCATAGCCTCCGAGAAGATATCGGTTGTAGGCTCCGCTATAAAGATATACGACAATTACAGTATTGATTGGCAAAAACGTAATAAAGCCGTATTGTTTGTTTCAACCGACTTTGAAAGGAAAGGCGGCTATGAATTGATTTCAATGTTTGAGGATGTGGCCGATCAAGTCCCAGGCGCTACTCTTACTATAGCCGGTAGCCTGCCTAGCGATATAGAAACGTTAGAAAAGCCGTGGCTTATCAAATTGGGGTCTGTTTCTAGGCAACGAATTATAGACGCTTATAAAGGAGCGAGTGTTTTAGCGCACCCCGCTAAATACGATCCATTCCCAAGTGTCATTCTTGAAGCCGCGAATTTTGAAATACCATGTGTTGCGAGCAATATATGTGGCATTCCGGAAATGATAATAGACGGCAAGACGGGCTATTTGATTGAAAAAGGGGATAAAGATGCTTTTAAGGAAAGGATCATTTACTTTTTACAGAACAAAACCGCTTGCATGGGCATGGGCAAAAATGCCAAAAAATTTGTCCGCGAGAAGTATCACCCTGAAATAGTTGCAAAAAACGTCAAGAGCGTAATAGAAGATTTATTAAATTAAAAGAAACTATGAATAAAAAATATGTTTTTATTAGTTTTGCAGTTATTGCATTACTTTTTTTAATTTTTCTAAGCGTGTTTTTAACTAATGCTAAACAGATCAATATACCTCTTATAGGATTTACTAAACCAAAAGAGTATGTTTTTAGCATTGGTATTTACAAAATGACTTACAATGGTCGCTCTTTTGAAATATCGCAGTACAAAAATGTTAATAACCCTGTTGTTTCTTCTAAAGATATAACTGACAGAAATGCACGTTTTGTTGCTGATCCATTTTTGTTTTATGAAAATGAGATATATTATATGTTTTTTGAGGTGCTAGGCCCCCAAAACGGCGATATAGGATTGGCAATAAGTCATGATGGTACGAATTGGGAGTATAAACAAATAGTCCTTGATGAACCGTTTCATTTATCGTATCCCCTTGTTTTTAAATATAATGAAAAATTCTATATGATTCCCGAAACTATTAATGCAGGATCTGTAAGGTTGTATGAAGCGACTCAATTTCCATGTGATTGGAAATTTGTTAAAAATCTAATTATTGGCAATTTTTGTGATTCGACGCTTTTTAGGCATAACGGGAAATGGTGGATGCTGACGTCATTAGCCAATAATTCCACATTGTATTTATTCTACTCGGAAAATCTAGATGGAGAATGGGTTCCTTATTCAAAAAATCCAATTGTGAAAAAAAACTGCAAGATTGGGAGAAGCGGCGGTAATATAATAGAAGTTGACGGAAAATTGATAAGAGTTGCGCAAAGGGATTGCTTGACATACGGAAAGGCCATACGTTTTATAGAAATAGACAAACTTACGCTAGATGCCTACCGAGAGCATCAGTTGCAGGAGATAACCTCATTTGATATAGGTATAGGGCAATGGAATAGAGATGGTATTCATCAATGTTCGTCTATTAAGATAAGTGATAAAGAATGGATCTGCGCAATTGACGGAAAGCGACATAAAGAACCAGGACGCTTCTCCATGGGGAGAATTGATCTACCCCCATGCGTTAGTAGGATTTTGGAAAAATTAGTTGAGTATGTTTATCATCATACCAATTAGTGAATAGTTTGGATATGGGACGATCAATAATAAAAACGGAAATTTTTAAATGAAAGTCTTACATGTAACAACTATAGGTGAATTTAGTAAATTAGGGATCAGGTCTCCCGAGAAAGATTTTGGGGGCGGATTAGCTAATGTTGTTTTAAACTGCTGTTCATACGCAAAAATAAAAGGTGTTTATGAGAGCTATATAATTTGCGTATCGAATTGCGCCTTTCTAGAATTATCTAAAACATTTGGTTTTAATATTGAAGTCGTTCCCTCGCGCTGGATTAAATTATTTGGTCGGCCAATAGTTATTTTACTTTCGATAAAAAGAATTATTCAAATAATAAGGAAAGAAAATATTGATATTGTGCATGCATATAATTTTGCAGCAGGCTTAAGCGCAGGAATTGCAGCAAGAATTTGTCGATTACCTATGATTATTTGCGTACATCAAGACATTTCCGATTATATCTCTCAAAGTAAAAATTATTTTGTCCGTTTTATTAGCTCGATTAGAAAAAGGATTATTTTAAGTCTTTGGCGATTTGGTTCTATTCCGCTGGCAAGAAAAATTTTGCCGGTATCAAAATACGTTAGTAAATCAATTCAAACTATAGGCATAGCACCAAATAAAATAGAGGTTGTTTACAATGGGCTAAATTTTGATCGCTTAAAACAGATAGATTTACAAGTTAAAAAATTAAGAGAAGAATTCAATATTAGTGATGATATATTCTTGGTCGGATCTGTAGGCCGATTAGTTGATATTAAGGGGTATGAGTATTTAATATCCGCTGCGCGTGCTCTATTAGAAAAGTGTAATTATATTAAGTTTATTTTAGTTGGCGATGGCGCGCAAAAAGAATATTTGGAGAAGTTGGTTGCAGAAAATGGCTTGAAAGATCATATTATTTTTGCTGGTTTTCGAAAAAATGTTCCAGAATTATTGTCATCGTTTGATTTATTTGTTTTACCTTCTTTATCAGAAGGCTTGCCAACTGTTATTTTGGAAGCCATGTGGGCAGGAGTTCCTGTTATAGCTACAGATATAGGTGGAATACCCGAAATAGTAACGGATGGAGAAACAGGATTTTTAGTTAAGCCAAAAGATCCAGATGCATTAATCGAAAAAATGATTTTATATTTGCGTGATAGAGCATTAAGAAGACAAATTAGTTACAGAGCAAAAGAGTTTGTCGTTAAAAATTTTTCTGTAGAACAAAAGGTATTGCGGTTAAATCAAATTTATACCAAATTAGCGAGTGCATCTGATGGGTAGAGGACTTTTAGTCTTGAATACTGAAGTTTTGGGGATGAATAAATATATGTTTTCCCAGCTTAAAAAAAAGGGATGAGAATTAACTATTGTGAATAGGCAAAAACTAGATTTTGCTCTAACCAACATATTTTTTTTACAGAGAGTTGAATCACATGAATAACCGAGGCAGCAAGATAATAACCGGTTTTTTTCTTAAAACCATATATATGGCTTTAAGTATAGTACTGGCATTCTTTATGATGCCGTTCATCCTCCATTCTTTAGGTGACAAAATGTATGGTTTATGGATACTTCTAGGAACTATCCTAGCATATATTGGTTATTTGGATATGGGTGTTTCATCCGCTGTCAGCAGATTCGTTTCCAGGGCCGTTGGCCAAAATGACATGAATGAAATTAATGAAATATCGAACACCACCTTCGTAATTTATCTTTTTATAGGATTAATTACATTGGTAGTTACACTTTTATTGGTTTTTTTGGCAGGTTTTTTGGTTAAATCGCCGGAGGATCTGTCCATTGTTAGGATTCTGTTATTTGTCCTTGGTTTGAATATAGCCATTGGCTTCCCAACCCGTGCTTTCGGTGGTGTGCTCAATGCGAATTTACGTTACGAAATATCGGAAAGCATAATGCTGACAGAACTATTATTGCGGAACCTATTGATATTCATATTTTTTAGCCTTGGCTACCGTATTATAGCATTAGGAATTATCGTTCTTAGCACATCTATGCTTTCGTATGCACTATATCTTTTTTTTGCTTTTCGGATATCTAGATATCTGAAGCTAGATATAAAGTTCTTTAAGACAAAAAAAATCGGTGAGATATTCTCATATAGTGCTTATACTTTTATTAACAGGCTCGCCGGTATTCTTATATCTAGAATCGATGCGCTCGTAGTAACTATTTTTATCGGTCTATCAGCAGTCGCGCATTATTCCATAGCAGCGGTGATGGTGAGCTATCTATCAAATTTTATTTTTAATATTGTAGGTTTAATAGGACCCGTATTTAGTCAAGATGAGGGGCGAGGTGATATGGATGGAGTTAAACAGAAGTTTCTCTTCACTACAAAGTTGTTTGTATATATTACTGTGTTTATTGGGACGATGATGATTCTTTATGGCAAGCCGTTTATAATCCGGTGGATAGGGGCAAACTATGTAGATGCATATCCGGTTCTTTTGACATTGGCACCATGTACCGTTATTGCCATGATGCAAGCCCCTATAAGCTCAGTCCTTTTTAATATATCAAAACAAAAATTCTTAGTATATGTAACTATGGCAGAAGGTATCTTTAACCTGATTCTAAGTATTATTTTAGTTAAGAAATACGGGCTGGTTGGGGTTGCTCTTGGAACTGCAATTCCTATGATATTGATTCGCTTCCTCATTCAACCCATATATGTCTGCCATGTGTTGAAAATCAACAAAGTGAATTACTATTTGGATACAATCGGCATTTGTTGTTTTAAGAGCCTTCTTGGAATATTGCCGGTTTTCTGGATTTTTAGCTCTTATGTTTCGCCGAGCTACAATATACTTTTTATATTTGGAATTATACAGTTTATTGTTTATGGTTTGGTTATATTTTTGTGGGGTTTTGGTAAGGAAGAAAGAGCGCTTGTGTTTGGCCGCATAACGAAAAAGCTAATGTGGAAAGAACCGCTTCCTAATATTATTTAGGTATAATTTATGGACAAAAAAATGAATATATTATTTATTCAACCTGTTTTTTACGATCCCACTTTACCTAACTTTAAAGACAGATTTGAATTGCTTTCTGACAAGTGTTGTGGTCATGTTGTATCTATTTCAGATGGCGAGTATGATGGTTTACGGTTTGGAGATTTCAACTATCATCAGTTGCCTTATATAAGAAATAAGGTTAAAAAATATACTCATTATTTTATTACAATAATGTACATAGGAATTAAAGCTCACAGACAAAAACGGCTGGATTATGTACACAGTTGCGACCCAGTATTTTTCGGCCTATCGGCAGTTTTTATCAAATTTTTTACGAAAGCCAAATTGATAATCGAAATCAATGGACATTTTAATGATCCAACATTTTTGTCAAAAGACAAGCTGAGAGACCAGATTAAAAGAGCAATACTTTCACTTCTTATAAAGTTTTCTCTAAAAAATGCCGATACAATAAAGCTTCTTAACGATAAGCAGAAGACAGATTGGCAAAGTCTTCTTATAAATAAAAAAGCAGTTATTTTTCACGATTTTGTCCCGACTCATGTATTCAATCTAGCAAAATCGAAAGATGAAAATTACGTGCTATTTGTTGGTCACCCTTTTTATGTCAAGGGAGTTGATGTATTGATAAAGGCATTTCTTTCTATTGTGGATAAATTTCCAAAGATGAGGCTTAAGGTAATAGGGCATTGCCATGGCGGTGAAAAGGAAAGAGAACAATATATCAATATGGCTAATAGGAGTAGTCAGATAGAAATATTGAAGCCAGTATTTTATGATGAAACTATCAAGATATTTCAAAATTGTACTTTTTTTGTTTTACCATCCAGATCTGAAGCAATGGGGCGCGTTCTAATAGAAGCTATGTCCTGCGGCAAGGCCGTTATAGGCTCAAATGTCGGTGGCATTCCAAATATTATCAAAGACGGCGAAAACGGTTTTATATTCGAAAGTGGCAATGTTAATGACTTAGCAATGAAAATGGAATTATTACTTTCTGATTCAGCAAGAAGGAAAGAGATGGGGATAAAAAGTCGTACAATTGTAGAGCAAAAATTTTCTTCCCTAAAATATGCGGAGAGATTTACCGAGATGATTACAAAGTGATTATATAGGATCGTGTTTTATGACACTATTTTTTCTCATGGTTTTTTTGTTTTTTGTATATGTTCGTCCGTACGAATTTATTCCGTTTCCCTTTTTACTCAGTTTTACTAGAATCTCAATTTTAATATCTTTATTCTTTTCATTTATTGAGAACTTTAGAAGAAATATTGTATGGAAGGAGAAAAGTTTCTTATATTTTACCTCACTTCAAATACTGGTGCTTTTCTTGCTTCCATTTTCTGCGTGGAAGGCAAATTCATTCGATTTTTTGGTCGCGTCTTATTGGAAGATATTTATTGCTTTCTATCTTTTAATTATTGTCATAGATAGTTATAAAAGATTCAACTTAATAATTAATACAATATTCATAAGCTGCAGTATAGTAGCGCTAAGGATTTTACAGGCCTTTTATAGTAATAATTACGTATTCGACGGTGACGGTACAAGAAGAGTGGTCGGAGTTGCCACACTCTCATCGGATAATCCGAACGATCTGGCTCTTACGCTCGCCATGATAATACCGTTAGGCATCTATTTAGTTTATACAAAAAAAGGGGTAGTAAAAAAGGCTATTTTTTTTATATTTACGATCCTTGGTTTCTTTGCCCTGATGTATACTGGTTCGCGTGGAGGGTATCTTGGTCTTATTTTTGGGACGCTTGTATTTTTTATTATGAAGTATAAAAACCAAAAAGGGAAATTATTAGCATGGTTTACTGGAATAATGTTAACTCTTTTATTGCTTTTCCCGCAAGAATACAAAACTAGATTTTTGTCATCTTTTAATACTTCTGATTATAGTTATGCGGATGAGAGGTATGGAAGAATTGCTATATGGAAAAGAAGCATTCAGTCAATTGTTGCTAAGCCCTTGGGGATTGGTATTAATAATTGTAATTTAGCAGAAGGCGAGCAAAAACAGGAACAAGGGGTATCTGGTCGATGGAATGTAACACATAATTCATATATCCAAGTCGGGGTAGAATTAGGCATTGTCGGATTGTTAATTTATCTTTTGCTTTTATTTAGCGGACTGGTAAATATAGGTAAAGTTATTTCCCTTGCCAAAGACGCGCATGACCCTAACTCCGTTATATGCGCCTGCGCTCTTGCAGGGTCTATAGCGGCCTTTATGGTATCATCTTTATTTTTATCCCAAGCATACTATTGGAATCATTACATATTTATTGCTCTAACAGTTGGCCTAAAGAATGTATTAGTGAACAAAAGTAAAGATGGCAGTGTTTAACATGAATAAAAAAAAGATAAATATTCTGTTTGTTTTACCAAATTTTGATACTGGTGGCTCAGAGAAGCTTGTCATCGATATTATAAAGAACATCGACAAAAATAGATTCAATCCAGTATTAGTGGTATTTTTTACAGGAACTTATGAAAAAGAATTTTTAAAACTTGAAGTACCTTTTTATGTTGTTCATCGCGATAAACTACGATCAAAATTCTCCACATTTTGGTATTTGAAGCGCATAGTCGATAGACATGATATAAACATTGTTAATACTCATCATACAAGTCCACTGGTACAAGGGTTATCGCCATTCAAAATTTTTGGCAAAAGAATAATGGTGCACACGGAGCACTCAAGGCTTGAACATGACCCGAGAATATATCCAAGAGCCATTCATATGGAGAAGTTTTTTCTCAAAAAAGTTGACGCCGTTATAGGTATTTCACCAGGCGTATGTGATTATTTCAGAAATGAGCTTAGAGTCCCCGAAAAAAAGATAAAAATGATAGTGAATGGAGTTGATATCAAACGTTTCGAACTCAAAGATTTTAATCAGTATTTATACAGAGAAAAACTCGGTTTTATGAGAGATGACTTTCTTGTAGGGATGTTCGGTAATTTTAGACCAGAAAAAAATCATAAAATTTTAATACAAGCATTCGCCATTATCAAAAACAAGGGCAAGAAAAATATTCAACTCCTTCTATGTGGGAGTGGGCCAACCGAGAATGAGGCAAAGGAATTAGCGGCAAGCTTAGACGTAGGCCAGAATGTAAAGTTTATGGGAACGCGGCTAGATATCCCAGAGTTAATGAATATACTAGATGTGTACTGCCTTCCTTCTATATTCGAGGGATTGCCTATTAGCATCTTGGAAGCAATGGCTTCCGCTAAACCAGTAGTAGCAACCAACGTGTCTGGTAATAACGAAGTCGTATTGCATAGAAAAACAGGAATACTAACGGCGCCGAATTCTTCCGAAGAACTTGCTAGGGGTATTGTAGAATTGATGGACGATGTAGTCCTAAGACAGGAATTGGGGAAGGGTGGCTATGAGCGAGTTAAGGAATTTACATTCAACACAATGATTGAGAAATATGAAAGGCTTTTTAACGAAATGTTTGAAGCGGAGACTTGTCATGGTCCAAACCAAAAAAACGCAGTACTTTAGCGAGCAATATTCCTCATTGCAAAGATTTATATCATTTTATTTTCAGATAGATTCAATACGAAATTTGCGGCCTACCTCAGTGCTGGAGATAGGTATTGGCAATAAGGTAGTTTACAATTATTTAAAAAATTCAGGGATGAAAATAGTAGGTGCTGATAACAATAAAGATCTCGAACCGGATGTATATGTAGATTTAACAAATATTCCTCTGCCATTTGAAAATGATGCATTTGATTGTATTGCCGCATACGAAGTTTTAGAACATGTACCATTTGATCTTTTCTCCGGTATACTTGTAGAATTGAACAGAATAAGCAAGAGATATGTAGTTATATCCTTGCCATATATTATATTAAATACATATGGTTTTATTAAGCCTTTTTCGATGCTACCTACTTTGTATTTTATGATACGATGCTGCGAAGCCTTTTTTACCACTAAAACCATAACGTTAGAACATGATTGGGAAATGGGTAGGAGGGGGTATAGCAAAAAAAACGTTAAGGAAACTATAAAGAAAACAGGCTTAACGATCAAAAAGGAATTTACACCATTTTTAAACCCCTGTCATTACTTTTTCGTTTTAGAGAAGAATAGGATTTTAGTATGACTAAAGATGGGAAAGAAGTCAAAATACTGTGCGTTTTTTCACGCTTATTGGGAGGAAAAGTCTTTACCAATGACGTTGTCGAACTAATCAAAGACAATAAAAATATTATACCCACATATTTGTTTATCGACAACGAAGATTATCGACGATATTCTGCACCAATGGCTATTCGCTTTAGTAGCGCTTTAGAAACACTATGGGTTTTGAAAAAGAAATATTCAGGGATAGCAAAAAATATAGATTTTGATATGTTATTCATACAAGGTTTTGAACTTACAGTCGGACTTTTCAATATTATAAAAAAAACGCCCACACTGGTTTTTCTCGACTCTACACCTATATTGTCTCATAGACTTATAGCAAACTCTACGTCTTCTCATCTAGCAAAGATGAGATCAAATATGGCGTCATTTATTTCTTTAGGCATTTTTCGAAAAGTTTTTAGTCAGGTCGATATGTTTATACCGCGGACGTCATGGTGTGCGGATTCATTAATAGAAGATTTTGGTATCAATCCAGAGAAAATACGGGTTACAGCTGGTTTTAAAGATTTGTTATTATGGTGTCCTATTGAAAAAAATAAAAAAGAAAAGCTTTCTCTGCTTTTAGTCGGCAATAACTTTAAACAGAAAGGGGGAGAATTTATCTTAGAGATTTATGAGAAATATCTTTCAGGACGGTTCCTCTTGCGCATTGTTTCCAACGATAAGTTTATACCAGATCTTTCACATGTAGAAGGAGTTGAAGTCATAAAGAAATTGAGTCATAAAAATATCTCTAAACTTGTAAATATCTATCAAACATCTGACATATTTATTTTTCCTACAAGACTAGACAAACTTGGCCTTGTTCTGACTGAAGCAACAGCTGTCGGGCTCCCGATAATTGCAAGCAATACGGGAGGTGTTAAGGAGTTTGTGAAAGATGGTTTTAACGGATTTCTTATGCCATATAATAGTAAGCCAGAAGATTGGGCAAAGAAAATCATGGCATTATCCGAGAATGAAGAACTCCTGAAAGAGTTTAGTAGAAATAGCCGAAAACTAGCAGAAGAAAAGCTTCAAAAAAAAGACTTTATGGAAACGATTGAAAAGGCTATTAAAGAATTAAGCGTATCGAAAAGCAAGACAAAGCTGCCGGATAGAAAAGATGAATAAACTGGAACTGACAGAAAGACAGCTCAGGGAGAGGGAGTATTACGAAGAATTTTGCAAAAAAGCAGAAACGGTAGAAGTTTGCTTTGACCCTGTTTTGGGTAAAGAGAAGAGGCCGTGGAACCCATATTGGTTTGTTTATGAAACAGCACTTCAAAATTTTAAAAACGATGATCAGAAATTGCTTGATTTTGGGTGCGGTAACGGCACCTCTTCAATAGTATTCAGTAAAATAGGGTATGAAGTTTATGGCTTTGATATATCCGAAACAAATATCGCACTAGCGGAAAAATTGGCTAAAAAATATAAATTTGGCTATAATACCCATTTTTCCGTGCAAATAGCGGAACGGCTAAATTATCCATCAGACTTTTTTGATGTAATAACCGGGATTGATATACTTCATCACATTGAAATTAAAAGTACGGTTAAAGAGTGCCATCGCTTATTGCGTAAAGGCGGTATCGCAATATTCAGAGAGCCTATTGAAGCTCCGATATTCGACAGAATGAGAAATAGCAAATTTGGCAGATGGCTAGTCCCAAAAAATAAATCATTTGATCGGCATATAACAGAAGATGAGCGAAAACTTACAAAATCCGACCTGTCAGAAATCAAACGCATTTTTCCAAACATAGTTATTACGAGATTCAACTTCTTAAGTAAGATAGATCCTTTTATAAGGAGACCCGGCGATCAAAATCCATCATTTTTAGAAAAAGTCGATTATTTTTTGTTCAGGACTTTTCCTTTTCTACACAAACTGGGTGGTAGTGCGGTATTAATATTAAGGAAAGAAAATGCATAGAAAATTAATATTAACATTTATTCTTTGGTGCGCTGTAATAAATATTGCCAGAGCCCAGGAAATGGGGGCCTCCTTAAGTGCTATTTGGGCTAATGACGGATGCGATAAGGTTACTAAAGACGAATTGCGGGCTACGAATGGCATAAATGTTAAAAGTAGCGTTTGGGATGGTTCAAAAATCAGCATTTTTGGAGCTAAGAATGAAATTGTTTCATTTAATGTTATATTAGAATCCGCCAAAAATGACGTTTCTGGAGTACGAATAGAATTCGATAGGTTAGTTGGGCCTGATAATTCAGTTATTGCGTCAAAACAAGTGACGAAAGATGAAGCCTTTAATTTTATAGGGCGTAATATAGAGTTATTTTACATTCGATATCTGCAGATAAAAGGGCTTAGTCGCCTATCTTATGAACCTAGTTACGACGAAAGACATGTCCCTGCTCGTTTAAGATTACCTTACAAACTGCCCAAAGGAACGTCCACAGGACTATTTGAAGATAGGCCCGATGCAAATAAGTTTTATCCTGATATAGCTGTTCCATTGGAAGCTGTAGGAATATTTGATATCAAAAAAGGTGAAAATCAAAGCATATGGGTTGATATTTATATACCGAAGGATTCTCCGGCAGGACTATATAAAGGAGAAGTGAAAGTGCATGAGGGTGAACAATTAAGCGCGAAAATACCGGTAAACTTAGAGGTTCTGCCTTTTGTACTTCCTGACGTTCCTTCGGCAAAGACTATGATTTATTACAGTGATGAAGATATTAATGACCGCTATCTAGGTAAGAAGTGGCCCGACATGTCTAAAGAGACACTTGCTAACATGAAAAGAAAAATAGCTATATGGAAGAATCATCACCTTCTAGCGCATCGTCATAAAGTATCTCTTATTGATGACGGTAGGACATCCATAGACAGTGATTTGATTAAGATGTGGACGCCAGTTTTAACAGGAAATCTTTTCACTATCCAGAATGGTTATGATGGGCCCGGAATAGGCGTTTCGAGTGGTGTCTATTCAATCGGTACTTATGGAGGTTGGCGTAACAGGTGGGACGAGGAAAGCAAAGAGGCAATGTGGCAGAATACTGATAATTGGGTATGGTTGTTCGAAAAAAAGTTTCCAAATGTAGAATACTTCCTTTATTTACTGGATGAACCAAAGGATAAAATCTTGCCTGATGTAGAAAAATGGGCTTCATGGGTCAAAGAGAATCCCGGCATCGGTCACCGCCTGAAGACGCTTGTTACCGAAAACATCGTTAAAGCCAGTAAATATACACCTTCCGTAGATATAGCATTCACCGGTTGGGGTGATACGGCTGTATGGAAACCGGTTGTGGATTTATATAATAAGGAAGGTAAACAATATTGGGCGTATAACGGTAGGCGTCCCATGACAGGGTCTTTTGCGATAGAAGATGATGGCGTTGCGCTGCGGGTATTGGCATGGACGCAGTTCAAGCACAAGGTAGCGCGGTGGTTCTATTGGGAAGCTACTCAATATAAGAATTCTTCACATGTTTCAGTTGAGACTAATGTATTTCGTACTGCTTGGACATTTGGAAGAGAAGGCGGCTATAACCCTAAATATGGAGATACGGGACCTAATTATAACAACGGCGACGGCGTTTTATTCTACCCCGGAACCGAGATGAGGTATCCTGAAGACAATTATGGACTCTTAGGGCCCATAGCCAGTCTTCGCCTGAAACTGTGGCGAAGGGGAATTCAAGACGTGGATTATCTTACAATGGCAGCCAAAGTAAACCCAGAGAAGGTTAATGCTATAGTTCAAGATATGATTCCGAAAACGCTTTGGGAAGTCGGAGTAACTGACCCGAAAGACCCAAGTTATGTACACACTGATATAAGCTGGTCAACCGATCCGGATGTGTGGGAAAAGGCGAGAAGAGAACTGGCCAATATAATAATAGCCGGCAATGAGGTTAAGCAATGAAAATTATGCATCTTCGTAGCAGTGGTGGATTTTTTGGCGCTGAAGGCGTTATATTAAATCTTGCAAGAGAGCTTGAGCGTTCGGGAACGTACAACCTTATAGCGTGTATAGATAATGCGAAAAATTCTCACGTAGAACTGGTTGAAGAAGCACATAAGCTTAACCTGAAAACCGCAAGCATTAACTGCAGGAGAAGGTTGGATATTGGGACTATGCGTAATATCAGGCGGCTTATCAAAGAACATAATATAGGCATTTTGCACTGCCATGATTACAAGTCGGACTTTTATGGATTTTTAGCAGCTGCATTTTTAAATGTAAAGTTGATTACGACAAACCATTTATGGACTAAAGAAACCGGACTATTGAGAATGTATGAATTTCTCGACTCTGTATTGGTGAATTTTTTCGACAAAATCGTAGCGGTTTCAGATGAAATTACCTCAGAGATGGTAAAGAAACCATGGCTTAATAGGCGCAAGGTTATTACGATTTATAATGGTATTTCAACCGATAAATTTTATGCGGATAGTCCCGAAAAAGCCAAAAATAGGCTTAATCTTAGCCCTTCTTCAAACATTATCGGTTTTGTCGGCAGGCTGTCTTCCCAAAAAGGGCTCGAATTTCTTCTGGAAACCGCAAAACATATTGTTAAAGATGTGCCGGACACTAATTTTCTAATTGTCGGAAAAGGCGATTTAGATGACAAACTAAAACATAAAGTCATCGAACTGGGCTTGCACGATAAAGTGATATTTACCGGCGAAAAGAGAGACTTGACGGATGTCTATTCCGCAATGGATGTTTTCGTATTGCCTTCTGTAAGAGAAGGAACACCACTGGTGATATTAGAAGCTTTGGCCATGGGTAAGCCTATTGTCGCAACCGATGTTGGCGGGGTATCCAAAATAATGAAATCGAGCATGGCGGGTATCCTGGTTAAGCCCAAGGATGTGGACGGCTTAACCAAGGCAATCATGTTTATGCTGCAAAATAAAGAAGAGGCCAGCGTCTTTTCTTCGCGAGGTAGAAGTTTTGTAGAAAGCAGGTTTTCCGCGAAAAGAATGGCCGAACAATATAGGGAAGTTTATGAACATCTTATTTATAACTAAAGAATTGCCCTATCCGCCTAACAATGGTTGCCGAAATAGGACATTTAATATAATAAAGGCGCTATCAAAAAATAACAGAATATCATTGCTTTGCCACGGCGAGCCCGAAAAGGACGCGGAAAGAGTCAGTGGTATGCGCGGTTTATGTGAATCGGTTGATTTGGTGCCTGAAAATAGAGGTGATCATAAATGGCTTATTTACATCGAAGCATTTTTATCCTTATTTTCGATTAGACCCTTTGGTATAAGAATTAGATATTCTCAATCGATGAAGAATAAAGCACATGAAATCGTAGACCAGGATCATATTGACCTTATTTTTTGCGACTCAATATACCAAGCTTCCAATATGCCGGAAAGGCGGTGCTTTAGAATATTGTCAGAACATAACATAGAATCCACGATTATACATAGATATATTAAGGTAGAGAAGAATATATTCAAAAAGGTCTATGCCTTTCTAGAATGGCTTAAGATGAGACATTACGAGAATAGGATGTGGCGGCTTTTTGACCGTTGTATTGTAGTATCCGAAGGCGATAAACGCGAGATGAGTTCAAGAGTAAAAAACGTTAGTATAGAAGTTACGCCTAATGGAGTTGATATAGATTATTTCAGCCCGGCCAAAGTTAACGTAAAACCTTTTAGCTTAGTCTATGTCGGCCAGATGAACTGGTATCCTAATAGCGATGCTATGATATATTTTCTGGAGAATGTGTATCCTTTGATTAAAAAAGACATTCCGCAGGTATCTTTATGCATAGTAGGTAATAATCCTCCGGAAATGATTCGCGATATTGCGAAAGAAAACAAGTCTATTACAATTACCGGGCTTGTGGATGATACCCGGCCGTATATCGCTGAGAGCGAGCTTTTTATCGTTCCGTTAAGGATAGGCGGCGGGACAAGGCTTAAAATCTTAGAAGCTATGGCGATGGGTAAAACGATAGTTTCGACCAGCATAGGTTGCGAAGGGATAACCATAAGCGACGGAGAGAATATATTCATTGCTGACAGTCCGGCGCACTTCGCAAAAACAGTAATAGAACTATTTAAAAAACCAAACCTAAGGGATAAGGTAAAAGCTTCTGCCAGAAGACTGGTGGAAGAAAATTACAGTTGGCGCAAGGTTACCGAAAACATGCAGGGCATAACGATATGATTCTAGCTAATTTAATGATTTTTATATTTTGGTTTTCACTAGCGGTACTTATTTATACCTATTTCGGTTATCCGATTTATGTTTATCTAAAAGCGGATAAGACCAGATATAGCGTATATAAAGATATGGATTACAAGCCACTTGTTTCCGTAGTAATCTCAGCGCACAACGAAGAGGCGTGTATAGACAGGAAGATTAAGAGTCTTCTTAGCTCTGATTATCCGACAGATAAACTGGAGATTCTAATCGGATCGGATGGCTCAACAGATGGCACAAACAGGATACTTTCAAATATACAAGACAAAAGGGTGCGTAGCTTCATATTCCAGAACAGAAGAGGCAAGGTAAGTGTATTAAACGACCTAGTAGCCAAGGCAAAAGGTGAGCTGCTGGTGTTTTGTGACGCGCGCCAGATGTTTGACAAAGACGCCATTAAAAATCTTGCTTCTGATTTTGCGGACCAAAAGGTCGGCTGCGTAAGCGGGGAATTGGTATTCAA
>Ga0315294_10001717_pt1 | contig 23951 bp, 29 predicted proteins | sample YL17G13_40_MG_FD_203626 | JGI IMG/M metagenome (GOLD analysis project Ga0315294, IMG submission 203626) | Sediment microbial communities from Yellowstone Lake, YNP, Wyoming, USA - YL17G13_40 | ecosystem: Environmental > Aquatic > Freshwater > Lake > Sediment | place: USA: Wyoming | collected...
CACTTTAGAATTTGTTACGTGCAAAACAACGCCGATTGATTATATAGTTTTTGGGCAATCATTTTGGTGGCTGAAATGAGACTTTACCCCACTATTATTACTATTTATACGTTAAAGGTCAATATCGCTGTGCAACAGGATGTTGGTTTTTGTCACAATTCAGCTATAATACACATAGAATTTATGTGAAGCGACATTAAGTATGGCTATTAGGTCGCGGACCATCGCTCCTCCAAACGTGCTGGCTATGGTCAACTTCCATAGTGGAGGCTGATTCTTCAGCAAGATAGACTGAGATCCGGACAATCTGAAGGCTGCGCAATGACCAGTCCTTGGTTGCCTTGGGCAAGCCCAGCCTGCGTAGAAAGTTCCACAGTTTGACCTGTCCCCAATAATTGTACCTTCTTTATCATTAACCCAACATCCAACAAGCACCAAATCCCCAGAATTAACCCCTTGTTTTACATAAGCAAAAGGCTTAGCATACATTGAAAATGCGTTTATGCAATATTGTAATGCAATTTGAAGGGCTTACGGCTTTATAAATATGTTGTGCAGGAGCAGGCTTTACAATGGGATGCGTTGGGCATATCATCGGTGTCAAGATTATAGCTGCGTCTTAAAATATTACGCTAGGGGGTAGAAGGAGATGGAAAAAGTGCTTGTAACCGGAGGTACTGGACTATTGGGTGGGCACCTTGTAGAACAAATGGTTAAGTGCGGGTACCAGGTGCGTGCCCTAGCGCGTAAAACTTCTGACACTAGGCATCTTGAAACAACAGGGGTAGAGATCGTTTATGGTGATATAGAAGATTATAACAGCCTAGTTGCTGCGGCAAAAGGTAGGGATGTAGTATTTCACGCTGCCGCTAGGGTATCACCAGGTTTGGGGGTCGTGGAGGGATTTCGAGAACAACATCGTTAAAGGCACTGTAAATATGCTTAACGCTAGTATCGAATCTGGGGTTAAGCTGTTTATTTATGTCAGCTCAGCAACCGTCGTAGGTAAAGCCGCCATGGGGGATAAACCTGCAGATGAAAACGCTCCCTGTGAGGTTGAGTTAAATCCTGATTCTTACTACGATTATGCCAAATCGCTTGCTGAACAACAGGTGCTTGACTATCATAAACAGGGCAAGATTTCGGTTATTCTAATTAGGCTTGGCATGCCTTACGGGCCTCGGTGCAGACTGCTTTCCGATAGAATATATCGTTACGTAAAAATGTTCCCGGTATTGCCTGGAAAGGCTGATGCTAAGACGGCCCTAGTATATGTTACCGATGTGGTAGATTGTATTCTTCTTGCAGCAAACAACGAGAAAGCCGATGGTCAAATATATAATATTGCCCCAGTAGAGGAAGTGACTTTTCGTGACTTTATCAATTCGATGGCTCGTGCTATGGGGAAGTCGGAGTTTCGCTTCAGAGTTCCTCTGAGTGTGGTGTATGCCTCGGCTGCTGTGATAGAAGGGTGGGGTAGATTACGAAGGTCCAAGGATGCACCGTTTCTTACACGTTCCGACATAAAATTCCTCAGGGACGGTATATATTTAGACAGTTCTAAAGCAATGAAGGAGTTGGGGTGGCAACCAAAGATATCCATTGAGGAAGGTTGTCGCCAGTATGTTGAATGGCGTCGCTCGCACAAGAAAAAGCATTGCCGTGCTGGTAAGGAGACCATAGTGCCTGGATCTACATTCAGATAAGGGTCCAGCTTCTGCACGGATACAGAGATATTGAGACTCTTTAATATCCTTCCGATAGACGCAACGGCGCTACCTTTCCCGACTGAGCTGACCACACCACCAGTTACAAAGATATACTTCGTCATCGGCAAGCGCTCTTTCTCCAAAATATTTTCTTATAGATTATACACCGCAATTGTTACGAAAGTATTTCGGATACATTAATATATTCTGCCATTTTCAGTTTTTCTTAAAATGGGCGGATGGTATTGACTTTTTCTTTCTGGCATATGCTAGAATTATCTCCCTGTAGTAAAACAGGCACTGAATGCGAATTTTAAAAATCTCGTGAAAACTATCGAAGAAATAAAGAGGAGGTACATATTTTATGACCGCAGACAATCGTTTTGATATTGTTATTGTTGGCGGCGGCCCAAACGGCACGGCACTGGCGGCCTATCTGTCTAAGTGCGGACTCAAGGTCTGTGTACTTGAGGAAAGGTACGAAGCTGGCGGATCGTGCGAAACCGCTGAGCCCAAAGCAGGATTGCGTATATTTCCTCACGCTATTCTTATGTATGCATCACCAGCACCGGGTTTCGAACAGCTCGAGCTTTGGAAGTACGGCTTCCGCGTGACATGGAACCCCCAGGAACTTATGGTACACGCTACAACCGGCTTGACCCTCACTGATGGATTGGCTGGACTGAGCCAAAAGGACATGATTGGCTACATGAAGGTCAGCGGACTCGTCGGCAACCCACCCTTCGCCCGAGAACTTATGAGAGCCACCAACTGGTGTCCGCCACACCCTGACTATATAGAAATCAACGAGAACACAATACCGTACATGCAGGTCTACAAGAAATACGCCCCAGAGGTTTGGTCAAAAGAGCTCCTCGATATGACCCTCTTCGATTTCATGGATGAGTGGTTTGAAACTGAACCATGGAAGTGCACTGTAGCTGCATCGGCATGGTGGTCCGGCGCCGCAGCTCACTGGGAAGGTGTGGCCATCCCTGCTTTTATGAACGTAATGCAACTCTTCATAACATCGCTCGCCATACCCCGCGGCGGCATGCACGGATACTACCACTCCATCTTCCGTTGTGCGATAGCCCATGGAACAACCTTCAAGACAGCCTGCCCGGTCGATGAAATCATCATCCAGAACGGCAGGGCAGTTGGCGTTCGCCTGCGCGATGATGCCGCAACCCGCGAGAAGACCATCTGGGCAGATAAGGCGGTTATCTCCGCATGCGATATCAAACAGACCTTCAATAAGCTCATCGGGCCAAGGCACCTGGACAAAGGCATCCTGCAAAAGGTCAACGATATCAGCATCAAAGGCGGTACCCTCTGGGTTTCGAGTTTCCTGCTGAAGAAACAGCTGTCCTGGAAACCGAAGTGGGCGAAAATGGAAGGCGAGGAGGCCCCCTACGGCTGCGCATTCCCGGCAGATTCCCGCGAAATCTATTACGAAAACGTGTCAGACGTCGACGCCTTCAAGGGCAACCCCAGCGTGCCGGCGGAACACTACATGTGGTTCCTCGCACCAAGCCAGTTCTTTGATCCCACCGATAATCAGCACCCCGACGTCTATAAGAAAGGTGGTGTGCTGACCTGTTCATTCGAGGCAGGGGCGACACCGCCGGAATATAACGTTGAGGCCCCGGATGCTGCAGACAAAGTAAAGGCCGAGATGGAGAAATATTTCCGCAAGGCCTTCAGCATTCCGCTGGATGGCTTGCAAGACGATAACGTAATCGCCCATTGGTCCACGGCGCCGTTTGAGATGATACACCGCAACCGCAGCCTCATCGGAGGCACCTGGTGCGGCAGACGCCACTGCGACGACCAACTATTTACAAACAGCCCCATCGTCGGGTCAGGCATGTCCAGGTATCGCACCCCAATTGAAGGCCTGTATCTCTGTCACCAGACTTCCGGACACCCTGGAGGCCTATGTCTGATGGCTATTCCATACAACTTGATGCATATACTAATCGAGGACGGCATCGCTGAACCCGGTAAATGGTGGTATCCATCACCATACTACATTTCTGAGAAAGGCAAGATATCAGCCGTGCCAGGCCAGGGCAGGATACCCAAGTAACCATAAACAAACCATTAAGTAGAGAATTGGCCGCTTGCTGACCTTACCCCATTTCATAGGCCAGTATGAGTTAGAATTTTCCCGGCGTTGTTAATAAACTCAATCGGGCTTAGATAACCCATGGCAAACGGGGCATTTATCTAAAAACGGCTAAGGAGGTTTAAATGTCTGCAAAGTATGATGCCATAGTTGTAGGAGCAGGCCCTGGTGGTTCTGCCTGTGCTGCTCTACTACAAAAATCTGGATTAAAAACGCTCCTAGTTGAGAAAAACGATCGTGTCGGTGGCAAATCCCTGAATTATAGCAAAGATGGCTTTACTTATGAGCTTTGGCCTGTTATGGGACTGCCACGCTATAATACTATATTTGAAAAAGTACTTAACGAGGTGGGAGCAAAGGCTCCGATGTCAGACGTCTTCCCTACAACAGGCAGCCTTGCTAAAATAATGTCTGGCAAAGGGACTCTTTTAGACGGCGGGTTCCTGTACAAGCCCCAAGGATCAGACAAGTATGTGGGTTATGTCCTTGTTCCTCCGGTACAGATTCCTGATATGCTAATGAAAGACCCTGAGGGGCTCGCCAATGTTAATAGACTGTTTGAAGACATAGCCAAATTTACCCCCGAGCAATTAAGCTCTTTGGATGATGTTACCTTCCATGATTTCATCACTCCATACAACATTCCTCAGGGAGCATATAGTTATTTAGCGGTACTATGTAATATACTGTTCGTTGTCCAAATAGACTTGTGCTCCGCCTCTGAAATGATTAAGACCCTGCGCCAGTTCACGACAGGCCTCGGTTCTACTTACTTCCTAGGCGGCTACGCAAAATTAAGTGAGGCGCTGGTCGGAGCCTTCAAGTCACACGGTGGAGATTTAAAGCTCAAGACACGTGTGGAAAGAATTGGCATCGAAAACGGTCAAGTCACAGGTGTCATTACTGACAAGGGTACATTCAAAGCACCTATTGTAGTGAGCAACGCCGGTATCCAGCCTACCGTACTTAAACTAGTAGGTGAGGAATATTTCGACAAGGGTTATACTAACCGCATCAGGAGCTTGGTGCCTTCATTAGCATTGATTGGACACCGCTACTTCCTGGATAAAGTGGTATTTGAAGACTGCGCATATATCATCTACTCCGATAAGAGCTGGTGGAACATGGAGCGCTACATGAAAGCCAAAGCTGGCGAGATCCCTGATGATATGCTTACTATCATTTTCAGCCCGCAGGGCTTCGATCCCGCCGTAGCCCCAGAGGGAAAGCAGCTGATATTGACCGGAACGCTGGCCCCAGCCGATCCCAAGCTAAAGAACCAGAAGGCATGGCTGGATGCTTTCGAAGAAAAGATAGAGAAATTCCACCCCGGATTCCGCGAACATATTATCAGAAGAGAGGACTATACTACTACGGATGTCAGTCGTGTCACACGCGATAGTGTGGTCCCCGGTTGCGGCGGCGAGTGCATCGGTCTCGGACAGATTGTAGGCCAATGTGGCAAAAACAAGCCATCACCAATCGCTCCAATTCAAGGCCTATTCTATGTTGGCCTTGACGCAGGTGGAGATGGCGTAGGGACACATCATGCAGTGACCTCTGCATATAATGTAGCGCCGCTGGTTTTAAAGTACTACCAGACGCATTAATAATTAAAACGTTCGTCGTTCACGTGGGCTTCATCGTTACAAATCTGTCCGCTAAGCCAGAGCTGCCGATTTATCTTTGGAAGCTCTGATTAAGTGCTAATCAACCCCCTGTCCCCCAATCATGGTCCTTCCATGAGAAAATTCCATGGAAGGATTCCGCGGAAGGACACCTCAACTTGTCATTGCCCGACTTGATCGGGCAATCCAGCAGTCGTCACCTGTCATGCTGAACGAATTGAAAGCATCTCGATGTTTGGATCAGAGATGAGATTCTTCAGTCGCTACGCTTCTTCAGAATGACATGGTATTGGCGATTCTACGGCAGGAGGAATCTTACACATCCGTCTCGACGGTTGCGGGACGAACGGCGAACACGTAGGTTCGCCCCTACGTTGGGTGGTGCTTGCCGCGTTGGTCGTCATTCCGGCGGAGGCCGGAATCCAGAGGAACGGACTTGCGGTGGGGTCATCCCTACGTCGACGCTTTGTCGGTGTAGAAATCGGTAGCTATTCTGAGGGCATTAGCTCCGCTTTCAAAGCTTGAAAAACAAGGGATGTTTTGTGTTACCAGCTTCTTTTTTACTTCCAAGGCTTCCTGCTCCGCGTGCGCGGGGACTAATATTGTAATGAAAGATTTGGCACACCGTTTCTTAAAACTAGCTAACGCATTGACCATATTGTCGAAAAGATCGTTATTGATCCAGGATAAATTTTTCATAAAGGCTACCGATATTTCGAGCACCACCGTGTCGATATTTTCATCCTCGCTGAGGATATCGAGAGACTTGATGATGCGGTCGAGATGCGGGAAGTTGAGGCTGATATCAAGCGGGTTGCGATAACTTGCGCCGAGCGTCTGAAAGAAGGTCGCAAATTTCTGATATGAGTTCTCGGTTAGGAGCGGAACCTGGAAACCTTCTTTTGTGAAGGCGTCCGTGATGACTACGGATTGCCCGCCCGTCATCGCTGCCAGGCCCACCCTGTTCCCTGCGGTCGGCTTAGCATGCAGCAGCACCTTGATCGTGTCGATCATTTCATTGAAGTTTTCTGTCTTGATGGCACTGCATTGCTTGATGAGGGCGTCCCATATCGCCGGCGATCCCGCCAGGGATGAAGTGTGCGAAGAAGCAGCCCTGCTGCCTTCATCGCCGACGCCGCCTTTCCAGATGAGCACCGGCTTGCGGCGGGCGATATCCTTCAGACACGAGAAGAACTTCCTGCCGTCGTTCACCCCCTCGATATATATGCCGATGATTTCTGTTTCTTTATCGTTGCCGAAATATTCCAGGTAGTCGGTAGAGTCCAGTACCGCGGCGTTGCCGTAGCTCACCGATTTTGAGATATATATTCCATTGATCGGGCCGACGAGGGAAAAGAATGTCGCGTGTGTTCCGCTCTGGGATATGAAGGCTACGTTGCCGCTGCGTCCGTATATCTGGTCCATGGAGTGTCTGAGTCCGATGCGCGGGTTATAGATGCCCATGCAGTTAGGCCCTATCAGATTGAAGTTGGCGTCGCGAGCTATTTTGGCTATTGTGTCCTGGAGCTTGCGTCCTTCGTCGGTGCCCGATTCGGCGAAACCGGATGTGAAAAGTGTAGCTGCGCCGACGTTCTTATCGATGCAGTCGCGTATGATCCGAGGTGTGACGGTGTTCGGCACGGCAATAACGGCATAGTCGATCTCGTCCGGGATATCCTGCAGCCTGAGGTAGTTCTTAACGCCTAATGACGCTATGCCGGGGAATTCTCTTTCGTCGATCTGTACCGAGTACAGTTTGCCTTGGAAGTGTGCCAGGCTTTTAAGCCACATATAGCCCAGCGCCATCTTGTCTCCCACGACCGCCACTGAGCGAGGATTGAACGCCCGTTCAAGGCGCTTCATCGTATTTTCCAAACCGTTACCTCAGGATTCGAGGATTATCCTGGCATCGAGGGCCAGTGCGCTGTCGCGGTAAGCAAATATGGGGTTAATATCAAGCTCTTTAATCTCCGGTTGATTCTCAACAAATTCGGATACCTTGAGCAGGATGTCTTCCAGTATTTCTATATTAGCCGGTTCATGCCCGCGGTACCCTTGCAGGATTGGATATCCCTTTATTTCCTTTATCATTTCCCTGGCATCGCGCTTTGTTAACGGAACGATTCTGAAAGATATGTCCTTCAGCACTTCTACCAATATGCCGCCCAACCCGAACATCAAGACCGGTCCGAATTGCTGGTCCTTATTCATGCCGATGATGACTTCGATACCCGGCCTTGCCATAGGTTGCACTGAAACGCCGTCTATTTTAGCCTTGGGATTATGCTTCTTGGCCGCGCCGATGATTTCGTCGAACGCTTTGCCCACTTCTTCTTCGTTGTTGAGGTTGAGTTTTACACCGCCGACGTCTGTTTTATGTAATATATTAGGTGACACTATCTTCAGAACTACCGGGAAGCCGAATTTCTTAGCGGCAGTGATCGCCTCTTTGCTGGTCTTCGCCAGCTTTATATCTGTGCAGTCTATCCCGGCTCCGGTCAGGAGTTTCTTCGATTCGATTTCAGTAAGGGCGGTCCGGCCTTCTTTTTTTGCGGTGCTTATCAGCTTATCTACTGTCATAGGGGGATCCTCCTGTTTTGATGGCGGCCCCGAAGGGATTCGGACCCTCGATCTCCGCCTTGACAGGGCGGCGTGTTTGACCGCTACACTACGGGGCCTTAAAAACAAAAAATTGGAACTGGTTCCAATCGTGGATTGTAACAATATGGCTTCACCTTGTCAAGTTGATTCCTCGTATGGTAACCTGTTTAGCAGGAGGTTGCATATGGGAAGCCGAGATTTTCGTCATAAGGAAGCTAAAAAACAAAAGAAGGATAGTATTAAGAAAGCTCCTCCTATTACTATTAGTCCTATTTTTGTACCACCTGCAAATGTTGAAGTGGTAAAGAAGGGCAAGAAAGAGAAACCCGAGGAATAGTGCCGTCATATCTGACGCTTTATCGCAGCGGAGAACTTGAGGATCGGGTGGCGCGTGCTCTGGAGATGCTGCGGGAGTGTCGGCTGTGCCCGCATCGCTGCCGCGCCAACCGTTTGGATGGGAAGACCGGCCTCTGCCGCATCGGTAGCTCGGCCATAGTTTCCAGCTACGGGCCTCATTTTGGCGAAGAGAAGCCTCTGGTCGGCACTCATGGCTCCGGCACAATCTTTTTCTCGTATTGCAATCTGCGCTGTATCTTCTGCCAGAACTATACTATAAGCCAGCAGGGCGAAGGCGAGCCTGTCGACGCCAAGGCGCTGGCTGGGATGATGATCTCGCTGGAAAAGCGCGGCTGCCACAATATCAATCTGGTCACTCCCACGCATGTCGTTCCGCAAATACTGGCGGCGCTGGTCATCGCTGCCGAAAATGGCCTGTCGATCCCCCTCGTTTACAACTGCGGCGGCTACGAATCGGTGGAAACGCTGAAGCTGCTCGACGGCGTCATCGATATCTACATGCCCGATATGAAATACTCCGACGAGTCGCACGGCCGGGCGTTCTCCGGCGCTAAGAACTATCCGGAAGTAAATTGCAAGGCGGTGAAGGAGATGCACCGTCAGGTTGGCGATTTGCAATTGGATGGTCGCGGCATCGCTACAAAGGGACTTCTCGTTCGTCACCTCGTAATGCCTAACCACATCGCTGGGACGAAAGGCGTCGTTGAATTCCTCGCCACAGAAATATCAAAGGATACATATCTGAATGTAATGGACCAGTATCGTCCTGCCCATCGTGCGCATGAGATACCGAGGATCGCCCGCCCTTTGCATAAGGAGGAATTTCTGGATGCGGTGAATATCGCTCTGGAATGTGGGCTTGAGAGGCTGGATGGTATAGATAGTCGCTCGATTGCGAAGTAGGTAATGTAAGATGTCGAATCAGTCTGCTTTCTGCGCTGTAGTTTATGGCCTGGTTCAGGGGGTCAACTACCGCTATTTTGTTCAGCGCAATGCTGAGGCTAGTGGCTTAACCGGTTATACGAGAAATTTAGATGATGGCAGCGTTGAGGTGGTGGCTGAGGGTGAGAGGGAAAAACTGGCACAGCTCATAGCTAAGCTGAAAGCCGGGTCGCGGGCGGCGCGTGTTGAGCGGGTGGATGTGGAGTGGTTGGAATACAGCGGTAAGTATCGCGAGTTCGAGATTGTGTTTTAGCCAACCTTCTTCCTGAAGGTTACCTCGATGCTCTTAATGTCGCCTACACCTTTGAGGGTAGAGACCATTCCGAGGACGGCGCCGCCGACTATATCCTGCGCAAAGCGATTGAGTGTGATCGGCTCGCCGTTAACGAACAACGTCGTCTCATCGTTGCGCTTGCCCACGATCTTGGCCTCGATGAAGTCAGCTATGCCTGATGCGTCGTTCAGCTTGAATTGTGGCAGATCGATATTGAGTCTTTTGTCGGTTACTATCGCTCTCAGTTCCTCGGGTTTGCACCGAAGCTCCTTGCCTGTCTCTTTGCGGTGCACCTCTATCTTAGGCACATGAGCATCGTGAAACCCCTCAACTATGAGTATATCGAAATCTGCGCCCATTAGCCGCACGATATCCTTGATCGAAGCATCCTGCTCCAGTGATTCTATCAGCGCCAGATTCTTGGGGGTGCTGATGAAGACCGCATCGCTGCCGGCCTGGGCGTAGCGCCAGCTGTCCTTGCCCGGCGTGTCCAGCTCAAGGTCCTGGTGTGTGTGCTTGACCGTAGCTACACGGTAGCCGCGAGACTTGAACTCCGGGATTAATTTTTCTATCAGGGTGGTCTTGCCGGATTTTCCTTGTCCTACTATAGAAACAACTGGCAGCATATGAAACACTCCTTTTGCTTTACTGGCTAGAGTTCCCCTTTTCCTTCAGGGTACAGGTCCCATTTATACAGGCGCATTCGTAATTTCTTTCAGGAGCAATACAACTGTACAACCCACAGAATCTAGGAAGGGTTCTCCCGAAGTTAGCGTAAAACAACGACAAGTTGACTGAGCTATTTACGCAATACGGCTTACAACCGTAATACATTATAAGCATACAGTCGCTTTCGTTCTGGCACGATCTATCCAATTTCTCAATCTGATTTTCTAAATCATTCGTGTATATGTCGCATTGAATACCTGTGATGCCTACAAATCCTATCGGTATAGACAGAGCTAGGATAATAAGTGAACCTAGCGTAATTGCTAATCTGTCTAAAAATTCTTTTCTCCGTCGTATGCCTTTTATAAAGAAGAAGGATGCAAGTAATAATCCTGCTATAAAAGCTAGTATAAAAATGACAGATCCCAGCATTTACTCCTCGTTCCAATCGAGCATTATGGCCTTAACGACATCGCCCTCTTTAACGGCGGCCACATCCTCTGGCACGATGACCAGCGCGTTGGCCATCGACATCGATGTTAAAATGCCAGAGCCCTGAGGCCCGGTCGTTTTCGCATACAATCGGTCGCCCTCTTTGCGCACAACGGCCCTGGCAAAGATGCGGCGGCCATCGCTGTTCTTGATGCGGCTTTCCATTATGACATCGACCGTGGGCCGGGTTAGATTCGTTTTGCCCATCATCTTGAGCATAGCGGGTCGGGCGAATAGCTCAAACGTTATCATGGAGCTTACCGGATTCCCCGGCAGTCCCAGGTGCGGAACGCCTTTAATCGTGCCGAAGGCCAGCGGCTTGCCCGGCTTCATCCTCACCTTCCAGAAAGATATCTCGCCCTGTTTGGCAAGTACGTCTTTTACCAGATCGTAGTCGCCCATGGAGACACCGCCGGTGGTCAGCAGCATGTCGGCTGAGAGCGCTTCCCTGATTTTTTTATCCAGGTCTTCCTCGGTGTCCCTGGCGATGCCCAGCACGCGAGGTATGCCGCCGTAGCGAAGCACCTGCGCCGCTGAGCTGTAACTGTTGCTGTTGTAAATCTGCCCTTCGGAGAGCGGCTGTCCCAGTTCGGCCAGCTCGTCGCCGGTGGCCAGAATGGCGACTACCGGGCGCCGTATGACTTTAACTTTATCCATGCCCAGCGATGCCAGCACTCCGACCTGAGCTGGGCGCAGCACGGCGCCTTTCTGTATTGCTAGCTGTCCTTTGCCGATGTCCTCGCCGGCGAGGCGCACGTTTTTGCCTTTATCAACGGGTTTCATAATGCCGATTTGCTTCAGAGGCTGCTCGGATCGCTGCGTCTCGTCGGTATCTTCAAATGGCACCACGCTGTCGGCGCCTCTGGGAAGCGGCGCGCCGGTCATGATGCGTACGGTCTTATGCGCCTTAACCTCCAGATTCGATACGCCTCCCGCCTTGGCCTCGCCGATGATATCGAGGTAAACGGGCGATGAAGCTGTTGCGCCTGAAGTGTCCTGCGCTTTGACGGCGTAGCCGTCCATGGCGGAATTATCCTTCGGCGGGATGTCGATCGAAGAGTAAATATCCTCGGCCAGCACCTGTCCGAGACATTCCAGTATGGGTGTCTCAACCCCGTCGAGAACTTTGATGTAGCTGAGAACTCTTTCTAATGCTCCTTCGACGCTAATCATGGCTTTCCTTCTGTATAATCGCCTTCGCTCGTTTAAGTTCGGCTTCCGAATTAATATTAAAGAGGCTGAGGTGCTGCGGGTCGTACCTCTCAATTTCCCCGGTCTCTGCATATCTTACATTAATTTCATTAAATAAGTCCGATATCTTCAGCTTGCCTTTACTGATCTGTTCCTCCAATATCGGTATGCAGTTCTTTGAGTATACGGCGTGCAGCGGCTCGATTTTATCCCCAATTCTGGGGATGACGGCATCGAAGCCTGGGGCTGAATCGAGGAGGTAGCGCAGCAGGTCGATATTGAGAAACGGCATGTCGCATGCAACGACGAGGCAGTAAAAAGATAATGATGCGTTTATTCCTGTGCAAAGGCCGACTTTCGCTCCGGTGTGCGGATAGGTATCGAGCACCTTTTCTATGTTCAGACTGGGCAGTTGATTCGGTGCGGTAGTGACTACGATGATATCATCTCCTAGTTGTGATAGTGAGTCGATGACCCTCTCGATGAGGTATTTCCCGCCGATTTTTTCCAGCGCCTTGTCACGCCCCAGCCGTGAGCTTTTTCCGCCGGCAAGTATTATAGCTGTCACAATGTCATTTTAACACTACGATGAGGTAATGTGAATTTAGAGTAGAAAAGAGGTGTCCTTCCGCGGAAGGACCGGGGTCTTAGGGGTGTCCCCTATCTTAAAATCCTCCTAAATCCCCCTTTTATAAAGGGGGACTAAGGGGGATTATGATAACAGGGGGTTGGATAACAGAATGTTCAGGACTCTTCCATCATCATCTTGGCTGCCCTCCTCGTCATCTTTCTCGGCAGGCATCTTACCAGAAAAGCAGCTATTATATATCTCTTGCCGGGGATTACGATTGTTTTGCCCTTAATCAGCCCGTGGTATCCCACGGCCGCTACGTCTTCAGGCTCCCATATCCTGTTGAAGAGCCCGCGTATCATTGCCTTTGTGCGTTCTGTTCGCGCCCTCTTCGCAAACCCGGTCCTTACCGGGCCTGGACAGAGCGCCGTCACCGTCACTCCGGTACCACTCAGCTCCTCGGCTAAGGCTTCGGAGAAGGATAATACGTAGTTCTTAGTAGCGCAGTAGACCGCGATGAGGGGCCCCGGCTGGAAAGCCCCCATTGAGGATACATTCAAAATCCGCCCCTGGCCTCTGGCGATCATCCCGGGCAGAAATAGCTTCGTCAGGTGCGTCGGCGATACCATGTTGACCTGCATCATCTCCAACTCATCATTGAGGTTCGTCTCGGAGAATGATCCGTAAGTGCCAAAACCGGCATTATTGACCAGGATATCGATGGCGATGCCCTCTGCCTGAACTTGATCGAATATCTCCTGGGGGGATGTTGATGATGATAGGTCCTTGACGATGACTTTGGCGGATATCCCGTATTCCGATGTCAGTTGTGCTGCGATTTTCTGAAGCTCGTCAGCGCTTCTGGCCACGAGCACGACGTTGTAGCCGTCACGGGCGAAGAGCTTGGTCAGTTCATACCCGATGCCGCCGGAGGCTCCGGTAACGAGCGCCGTCTTTCCATCACCAGACTTTAACATAATATCTAATCTGTCCAAAAGCAGCGATGTGATCGAATGATACACAGCTGTAATTCTGCCCCATTCGTTCGGGATTTCTGCATTGTATACTCAGTATCGTCAAGTGTCAAACATGACTTTTATACTGACGAAAGCAGAGGGTATTTACCGAGCGACGTTGTGGTTGGCTGCAAACAGGACTTAAGCGGTAGAGTTTCTGGTTATTTAATATAATTAATTACCTTTTCATTCCTCGGAGGTGCGACAGGATTCGCGCCTTCTTTGTATCCCAGTGCTACCGAGCAGACATGGCTGTAGCCGCTGGGGATGCCCAGTTTCTTCTTTAGTTCTTCGCCCTTTTCAGAGGCAAAGAGGTAGGCGGAGGAGGTAATGATGCACGAACCTATGAGAAGTGATTCTGCGGCCAGAGCGATGTTTTCTGCCGCTGCTCCGCAGTCTATCTGAACGAATTTGGCCTTGTCATCCGCTGAAATCAATATAACGGTGGGCGCATTGTGAAAGGTATGATAACCAGGTATGTTTGCCCTGTTCGCTAACAGATCACTGCCTGAGTTCATCATGTTTTCTTTGATAATGGCAACCATTTTTTGCAGCATGACCTGGTCTTGTACCACGGTGAAGTGCCATTTCTGCTGATTCATGGCGCTGGGCGCATTTAAAGCGGCATCCAATATCTGATTTAGTTCGACATCAGTTATCTGCTTTGCCTTATATTTCCTGACGCTTCTTCTATTGCAGATAACTCTTAATACTTCATTCATGCTTCAGCCCCTTTTTCGTGTAATGCTTTCGAAGGCAGTACCTACAGGCTACTATTATACCATCCTGCTCGATAATGCATGTGGAGAGCGTTGAGCAAGTCTTCGTCAACCCCCTGTATCCCCCAGTCTTGGTCCTTCCCGTTTCGGGAAGGATTCCGCGGAAGGACACCTCTTGTTTTAGCTACCCTCTACCTTCGTAGAGGGAGAGGGTTAGGGTGAGGGCGAGAGTCCACCTCTCACCCCGGCAGGAAAGTATATTGCACCTCTTTTCCGACAGTATGTGTCGGCGGTCATTGGGTCTCTTGCGCCCAGTATGTCTGCTTGTGTCCCTTGGCCTCATATTTTGCTATGAGACTAAGGGCTTCTGTCCGCGTTAGCCCGGCCTTCACTAATGCGACATTCCCGTTGTCGTCCTGACGCCAGACGGACCAGTTGGTTTTGTCGATATTCACGTCGGCCGTTTTAGAGTTGCGGTCTTGGTCCTGCATCTTTTGCATCGGCGCTATCGGCAAAATCGGGTTCGTTATCTGCGGTTTCTTTCTAAAGGAATTATATACCATGTACGCCACGCTGGTTAAAACAATTATCGAGGCCACAACGTCAAAGAACAGCGCGATCCCTTCACAGTGCGACAGAACTCCCATCCGCGAGAACATCCAGTTCCAGTCATGTATGCCTTTCCCGAGAAGCGGGAGGGCTTGTTCCTGGGCATCTCCCATGTATGCCGCCATATACATCATGCTCTCTCCAAACCAGAAGCCGCAGAAAGCCGATTCGTATCTCTGGCGGCGGTAGAGGAAGTACAGCGCTATAGCGAGAGGGACGAGGAGCTGAGCGAATGTGCCTCCAAGGAAATGCAGCCACTCCCCGAAGAAGGTGAAGAGGAAATGCCCGCCCTCATGTATAAACAGGTTCAGCCAGTCTATGAAGTGGAACTCGTAGGCAAAGACCAGCCAGAAGGCATATGGAACCAGGCAGAGCGCAAAAATTCTCTTAAATAACAGCATTGCTATCTTCGCCGGATCTTATAGAGACGTCCTTGAATTCGTGAGACATATGCCTGTATCCGCCACAACGGTCCGGCGTTGGTACAATACACTCTTCGGTACACCGCTTGATGAATATTCTTCAGAGTTGACTTCTGTGAGCTATCGAGCTGTGACGAATACTGTTTCTGGACTTTCTGGATTGATTCGAGAAACGCGGCCCAGCCGTCGGTCAGGCCGTTAAGCGCGCGCATTCCACTTCTCAACTCCCCGGCTGCAAGTGAGTTCCGGTTTACCTCAAGCGCCGCGATGAGCTCGTCGGTGGTCTGGAACAGCTCCTCATTTGATTTGAACACGTTGTTCCTCTATTTCTGGCCAACGTAGATGCCATACCCGAAATAGTTGGCGTGGTCTTTGAAGAACCGGTTCATGGTCCTCATCCGTTTTCGCACTCGACTGTTCGTGATATACCTGAGCGCAACCCTGGCCGTGTTCACCAACCCTTCATCGGCCAGCATCCCACGCGTGCCGCGAAAGTCCATGGGTGCGGCCATGGTATTGAGATCCCTGACACCGAGCTCCGTAAGGAGGCGCTCCCAGCCCTCATATGTTTGGGCGTTCGACATGCAGTAGGCGCAGATTACTGTGGAGACTTCCGCCATAAACTGGGCTGTCGGTTCAGCTCTCCAGCTCAGCTCAAGCCACCCCAGGTATCCCCCCGGCCTGGTCACCCGGAGCGCTTCCTGGATTGCCTTTCGCTTGTCATCCACGAGAACGAGCATGGCCTGGGATATCGCGGCATCGAACTCGTTGTCCGCAAAGGGCATATGCAGCGCGTCCCCTATTTGAAACGTGACCTTCCCTTCAAGCCCCTTCCTTCTGGCCAGACGGGTTGCGTGACCAATCAGGTCCTCGCAGATGTCCAGGCCAACCACCTGACACCCGTATCTCTCAGCCAGATAGACCGCGCTCGTTCCTTTTCCGCAAGCTATGTCCACTACCTTTGTCTTGCTGTCAAGGTGACAGGCCTCCGCCAGTTTTCGCGTAGCAGCGAATCCCCCGGGATGAATCACAGTCATCCCGACGTGCCTGGCCATGAAGTCAAAGATGTCGCACTTCTCGACAGTGCACTGAGCCGTTGCGCATGCGTTATCGGTGTTCATGTTACTCCTTTGTCATCCTGGAATGGCGTATGAGATTGCTTTTTAAATTGATTCTACGGATGGTGGCATTTTACAACTGTCAATAATGTCAGTCAAACGCAAAGTATAGTCTGCGGCGAGGTGAAGAAACCTCACCGAACGGTAATCACTTCTCAATTTCCCTGATCGCTCTATCCAACAGCTTTCGTAGATCGCGATAGGTTGTTTCAGTTCGCCGCGCAACTTTGCAGATGAAGACGACTACCTCGTCATCGAAGATAGCATATATAATTCGATATTGACCTTCACGTATGCGATACAGGACATCGTCCAGTTTGATACATCCTGAGGGACGGGGGTCATTACGGAGGGAGCGCATGGTTTCGATCAGGCGCGCCCTTTGTTTATCTGGTATTCGTGCCAGTTGCTTCTCTATATTGCGATGTAGTTTTAAGGCATATTTCATAAATCAGAAACCTTTGGTTAAGCTTTATCAACCCCCTGGCCCCCAGTCTTGGGGGAAGGTAGGGGATTTGGGGGACACCCCCAAGTCCCCCGGCAGGAGAATTCTCCTGCACCTCTTCTTCGTCATTCCGGCGGAGGCCGGAATCCAGAAAGGGCGCCTTTTTTCCAGAGACCCACTAGTGGCCGAGGCGCTTGAAAACCTCTTCAGCATCCACTGCCGACTTGCTGTCTTTAAGATATTCGGCGACGGAGGCGCGGCTATCCAGTATGTCTTCCAATAATTCACACTCTTTCAACAGGGTATCGAACATTTCGGGATCGACGAGCACGGCTGCGGGACGGCTGCGGGACATGATTATTACCGGGCCATCGCTTAGTTTACTGATATATGATGAGATTTCGGTTCGCAGCTCTGTTACAGTTGTAGTCTTAAACATTGTTCACCTGCCTTACGTATCTTTAACATGTATGATAAATGTAATGTATACTGTACAGATGGTAGTACATTATTGAACTGATGTCAATAATACTTCTCAATGCCGCCGAATCCAAATTGCTTATTCTTCCCGGTCATATTGATGAAGTATCCCAGACGCTTCGTGAACTCTTGGGGCCTGTTGCGGGCACCGTCTATAAACGCGATGCGGATCCGTATGTATGGTTGTGAGAATGTTTGAAAGTTCTTCCAGGCTTTCCTGTTTGACCTGATGGCCTTCAGGATGTCTGGTGGTATCTCAAACTGCTCCTCTGCAAGATTCCCCAGGGTCGCCAATACTTCATCTACGACTTTGCCCTGCTTGACCATCTCCCTTAGTCGTTCCTTATTCGCTTGTGAATATGGAGTCTTGGGGTTTCGCAGAGAGAACCTTTGCGCGAATCTGTCCTTGTCAATGCCCTTGACGATGCTATCGATCCAGCCAAAGCAGAGCGCTTCTTCAACTGCGTCGTTGTACAGGATGCGCGGTTTGCCAGTATGCTTCTTGTAGTACACGAGCCAGACTTCTTTATCGGACTTGTAATGCTTCTTTAGCCAATCACGCCATTCCCTCTGATTCGTCACATACAGAAGTTTGACTTCGTCCAGGCTGTGCTTGTTGTTCATTTCACCAGCTTCGCCAGCCCCCGCCGGATGTCTATATCCATTCGAGTTCCGTATCGGTTAAAGGGCCGCCCGCATTGCCCGTGTTCAAGGTTCCCTTCGGCTCTATCAACATCACCGTGCACTCAGTCTTGCAGATCGGTTTGTGCTCGACGCCTTTCGGCACGACGATTAGCTCACCTTTCCTCAAATCGAATATCCTGTCGCGGAAAGCCAATTGCATCTTGCCTTCAACGACGAAAAACACTTCGTCTGTTTCCGCGTGGCTGTGCCAGATAAACTCACGTTTGGCCTTTACCATTTTAAACTGATAATCATTAAGCTCCGCGACAAGCTTGTACTTGTGCAGCTCTTTGATCAATCGAGCCTTCTCTTCCAGGTTGACCACTCGTATTTCCATAAAAGTTCCTTAATATCGTTCGAACACAAAAGCTGCCTTTATCGTTTTTCCGCTACGACCAACATTTCAAAATCTTCGGTTGTCAGTTTATCGCTCCGGCTGAAAGCGCCGAGCTTCGCGCCGTATATATCGATAGTCTTAAACTTCAGTGTTTTTAACAGCCAGGTTATCTCGGACGGCACGTAATACCTCTCGTTGCAATGCAGTTCCTTCTTGTTTCCGAGGTCGTCTTCAAAGATCGTGGTGTTTAAGTCCCGGAAGGTCATCAGATCGAATGAATTCTTACCGCACGTCGCGTTTCCTTCTTTTGCCTCCGAAGCGAGAAATTCTTTGACGGAATGGAACAGAGGGAACAGGCCGTTCAATGTGGTAAAGATCACTTTCCCCACCGGCTTCAGGGCCTTCGCGGCATTCTGCAGTATCTGGTAGTTCATCTCGTCGGTTTCCATCAGCGGGAACGAGCCTTCGCACAGCATGATGACCAGATCGAACTCATGCGAGAAAGGGAGTTTTCTCGCGTCATGTTTCTGAAAATCGATTTTAAGATTCTGTTGGGATGCCTTTTCCTTTGCCCTTTTTAGCTGCGATTCCGATAGGTCGATGCCGACGATTCTATATCCTCTCCTGGCTAATTCAATAGAATGCCTGCCGGTGCCGCATCCTATATCCAGGATTTTTGTTGCCTTGTTATATTTAATTTCTTTTTCAATAAAGTCGCACTCTCCGACGGTTCCTTGAGTGAAACTTTCGTTATCGTATTTCACTCCGTAGTTTACAAATAATTCTTCATACCATTGTTTCATATTGTTTTGTCCTTCGTGATTTTGTTTATTGCATCAACTTAGCCAGCTCCCCGCCCCACGCCCTCGCTCGCTCCACCTCTCCATCTTTCAGCGGCCCGTACGTGCCCTTCATCAGGAATTTCTGCGGCTTGGCCGCTTTGCTGTATCCCGCTCGCTCCAGCCCCCTCATGATCGCGGACGCGGAGCTGCCGGGCGACCACTTGAACTGCGTGTCGAATGCGGCGGCTCGCCCCTTGCCCTTGGGCAGCGCGGCGAGCCACGAGCGCATGGACGGATGTGAGAGGTTAGGCGGCGTCGGTGCCTTGTTGTCCTTGGTGTTGCGCAGCATTTCTCTTACCTTGTCGGTAGGAAGCCGGAAGGCCATCACGGGAGCACCTGCCACGATGAGGTCGGCGTCCGCCGTAACCACGGCGGTGGCCTCGGCGGTGGAGAGAGCCCGCGCCTCGGGCCCGATGCCTTCCGCTATAGCGCGGGCGATGGCCGCGGTGTTGCCCCACAGGGATTCATAGACGACGATAGCTTTCATGATGCCTCCTGTTATACCGGATAAAGAGTCCTTTGGCTGCTTATTACGCTCATGAACGCTTGAGCTTCTTGTAACCGGCGATGAAGTCTTTGGGGCTGGTGATCTTGATGTTCATGTACTCCTGGATTGCCGTGAGGCTTTTGTCTCCTGAGACGATGCAATCGGCCTTCAGCGCAACCGCGCATTCAACGAACTTATCGTCGTCAGGGTCTTTCTCAACCACATGCAGTTGAGGGGTCTTGGCTGTGAATACCACATGGAATCCGTGCGCGAAAAGCCCCAGCAGCTCCTCCAACTCGCGCTCGTCTTTCAGGCCGAGACGCTGGAGTACCTCTACGTATTCATTGATAATAGGTTGCGATAGACAGAGGGTTATCTCTCCCGTCTTCCAGAGGTCTACTATTTTGCGGGGGTTGCCGCCGAAGAAGGATGAAACGAAGACGTTGGTGTCCAGCACAACCCTGATCATCCTTCGGTTCTCACTTTTTGGATGACCTTTTGAATCTCTTCAGGTCCGATCCCTCTTGAGGCGAGTTTGCTGCCGATCCGCCCCCACAGGTCGTCGACGTATTGGCCGATATCCCGGTTCTTGACGTATTCCTCCAGCAATTCCCTGACGACCTCACTGACGCTCTTCCCCTCGGCCTTGGCCAGGTTGTTGACCTTGTCTTTAAGATTGGGATCGATGCGAACTATCATTTGAGTGCTCATACGGAACCTCCACGGGGTGTGCTATATCGTATATACAATATAACTAAGCAGAGGGTATGTCAAGAGGCCGGCCCTAGTGAATAAAAGAAAAAGCGCTAATGCCTTCCGCTATAGCGCGGGCGATAGCCGCGGTGTTGCCCCACATGGATTCATATACGACGATAGCCTTCCTTATGCTTGCGAGGCGGAGAGAACATTACAAGCGGGAATAGCAACCAGGCCCGGCCATCACTGCCGGGAGGGAGACCTGAATTTCATTCCTTCACAATGGCGCTATTCCGCCTGAATGCCTACAGCCTCAGCTTCGGACTCTCCGCTTCTATCCTGATGGACTCCTGGTTTGGCCCGTTTCCTGGTCATGAAGAAAAGGCACTTGAAGGAGAGGACGGACGCAACAAGACCCGCGATGCCCCACAGCAGGTTGAATGTCCAGTAAAGGATAGGCGCCAGCGGTGAATCTGTGGCAACGTTGTCGAAGATTTTACCGTTTGACTCTAATCCGACTATACCGCCGTTACCCATGAAGAAGAGCACGTTATAGAGCTGCAATGCGCCGCACACACCGAGCAGGGTGAAGGCTTGCTTCTCGTGGCCGCGCCACAGTTTCACCAGTCCCACAATGGCAAGGATGCTTACTATCCAGAATGAAACCTCGGCCAGTATCCAGAATCGTGTCAAATAGCCGTAATCAAGGTCTGATGAGTGATAGCCCCACCAGAATATATAGTAGGGCAGATGCGCCTGTGTACCTTGACACATGCCGTTCGAGCACAGAGGATCGAATACGGACGACTTCAGGAGCAGCGGGGGCACCTGCCAGACTATGTTGAAGAACACCGCTATGGTGAACCATTGCACGATATATCCGCGCCAGCGTACTTCCTTCGGGTAGCGCAGCATCAGCGGGGAGAATATGGCTATTACGACAAAGGGCAGGGCGGTGAGCATAGCCGCGCGCGCTGTGAAGATGACGTCAAGATCGAGTTGCCGTGAGGCGACTATCCAGAGGGCGAATGCGATGGGAATCGCGACCAGGATCAGTATAGCCTGTAGTATCCGCGATTTTCGCAGGTGACGGGCGGCAAGTCTGATGGCGGAGTCCGTGGTGAACATCCGCTGAGGATCCCTGGCAGGTGACGGTTTTTCATTGCTGAGGCCGTTTTCCATAGTATCCTCCTGCTCGATATTGGTTTTTCAAACTGCTGCTATGGTGTTATATTACAGATGTTGATGATATCGGTCAAGAGAAAAACGCGGGCGATGGCAGTAGCTATGGGACTGAACGCGCCGGGTTCTCTTCGTCTTCCGCCCATCGTGACGGGTTTTCCATGATGTATTGGCGGATGTGATTCAGGGATGCGTCATCACGGATGATGTGTTCGTAATAATTGCGTTGCCAGACATTGTGAACCGGTGTGTGTTGCCGTATCTATTTGGTCACGCCGATTTTAAAACCGCGGATTACGGATCCAATCGTTTTTGATGTGCCGGGCCGTTGTTGCGATGGTAGGGGCGAAAAATTTTTCGCCCCTACGGCGGCGATGCTCGATAAAATTCCATGGATATGGTTCGGCATGACAACGAATTCATCCAATTTAATGTGAGGGAAATGTGTGGGGATGTCATGCCAATATTTCTCCGCCATCAGGCCGGCGTCGTTTAAAATCATTTTTCCGTCCGAAATATCGCCAAACAGGCACACACGATCCTAGATGCAAACAGTCACGAAATATGTGCCTTCCTGCGTGTAATCGTACCCTCGCAGGCGCAGCGAATGGCGGTGGTGTTTATCCGAATCATGACGCGTGCTCATGATCTCTTGCCTACCCTATGCCTTCCGCTATAGCGCGGGCGACGGCCGCAGCGCTTTGTCAGGTTTTGCTATTATGCTCCATGGTTATTATTACATTTCCCTTCTTGTGTCCTGTTTCGACATACCGGTGAGCCTCAGCAGTCTGTTCCAACGGATAAGTTCTATCGATGACCGGTTTTATCTCTCCCGCCTCCATCAGCTCTTTGAGTGAAATCAAATTTTCAACAGGTATCTTTGGCCTTTCATCATCGACTGACAGGTATTTCCCATTCGGAGTAAGTGCATTTTTACACTGTAATTTCAGTTGTGAGCTTTTCCTTTTTCCAACGGCATCAAAGACAAGATCATACAGCTCTCCTCTTTTTAAAAAATCCTCTTTTGTGTAATCAATGAGCTTATCGGCACCCAGAGATTTCACCAGTTCCAAATTCGAGGTACTGCAGACCCCGGTAACTTCTGCCCCAAAGTACCTGGCAAGCTGTACCGCAAAAGTACCTACCCCTCCGGAAGCTCCATAGATGAGAACTTTTTGTCCTTTCTGGATATTTCCTTTCTTGAGAAAATACAATGCTAACGTTCCCCGGGAAGGAACAGCAGCGGCTTCCTCATAGGTCACATTGCACGGTTTTAATGCCATAATACTGTCTTGTGGCATACACAATCCATCTTCAGGCAGACAAGTATACTCGGCATAAGCACCAAAACGTTTTCCCGTAAATGCAAAAACCTGGTCACCTTTTTTAAATCGTTTTACATCTTTGCCTGTTGCTTCTATCTCTCCGGCCAGCTCCAGCCCCAGTATAGGTTTTCTGGGTCTTCTGAAACCAACGAATATTCGCATGGGGATCCACAGCAGGATATTTACTTTGCCACTTCGAACGAAACAGTCCGAGACTGTTACTGCTGCCGCATGAATTTTTATCAGTACTTCATTGTCCTTAGGAGTGGGTTTTTCTATCTCTTCAAGTTTAAGAACATCGGGTGGTCCGTATTTTGTGCAAACAATTGCTTTCATGAGTTGCCTTCCTTTCATGCTGGCGAAGATGTCTCGCACTTTCTCAGGTTAGCTATTATTACGATTAAGGGACTGAACGCGCCGGGTTCTCTTCGTCTTCCGCCCATCGTGACGGGTTTTCCATTATGTATCGGCGAATGAGATTCAGGGATGCGTCGTCACGGATGATGTGTTCATAATAATTGCGTTGCCAGATTCTATAACCCAAGACGTTGTTTGATGCATTGTAACATTTTGTAACGGCGGATTTGAACGACCTGATAACGGTCGGTAAAGATCCGGCGACAGGTTTGCCGAATCGTTCTTCCGTAGGGGCACGGCATGCCGTGCCCCTACCATCATGTAACGCGATGATTCCGTGTACATGGTTCGGCATGATAACGAATTCATCCAATTTAATGTGGGGGAAATGTGTGGGGATGTCATGCCAGTGTTTTTCCGCTATGAGACCGGCATCGTTTAAAATCATTTTCCCGTCTAAAATATCGCCGAACAGACACGCGCGATCCTGGAGGCAAACGGTCACAAAATATGCACCTTCCCGCGTATAATCAAACCCTTGCAGGCGCAGCGAATGGCGGTGGTGTTTATCCGAATCATGACGCGTGCTCATGATCTCTTGCCTACCCTATGCCTTCCGCTATAGCGCGGGCGACGGCCGCAGCGCTTTGTCAGGTTTTGCTATTAT
>Ga0315294_10001718_pt1 | contig 23950 bp, 27 predicted proteins | sample YL17G13_40_MG_FD_203626 | JGI IMG/M metagenome (GOLD analysis project Ga0315294, IMG submission 203626) | Sediment microbial communities from Yellowstone Lake, YNP, Wyoming, USA - YL17G13_40 | ecosystem: Environmental > Aquatic > Freshwater > Lake > Sediment | place: USA: Wyoming | collected...
TTGAGAGGCTTCTCGGCCAGGCTCATGCCGAGATCGAGCTTTTAAAAAAAGCCTTCGCTATGACGCAGAAGAAGGTCCGGGAGGAGAGAATAAAACCGATGCTGAGGGACGGTATATGACTATCCGGGATGCCCTTTCAGACGGCCTTCAGTTGCCAATATCCCAATCCTGCCAAGCACTCGAAGTGAGTCGCGGCGGCTACTACAAATGGCAGAAACGGCCGGAATTATCCTCATTTGCGAATAGCGAATATATGGATCTGAAGGACCAGATTCAGGAGATCGCCCTGGAATTTCCTGGCTATGGTTACAGGAGGATTACAGCAGAACTCCAAAACCGTGGCTATGCAGTTAACCACAAGCGCGTGCTGGGACTGATGCGTCAGGATAACCTGCTGTGCCTGAAAAAGAAATTCAAGCCCGTGACAACAGATTCCAATCATGGCCTGCCAATATATCCAAACCTTTTGAAGAGCACGAAGATCAACGGACTGAACCAGGTTTGGGCTTCAGATATCACATACGTTCAGTTGCTGCATGAGCATATCTACCTGGCAGTGATCCTGGATCTCTACAGCAGAAAGTGCATCGGCTGGGAGCTGAGCCGGAACATGGGAAGCCAACTGACCATGAGTGCTCTGGCTAAGGCATTAGAAAATCGATCGACTGAACCCACAGAAGGCCTCGTTCATCATTCTGATCAAGGCGTGCAGTACGCATCTAAAGATTATGTTGATTGTCTTAAAAAACACAGCATCCTCATCAGCATGTCCAGAAAAGGAAATCCATACGACAATGCATTTGCAGAGAGCTTTATCAAGACACTAAAATGGGAGGAGGTATATCTGAATGAATATGAGACATTTGAAGATGCCCTCAGAAACATATGGCATTTTATTGAGAAGGTGTATAACAAGAAGAGGTTGCATTCAGCTCTGGGCTATAGGTCCCCAGAGCAGTTCGAAATGGAGGTTGCCTTAAATACTGTTGCTTAACTAACTGTCTACTATCAGGGGTGCAGTCCAAAGTTAATCTAACTGCTACGCTGTGGGAAGAGGAGTGTGTCTGGGTAGCCAAGTCTCCTGAAACGGGGGTCGCAAGCTGTGGAGACACACCGCAGGAGGCCTTGAGCAATCTGAAGGAAGCCCTGGAGCTTTATCTGGAAAATGCAAGAGAGCTCGGGATGCGAGATGATTTGGATGCAGCCTTGACCTCGGCGCACAAGTTCACGGCCTTGATCGAGGTATCAGCCTAATGAAGCTTCCATTTATGCGCCAAAGAGAGGAAAAGGCAGACATGGGTGTTTTATTATCAATTCTACAGCAGGCGAACCTATCGAAGGATGAATTTATTGAGCTTTTGAAGTGACTTTCATCCATCAAGTCTGTGGATGTTTCCCGTCTCGTCCTTCTCCAGGTACTTGACCATATCCCATAAGTTATGCAGCGCCGTCGAGACTCTCTCAGCGCCTCCATCTCCACTCCGGTCTTGCCCACAGAGGTTACTGTAACCGTAGCCTTGACCCGCTCCTGCTCCAACTCGAAGTTCACCTCCAGTGCCGTGATGGGGATGGGATGACACAACGGAATCAATCGAGGCGTATCCTTTACCGCCAGGATAGCCGCCAGCCTGGCGGTGGTCAAGACATCTCCCTTCTTCACCTGTCCTGATTTTATCGCCTCGATCGTAGACTCTTTAAGCTGGATGGAGCCGGAGGCTGTGGCCGTGCGATGCACCGGCGGCTTCTTTGTGATATCCACCATCTCGGCCAGCTTCTCCTCGTCCATCAAAGCCTCATGGCCTCGGGGATCTTCTCGATCACATCCGTGGCCACCATCCCGAAGTCCTTTTCCACATAGACCAGATCGCCTGCCCTGCCGTTCACGAAGGCCGCGGCCGTAGCGGCCCGCAGAGCCGAGGTGCGGGCATAGAAAGCAGCGGTCACACCGGCCAGAACGTCCCCCGTCCCGCCCACGGTCATGCCTGGGTTTCCGTTGGTGTTAGCCCTAACAATCTCTCCGTCTGTGATAAGGTTCGAGACCGGACCGACCTTGCCTTTAAGCAGGACGACCAATCCCTTCTCACGGGCATAACCCTTCAGGGGATCGATGCGCTCCCGGTAACCAACCCCTGACAGAGCTATCCCGCTTATCCTCTTGAACTCGCCGACGTGGGGAGTAACTATTCCCTTCAAGGGGAGATCGGGCTGCAGGGCGTCAGCGTCTATGACCGTCTTCTTGCAGAGGGGAATTATCTGTGCCAGGGCCTCATGGGTCTCAGGGTCCCTTCCCAGGCCCATGCCCATGACCTCCACGTCGTGCCTGGCTATCTGATCCTTCAAAATTTTCAAATCCTCAGGGCGCAGATGATCTCCAGACACCTCCCTGACTATCAGATTGGGCGAGAAACCGGCGATAGTGAAAGAGGCACTCTTGGGAGCGGCCACGGTGACCACATCCGCTCCCGCCCGCAGCGCCGCCATGGCCGTGAGAGCGGGTGCGCCGGTGTACGGACCGCCGCCGACCACCAAAATCCGGCCACTATCGCCCTTGTGGCTTTCCGGCGTTCTTTTTCCAACCAGCCAGAGATCTCCCGGGCCCACGAAGAACTCTGCCACGGGAGGAATGCCTATGTCCGCCACCACAACCTCGCCGGTCATGCCAGGCTTGGGCCGGTGGAAGGTCACGACTAAATCAGGTCTGACCACTTTATCAGTTCCAACTCCGCTGGGAACATCCACAGATATAATTGGCTTGCCCGCAGAGTTGATGGCATCAATGGCCGCCGCCTCCAGACCTTTGACCTGCCCATGCACCCCCGTTCCGAAGATAGCGTCCAGAACGAGATCGCAGGTTTGAAGGTTCAAATTCGCCGCATCAGCTAATTCTACAAGGTTGAAACCGAGCTTCTCCAGAACACCCCAGTTTCTCTTTGCCACCTCAGTTGAGATGTCTCTGGATTTGCCAAGTAGGTATATAGTTACGTGGTAGTCAGAGAGGTGACGGGCAGCTACGAAGGCGTCACCTCCGTTATTTCCCTTGCCAGCAACTATGGCAATCCTTTTTCCGGCTGATCTCACCCTAACCTCCCGAGCCAAAGCTGCTCCAGCGTTCTCCATGAGCTGCAATGGTAGAAGGCCGAAGTACTCACAGTTCCTATCTAGGGCCTGCATCTCTTCAGGTAGGATGGTAATCATGAAAGAAACTTGCCTGCAGAGTGGATAAAGGTTATTGAGAAAGGACCTTATTAATTTCGACAAAGTGTGAAGAGAGAGCTGCTGCGATTCACCTTGTCCTTCAGTTATGGCATTCACGTTCATGCGCCTAGGTTAGGAGCTGAATCGCTCCGCCTCATCAAAAATCTAGGCTTAGTCCCTGAGGCTGCTAATGGGCCACGTGATCACTAAAATCGGAATAAAAATTTAGGCTACTCGATCGTTTCCAGCGTTTATAAAAAATAAAATTAATGATTTATTTACACGCTTAACCGAAGCCCAATGAGATGACTTTACCTTTTTCGAATATAGATAATGATATAAATTCGAACTTCGATTATATTTATAAAAATGACTACGTTGCGCCACAAAAAGAAATCACGGCCATAGTAACCGAAACCACTGCGCCCAGTCCCGCCCCATCCCTGAATGTTCAATTTCCCGAGCCACTTGCAGACATTACACTCAATCTAAAATACCTCTACGAGACATCGAGCATTGAAACCGCTCAAACACAAGTCACCAGCGTATCAGACATCGAAGCTGGGACTAATTCTAACATTAATCGGCTGATCCGGGACAATGCTGATGAAATGATCCTTCCTTATTTAATCGCTGCAGGCCAAGGATACCTCATGAATCTTGCAAATCTGGATGGAAAGGCCCGATCCCTGAAGAACTACGCCGTAGTCGTCGGCATCAACAACTACACCGACCGCAGCAGTCTTCACACCAGCGTTAACGACGCCGAGACCATGACTGCCCTCCTGGAATCCTACGGCTATGATGTAGTCAAGCTCACAGATATTACAGACGAGAAGCCCACCAAGAGCAACATCTTAGAGAAAGCGCTGGGCGAAATGAAGTACAAGAAAGACCTAGGGAAGGTCCTTATTTACTTCTCCGGCCACGGCGAGAAAAGGGACAATAACTATTATCTGATACCTCAGGATGGCAATGGTCACACTTCCAGCTACATCAGCACCGAGGAGCTGGAAAAAAGCATACAGGGCTTAAAAAGCGTCGCTCTGGTGGTGGATGCCTGCAATAGCGGCGGACTGGAGAATGTTGTGGAAAACGGCCAGATGGTATTAGTCTCGTCTAAAGAAGACCAGCCCAGCAACGAAGTATGGTTTGGATCTCTGAGCCTCTTCACCTACAATCTGTGTAAAGCCATGCGGGAAGAAGATAAATCGAGCAATGCAGTTGTCCTGCAAAGGTGTTTTTATAAGGCAAGAGAGGCAACGGAAAAATGGACAAACTGGCGTCTATTGGCTCAAACCCCTCAGATGAAGGATAAAACCGTGGGATATTTCTCCTTGAAATGATCTATTAGCTTTTGGTTCGTCCGGACCTTTGGTACAGGACATTTGGGCACACAAATCGTTCCATAAAGCATATTTATGTTGTACTACCCAGTATAGATTAGGGTAGATCTATAGGATTGCACTTGCCTCCAAAACATTTGCCTCCGTGTGGATCTATCTTCCCCAATTTCAATAACTTCCTCCCCAACAATATATCTTTCCCAATACAGGGGCCAAAAGTCATAGGGACTATTGACCATGTGGCTCGCCCCTGCCCTCCCTTTTTTAAAAAAAAACGCTTTCGAATTCGCGATGACGAAAAATGAAGTTTGGCGCCAAGCCTTATGTATCCCCCAAGGATGGAACATGTTTCGAAAAAATTTTTGCGCAAGAAGAGGGGCATATTATGCCGGTCGGATTTGCCAAGTTAATCCACCTGGTATTTCAGAACCTCTTTATAGATAGTCTCTTCCAGCGCCTCAATCCTATTGAGTTTATTATTCAGTTTGCTGAATTTAATTAATTTTTTTACCGCGATCCCCAAAAGGATGATGCACATAAAAGCCAGCAGGGCTATTGCAGCTATCTTAGTATCGGATAAGCCTCCTTTTTGGTGAGAGTACACCAAATAAATATACCCACTCATCGCTGAGCAGAGAAGTGCCGGCAAGAAGAATCCCATAATCGCCACCTTTAATCTTCTCTTCTGCTGGTCAATACGCTCCACAATGTCATACGCATTGTCCGTTAAGGTCACGTTCGCCATTTTCTCACTCGTTTATCTACTCATCTGATACAAAGAGCTCATCATTGATGGTCCTAAACCAGTCGTATCTTGATCTGCCGAGGGGTGTGAGCTCGTAGGCAATGACCTCTCGTGCCCCCCAATCCAACCTCTTTTCTTCAACGTATCCGGCCTCTCTCAGCATATTGATGTATTTTTCAGCCGAGGTTGTTTTCAGATTAGCACACTGGATTATATGGGTTTTCAAAGCACGCCCTTTTGACTGGTTCTTGGATATGCACTCAAGGATCTTGAGAACGATCTTGATTGCAGGCCTATACTTTGCAGTACCCATAAACATTCCCCTGTTTCAACTCTTAAAAAGCTTCCATACCATTAGTACGTCACTTTTTAGACATATAAATTATCTAGTTAGGTATATTAATGCTTATTCCATTATGAGGATTTCGAATATCGTTGCATTAGCAATCTCGAACATGCTCAATCTCATGTTTACTACTCAGCTCTTGCGATCAAGTCCGCCAATCTTGGCATAGAATAGGTATTAGAATAAAATAATATTAACCGAAAACGCCAAGGCAGTAATCGACAGAAATTTTAATCCATAACTAAAGATAGCTCCGAAAGCCTGATCATCGAATCCTGCAAGAATAGCACGGGATTTCCTTGGCCAGCTATAACCAATTGCCCCTTGAAGCTCTCAAGGTTCGCGCCCGCGAGGGCCTTGCGCGCCTGGAATCATGCCAGATCTGCCCTCGCCACTGCCGCGTGAATCGCCTTAAAGGTGAGCGGGGCTTCTGCAGGGTCGGCCGCCTTTCTCGCGTGGCCAGCTACACGCCCCACTTCGGCGAGGAGGCACCCCTGGTGGGCCGCGGCGGCTCAGGCACCATCTTCTTCGCCGGCTGCAACCTTTCTTGCGTCTTTTGCCAGAACTACGACATCAGCCAGATGGACCAGGGCCAGGACGTTCCGGCTGAGGTCCTGGCAAGGATGATGCTGCGCCTGCAGGACTCCGGCTGCCACAACATCAACTTCGTCACGCCTACGCACGTTGTTCCCCAGATCCTGGAGGCGCTGGTGTTGGCCAGGGAAGAGGGTCTGAACGTTCCTTTGGTCTACAACAGCGGGGGCTACGACTCCGCGGAGACGCTCAGGCTTTTGGACGGCATCTTCGACATCTACATGCCGGATATGAAGTATGGCTCGGATGAACTGGCAATAAAGTACTCCCACGCCCCGAAATACACCGAATACGCCAAATCGGCCATCCGGGAGATGCACCGCCAGGTGGGTGACCTGGTGATGGACGAAGACGGCATCGCCGTGCGGGGCCTCCTGGTCCGCCACCTGGTTCTGCCTGAGGGCTCAGCCGGCACCGCAGAGGTCGCTCGGTTCCTCTCCCAGGAGATTTCTAAGAACACTTACCTGAACATCATGGCACAGTACCATCCGGAGTACAATGCCTGCAGCTTCCCGGAGCTGGATAGAAGCATCACCCTGCAAGAGTACAGCGAGGCGGTGCGCCTGGCCGCCGCGGCAGGCCTCTCCCGAGGTCTGGCAATCTTTTAATTCCCGCGGGCCGAATTATAAAGGGATGAAGCCCTTCGAGTACCTGGAGCACACCGCCGACGTCAAGTTCAGAGCCTATGGCCACAGCCCAGAGGAGATGCTCTCTAACGCCGCCGCTGCCCTGTTCAAATCCATGGTGGACCCATCTGCCATTCAAGCGAAGGAGACCTGGAAGGTCGAGCTGGAGGCTCCCGACCTGGAGCAGCTGGCCTACAACTGGCTCTCGGAGATCGTCTTCCTCTTCGAGACGGAGTCGGCCGTCTTTTCGACCTTCACCGTGAGGTTGCAGCAAGACGGGAGCCTGAGGCTGGAGGGCGAGATCGGTGGTGAAAGGATCGACCTCAAACGGCATGCCTTCGAGAACGAGGTCAAGGCCGTCACCCTTCATGAGTTTCAGATTAAGAAGAATGATGTGTGGTGCATTCAGGTAGTTCTGGACGTGTGATTTCATGCTCAATATAAACAAGATCGAGGAAAATATTTACGAGGTGCCCATGGGCTACCGGCCTGGCATGCGCGTTCCCGGCCGGATCTTCGTCTCCGAGAAGCTGAGAAACATGGTAGAACCGGGGACTGTAGACCAGGTGGCCAACGTCGCCACCCTACCGGGCATAGTGAAATACTCCATGGCCATGCCGGACGCCCATTTGGGCTACGGCTTTCCCATCGGAGGTGTGGCCGCCTTCCGTGAGGAGGACGGGATCATCAGCCCTGGTGGTGTGGGCTTTGACATCAACTGCGGCGTGCGGCTGCTGCGCTCTAACTTAGACTCAAAATCAGTTCAGCCTCTTATGAACACCCTCATCGATGCCCTCTTCGAGGCCGTGCCCTCCGGCCTGGGGGCCACGGGCAGGCTGCATGTCAGCGACCAGCAGCTTACGGAGACGTTTTTGGCCGGATCAAAGTGGGCGGTGGAGGAGGGCTACGGCGTCGAGGCCGACCTGGCGCACTGCGAAGAGAACGGCCGCATGAAAGGTGCGGACCCTTCGCAGGTGAGCGTGAAAGCCCGCAAGAGGGGACGCCCCCAGCTGGGAACCCTGGGCAGCGGCAATCATTTCCTGGAGATTCAGAGGGTGGAGGAGATCTTCGACGATGCCATAGCCAGGAAGTTCGGGCTTTTCAAGGGCCAGATCACCGTCATGATCCACTGCGGCTCCCGGGGAGCAGGTCACCAGATCTGCACCGATCATCTGGTGGTCCTTTCCCAAGCGGTGCGTAAGTACCATATCGACATCCCCGACAAGCAGCTGGCCTGCGCGCCCCTCGGGTCTCCGGAAGCGGTGCACTATTTCGGGGCCATGGTCTCTGCCGCCAACTACGCCTGGGCCAACCGCCACATCATCGCCCACTGGACCAGGGAGGTCTTTGAGAGGTACTTCCCCGGATCTCAGCTCGACCTGATCTACGACGTAGCCCACAACGTCGCCAAGATCGAGGAGCACAACGTCGATGGTCAGCGCATGAAACTTCATGTGCACAGGAAAGGGGCTACTCGGGCCTTTGGACCGAGCCGGAGCGAAGTCCCCGAGGCCTACCGGGACGTGGGCCAGCCCGTGCTCATACCGGGCAGCATGGGCACGCCCTCCTACGTCCTCTGCGGCAACGACCGCGCCCTGGAACTCACCTTCGGCTCGGCCTGCCACGGCGCGGGAAGGGTCATGAGCAGAAGCCAGGCTATTAAGAAGTTCACAGGAAAAGACGTGAAGGCCGCTCTGAACAAGGACGGCATCGTGGTCAAGGCTACCAGTCCCGGCATGCTGGCCGAGGAGGCTCCCCAGGTCTATAAGCCATCCGGCGAGGTGGTGGACGTGGTGCATAACCTGGGGATTGCCACCAAGGTAGCCAAGCTGGTGCCGCTGGGAGTATCCAAAGGATGATCTGATGAACCTTCGCGTCGTCCTGGTCGAGCCCATGTACGAAGGCAACGTGGGCTCGGTGGCCAGGGCCATGAAGAACTTCGGCTTTCACGACCTGGTGCTGGTCAATCCTTGCCTAATCGAGGACTTCGGCCTGGCCATGGCCTCTCATGCCAGGGATGTTCTGCAGATGTCCAGGAGCTTCTCGACCCTGCAAGAGGCCCTGGAAGGCGTCAACCTTGTGGTGGGCACCACAGGCAAGAGGCTGGAGGAACAGCAGCACCACCTCCGGCTGCATCTGAGAGCGCCTTGCCTGACCCCGGCCCAACTGGCTGAGAAGCTGAAGGGAAAAGATGGAGAGGTGGCACTGCTGCTGGGCCGGGAGGCCTGCGGTCTATGCAGCGAAGAGCTGGCGACCTGCGACCTGCTAGTGTCCATTCCTACCAGCCGGGAATATCCCATCATGAACCTCTCTCACGCCGCCGCGATCTTATTTTATGAGCTCTCCCAGGTGGAGAACGGAAGCCTGGATCTGGCCAGCAGGGAGACTCTGCTGCTGCTCCAGGAGCGATCAAAGGAGCTGCTCCAGGAGGTCAGCTATCCCGAACATAAGCAGGACTTCACAGTGCTCATGCTGCGGCGCATCTTCGGAAGGGCGGAGCTGACCGAGCGCGAGGCTAGGACGCTTTTGGGCGTGATAAAGAATCTTCGCTGGAGGGCCCGCGCACCCTTAAAGAACTCTCTCGAATCGAGACCTAAACAGGATACGGAGATCTAGATCTCCCATGCTGCCAGTATCTTGTTGGCGTTGATGTAGTCTTTCCGCCCCTTGTACTCATAGGATGAGGAAATGTCTTCGGCGCTGCCCAAGACCGTTCCTTGCAGCCTCTCCCCGGGGCCGCCCCCGAAGTAGATCTCCACGTCTTTGTTGAGAAGGTTATCGCCTGCAGCAACCCCGTGCCGAACCTTCCAGCGCCCGGGCCGTCTTCATGGCGGCCATGGCCTCCCGGCTGCGGCCCAAGCACTGCAGGGCCAAGGCTTTGTTGTACCAGGCTCCCGCAAAATAAGGGTCCAAGGCTATGGCGGCATCAAAGCAGCCCAGAGCCTCCGGGTACTTCTGCTGCTGAGCCAGCACCATGCCTTTGTTGCTCAGAGCCTGGGCATGTTGGGGCGAGAGTTTCAGAGCCTCCTCAAAGCACTGCAGGGCCTCAGGATAGCGGCTCATGTTGGCTAAAACCATGCCCTTGTTGTTCCAGGCGTCGATCAGAGAGGCATCGATCTTCAGGGCGTGGTCGAAGGCTTTGAGCGCCTCTTCCAGCTGCCCAGAGTTGCAGAGCTCATTTCCCTTTTCCAGCCAATAGCCCGCAGATTGCACATCTCCGACCGAGGGTATCACGAGAATAGAAAGCATGAGGTTGGGGGAGGACATAAACAGAAGAGACTCTTTAACGGCAAAAAGGTTTCGAGAAGGGCTCACTTTTCCAGCCGTTTCGCTTTTTTGAAAGCATCCTCCACTGCTTCGCGGATGATGTAGCCGCCTTTATGAAGCACGGTGTCACCCAGCTCCGTGTCCCTCTCCATGGAGGCGGTGCAGGGGTAGGCGTGATGCGCTTCCGAGATCCTCTCCCGAATGTCCGGCTGATCAGGCTCCAGGCCCAGGAGCCTTTTCGCAACAAACCATGTCGAGCCGCAGGGGGCGCTGCGAACCACGTTGGCGGCCACGATGTGGTCCTTGCCCTCCCGGCTCTTCTGCACGCCGACGTCAATTATTGGCTCACCGATGCCCGCTTTCTTTAGGAAGGCAGCAATGTTGGGCTTCGTCGCCTCCGGTCGCAGGGCACAGAACGGCTTGGCGAAGGCCGCCTCCATGCCCAAGCTCGCCGCCTTCTCTTCGAGCTGCTTTCGCAGCCCCATCGGCAGCTCTTTAGGCGTCTCCGAGCCGCCAACGATGCCCTTCACTCCCGCTTCTTTCAGTTTGGGAAGGAGGCCGAAGAGTATGTCGGGATGAACGTTCATGACCATAGCGATGTCCGCCTGAGGAATCACTTCCGGCAGATAGGGCTCCACGTCGTCGATGAAATCGCCCAAAGTCGCCGGATCGGGCATCTCCACCAGAGCCACGATGTTTTCGGCATAGCCCGGCCGGACATTGCGGCACTGGGTACAGGCCTCGCCACAGGAGATGCAAAAGCCTGAGTAGTTGACGAGGTTGCCCACCACGCGCTGGCCGAACTCTCCGCTGTAGAAAACTATCAGTTTCAAGCCTTCACCACACTTGCCATGGAAATCAAGAGATGTAAGGGCAGATTTGCAAATAATGTTTGCGGGCTTTTTTTTGGTAGTCTCCCTATGGAGGCCCGCAGTGTGGCTGAAGCCTGGAAGGGCTGGCGGGGCCTGGCCAGCTTCTACCTGATCATGGCAGAGCGGCTGAAGATAGAGGTTTAGGTTCGTTGGGTTTATCGAGAAAGATCCTCTTTCAGCCCCCTGATGAAGTGTCCGGAGGTTATGCCTCCCAGGGCCATGGGCCTGATCCTTTCTTTAAGAGCCTGAAGCTCTCCCGGCAGGGAATCGCCTCCCTTCTCCGTCAGCTCTATCGCCCTGATGTAAATATCCGTCATCTCTCGGGCGTACTTTCCGGTCCTGCCCCTGGCGTCCATGGCTATTCCGTCCAGGCCCATCTCGAAGAGCTTCGGCATGTAGTCCAGGAGGCAGGTCTCGGCGGAGTTGAAGATGTGCGTCCTCGAATCGCCGTCAAGGCGCAGAGGGAAGACGCGCTTGAAGTCCTGCAAGCCCCAGAAGTTTTCCGAAACCGCCTTTCCTTTGGCCAGGCAGGGGATGCAGTCCTCCGCCACCATGACCTCCAGGCTGCCCTGCACCAGCAGCTCCAGCTCGGGGGCGCCTTCGGAGACGCCTAGGCACGGGCGCGACCTTGCTATCGTCTTTGCCAGCTGCTCTCCGGAGAGCTCGGGCGAGAGGGTGAGGCACTGAAAGGGAGGAGAAAGCTGCTGCACGGTAAGATGGTTCCACACGTTCAAGCCTGCAGCTCCGTAAAGCCTGGCCGCTGGCCTGGCAGCCAGGACCGCCTCGGCCGCGCCTACTTCCTCCACCATGATTCCGTCCATATCAGCCCTGGCCAGAAGAGGCCTGACAAAATTCTGATAATCCACTCTGGTTATCTTTGGCCACTTCCAGACCAGCTCTATGTTGGGGCAGACGGCCTTCGCCTCCTGCAGCAGCTTTAGGGTGGTCTTGGCGCGATCCGCTGGTTCCCCCAAAAATGGCTCGAAGTAAATCCGCCGACATCCGCCCTCGATTGCGCCACGCACCGTCTCCAGGCTATCGGCGTAGACTGCCAGCGATGGGACACGGCGCTCTGGGGCAGGCGAAGCTGCAGTCAGTCTCATCAGAGTCAGCCTCTCCCGGGCTTTTGCGACCTTATCCGGAGCAGGGCGGCGGTCTTCGAGAAGCGCCTCCTCTGCCTTGGCCAGGAGATCGCGCCGCAGTTGGTTCAACTCCTTCAGGGGCGCAAAGAGATCTCCGGGATAATCCATCACCACCTTCCGGATCACAAAAGGCGTTCCGCCTGTCCTGCGCAGCTGGGCCTCGATCTGCTGCGAAGTGGTGGGCTGGCTTTTGGCCTTGTCCATCTTAAAGCCAGCTCTTACCCGGACGGAAACGCCCCTCTCTAGCCGGGCTTCGGCAACCGGCGTCCCGTCATCCCAGATGATGTGAATGTCCATGGGAATCTCAGTCTTGGCAGAGGACATGATCTGCTGCACCCTGCGGTCGAGGGCGGTGCTGCCTGTCAGGTAGACTTTTGCCCCCGGCCTGACCCTCTCTGGCGTCCTCAGCTTGAGCAGGCCGTCCTTCTGCAAGGGCTTGCGGACTACCATCCCTGTCTCCTGGCCGGGAGCGAGGATGACCAGGCCGTCTCCCTCTTCCGGTGCCAATGGCCCGGTCAAACGCACCGCTGCCTCAGCCCTCTGGGAGTCGAAGGAGGCGACGCTTCCGATGAGCACACCCCGGTTGTCGGACATCTGCCTGCCCATGATGTCTTTTGCGCCCAGCAGATGGCCTTCTGTGAAGTCGCGGTTGAAGGCCAATGCCAGATCCCGTTCATCCTCTGCCGAGGAAGACCAGGCACCGCGGGCGATGGCGTCCAGTGCTTTCCTGTAAATGCTGGTGACGATGGCCACATACTCCGGAGACTTCATCCTGCCCTCGATCTTCAGCGACTCCACGGGCGAACGAACGATCCTCTCCAGATGCCTGTAAACAGAGAGATCGCGGGTGGAGAGGAGGAACTTCTCCTTTAACGGCACAGCCCAAAGGCCTGCAGGCCGGCCGTAATCATCCCTCTCACCCTGGACCAGAACGTAGGGTTTGCGGCATGGCTGGGCGCACATTCCTCTGTTCCCGCTGCGGCCGCCTATTGCGGAGGAGAGCAAACACTGCCCGGAATAGCAGTAGCAGAGGGCCCCGTGAACGAAGACCTCCAGGCCCAGCCCTGAGCCCTTTATCTTCTCGATCTCATCGAGAGGGACTTCCCTGGCCAGAACCACTCGCTTGAATCCTTTCCTGGCCGCCCAGGCTGCGCCCTCGCGATTGTGAATGGTCATCTGCGTGGAGGCGTGCAGATCCAGGCCGGGCACCAGCTGGCGCGCCAGCGCAGCCACACCCAGATCCTGCACCAGGACGGCATCCATGCCCATCTCGTAGAGCCGGAGGAGGTACAGAGCAACATCCGCAAGCTCGTCCTCCCTGATCAGGGTGTTGACGGTCACGTAAACCCTAACGCCTCGAAGGTGGGCGTAGTTGACCGCATCCTGCAGCGCAGGCTCGTCAAAGTTGACGGCAAACTTCCTGGCTCCAAATCTCTTGCCGCTGAGGTAAACGGCATCTGCACCTGCAGCCACGGCTGCCCGCAAAGCCTGGGGCGAGCCAGCAGGAGCAAGCAATTCTGGCAATCTTCTCAATCTCGATCGCGACTATCTGTAACGCAAGAGTTGATAAGATCTCGCCTCGCGGAAGGCTTGATATGCAGAGCAAGATCGCCAAGTGCTTGAAGCTCAGATACGAGCCTGTCGCCATCCTTTGGAGTGATGAAAAGCCAGCTGACGCCTTGGGGTTCAAAGGCTGCAAAGGCGGATGCGTCATGGTCCTCTTTGCCCAGACCGCAGCAAAGGGAAGATCGGCTGCTTTTGACAGAGAGAACTTTGGATGCTTCGGCGGCGGAGCGGGCCTGGGCTTTGGAAGGCAGTATGAGAATTTCCCCTTCGGCGGCATCGAGACCTTCAAGTATTTTCTGTCCACCGGGCTGGAGGGCCAGCAGAGAGACGATCTGGTGAAGAAAGATCTGCAGCCTAGGCAGCAGAGAGCAGGTGGAGGACTTCCTGAAAGAGCTGCCCGCAATGAAGGTTTCCAAGCGCTATGTGGTCTTCAAGCCGCTGAAGGAGCTGGCGGAGGAGGAAGAGCCAGTCGTTGTGGTTTTTCTGGCGGATGCTGATCAGATCTCCGCTTTGATAGGCCTTGCCAACTACGACCGCCAAGGCGTGGAGAATGTCTTCGCTCCCATGGGCGCGGGCTGCCATCAGATCGGCATCTACGCCTTTCGGGAGGCGCAGATGGAGAAAAATGTCGAAGGGAGCTTCCTGGAGCGCAGAACCTGGAGAAGCCTGGCGCAGGATATGGAGATCTAGGCTCGCTGCCGAAGACTCTTCGAAGCAGCGCCTCATCATAGAAACCTTTGTACGGTATGGCGTGCTAATAATAATCTATGCCGTCTTCGGATGTGATCAGGAGCCCGGACACAGAAAGGGCTAACCGGATTCCGCCAGGCCAGAGCTTGACAGAAGGCTGGCCGGTGCTTCACTACGGAGGCGTTCCCAAGATAGACCCCGTCGAGTGGAGTCTGAGATTATTCGGCCTCGTGGAAAAGGAGCGCAGCTTGAGCTTCTCCGAGTTCCTGGCTCAGCCTCAGGTCAGGGTCTTCTCGGATGTGCATTGCGTCACGGGCTGGTCGAGGCTGGACAACCTCTGGGAAGGGGTACAGGCTTTGGCTTTGAAAGACCTGGTGAAGATTCTGCCTGGAGCCAGGTTTGCCATCGTGCATGCCTGCGGCGGCTTTACCACAAACCTCTCTCTGGAGGACTTTTTCCAGGAGGATGTGCTCTTGGCGGTGATGCACAACGGCAGATCCATATCGCCGGAGCACGGCTATCCAGTGCGCCTCGTCGTGCCCAGGCTCTACTTCTGGAAGAGCGCCAAATGGGTTGTGGGCATAGAGTTCACCGCTGAGGACCGGCCGGGATTCTGGGAGACGCACGGCTACCACAATCGGGGCGATCCCTGGATGGAGGAGCGCTACGGCTGATCATCTTCTTGATGAAGAGATGCACTTGGGTGGCATACATAGATTATTTATTTGAGAAGATCGCTTTCTTATTTGTGATTGGTATGAAATCGTTTACTGCTATCCTCCTTTTGCTGACGTTAATCCTGCTCTCCTCGGGAGGGCAGGCGTTGCGGACCTTTTCAGGGGAGACGGTCTCCATAGATACTCCCGTTGAGGACGATGTCTTTGCTGCAGGCAGCATCGTGAACATCAATGCTCCAGTGGACTCGGCTGTGGTGACAGGCGGCACGATAAGCATCAATGCGCCTGTGAAGGGAGACGTCTTTGCCCTGGGAGGCCAGGTTTATATCAACTCGGATGTGGGCGGAAAGGTGGTGACTGCAGGCGGAAACGTGAACTTGGGCGGCAACATCGGCACCAACCTGGTAGCTGCAGGTGGCCAGGTGAACATCCTTCCTGGCAGGAATGTGGATAAGGATGCTCTCATTGCTGGGGGCAACGTGGTCAATGCCGGACATGTGAACGGCACCCTGACCGTTGGTGCCAACCAGTTCAGCAACGCAGGCTCTGCGGGCAGAGTGGAATTCCATAAGGTGGAAAGTCGCAAGGAAGAGAGCCGCCAGGTCAGGGAGGAATTCAGCTTCTTTGGTCTTCTCATCATTCTCGGCTACTTCATCCTGGGCCTGATACTGGTAAGATACCTGCCCGGCATCTTCATGGCTGTGGACGGCGAGGCCAGATCGTCTCCTGTTCTGAAGACCATTGTGGGATTTGTGCTGATCATTGCTTCCTTCATAGCCGTCCTGCTGCTGGCCTTGACCGTGGTGGGGCTACCCATCGCCTTGATCTCATCTCTGCTTATTATCGCGGCCTTGGCGCTCACCGGCACATTCCTCTCCTACAGCCTGGGCAAGGAGATAGGTGAACGCCTGAAGCTCAAGCAGGGAGATCTGGTCTTGTTCGTGATAGGCTTCGTGATCCTCAATGTGCTCTTCCTGCTGCCCTACGTGGGCTGGCTGATCTCTTTGATCTCCGTCTGCCTGGGCTTTGCGGCCATCCTCTATGCCGCACGCCACCTGGCAAAAGCAGGAGAGGCAAAGCCTGCCTAGAGCCTCTATTTTTTTGCGCGGGCCAAAAAAAAGCGATATTTCAAATAATATAATCTACAACCACTCGATCCTCGCATACCTTATGGACAAAGTCCGCCACCTTGACATGCTCAGGATTCTTCTGATAGCTGTAAAGGGACTCCTTGCTCTCGAACTTGGAGTCCAGAACCAGATCGTAGGCGACCCCGTTGTCGCTGAAGTTGATGCCCACCTCGAAAAACTTTATCTCGTCGATCTTGCCGGAGAGCGCTTCCAGCTTTGCTTTCAGCCTTTGAATATTTACTGCCTTATCTGACCCCTCTGCCGACTCTTTTAGCTTGAACATCACAATGTGCTTTATCATCCCTAGAGACCTCCTTCTGCAGCCAAACGGCGCGATTTTCCCATTCTGCGGTCAGATCAAGGGGTTTATAACGGTTTTCCTGGAAAGATCATGCTTTGAAGGACTTTTTGACTAAAAGATGGAAAGGCTGAAGAGAAAAAGCCCCACCGCCCCGGAAGGGCAGGCGGAAAAAGCCCTCACAGAAGCCTCCCTTGCCCAGGCCAGCGTCGAATCGAGGCCCAAGGCCCCGGACATTCAGTGATGAGGCGGCTTGAAATCCCTTGCTTCATAGACATAGGATGTCTTCTGAAGCTCTTTGACGATGTGCGCAGCCTCTACTTTATATTTGATGAGAGTCTCACCCTTCTCCTCGACTCTGTGGATCAATCCTTGCGCTTCCAGGTCCTGGAGAATCTTCAAGACCTTATCCTGGACGAGCCCATCTTCCGAGGCGTGTTTTATGAGCCTGGCCTCGGTGCTGTGAGCGTAGGGGTCCTTTGGGTCGCCCGCAGCCCACATATCTATGATTCTCCCGAAGACCTTCTTCTCCTCCGCGCTCAAATCCTTATCGGTCAGCTCCCTGTAACCCAAATCAAATCTCTCCTCATAACTCTGTGAACTACCGCGCCCTGAAGGGCGCGGCTTCCCACTTCATGGCCAAAACTTGCATCACGGAAACGTGATGTAGAGGCTTTGACTCTATGGGCACTACGGGCTGTTCCATCCCTGCGATGAGTATATTTCGGGAAGCATTGTAATCTCGATCACATGAGAATCCGCAATAAGGGCACTCATGTACTCGATCAGACAATTCTTTCCGTACAATGCTTCCACAAGCAGAACACCTTTGAGTGGTGTCCCTGGGATCTACTTTTATCAGCTTTCGACCAGCACTTTCAGCCTTGTACGAAAGCATGAACAAGAACTTGGACCAGGACGCATCATGGATGCCGCGATGCATGCCTTGATTACGGCCTTTCTCTTTCAGCCCTTTGACATCGAGATCTTCGACGCAGATATTGTCGTAGTTGTTGACATAGATCCTGGAAAGCTTGTGCAAGAAGTCATCTCTCTGGTGGTTGACTCTTGCATGGATCTTCTTTATCTGCTCCTTGATCTTCTGTCGGTTGTTAGAGCCGCTCTCAGTCCTGGCTAATTTTCTTTGAGCATTCGCAAGCTTATCCGCGGACTTCTCTGCAACTCTTGGGTTCTCTATCGAATTGCCATCAGTATCCACAACAAAGGACTTTAGGCCGACATCCAGCCCAATTGATTTTCCAGTTTCGGGCAATGGCTCAGGCACTTGGTCCGCCTGAACAATAGCGAACCATTGCCTGCCATCTCTCTTGATTAGAATTGCTTTGATGCAGCCGTTGATCTTGCGATGCATTTTGATCCTGATATCCCCAATCTTAGAAAGGTGCAATAGGCCATGATCTTGATCGAGCCTGAAGCCGGACTGGTTATAATTCATGGTTTTGTACCATCCATAACCCTTGAATCGGATATGTCCTACATTTCGGCCATTCTTCTTAGAAGCCGAGAGCCCCTTGATGCTCGACCAAAGGGTGTAGTTGACCATCTGAAGAACTTTAGAATAGACAAGGTTTAGCTTTGGATTCTCAAGTTTCAAAGATGGAATCATGTTCTGAGTATCATATGTCCTAAGATTGATACCCATCTCGATAGCATCGTTCATCCTTTCAAGAAGTTTATTATGAAGCCACCTACAAGCATCCAGAGCTTCGGCTAACTTCTGCAAAGTTGCCTTATTGGGAAATATCGGATACTTGTAGCTGATCATCTTTGATCTGTTATGTCTCGCTCCCTACTGATATCAGTTGAGTGCAGCACGAAAGTAATTCAAGGGCAAAGGACTCCGCTTTCATCCCGTTGCGACTGCGTCGCAACTCCCGCAAACTCTGCGAAGTTAGCGAGATCGGCCTGAAGGCCAGGGACTTCCCGCGCCGTCCTTCGCAATCCTGCAAGTTAAAGGGTAATGGTCCTTGAATTTAACTGTTTATCTACCCATCTGTGATGGAAATTGGAGTTCGGGACCAAAGAGATGAAACCGTAGCCATCCCCAACCCTACCGGAGCATCACCTTGCTCAGGGTGACCAGGAATAATGCCATCAGCAGCCAGCCCAGCAGGGTCTCTATCACCGTCAGATATTCGTATGCTCCGACGATGCTCAGGTTCTGTGGGGTCCTGCCCAGGAACTCCATGGTGCTGAAATAAAAGGAGTCCTTCAATGAGATGCCGGCGGCATGGTGCCCCTGTTCGGTCGATGCGTCCTGCTCCAGAGCACTGCCAGCCCAGAAGATGCACGTAAAAAGGACGATAATGGCGACGCTCAGGAAAATGGTATGAGAGGGACGGACGCCGTAGCCGCAGGAGATCCAGGCCAGACGGTCAAGAGACTTGGGAACTACTTTCGTTGCTCGCGATTGTTTTTCCTTCCGATACTGGTAATAGCAGTCGTCCTGATCCTCGAATTGCTCCAGGTTCCTAAAGTTCCTGGTCAAGGTCAAATACACAGAGCCGTTATAAAGAAGATGATCCTTTATCGAGTTCCAGCGGACCACTATGCGGTCATAATTGAGGTCCTTGATGTATATATTGGATCCCTTTGCGAAGAGTGCATCAGATAGTCTTAGCGTGTATATCTTGGCATTGTCGAGGTTGAAATTTTTATCGAATCTGGCCATTCCAAAATCCGCATCATTGAATCTGGCACGGGAGAAGTTGGCCTCTGTCCCGAAATGAGCCCGAGAGAAGCTGGCCTCCACCTGGAACTGAGCCTCAGAGAAGCCCGCATCTTCCTGAAACTGAGAATCTGAGAAGTTCGCAGCCCTGTTGAATACGGTGCCGTCGAAATCAACCAGCTTGGTGAAGGCGGAGTGATCGAAGAATGCATCCCCTTTGATCACCGAGTACTCAATTTTTATTATAGAATTTATGATCTTTCGCTTATTTTTATTTAGGGGCAGATCCAGCCTGTGCAGGTCCAGATCTCCATAGATTATGACGTTCTCGTATTCTACTGGCTGGCCTTCTTCGATCTTGGCCATGATCTCCTCGGCTTTGATCATCAAAAGGCTATCGACCATGAACGGATCGGATTATCGATGAAAGCAGATATTCCTTTTGGTGGACCTCCAACCAGCGGTCTCTCTTCACACCTGTCCCGCCCTAGAACTATCTCGCACTAGACATATTGCGCACTAGAGCGGTCTCACCCTAGAAAACTTCTGATCCCTTACCCGAGAGCATCTCAGCCACCCAGTCCCAGTCATGCTCGTAGATGTGCGCCGAGGCGCTGGTGGTGGAGATGGAGCCTGGACAAGCCCCGATCTCTCCGGACACATACTCCAGGACCCTGGCCAGGCCGTAGAGGTTGGCCGGGTATGCCCCTGCGAAGTCGTGGCTGCGAAAGAAGATGGAAAGGTTCAACCTGCCATCGCGCAGCTTGAAGTCGTCCACGATCATGCAGGGGACCTCCTCTCTGGTCTCATCCAGGGGCGGAATCCAGGTCACGGCCGTGGCCCGGCGGGTGGAGGGCGAGGCCTTGAGGCGGCGGATGACATGCTCAATCTGGTCCACCGGGGCTATGCCCTGGCAAGACCAGCTGCGCAGGCGCTCCCCGTAGGTGTACTCAAAGCCGGGATTTTTGCCTGATAAAAGCTGCAGAGCATACTCCTCCAGCCGCTCCTGGTTCCAGGAGTATTCCTGAGGTATCATCTCCTGATAGGGGTTCTCAACTACCACCTGAAGGGAGAGCAGCTCCCGGATCCTTGTGCCCCGCTCGTCTGTGATCTCCTGGCCCTCCCGCCAGATGAGGTTGAGCCCGCGGTGCCAGGCATCAGAGATGCTCCTGCCGCGGATGAACCTGCCCAGTTTGACCATAGCACCCAAAATGCAAAATGATGCAATAAATTCAATCGGTTCAAGCCTTTTTGCCTTCCAGCTCGGCGACGGCCTCTGGAGGAAGGGCCTTGACAATGTCTATCTTCTTAACGCAGCGGGTGACGATGCCGTACTTCTTGGCTATCGGCCGCAGCTCGCTCATGCTGTACTTCTTGGCGATCTCCTCGGGGTCCATGATATTTGCTTCTTCTGCCGGGTACTTAAGTTTTTTCAAGATTGGCATCAGCCAATCGGGGCCGCGAGATACTGCAGCTCTATCTCCAGGCCGCCGTAGCTGACTGTCCTTGAATCCCTCAATGACGAAGTCTTACAGAGTCATTGCCATCGCCAAGCGCGACGTAAAGGGTTTTCTGGAAAGATGATAAAACCCGGGAAATGCAAGCGGGGCGAAAGTCGCCGGAGGAAAACATATTTTTGAAGAAGGCACTATAAGATGATCTTTGATGGGCGACTTCGAATGGGCGCTGACCTCTGCATTGAACTCATTCTTTGCGAAGGAGGGCATCCGGGCCATAGCCTACCGGCTCAAGCAGTCGCGCTTTGCTTCCCAGCTAGTGGACATCCTGGTGGATTCCAAGATTCCGGAATACTACCTGGCCATTGAGTGCAAGAGCCTGGATGCCCGGAAAGCGAAAGCTCTGTATTTCAAGCAGCACTTCAGCTCCGCTGCCGGTGCGCACCAGCTCTTGCGAGAGACGGAGTTCATCACCCGCTCGGGAAGACAGGGCATCCTGGCCGTGGAGCTGCGCCACGGCGCGGGCAGGCCCAGGGCGGCGCACCTCGTGCCCTGGGGGCAGGTCTTCCAGAGCTACGATGCCGGAAAGACAGGAATGACTTTGCAAGAGATTGAGATCAATCCGCCCCTGGAAAGGAGAGGCGGCGCTTATGAGATCTCAAAGCTGGACATCCTGCGCATATCCGGATACTACGACCTGGCCGGGGAGCATGACTTTCTGGAGGCGGACCTCTCGTCGGATTGAGGGAGAAGTTACTTAATTTAACTTCAAACAAGTTTACTTGGATTAACCTTTTATCCCTGTCCGCGATTCCTAGAGGCATGAAGCTTCCGGGCACGGCGACGCAGGAGGAGAACATCCACGTCGCCATGGGAAAGCTGAACATCCAGCCGGGAAACGTCTTCCTGGACATCGGCTGCGGCTCAGGAGCCGTGTCCCAGGCCGCCTCTCGCTTCACGGACAGGATCTACGGCATTGATGAGCGAGCCGAGGCGGTGGAGATCTCCCGGTCCAGAGTTCCCGCTGCCAAGGTTTTCCTGGGCGAGGCATCAGCGATCCTGCTCCAGCTTCCAGAGATTGACAGGTGCTTTATCGGCGGCACCCGCCGGATCGAGGACTTCTTCCCTCTGCTCCTGGAAAAGGCCGCGCCCGGCTGCATCATCGTGGCCGACCTGGCCAGGATGGGCATGGCCGCCCGCGTGGCAGCGATGATGAAAGAGGCAGGGATATTTCAGGAGCTTTTGCAGATACATATCTCTCGGGGCTACACGCTGGCAGGAGATATAGCCCTCAAGCCTGCAAATCCCATCTTCATGGTGGTGGGCAAATGTTGATCGGCATCAGCCTTGGCCCTGGCGATCCCGATCTCATGACCTTCAAGGCGGCAGCTGCCCTCAAGAAATGCTCAAAAGTCTTCGTTCCCGGAGAGATGGCAGCAGAGCTGGCCCGGCCCTACTGCCGCCCTGAGCTGATGAGCTTCCCCATGATCGAGGATGCGGAGGAGTTAGAGAAGATCTGGCGTAAAAATGCGGAAACGGTGGCCGGCTTTGCCGCCGCGAACACAGCAGGCTTCGCCTGCATCGGCGATGTCAACACCTTCTCCACCTTCAGCCATCTTAAGCGAATGGTCAGGCAGAGCCACCCTGAGATCGAGATGGAGACCATCCCCGGCGTGGGAGTCGTCCCAGCCCTCGCCTCGCGCTTTGATGCTGCCCTGGATAGGTCCTTCCAGGTCTCGGACGGCTCCCCGGTGGATGCCCTCATCAGGATAAAGGCGACGAGGCCAAAGAAGCTGGCCGAGGAGCTTCGCTTGCAGGGCTTTCAGGATTTCATCTTGGGCACAAGGCTCTGCACTCCAGAGGAGGAGATCGTCCGAGGAGAGATGCCGGAGAAGAGCGATTACTTCAGCGTTCTATTGGCGAGGAAAAGATGAAGGTCTACTTCGTGGGCGCGGGCCCTGGCGACCCGGATCTGATCACCGTCAAGGGCAAGAGACTGCTGGAGGAAGCGGATCTGATAGTCTACGCCGGCTCCCTGGTCAACCCCCAGCTCCTAGAGGGCCGAAAAGCAGAGTTGATGGACAGCAACGGCCAGTCCCTGGAGGCCACCTACGCCAAGATCATGAAGGCCCTGCGGTCCGGCAAAAAAGTGGTGCGGCTGCACAGCGGAGATCCATCGCTTTACGGAGCCATCCTGGAGCAGATGAAGCCCCTGGAGGAGGTGGGAGTGGAAGTTGAGGTCGTTCCGGGCGTGTCCTCCCTCTTCGCCGCCTCCGCCGCCCTGAAGACCCAGCTCACCCTGAAGGGCGTCTCCGAGTCCTTGATAGTTACAAGGCCGGCGGGCACCACCCTGGAGAGGGACGAGCTGGCGGCGCTCAGCCGTCACGGCACAACCCTGGCGGTCTTCCTGGGCATCGACAAGATAAGAGATATAGTCGCCTCCCTGGACCGGCCTGGCGACACGCCCGTCGCCGTGGTCTACCACGCCTCCTGGCCGGACCAGAGGATTTTGCTGGGAACCCTGACGGATATCGCCGAGAAGGTCGAGGCCGCAGGTATCAGCCGCAGCGCCCTGATTCTGGTGGGCGGCGTGGTGAAGAGGACGGGATTTGGGAGGTCTCACTTATACCGGGATCGGTAGCCGTCCTGGTCTTCCCCAGAGACAGGGAGAAGGGCGAGAGGATCGTGCAAGCTCTGCAAGAGAGCTACCATGCGTCTCTGGTCATTTATGAAAGGAAAGGATGGGAGGAGGTTTTGAAGGGCTTTGATCTGGTGGTGGCGGTCATGGCCGTGGGAATTGTAGTGAGAAGCCTCTGCGGCCGCCTCCAGGACAAGTGGACGGACAGGCCCGTCGTGGCCGTCGATTCCTCTTTGCGCTGTGCGGTGCCTGTGGTAGGAGGGCACCACGGCGCAAATGAGCTGGCTCTGCGCCTGTCAGAGCGCCTGGGCCTCTTTCCGGCCATCACCACCGCCACCGGGGCCGCTGGCCGGCCCTGCCTGGAGAATGTGGCGGCGAAGCTGGGAGCGGAGATCGTCAACAAAGAGTCCTCCAGGGCCGTCAATCTGGCTTTTTTAAAAGAGGACGTCCCGATTCTGAGACTGCAAGGCCCCCAGATAGTAGTGGTAGACGAAGACGTAGCAGTTCTAAAAAGAAGAGGGCTGGTGGTGGGCGTGGGAGCCAGAAGGGGAGTTCATTCCATCGAGGTCCTGGAGGCCATCGACGCTGCCCTGGCCGAGGCCGGCAGAAGGCGCGATGAGATCGCAGTGCTGGCCACGGCCCGGCTGAAGAGAGATGAAAAAGGAATAACTG
>Ga0315294_10001721_pt1 | contig 23928 bp, 15 predicted proteins | sample YL17G13_40_MG_FD_203626 | JGI IMG/M metagenome (GOLD analysis project Ga0315294, IMG submission 203626) | Sediment microbial communities from Yellowstone Lake, YNP, Wyoming, USA - YL17G13_40 | ecosystem: Environmental > Aquatic > Freshwater > Lake > Sediment | place: USA: Wyoming | collected...
GTTTCTGGCGGAGAGATACACGACGTGGGACCGCATGCGGCGCTGGGTCAATGCCCGCGTGCCGCCGGACCGGTCCGTCCTGTTCACCGGCGAGGAGCGCCGGCTCTGGTTCGTCCCGCGCGTGGTGAGTTCGACGGCTTCCTCCGAGCTCGCGTTCTGGCGCCTCACCGCGGAGGCGCACTCCGCGCGCGAGATGCGCAAGCGGCTGCGGCAGCGCGGGATCGCGTTCCTCGTCCACAACTTCGTCACCGCCGGATTCCGTTACCTGAACTGGTACGCCGTGCCGGATTGGACCGACCGCCAGCTCGCGGTCTATCGCGACTTCGTCCGGGCCTACTGCCGGCCCGTGGCGTCCCCTCCGCTCGTGGACTACGTCAACGGAGGCTTCTGGGTGTTCGAGTTCGACCGATGCCCCTCGTCCAGGCCGTATCCGCTCTACTTTCTCCCGCAGACCGAGGGCCGGTTCCGAAAGGCGGTCCGGGCGGCCGGGGAAGGACACGTGAGTCTCGCGGTCGCGGAAGCGGAGGGCGCCCTGCAACCCGTCCGGGGAGTCCGGCAGGCCGAAGAGCTGATGGCGGGGCTGTTGCGGTCGGCCGGCCTCCCCGGGACCGCGCTCGAGTTGCTCGAGGACGGCCTGCGCGACGGCTATGTCGGCGAGGGCAACGCCGAGAATGCCGCCGTCTGCGCCGCCAAGCAGGGCCGGATGGAGGATGCGGTCAGGTGGACCTGCCGGGGCTGGCTGGTCCGCCCGGACCCCGGGACGATCCACGACCTCGGGGTCCTGCTCTTCACGCGGGCGGGGAACACGCGGGACGAGATCGGGGGAGTCCGGGCCGTCAGGGACCTCGACACGGCGACCCGGCTTCTGGCGGGCGATCCCCGGCCCCCGGCGGCGGCGGCCCTGGTGCTGCAAACGCTGGGCCGCAACCGGGAGGCGGCCGAGTTCGCCTCCCGGGCCCTGGCGCGTGACCCGGCCAGTCCCGAACTGCGCGAGCTGGCCGCGAGGCTTACGGCGGCGGTGGTTCGTATACAATAACGAGATGATCAGGCACCTTCTGTCGATCTCGGACTTGACTGCCCGGGATATCGAGGCCATCCTGGCCCTGACCGGACGGTGCAAGCGGAGCGGCGCTTCCTTCGCGCGGGCGCTGGCGGGCAAGGCGGTGGCGCTCGTCTTCGAGAAGGCGTCCACGCGGACCCGGCTGGCCTGCGAGGTCGCGGTGGGCCGGCTCGGCGGGCGGCCGATCACGATAGCGGGGACGGATCTCCAGATCGGCCGGGGCGAGACCATCGAGGACACCGCCCGCATCTTCTCCCGGTTCGTGAACGCCATCTGCTGGCGGACGACCGGGCACGACCGGCTCGAGACCTTCGCGAGGACTGCCACGATTCCGGTCATTAACACTCTTTCGGACGCCGAGCACCCGTGCCAGATCCTGGCCGACCTGTTCACGATCCGGGAGCGGTTCGGCCGGGGCCGGTGGCCGTCGGTGGCATTCATCGGCGACGCCGGGAACAACGTCGCCCACTCCTGGCTCCTGGCCGCCGCTACCCTCGGGATGGATCTCCGGCTTGCGTACCCGTCCCGGCATCAGCCGGAGCTGGAGGCCCGGACGAAGGCGGTGAAGCTGGCGAAGGCTTCCGGGGCGAAGCTCACGTTCACGAACGACCCCGCCGAGGCGGCGAAGGGCGTGGATGTTCTCTACACCGACGTCTGGGTCAGCATGGGGCAGGAGGAGGAGCGCGCAGCGCGGCTCAAGCTCTTCCGGCCCTACCAGGTGGGGGCGAAGCTCATCAAGCTCTCCTCCGCCCGGAGCGTCGTGATGCATTGCCTGCCCGCGCACCGAGGGGAAGAACTGACGGCCGATCTCATGGACTCGGAGCGGTCGATCGTCTTCGATCAGGCAGAGAACCGCCTCTACAACGCGATGGCGGCCCTGCTGTGGTGCACGGGAGGAGGCAAGTCATGAAGGTGGTGCTGGCATATTCGGGCGGGCTGGATACGTCGGTCATGATCCCCTGGATCAAGGAACGGTACGGGTGCGAGGTGGTCGCGTTCGTGGCCGACGTGGGCCAGGGCGACGACCTGCCGGCGGTCCGGCGGAAGGCGATCCGGACGGGAGCGTCCAAGTGCGTGATCCGGGATCTCAAGACGGAGTTCCTCAGGGGCTATGCCTTCCCGGCCCTGCGGGCGGGCGCGGTCTACGAGGGCAAGTACCTGCTCGGCACGTCCATCGCCAGGCCCTGCATCGCGAAGGCCCAAATCGAGGTCGCGCTTGCCGAACGGGCCGACGCGGTGGCGCACGGGGCGACGGGGAAGGGCAACGACCAGGTCCGGTTCGAGATGGCGTACATGGCGCTAGGGGTCGGATTGAGGATCATCGCGCCGTGGCGGGAATGGGAGCTCAAGTCCCGGACCGACGAGATCGCGTACGCGGAGGCGCGGGGGATCCCGGTGCCCGTAACCCGGAAGTCCCCGTACTCGATGGACACGAACCTGTGGCACAACTCGATCGAGGGCGGCGAGCTCGAGGAGTTGAGCCAAGTCCTGCCGGATTCGGCCCTCCGGGTCGTGACTCCGCCGGAGCGGTGCCCGGCCCGGGGGGCGACCGTCCGGATCGGGTTCGCGCGCGGGATCCCGGTTGCGCTGAACGGGCGGCGGCTTGCTCCGGTCCCCCTGGTCCGGGCCTTGAACCGGCTCGGGAGCATGCACGGGATCGGGATCGTGGATTGCGTCGAGAACCGGCTCGTGGGCATGAAGTCCCGGGGCGTCTACGAGACCCCGGGCGGCACGCTCCTGCACGCCGCGCTCAACGAGCTCGTGGCCGTATGCCTCGACCGGGAGACCGCGCGGGTGCGGCAGACGCTCTCGCTCAAGTACGCGGAGATGGTCTACTACGGCCAGTGGTTCACCCCCCTGCGGGGTTCGCTCGACGCGTTCATGGCGGATGCCGCCCGCCCGCTAACGGGAGACGTGACCCTCAAGCTGGGCCGCGGCCTGATCCGGATTCTCAAACGCTCTTCGCCCCATGCCAGGTACCGGGCTTCGCTCGCCACGTTCGAGGAGGGCGAGGCCTACAACCAGGCACATGCCGAGGGGTTCATCCGGCTCTTCGGGCTGCCGTTCCGGGGAGCGGGGCGATCGTGAAGGCGCGGGCGCTCGCCGCGTGCGGATGTCTCCTGCTCGTCGCGGGCGCTGCTTCCGCCGCGCCGTCGGCGTGGTGGCCGGCTGAGACGGCATCGTCGGCAGGGGGGAAGCCGGCGAAGGCAGCTTCCGGGCCGGCCACATCCGCGACGCTGGCGACACCATCGCGAGCGGTTGAGGCGGCGCCGCCGGAAGGCATCGCGCGCGAGGACGTTGACGCGGGCATCGCCCGCGCGGTGGAACTGCGCGTGGGGAAGCATTTCGACGAGGCGCTCGCCGAGCTCGACGCGCTGCGATCCCGGGTGGCCCGGTTGCCGGCATCCGATCCGGCCGCCGCGGACGCGCGCGCCGAGGTCAGCTATCAGCGCGGCCTCGTGCTCGAGGAGGCGGGGCGGCTGGCCGATGCGGCGAACGCCTACGAGGACGTGGCCGCGGGCCAGCCCTACGCGGGAGTGACCGGGCACGCCCGGTTGAGCCTGGCCTCCGTGCAGTTGCGGCTGGGCAAGACCGACGCGGCCGCCGAGACCTATCGCTCGGTCCTGCGCGAGAGCCCCAAGCTCGCGAGCGCGGCCCTCCTCGGGCTGGCGGGCCTGGAAGAGACGCGCGGCCGCGTCATCGAGGCGGCGCGAGCCTACCGGGACATCATCAGGAACTTCCCTGCGGCGCCGGAGAAGCTCTCCGCCAAGAACGCCCTCGAGTCGATCTGCGGACGCCTGCTGGAAGCCAAGGGGAGCGCGACGGAGATGGACATGATCGTGGCGCGCGGGGACTGCCTCATGGACGCCAACCGCGCCCCGGAGGCGGAGGCCCTCTACAGCGCCGCGCTCAAGCGGCGCCGCATGCCGGTCGAGGACCGGGTGGTCCTGCTCTACGCGCTCGGAGGGTCGCTCGACGCGCAGGATCGGACCACGGCCTCCGAGCGCGCTTACCGCCAGATCGTGAAGCTGGCTCCGAGGACGCCCGAGGCGGCGTTCGCCCAGATGGCCATCGTCCAGGGCTTCCTTGACCGCGGCCGGCTGAGCGACGCGGTGCGCGAGCTCGAGCGGATCGTGAAGGGCTATCCGGGCACGCCGGCCCAGGTCCAGGCGCAGTTCGAGGCGGGGTCCGTTTACGAGGCGATGCGGGATCTCAAGAGGGCGGAGGACGCGTACCGCAAGGTCCTCGAGCTCGCGCCGCAGTCGCCGTGGGGCATCGAGGCCCAGCAGTGTCTCGTCCGGCTGGTGGAGCGCAAGCCCTGATCCCCCGTACCGCCTTCTTCGCCGTCCTCGCCGTACTCGGGCTGGCCGGGGCGGCCGCGGCGGAGAACCCGAATACGCCTCCTCCGCCGCCGGGGGCCGGAGCGGTGGCTCCTCCGGCTGTGCCTCTGCCGGCGGATTTCCTGCCGCGGATACTTTGGTCGAGGTCCCTGCCGGATTCCCCCGCGGGAGGTCCCGCCGCGGGCGGCGGGCTGGTCTACGTCGCGCTCGTGGACGAGACCCTGCGGGCGTACCACATGCGGGACGGGGCCGAGGCATGGAAACGGGACCTCGGCAGCGAGGCGCAGACCGGGCCGGCATACGCGAAGGGCCTCGTCGTGCTGGCGGACACTTCCCGGCGCCTGCGCGCCTTCGACGCGGCGACGGGGGCTCCGAAGTGGGAGGCATCTCTCACGGCGCAGGCGACCTCCGAGATCGCGACCAGCGAGACGATCGTGGTCCTCGGCGAAGGTGATCGGACCTGCGCGGCCTACGGCGTGACCGACGGCAAGCCGCTCTGGCGTGTCACCATGATCGGCGACGTCGTGGGGGCCCCGTTCATCGGGGACACCACGGTCGTGTTCGGCGACACGGGCCATGGGTTCTACTCGGTGGCGAAGCTCACGGGGGAAAGCTCGCGCCAGTTCGTCCTGTCCGGAGAGGTCTATGGACGGGTCGGCGGCGAGTCGGGCGGCGCTTCCCGTTCGCTCGTGGCCGTCGGCACCCACGATGGTCGCGTGCACGGGATCACGTCGGCGTGGGACCGGCACTGGGCGGCGCGGGTCCGGGGAATCGTGCGTTCGGCGCCGCTCGTGCGCGCCAACGTCGTCTACGCCGGGAGCGACGAGAGCGTGGTCTACGAGATCGACAAGGGCGACGGCACGGTCCACTGGGCCAAGGGGGTCGGCGGCCCCGTGGTCGAGCGAATGTCCTTCCAGCCCTGGGGGCTCACGGTTCCCGCGGGGGGGGCCATCAGCGTCCTCGATCCGGGCACGGGCGTGCTGGTCGAGGACCTGCCGGTCGGCGGTGTTATCGTGGGCATGGCGGAAGAGGCCGGGACGCTGGTGGTGTCGACCGCCAACCGGGTGCTGTTGGCCGCCGGGGTCCGGCTCCCCGAGAAGGCGGAACTGCCCAAGAAGCCGGAAGGCCTCGTTTCCGTGATCGTGGATCCGACCATCGTGGTCCCCAAGCGGGGATTGGGCACGGTGATCACGTTCTCGCTCACGGAGCCGCGGTCCCTGGTCGTGGACGTCACGGACGCCCGGGGGCGGCGGGTCCGGTTGCTCGCGAACCGGGACCGTGCGTGGCCTGATACGTACCGGTACGAGTGGGATGGCATGACCGAGGGCAAGAAGCATGCGGTGCCCGGTGTCTACCGCGTCCGGGTGGTGGCCGGAGAGGAGGAAGCCAGCGTGGGGATCGAAGTGGCGGGGCCGCGATGACGGCGGCACACGAGGTGACGGGCGAAGCGGGAACGCTCCTCGCGGGACTGCGCGAGGAGGTGGTCATCTACGGGAACGTCCTCGCCATCTCGGGCGAGGAGCTCAAGCTGGTCAAAGATGCAGAGCTCGAGCAGGCCACGCAGATGCTGTCCAGGAAACAGCAGATGCTCGAGGACATCGCGAACATCGAAGGCCGGGTGAAGCCGCTCAAGGAGAAGTGGCCCTCGATCCGGGCGTCCCTGCCCGGGCCCGCGCAGGGGCAGTTCGCGGACGTGCTCAAGAACCTTTCCGAACTCCTCGAGCGCCTCATCGCCATCGAGCGGGAGACGGAGGAGATCCTCGCGCGCCAGATTGCGATCGTGAGGAAGGGCGCGGGCGCCGCCGCGGCCGAGGACCGGGCGAAGAAGGCCTACGGCTCGAACAAGGAGCGGGAAGGCAAGAAGTAAGATCGACAACCTGACCCATTCCCTGGTCGGGGCGGCGCTCGCCGAGGCCGGCCCCCGCCGCCGGTGGGGCGCCGGCGCGTTCTGGCTTCTCGTAATCGCGTCGAACCTTCCCGACATCGATGCCGTCTCGTTCTTCGGCGGTTACGACGCCATGGTCTTCGGCCGCCGGGGCATCACGCATTCCGTGTTCGTCATGCCGGTTCTGGCCCTCCTGCTCGCGTACGCCTTCCGCCGGTGGACGTCGTTCAAGTCCTTGGGCCCCCTGATCGGTCTCTCGGCCCTCGGCGTCTTCCTGCACACGGGGATGGACCTCTTCAACTCGTGGGGGGTCCGCCCCTTCGCGCCGTTCTCGGACTACCGGTTGGGCAACGGCTGGCTCGGGATCGTGGATCCCTGGATCTGGCTGATCCTGGGCGTGGGGTTGCTGGCCGGGTTCCTGCGTCCCGCGTGGTCCCTGGCCGCCAACCGGGGTGCCCTGGGACTCCTCGTGCCCTGGATCCTTTTCTGCGGCGCCAGCCACGGGCTTGGCGTTGCGCACTTCCGCGAGGCGATCGGCCGGCTCCGGGTCAACTCCGACCGCGTCGAAGCCTACGCCCAACTCATGGAGCCGCTCCGGTGGTGCGTGGTGGCCGCGACGCCCGACCGCTACTACCAGGGCGACGTCCACGCGTTGCGGGGCTTGCAGGGCCGGGTCCGCGTGTTCTTCCGCAGCGAGATCCCGGAGCAGCTCAAGGGGCCGTTCACGGCCGCGTACCTGCGCTGGGCTTCCGCGCCGCTGGTTCGCCCGCTCGCCGCCGGCCAGGGCGGCGGTCTCGCGCTGGTCGATCTCAGGTTCATGAGCCGGACCAGGGGCATGCCTTTCGTCGTCAGGCTCTACGCCGATCCGCTGGGACGTGCGGCCCACGCCTGGCTCGCCTGGCAGATGGGTCCTCCGGTTCCCGACCAGGAGTACGAGCTCCCGCCCCTATGATTGGCTCCCGCCCGACAGTCATCGCGCACCGGGGGGCGTCGTACTGGGCGCCGGAGGAAACCCGGCCCTCGTTCCTGCTCGCGCGCGAGCTGGGCGCGGATTGGCTCGAGATGGACATCCAGCGGACCAGGGACGGAGTCCTCATCGCCCACCACGACGACGACTTCGGCCGGACGACGGACTGCGCCGAGGTGTTTCCCGGCCGGGAGCGGGACGGGGTCCACACCTTCACCTGGGACGAGGTCCAGGGGCTAGACGCCGGGAGCTGGTTCAACGCCAAGCACCCGGACCGGGCCCGGGAGTCGTTCCTCGGCCTCAGGATCCTGCGGCTGGAGGACGTCCTCGGGATCGAATGCACGCCCGCGCAGGGGCTTTACGTCGAGACCAAGCTGGCATCGCGGTTCCCCGGGATCGAGGAACAACTGGTCGGCCTCCTCCGGGACCGGGGCTGGCTGAACCGGACGTACCTGCAATCGTTCGAGCTCGACAGCCTGACCCGGCTCCGCGCCCTGGCGCCCGGCGTCCCGGCCACGTACCTGATCGAGGCGCCCATGGTGCGCCGGGACGGGTGGCGCAAGCTCCTCGACGACGCATGCCGGGTCGGAACCGCGATCGGCCCCGATCTCCGGTGCCTTGCCCGCCGGCACTGGGTGGTCGGGGAGGCCCACCGGCGGCGGCTGGCCGTCCATCCGTGGACCGTGGACCCGCGCTGGATGATGAAACTCGCGCTCGGGCTGGGCGTGGACGGCATATTCACGAACCGGTGCGACGTCATGCTCCGGCTTGTCGGCCGGCCGGGGCCCGCGGTCGAGTCGTTGTGGGCTCGCATCAGCTACTAAGGTAGAATCGTCACATGTCCGGACTGCATTCGGTCCCGATCGAAGACGAGCTCGCGATCCTGCGCCGCGGGGCGGTCGCCGAGATCCCGAAGGACTCGCTCCGGGAGAAGCTCGAGATGTCGCGCCGCAAGCACCGGCCGCTCCGGATCAAGTTCGGCGTTGATCCAAGCGCCCCCGACCTGCACCTGGGCCACACCGTGCCCCTGCGCAAGCTCCGGCAGTTCCAGGATCTCGGGCACACGGTCATCTTCCTGATCGGGGATTTCACCGCCATGATCGGCGACCCCACGGGCACCTCGGTCACGCGTCCCCAGCTCACCGCGGACCAGGTGAAGGATTACGCGAGGACCTACCTCGACCAGGTCTGGAAGGTGCTCTCCCAGGACAAGACCGAGGTCCGGTACAACAGCGAGTGGGCGGGGAAGATGACCTTCGCCGACGTGATCCGGCTGGCAGCCAAGTACACGGTGGCCCAGATCCTGGAACGCGACGACTTCGCGGGACGGTTCAAGGAAGGCAAGCCGATCAGCGTGCACGAGTTCCTGTACCCGCTCGTGCAGGGATACGATTCCGTCGCCCTCCAGGACGACATCGAGCTGTGCTCGACGGACCAGATCTTCAACTGCCACGTCGGACGCGTCTTGCAGGAAGATGCCGGCATGCCCGGCCAAACCATCCTCTCCATGCCCCTGATCGAGGGCACCGACGGGGTGGCCAAGATGAGCAAGTCCAAGGGCAACGCGATCGGTATTGCAGAGAAACCGGAAGACATGTACGGGAAGGTGCTCTCCCTGCCGGACGCCCTGATCGAAAAGTTCGCGCTCCTCCTGCTCGACGCGCCGCTCACCTCCGGGCTCTCGCCGCGCGACGCCAAGCACGCGCTGGCCCGGTCGCTCGTCACCATGTACCACGGGGCGCCGGCGGCGGAAGCCGCGGCGTCCCGGTTCGACAAGGTCTTCGTCAAGCACGAGGCGCCCGACGACGCGCCCGAGGTGCACCTCGCGCCCGGGCTGGTCAAGGACGGGAAGGCATGGGTGGTCCGGCTCCTGACCGAGACCGGGCTCGCCCCCTCGAAGAACGAGGCCAACCGGCTCGTGGACCAGCGCGCGGTCGAGGTGGACGGAGTGGTCGTGACGGACCCCAAGTCCGACGTCCCCGTCCACGACGGGTCCATCCTCAAGGTGGGCAAGCGCCGGTTCGCCCGGCTGAGGGTGCCCCAGGACTGAGTGGCAACGATGAAGGCCGCCCGTCGCGTCGCTCCGCTCCGAGGTGCCCGCGACGTGGTTGATAGGTCGGTGCACGAGGATCGGAAGGACATCAGCAAGGTGCGCAGTGCCTTGAAGTCCTTCAAACCGGGTACGGGAACCCCTTACGAAACCTACCGGGCGCGTCGCCTCCGTGAATCGGCACGAGCCAGGTAACTGTGGGGTGAGAGGCCGGGAGGGACGTGGCGACGGAGTATGCGCAGTAGAAGCTGAAGGAGCTGGTGGTCCAACGCGGTCGGGGCATGTCGGATGGGCCCGACTCGACTTGGCTGTGAGTTGTGCTCTCCTCCGGACGCGGATTGCACCGCCATCGTATAGGCTGTGCGCTACTACAGGTAATGCCGGTAAGCCAGAACTGGGTGGCAAGCTGGCCTCTGCCGGTCCTTGCACCGTTCCCGCCTTGACGGCCCAGGCGGTCGTGGCGATAGTATAGCTCCGATGAATTGCCCAAGCTGCAAGTGCTTTCGGGTGAAACCTTCCGACACGTACTGCGGGAACTGCCGCCATGTGCTGACTCAGGTTGAGATCGGGCCCAAGAACCGGCGGATGCCCTTCACTGGCGCTCTTCCGATCGAGATCACGCTCAAGAATGTGGGAATTAATCCCTGCACGGTAAGCTTCTCCGTCGACTACCCGGAAGATTCCGATCTGACCTCCCACATCTCACTCGGGGCCAAGGAGATCACCGTCGAGCAGGCGGCGCAGGAGATCCTGGCGGTCAAGGTCGGAACCGAGGTGATCGGGGACCGGCAGGAATGCGAGATAAGGATAGGGTACAAGTCCAACGCCGCGAACGATCCTGCTGGACAGATCGTGTTCATCCTCGAACGGGCTCCTGCTCCCGTGGTGGAGCGGATCTGCGATGCGGGAGAAGTGTGGTCGAATCAGCGCAAGAAGGTCGCGTTGACCGTGGGCAACTCCGGGGGTGGCATCCTGAAACTGGCCGGACCGGTTGAGTCCTCGGAACGCTGGGTCGAGGTCCAATCCGCGGATGTTGCGGTGTCACCGGGCGAGAGGGTGCCGATCGCGGCCTCCATCGATCCCGCCAGCTTGCCGGCGGGCGATCATTCATGCGCTGTCTCGCTCAGGTTCGTCGGGATCGCGGAGCCGGCAGTAGTAGACGTCAAGGTGCGGGTCCGTAAGGCTCCCGCGATCAAACCCGACCCGGCGCATCTTTCCCTGGACGAGACGCCCGAGGGGAGAGTCCGCCCGGCAACGATCGCCCTGGGCAACGAGGGTGAAGGGAAAATCCGCATCACGAAGATCTGTCCTGCTGATGGTTGGGTGGAGGTGGACGAGGGAACCCTGAGATCCCTTGCCGAGACGCCTCTGGCCGGCGACGCCGGGGCGAGTCTGAACTTGCGGGTCACCGCACCGATGCTCGCAGAGGGAGCCGAGGTCGGAGAGTTCAACAGTGTTCTGCGCGTCGAATACGAGGTGGAGGAGGGTCCCGAGAAGGAGGGGACAAGGGAGATCCCGCTGACGATCTCAGTCTTCAGGATGGAGGAGTTCGGGGGGCCTGTGGGTATCGACTTCGGGACGACGAACTCCTGCATAGCGGTCTGGCAAGGCGAATTTCCCGAGATCCTCGAGGTGGGGGACAAGGACAAGAGTCCTTTCATGCCCTCCATTGCCTACTGGAAGGGCGGGGGTGACTACGTCATCGGACAGGCGGCCAAGGACTCGATGGCCGCGTATCCTGAGCGCATTTTCCGCTCGATAAAGCGGATCATCGAGAAGCAGAACGTTGTGATCATCGAAGGCGAGAAGGTGGATCCCCGGGACGTGGCCGCCGCTATCATCAGGAAGCTGCTCGAGACGGCTGAGGAGAAGCTCAAGGCCAGGATTACGAGCGCGATCATCACCGTGCCCGCCAACTTCACGGATGTGCAGATCCAGGGCCTCATGCACGCGTGCCGGAAGTGCGGGCTCAAGATCAACGAGGATCAGGAGGCGATCCTGGACGAGCCCAGTGCCGCCGCCTTCGCCTACATATACGGAGAACAGGTGGAGCTGAAACGCGAGAAGACGCACTTCCTCATCTATGACTTCGGCGGGGGAACCCTCGATGTTTCGATCCTCGAGGTGTACAAGGAAGCTGGTGGCCGGGTGCGAATGGGGATTCTGGCCTCCAAGGGCAACAACCGAATGGGCGGGGACGACCTGGATTACATTCTGGCGAGCCGTATTGGGGAAGAAGTGAAGGGAATCTACCCGGAGTTCGACCTCGACCTTCTGATCAGTCCGCGCGGCCGCTTCTACTCCGGATTCAGGAGGAAGTGCGGCGGTATGCCCGCGAGGGAGCGGGCGGAGCGGAGAGGCAGGTGCATGCAGATGCGCCAGGAATTCAAGGAGGTCTCGGAGAAGGCCAAGACCGACCTGAGCGACCTTGAGGCGGTGGTCATCCACTTGTTCGAGGCTCCCGAGGGTAAGGGCCTTTGCCTGAGGAGGCTTCTCGACACCAACGGCAGGGATGTCAAGCGTGATCCGAAGAAGGACGCGTCCATTCGGATCAAGAGGAGCGAGTTCGAGAAGTTGATAGAGGACAAGGTCAACACGACCGGCGAACTCATCAGGCGATCCTGCAATCTCGCCGGGCTCAGGATCGAGGACATCGAGGTGATTCTGCTCACCGGGCAGACGAGCCGGATACCGTACATAATGCGGAAAGTCAGCGAGTTCGTACCCAAGGCCAGGGTGGAGACGGTTGAACCGAAGCTCTGCGTGGCTAAAGGTGCGGCGTGGCGGCACGCCACCATGAACCTTCCCGGTACGGGCAGGGTCGAATTCGAGGAGCGTGGGAAGAAGACGACGTATCGCTACGGGATCAAGGAAGGAGGGGTGCCCAACATCCGGTTCAGCGAGGTCATACCTGAGGGTGCGCCGTACCCCACGGCCGAACCCGTGGTGCGGAGCATCCCTGCAGAGCACATTGGGGTGCATGGAGTGATGGTGGAAGTGCTCCAGAACGATTCCTCCGACAACAGCATCTTCGTTAAGGACAAGGCAACAGGGAAGTTGACAGCGAACAAGGGTATCAGGAGGTTGGGCAACATCTACCTGACCAAGGCGGGCACCGAGACCGACGGGGTCCCCGGGTGCGTGGTTGCCTTCGAGATCACGGTCAACCGCGTCCTGCGGGCGACCGCGGACGGATTGCCGATCGACATCAAGCCGGACGCGGGCAATGCGGAGAACGAGGAATGGCCGTAAGCGTCGGGATAGATTTCGGCAACGACAAATGCATGGCGGCATGGTGGGATCAGGGGTCTGGGCAGGCCAGGCTGGTCCGGTGTTCGAGCGCGGCCGAGTCGTTCCTCCTTCCGAGCGTGTTGCGCTATGAGGTCACAACCGATGCTGAAGAGCCGCTGGCGGCCCCGGCGGCCGGGAGTGAGACCGTGGTGCGGGAAACGGCCGCACCGCAACTGGCCGTGTCGGGAATCAAGGAGATGCTCGCGAGCAATGCGCTCGGTCCCGAGTTCCGCGACTACTACACGGAGATGGTTGCGGATCTCATGGGGGCACTGGATGCGGCCATTCGGACAGAGGTCGGGGGGGAATACGAGGCCGTGGTTGGGATTCCCACTTCGTTCGGCCCGTTCCAGCGAGCAGTTCTCCGCGAGGCGATCGGTCGGTCAGGGATCCGGCTCCTCGGATTCCTGGCGGAACCGGTGGCCGCGCTCTACGCGTACAATGCGTGCGAGTCAAGGGGCGAGGACGGAAGCTTCCTCGTAGTTGACAATGGGGGAATGGGACAGACGGTTTCGGCCTGCCGGATGTCGGCGGGAGTCGGGTTGCCGGTGGTCAGCGTTCGAACCATCGCTTCCACGAGCGAAGTGAGCTCGGAAAAGCTTCTGCAGTCACGCGTGGATTCCGCAATGGCGTCCCTGGCGGCAACCAGGCGGGCAGGGGGGCTGGGGGAACTTTCCGCGATGGAATCCATCGGCATCTGGAACCTTCTTCTTGCCCGGTATAAGGAGGCGATGGGCCTCATCGGCAACGGAGGAGATCGCGCCAGAGTGGACCTGGTCGAATCGGAGGCTGGGGTCAGCCAGAGTTTGCCAGTCAACGGCGATCGGGTTGCCTCCATATTGGCTCCGTTGGAAAAGCTGATCGAGGAAGCCGCATGTTCGGCGGACAGTGCGCGCGCGCGCGCCGTGTACCTCGCAGGGGGTTACTGGCCCGTCGGCGCGGTCGCGCTGATGGAAAGGGGTCGTGAGAAGCATGGAATGGGCCGATTGCCGATCATCGTGCCGGTATTCCATCCACGGGAGTGTGTTGCGAGAGGTTGTGCAGCCTACGCTCACCAGGTTGCCGACGGAGGAGCCAGCGTAGCGGTGGACGAGGAATGTGACTTCGGGATACACGCCGGTTCCGTCGGATTTCAGCCCATTCTCTCGACCGAGGAGATACGACGAGGGCTGTCCGTGCGGGAGACCATCGAGAAGACCAGAGTTCTTTCGGTACGGCACGGGCTGAGACATGCCGACGATAGCTGCCCGGTGGGCGTCTTCGCGGGGAATAGCTCGACGATCAATGGGTGCATGCGCTTGGGAACCTGCATGGTCGGCCTTCCGCGCGTGAAGGATGAGGCGGAGGGCCGCCTTGTCGTGACATTCCGCGTGGGGAGGCGCGAGCCGGAGGTGTTACGCGTGGTCATCGAGGTGCCCGGTTCGGGATCGGCTCCCGTGGAACTGGCGCTCGACGTTTCGGAGATAATGCCATGAACAAGGAGGTGATCTCGATGAGGCAGGAGGATGACGGGCGGTTTGCGCGGTGGTTGGTTCTCGCCATGGCGTTGCCGATTGCGATCCTGATTCTCTCTCATCGGATCGCCTTGGCGAAGGAAGGTCCGCAGAGCCATCCGCTGTCGCAGACCAACACGTGGACCGGTTCTGCCGGGCCAGTGGCGCATGAAGTGGGCTTGAGCCGGCGGTTGATCTTGGCCGTAGTCGTGGTCATTGTCTTGGTCGCCGCGGGGGTCGTAGTTGTCGTGTTGGTCGGCATCAGGCGCCGGTTAACAGTGGCCGGGTCGGGCATCGGAAGGGCCCAATCGCGGCTGGATGAGCTGGAAAGGCAGATGAGGTGGCGGTCGGAGGCGACTGCCGCGCCCAAGCCCGAATCAGTGGCGCCCCCGGTTGGCCCTCGCAGTACTAGCCTTCCCTCGGGCATTGGGGATCTGCAGACTCGGATGCGCGAGTTCGAGGAGCGGCTCGAGGCGGTGTCCAGGCCAGCTCGCCCGGCGGAACTCCCCGAGCTAGTGGACGGATTCGCCAAGGGCATGGTACAGGAGGCGCTGGCCGCCTCTCTGGCGCGGGCCAAGGCGCGCGCGATGTCCCCGGCTGATCTCGAACAGCACCGGCTTGCCGTGAAGGAGTTCGAAGTCAGGATGGCTCCGTTCTGCGGGTGCCTTTCAGCGGTTGCCGAGCGGATTGACGTGTTCCTGAAGGGCTTGCCCGAAGCGCCGGATGCGGCCGCCGCGCATCTGGATAAGATCCGGCAGATCGGAGACAAGTTCCGGGCGCTGGCGGCATGGGGGGGGAGTTCCCGCAAGCCGGCCCTGGAAGGTTCTCAGGGCGTCGCCGACCGGGAGGGCGCCGCATTGGCGGTTCCCGGGTTCTCGGCTTTCACGAAGAAAGCGCTCGGGGATGCGGTCGGGAAGGCCGACGGACCGGACCTTGCGGATGTGCTTGGTCAGTACCTCGCGCGGGTTGGAGACTATCTCAAGGGGAAGGCGGAAGATATCCGGTTGCAGTATCCGGTCGTCGCATCCCCGGCGGACGAGCGCGCCCAGATGGAGAGCATGTTCAAGCGCAGGTACCACGATGAGATGCTCTCGCTGATCAGCGACCACCTGATGGCGGCGGAGAGTTTGGGACGGACAATGGCATCGGCGCTCCAGCCAGACGTGGTCCGCAGGCTGAGCTATGCGCTCAGATACATCAAGGATGAACTGCTCAAGTACATATCGCTGCTGGACCTCGAGCTTCTGGACATCGAGATCGGGAAGACTTCCTTCAACGCGATCGTGCACGAGAGCGTGGATCGGGAAGTGACGACCGAGTACCCGGATGGGACCATCGTCGGAGTCCTGCAACACGGGTTCAAGAAGAAGTCCGGGGAGGTCGTCCGTCGGCCGCGCGTTATCGTGAGCCGCACGCGAGCGTAACGGACCTCCAGCAATGGCCGCTACCGAGCGTCCGCGCGAGCTAAACATGCAGATGCTCGAGGCGCTCGTGGGCGTTCTTCCCGAGCCGTTCCTTCCCTCCCTCGATCTTGTTGCCGCGCCGTATCCGCTTCTCCGCGGGCAATGCCTGAAGGCCGACGGCGGCCTCGATCTCGGGGTCATCAGGCCGGGCGCCACCGCGAGGACGGCCGTGCGGATCCTGAACGCAGGTGCGGGCCGGCTGACCATTGCGAGCATCGTGCACGATGCCGACCGTGGCTGGCTTGGCGCGCGGCTGGGCGACGGCGCCGGGGACTCCCTTCCGCATAGCCTCGATACGGACGAGTCGGCCGACATCGGGATCAATGTCGATGCCAGGGGCCTTGCGCCCGGGAAGCACCTTGGCTCGATTGGCATCGGCTTCGGGAACGCGGACGTTTCACCCATCACCGTGCCGATTTCGGTCGAGGTGCCCGCCGGCCTGCCGATTCTTGAAGTGCGCGATGGAGACGGAAACGAGATCGGGGATGCGGTGATCATTGCGGACGAGATTGTGCAGACCCACCGGTTCGTCTACTACCCGCAGGAGAAGTCCGAGAAGCCGAAGAAGGGCAGGAAATCGAGGAAAGGCGGCAAGGCGCAGCACCCGAATACGGTCTACCTAGCGGGGGATTTCACCGGCTGGGAGTCGGGGAAGATCCGGATGACCCGGCAGTTGGAGGAGGAGGAGCCGGAGCAGGAGCGTCCCGGCTGGATCAAAGGCGGGAGGATCTCCTTCGTGGCCGATGTGCCGCTTGCCAGCGGCACCCACCAGTACAAGTTCATCGTGGATGGGAGTTGGGAAAACGACCCCAACAACCCCGCGACGGAGTCGGAGTCCGGCAATGCGAACTCGGTTCTGGCGATAAACTCCTGGCGATCATTGGAGCTAGCGAACTGCGGGAAGGGCCTTCTCAGGTACCACGTCATGACACGCTGTCCGTGGCTTGCGGTGGCGCCGATTGCTCCAGCTGGGTCCGCGATCAGTGATGGACTCGGGGGGGTCGTGCGCGATGGCTCAAAGCGAGCGGTGGGGGAACTGCGTGAGGGAGAGAAGACGCTCGTCGGACTGCGCGTCAAGGCGGAGATGCTGAACAGGGGATGGAACAGCGGGACCATTGGCATTATCACCAACTCCGCCGTTACCGCGCAGAGGAAGCTCAAGATTGAAGCGAGGGTTCAGGCTGTCCGGCACGACGCATTGATCGAGGTCCCCGCGGGAGAGCTGGATTTCGGCGACGTGCGCCGCGGCGGGGAGGCGATCCGCAGGATTCTGGTGACGAACCAGGGAGGTGTCCCGGTGGAGGGCGAAGTCCTTGTCGAGATTCCATCGCGCAGAAAGGGGGCCGCGGCCACGGCCGCGGGGAAGAGGACCTTCAACCTTCCGGCGGATGACGATGGCCCCGTCGCGGTGGGGGTTGCCGTGACCCTGCACGCGGGAGACCCGCTGGGAAGGATTGCGGGGATGGCGACGCTCAAGGTGAAGCATCCTTCCGAGTGCCTGATCCGCAGTGCGGATGGCGGTCTTCTCCCGGGGAAGGCCGTGATCCCGTTCAAGGCCGGCATATACGACTACGTCCTCGAGCCCGCGAAGCTTGATTTCGGCGAGGTCGGAGTCGGGGCGGAGAAGGAAATGTGCATCAAGCTGGCAAGGTCGGACAAGAACCCGGTAGCGTTGTCGCGGGTGACGGTTGGCGACTCCCTGATATCGCACCTACGGGTGGCCAGGATCAATGGAGACCGGGCTATTGTCTCGTTCGCCGGGGGGCGGAGGGTCCTCGACGATGAGGTCGAGGGAGAACTAATTCTGGCCGACGGCAACAACCACGATGCGGTTTGTGCTGTCGCGGTCCGCGCGCGACTGCGGTCGCGGGAGTTGCGGGTCACCCATTGCGGGGCCGACCGCATCGTGCATGGGAGCCAGGGCAAGATTCGGATGCGGGCGGCGAATGTAGGCGGCGGAATGCTGACGATCAAGGAAGTCAGAAGCCTCAAGCCGTGGCTGAGACTTGAGGACATGAGCCTTCCCGTAGCGCTATCGGAGAACGCTTTCTGGAACTTCTCCGCAGTCATCGACACGACGGGCATGGACTGCGCGAGAAGGGATGACGTCTTCCAGGGGGCATTCGAGATCCGGTCCAACGATCCCACGAATCCCGTGCATCGCGTCTCGTTCAGTGTGCCGGTGCAGGAGGGGGCTCGGCTCGAGGTGTCGCCGCAGACGCTCGACATGGGCACCGTTCGTGCCGGAACGCGGAAGTCGGCGTCCCTCCGGCTGTCCAATCCGGGTTCGACGCCGGTGACGGTGAGAAAGATTGCCACTCTCCAGAGCGACTGGATGGACCTGAGCAAACTCCGGATGCCGGTGACTATCGGGCCAGGGGAAGGACTCTCCTTGCTCGTGACCGCGGACCCCCGTGCCGCCAGGATTGCGGAGAGGCGGACGCTGAACGGCGAGGTGCTGGTGTGGACGAAGGGCTCGCCGGAGCCGGAATGCCGCGCGGGCGTGGACTGTGCGGCTATGCCGCGCAGGATAGGGAAAATGCAGTTGTTCCTGTATCTGTTGCTCTGCGGTTTTGCCGCCTGTATCATCGTGCTATGTCAGTTGTGCTGATCGCGGCTGCAAAGTGCCCGTACTACGACTGCAACGCCGATCTCAGCGAGGGGGCCTCGACGTGTTCGAAGTGCCGTCGCCGTGTTGCGGCGTGTCCGCAGTGCGGTGTTGCCAATCGCGCGTACGCGAGCTTCTGTCTGGCGTGCGGAGAGGACCTGCACCCCGTGATTCAGTGGGGAACAGCCTGCGCTGACGCCGCAGGAACCGGCTATTCTGATGTCTCGTTCACGTTCCCTCCTGCGGGCAGACAGCTGTCCGTGATCTGGAGCAGGAAGTTCGACCTGGAGCCGGGATTCGCCCAGCCGCTCCTGGCCGGGCTGGGACATGTCTTCCTCGTGGCCCGCGATGGCCTGCATGTGCTCGGCGACGCCGGCGGGGATGAACGGGTCCTTTTGAAGCCGGGCGGCGCCATCGTGGGGGCGGCGGTCACGGGACGATCTCTCGTCATCGCGGTGAAGGACCGGGTCATGCACTACAACCTCGTGGACATGCTGGACGGCCGGAGCGCGGCCCCGGAGTGGTCATGCGCGGTATCCGGGGCCACCGTGGAAACGGGTCCCGTCGTGATCGGCATCGAGGATCTCTTCTTCGTCGCCAGAAGACCGGCGGGAGCCTGTGTCTGCCGCGTGGCGATCGGGAAAAGGAAGATGGCTGGGGAGTTCCCGGTCGCACCAACCCGGCCCGGTACCAGCCGCCTGCTCTTCCGCCATCCGTTCGTGGTGCATGTCGGCGAGAGAGCGATCGTCGGGCTCAACGTAGAAACCGGCCAGCGATGGGAAGTCAAGGACCCGTTGCCGGGCGGGCAGGCCGTCATCGTTCATGCCGCGATTTCGTCCGCCGGATTGTTCACGCTGGACTCTGGTGGTCAGCTCTGCTATACCGCGCTTGGATCCGTAGACAAGATCGTGCGGGAGCGCTTCAAGTTCAAGCCATGGGGGATGGCGGTTTCGCCCGAGGCGATCGTTGTCACTGACGACGAGGGGGCTTCCCGCGTTTTCGATTACTCGGGGTTCCGGTTTGCCGAGCACGGGAATCTGACCTCGCTCGGCCCTTACGCATTCACGACTCCGGTGGCAGTCTGCAGGAACGCATACGTAGCCGGCACGAATTCGGGCCATCTCGTGGGTTGGGAAACTGAGCGGATGGGCCGTTCTATCCAAGTCCTCTGTCCCGACCGGGTTCGGATCAGCGCCGCCCCCGTGTTCTTTGCGGACGGCATGCTCTTCTGCAATTCCGATGGGCTTGTGGGGGCGGTCGGGGTTCGGTCGTGATCAGGCGCCCAGCCCTTCTTCTGGTTCTCGTGGGACTAGTGGTGTCGGGACGCGTCGAAGGCGCGTCCGTCAACCACGTGTTCCTCTTCGACGTTTCGGGAAGCATGAAAGAGTTCCTCGACGATGCGTGGTACCGGAAGGTGATCGCGGAATCCGTGTTGAAGAATGTCCCCTTCGGCCCGGGTGATTTCCTGGTCGCGGGGGGATTCACCACTTACTACCACGATTCCGAACGGATCCGGTTGGAGTACCCGGGAAGCAGTGAGGCGGTTGGACAGGCGATAGAGAGAACCTTGTCGATAAGCAGCAAGCAGAACACCAATCTCATCGGGGCGCTGAAAGCCGCGCGCGACGAGATGACGCGGCTGGATCGGGAGAAGCGGGGGGGCCGACTGACGATCGTCTGGCTGTTCACCGACAACATCAACGATCCGAAGGGCGAGAAGGACAGCGTGGCCACAAGGGACTTCTACAATTTCCTCGACAGCCAGGAAGCAGGCTTTCTGAAGAAGGTGTACCTGCTTCCAATAAGGCCCGATGTCCCCCTGAGCCGGCTGGAGGAGAGGAAGGCCAAGTACGGCAAGTACTACGGTTACGTGCTGTACGCTTGCCTGGTCAGCAATGCTCTGGGAGATGTTTCCAAGGAAGGCGGTCCTCAATTCGAGCAGATCGTGAAGGCATTCCAGGAACGCATCGGGAAGTCCAGGGCCATCCTCTTCAAGCCGCTGGACACCCGCGACATGTCCATGGACCGGGACCAGGAGACAACTGACCGGCTTGCCGCACTGCATCCGCTGGGGGAGTTCGTGAATTTGGACTATTCCTTCAGGTTGAAGTCGGGAAGAATCGAGTGGCGGGTGGTGAGCGCTATGTGGGCTCCCATCCGGGTGACCGAACTCAAGACTGACGGCGTCATCCCGGCCGGGACGGCCCAAACGGCATTTCTGACGTGCTCGGGCATTACTCCGGGGGAAATATCCGAGAATCGATCCGGCACGGTCTTCAAGTTCAGGATTACCGCCACACCGATGGCTGACGCCGGCTTCATCTCAGACGTGGTCAACCGTCCGGGGCTTGCCAATGGTAAGCTCGAACTGTGGATGGTCGATGCCGGGCTGAAATACGTACCCAGCAGTGAGGACGTGGAGTTCAACAATGATTTCAGGGACACGACGAGGCACATGCCAATCGTGCGCGATCTCTGCATCGCCAAGATTGGCCTGAACGTCTACTATGGCCTTCCCGTGTGGCCACTGGCGGTTACGCTGGCGCTGGGTGCTCTTCTGGTGTTCATGGTTCTTGCCGTCCTATACCGCGCCTTCCGATACCGGCTGGTGTGCCGGGTCTCGCTGGAACGCGACTCGTTCGATATCAGGTACTTCAAGAAGCATCCGCTGCGGGTGGACGATGCGATAGCGGGCTGGTTCGGCCTTGGGTTGTCCGGAAGGCCTTCATTCGCATGCCGCCCGGGGTTCGAGGTTGTGGAAGAGGAGAAGGCCAGGAGAAGTGTCGTTCTGGGTTCCCCGGCGTCATTTCACCTCCGAAGGAAGGGCGAGGAGGGCGAGATCCAGGTGGACTTCTGGGTGGAGGGTGGGAAGAAGGAGAAGACAGCAGATGATGAGGGTGGGGGGGATGATTTTCATCTCTAGCTTGTGTGCCAAGTCCGAATCACTCGGGTGAGGAGGGTAGATGTGATGAGCCTGCAGCGCCTGTCCCTGGCGGCCATGAGCCTGTTCCTGTCCATTCCCGCGGTTTGCGTGGCGGAGAATCCGCCGCCGCCACCACCCCCTCCGGATGTCTTGGGTTACATCATCCTTGGCCTCGTCGTCGTCGTGGGAATCCTTGCGATCGTGTGGGGCGCCGGGCGTCTTTCGTTCTGGATGCTCTATGCCAAGATGGACAAGGCGCCGGGCTATTCCCGTGCCATGTCCAACTTCCTCGTCCTGATCTGTGTCCTCGCGTGGCTCCTGCTCGCGCTTTCCTGGGGCGTGTACCACACTCCGTTCTATCCCGCGCTGGAGCCCTTCTGGATCGTGTGGACGGTCCTGCTCGTGATCTTCGTGCTCGTGGCCTTGTTCAAGTGACGTCGTTGCAGAAAACATGGCGGAGGTAGGCTAAATGCCGCAGGCATACACGCTGGTTGGAAGGGATCGGGTCAAGGCGCAGGCAGACATCAAGGCTCAGCCGATACGTCCGACCCTGCTCATCGGGCTGGGAGGGACAGGTGGTGACGTGCTCCTCCGGGTCAGGCGCAAGTTCCAGGAGCGATTCGGCGACCTGAGCCGATTTCCGACGGTGGGTTACCTCTACATCGACACGGACGTGTCAGCCCAGGCCGTCACCCAGGTCAGCCACGGCATCGAGGAAAAGGGGCTGGGCTTCGAGCCGAACGAGCGGGTGGAGGCCATGATCACGAAGTCCAATCCGCTATACGTGGGGAAGAGCCTGGAGAAGTTTCCGCACATCGCGAAATGGCTGGACCCGCAGATCCCGATGCCGGAGAACATCGTCAAGGGAGCGGGACAGATACGGGGGCTGAGCCGGCTGGCGTTCTTCCACAACTTTCAGCGGATCAATGAGCGGATTCAGGGGTTGAGCCAGACGATCACGACCAGCACTTCGCTGGACAAGGTCAGGAGCATCGGATACGACGTTTCTCCTCAGCCGGTTCAGGTGTACGTCGTCTGCTCGATCGCGGGCGGAACGGGAAGCGGCATGTTCCTGGACATGGCATACCTGGTCAGCCACCTGATCGCCGATACCGAGCGGCGTGCGTACCTCGTGTTCCCTGACATATTCAAGGGCAAGGTGGACATGCCCCGGGTGCGGGCTAATGGATGCGCGGCGCTGATGGAGCTCGAACACTACAACCGCCGCGACAGCACGTTCAAGGTGCGGTGGCAGGCGGGGGCCCAGGAGTTCTCATTCGCGTATCCGCCATTCCAGTACTGCTACCTGATCGAGGGTCAGAACATGTCCGGCCCGGGCGCCCCCCCAGCGGAGGAGATGCTCGAGATCATGGCGGACAATATCTTCGCCAACTTCTCTGATCCGATATTCTCGGGCATCAAGGACGGCGTCAGGGTCAACCTCGAGCAGTACACATCACTTCAGTACAATGCGGAGGAACAAGACAGCCACGGGGCGAAGGTCTACACCGCGCGCCACACGTGCCAGTACTACAGTTTCGGGATAGCCAAAGTGGGGCTGTCCATGGATCGGATCGTGAATGCGTGCTCGTGCAAGCTGGCGGCGGATATCGTGGACTACTGGGGGAACCTGTCCGGCGGCACCGCATCCCTTCCCGCGGATCGCACCGCGTTCGCGTTCGAGAGATTTCTCCATCCGGCCGGACTCGTTGAGGGCACGCACAGCATTCAAGGCAAGACAGTGAAGCGCAACGACATCTTCAACGCCATGATCTCGAGCGGGTCTGCGGGGAAGACGCTGAAGACCGATATCGCCGAGTGGTCGAATCAGGTCAGCGATCGGGTCAACCGCGGATTGAACCAATCGCTCTACAAATTCCTGAAAGAGGAATACGACCACGGCGTCTTCAACTTCAGGAATCTGGAGCAGGATCGCGATCCAGGCAGTTGGGGGAACCATACCAAGCGGATCGTGCAGAACTACAACCAGTTCCTGGAAGGGCAGATGGGGAAGTTCGATACCCTCGGCCGGCGGCTCGAGCGCGGTGCGATCGACAAGCAGGTGAGCGCGATCGTGAACAACGAGTTCTTCGGGCCGAAGAACACCGTGGAGATTCTGAGGGAGGTCGTGCGGATCCTGCGGGATGACTATGGTCCTGCGATGCAGTCGGCTAGGGCGGTCCAGGAGAAGAAACTTCAGGCGCAGGGGCTGAGGGTGATGGGGCGGCTGACCGAGATCCAGGAGATCGAGGCTTGGCCGGAGCTGGACTGGCGGCGTAGCCAGGGATTGCGGATCGCACTGGGGAAGTTCCTGGAGGAGGTGCGGGCGTACTTCGAGACGGTGGCGGTGAAGCTGTCCCTGCATTATGGGGCGCAGGCCTGCGAGGAGATCAGGCAGCACCTCTCCGACAAGGTCGTGCCCGAGCTGGATGGGCTGGAGGGTAACATTCGGGGATTCTGGCAGAAGTTCGACGAGCAGAGGCAATACTACGCCAAGCGTCTGCCGAACACGTTGGTGGTGGAGCCATACGAAGAGAAGGACATCGAGCTGATCTACTATCCGGGCGTGATGGGTGACAAGGATGAGGCGCGGAAGGTCAGTATCAAGAAGAAGGCCGAGCAGTTGTTGCCGGAACTGGTGGGGGTGGCGGACATCGCGGAGTTGCCGCAGGCGATCGAGCGGCTGGGGCCACAGAAGTTCCAGAAGCAGATGTTCGAAAGCCTGCGCGGGGAGTTCAAGGACCTGCCGCAGAAGTTCGGGGCGCTGGAGGTCTTCTCCGGCCGGTACAAGGATGCGGGGGAGCAGAAGCGGTTGATTCAGCAGCTGGTCGAGTTCTCGAGCGCGTG
>Ga0315294_10001722_pt1 | contig 23924 bp, 22 predicted proteins | sample YL17G13_40_MG_FD_203626 | JGI IMG/M metagenome (GOLD analysis project Ga0315294, IMG submission 203626) | Sediment microbial communities from Yellowstone Lake, YNP, Wyoming, USA - YL17G13_40 | ecosystem: Environmental > Aquatic > Freshwater > Lake > Sediment | place: USA: Wyoming | collected...
GCATCTAAACAGATCCCTAAGGCACGGCTTCTCTTCATCGAGCCAAACCCCATGGTCTACGGCTTCACCTGCGGATATTTTGCCGCTGAAGGCATCATCACTGGCGAATATGAAACAAAAGTAGTCTACGGCGACAAGGAAGGACTCAACCTCCTCTATGACTACCAGCCGGATATCGTCATCATGTACGATTCTCTCTTCAGCATGGAAGATACGAAACAGCTTGCCGGCCTCATGATGAAATCGAGCCACAAGCCGAAGACCGTTATCTTACACGGTGTATTTCCGAAGACAGAATTTGAGCTGCGGGAACTCGCGCAGGACGGCATCAAATACTGTAACCAGAATGCCATGGATGACGAGGGCTTACGGATCTCAAATCAGAAGCTCGCCGACTTTGTAGCGAAAGAGTGCTTACAGCAGGGGTTGGTGAGGAAGGGATAAGACCAATGGCTAGAAAAGCCTTGAGTTTAAATATAAGAATCAATAAATGAAAAATGAATAATATAGAACTTAACGGAATTAGAGAATCGAGAAATTCTGACCTTAGTCTAGGGTTAAGCGCAATCGAAGTGTCACTTCGCACAAAAATTAAGCTCTATAAAAAGAGAGCCGACGAGATAGAAAAATATTTGACTAGGCATCCAGATGAATGGGGTAAATTCCAGCACGAATTCAATTCCGAAGTCAATAATATTTTCCGGGATATAATGACGTATGAAAAAATAAATTTAAGCAAAGGAAATGTCGAGAAAGTCTATAAGTTAAAAAAGCTTTTTATTAGGAGAATAAGAAAGTTATTTATGAGAAAAGAATACAGCGAATGGAGTATCAAAAAACCATTTGGATATGCAGGTGATTATAAAATAATCGATGACATTTATGTTAACGACCCCAAAACGACTGGATTTGATAGATTATTTGACAACTATTATCAAATGAGTGCGATATCTGTTGGAGTAAGGAACAGGAAGGGGGATTTTAATAAAATAATAAGTGATTATGTGAAAAAAAGTAAGAAAAAAGTTATCCGAATAATGAATCTTGCTTGCGGCTCATGTAGGGATATGCAGGAATTATTGTCGCATAATATGCTCTCCGGTAAAGAAGTGATATTTGATTGTTATGATAATGAAGACCGCGCGTTGGACTATGCAAAAAGCATACTTAAGCCATACTCGAATATTAATTATATAAAGGAAAATGTAATACGCCTAGCCGCGACGAAACATATTACTTCTAAAGTAGAAAAAAGGTACGATCTTATATACTCCACAGGCCTATTTGATTATCTAAACAATAAAATAGCCATACGACTTATTGAAAATCTGAGATCGTTATTAAAAATAGATGCCATACTTATTATTTCAAATGTTAGAAATAAATATAGCAATCCATCGGTTCATTACATGGAATGGGCTGGCGAATGGAACCTTGTTTACCGAAGCGACGGTGAATTAAAAAAAATATTCATCGAAGCAGGATTTAGAAACGATGAATTAAAAACGCAATATGAGCAACAAGGAATTATGTTATATATTATCGCGCATAACACCCGCGATCCAAATAATAAAAGTACATTAAATGAACTCAAATAACTTTTTTTATCCTCTCTCTGGCCTAATAAATGCTTTCACAAGCATAATATTGGGTATTTTTGTCTTATCGAAAAATCAATCTAGCATAAAGCATGTTAGCTATGCCTTATTTTGTTTAAGCATAGCAATATGGAGTAGTTTTTATTGTGCATGGTTAACAACAACCGATGCAAAGCTTGCTCTTTCATATTCTCGCGGGTTTATGGCGGGCGCTATTTTTATTCCAGTTTTCTATCTACACCATATTTGCTCTTTATTAAATCAGATTGAGAAACGAAAAAAAATTCTTATATTAGCATATCTGTTTGGAATAGTATCATTGATATCTGACTTTACGCCTTATTATATAGCAAATGTGAAGCCTCGATTATCATTTAAATTTTGGCCGTCAGCAACTCCCCTATTCAGCATTTTTTTAACAATATGGGCTCTAATAGTAATATATGGTGCATATTTAATTTGGAAAGCCCATAAAAGCGCATATGGTCTTGAGAAAAACCGGCTGAGGTATGTGTTAATTGCAACCGTGGTTGGTTGGGGAGGTGGCGCAACGAATTTCCCTCTTTGGTATGATGTCCACCTGCCTCCGTTCCTCAATATATTAGTAAGTGCCTACATTATTATTGTAGGATACGCCATCGTGCGTCATCAGTTGATGGACATCGAAGTTGTTATAAAGAAGACTCTCGTCTTCGCCTCGCTCTTTGTCATCGTCTTCGGCATATTCGTGGGCATAACGCTTTTAACACAACAATTGATTGCAGGAGGGAGGCTCTTAGGACTGGCGATCAGTTCGGTTATTATTATATTTGCCGTACGTCCTCTCGAAGATATGATCGTAAAAACCACGGACCGCTACCTCTTCCAGAAAAAATACGGCTATAAGCAGATATTCAGCGCATTCATAGATGAGGTCATCACCGTTTTGAGCCTGGATGAGGTCATCCGAAAGACGATCGAGCTCCTGGAGAAGACGCTCCACCCGGAGACGGCCGCGGTCCTGCTCCTCAACCGGTATGAGGATAAGTATATCTCATATCGCTCATCCGGCTACGGCAAAGATATCGCCCTCGAGACAAAGTCCCGGATCCCCACCCTTTTAATGGCGGCAAGAGAGATATTCTCGGTTGAGAAGCCGGGCAACCCCATCCAGGCGACCGACGACTTGAAGCAGGAGATGAAGGGCTTGAACGCGCGCCTTGCGATACCGCTTCTCCTGCACGCCGACCTCATCGGCATCATGCTCCTGGGTAAGAAGAAGTCCGACGAGGAATATTCGCAGGAAGACCTTGATATTCTGACGGACCTTGCGCGCACGGAAGCGATCGCCATCGGGAACGCCCAACTCTTCGCGGAGGCCGCGCAGAACGAGCGGCGCGCCGCGATCGGGACGCTCGCCGCCGGCATCAACCACGAAGTCGGCAACCCCCTCAACATAATAAATACAAAGATACAGGTCTATATGATGAGTTTGGAGGGAGGATATTATAAAGATAAGAAGCCCGACGACATTATCAGCGAGTCGACCGAGATTATGAAGTCGTGCCTGCAGCAGACCGCGCGCATATCGGATATCACGAAGAAGCTGTCGAGCTTCGCGAAGCCGAGCAAGGATTTCAGGCCGGAACTGACGGACATAGAGGAGCAGGTCGACGAGACGCTTGCCGTCGTGGGACACGACCTGGAGCTTGAGCGGATTGAGATACGCAAGAGCATCGAAAAGCCGCTGCCGAAGATATTGTCGGATAGGCGGCAGGTCCAGCAGATATTTTTCAATATCATCAAGAATGCCGGCCAGGCGATCAAGACAAAAGGTGTCATCGAGATACGGGCCTTTGACGGCCGGGACGGAAATGTCAAGATAGAGGTATCGGATACGGGTGCGGGTATCCCGGAAGATAAGCTCGATAAGATATACGAGCCGTTCTACACGACGAAAGAGCCGGGCAAGGGCACAGGGCTGGGCTTGGCGATCGTGCGGCAGCTCGTCTGGCGCAACAAGGGCGACATCAAGGTACGGAGTAAGGTCGGCGAGGGCACGACCTTTACGATAACATTTCCCGCGGCGAAATGACCAAGATAAAAGTGGCAATCATAGATGACGAAGCGGAATTCGTGAGCGACCTCGCGCGGGGGCTCGAGTTATTCGGCTATGAGGTCGTGAAGGCGGTGAGCGGCGCGCGGGGGATCGAAGTGATCGAAAAGGATAAGCCCGACGTCGTCCTCTGTGACTACAAGCTTGAGGACATGGACGGTACACAGGTCATCGAGAAGGCGAGGCCGCATAATCCCGCAGCCGCTTATATCATCATAACCGCCTATTACGATGAGGGCTTCCGCGACACCATCTTGAAGGCGGGCGCCGACGACGTCATCTATAAACCGGTGCAGTTGGCCGAGATTCATGCCATGATAAAAAGGTCTGTTGGCGGAAAGGCGGGATCACCATGATACAGCTGCTCATCGTCGATGACGAAAAGGGTATCACGGATTCGCTGAAAGATTTTTTCGTCCATAGGGGATTCAATGTCAGGGCGGCCAATAACGGCGAAGAGGCGCTGAAGGCGGTGAATGCCGAGAAGCCGGACATCGTATTTCTCGATATACGCATGCGAGGCATGAGCGGGTTCGATGTCCTCGAGCGTATAAAAAAGATAGATAAGAAGATAAAAGTGATCATGCTGACGATACACGAAGAAGAGGCGATGGTGAATAAGGCAAAAGAGCTCGGGGCGGATGAATATATCACCAAGCCGTTCAGGGTCGATTATCTTGACGAGGTCGTCATAAAGAAAGTACAGGAACTTATGAAGGAGAGGGGATGAGCCAAAGGCCCATGGTGCTGGTCGTGGACGATGAAGCCGACGCGCGTACCATGATCATAGATTTTCTCGACGAGAGGTTCGATTGTACATTCAGGGTTGCCAAAGACGGCGACGAGGCCGTCGCTTTTGTCAAAGCAAACCACTGCGATATCATGCTGCTCGATATCAAGATGCCGAAGAAGAGCGGCATGTCGGTGATACAAGAGACCAAACAGATCGATCCTGCCATAGACATCATCGTGGTCTCGGCATGGGTGAGCGATGAGGTGGCGGCCGAGGCGATGAAGCTCGGCGCGACCGATTATGCGGTCAAACCGATGGACATGAAGGCGATCTCGCTGAAATTCGCGCGGATACTCGAAAAGCGCGGGCAGAAGACTAGTAAGATTTAGGGTTCTGCACGACGATACATCGTGCCTTTATCTTTTTCGACGGGTTTTCAAAGCAATGGGGGATATTGCTGGCGAACGACAGCGTATCCCCTTTTTTTATCGGATGGCGTTCGCTGCCGATATGGCAGAGGATCTCGCCCTGCAGCATGATGACGAGTTTCTCAAACCGGTTGACATCAACAGGGTCTTCTTCCTCTTTGGTCGATCCGCCCGGCAATAGCGCAAGTTCCATCGCGAGGAATCTGATATTCCGGGCGCTGACGATCTCCGCGATCGCTTTTTCATTGTAGATGTATTTATTGTTGGACCTCGCGGCCTTTCGTATAATATTGACGATCTTCGATTCTTCCTCCTCGGTGCCTTCCTTCAGCTCGCGCAACGATATGCCGAGCCCCGTGCAGATCTGGTAGAGGCTCCTGATCCGGATATCCTCGCGGTAGCCTTTCTCAAGACGGCAGAGGCTGTAGTAGGTGAGGGCCTTGTCGCCGAAGATGTCCGCCAGCTTCTTGTGGAAGTCTTTGAGGTTCAGCTTCAGGACATCTCTTCTGATATGGCGGATCTTTTCATGTAGTTTCATATATATAAAGTGTACACCATAGCGCCGGATTTGTCAATAGAAAAATTGCTTTTTTCAACAGAAATACAGATTGTTAAGTCAAAATATGTAACTGTTTTATATGCTTACTTTTTACTGTAACAAATTGGTAATAATATAGTTATATAATAGTCAATATAACGACAATTGACTTCTTGAACATGAATGTATTGACAAAAGTCAATCTTATGATAAGCTTGTATTGTAGCACGGGAGGTGAGATGTATGGAACGGGTGATATGCATAAAATGCGGGAACATAGGGTATACAGCCGCTCCAGACCAGGTGACGTGCGCAGAATGCGGAGGCAGACACAAGGTGCTAAAGCCGAAAGAACCCTATTCGAGAAAGAAGGTGAGATAGATGAAAGTCCTGATCGTGATCGACCACAGCCCGAAACAACGGTTCCTGGTAAAGCTCCATACCGAGGCGCTGATACGAGAAGTAATAGATCTGATTGAGAGAAGGCGACACTCCCAGGCGATGGTGACGGCCCTCTCCAAAGGAAGGTTCGAGAAGGAAGTTGACCAGCACGAACTCCCCAATGTGAAAGCCGACCTTATCCTCTCGAAGGACAACGCCAGCTGGGACCTGATGTAATATATATGTCTGATGACTCTGCCCGAGAATTAGAACCCTTGTCGTTCATCCGAGGCATAATTTACTTTTACGCATTTACTTCGTGCGCTATAATATACGATATAGAAAGAGGTATATGTGCCATTTAATCTAAAATATACAATAACGGAAAAAATATTAAACAACCTTACTCTTATTGCTGCGGCGCGTGAGGTAATCGAACAATCACATCTTGTGCCAAAACGGGAGGCAAAGCTAAGGCGCCGGGCGTTGATGCGTAATACTCATTCATCTACAGCTATCGAAGGTAATAAGTTAACACTCGAGCAGGTCGAAGCCTTAGCCGGCGGTAAAGACGTTCTGGCCACGGATAAGGATAAAAAAGAGGTATTGAATTATCTCGAAGCTTTAGAGAAAGTGCCGAAGCTTGCGAAGAAAGGCGAGATTAAGGTCGAAGGTCTTCTGGGTATTCACAGAATTATTACCAAGAAAGTTATGGAGCATAGCGAGAACTCCGGAGCCTTTCGCGACAAGCAGGTATTTGTCGGAAGACGGATTATCGATGGCTCCGGATTAAAGACAGAAGTCGAATATATGCCTCCACCCTCAGAAAAAGTGCCCGGCCTTGTAAAAGAGTTTATAGATTGGTTAAATCTTGATAAGACATGGGAATTGAATCCTGTGTTACTTGCCGGTGTAGCGCATTACGAGATAGCGAGAATCCATCCGTTTATCGATGGCAATGGTAGGACCGCGAGGTTGCTTGCGACCGTGATTTTGTACCTGAGCGGATTTGACCATAGGAGAATCTTTGCCCTCGACGATTATTATGACAGGGATAGAAAAGCATATTACGCGGCCTTAAAGACTGTGCAGACTGGTAGTGGCGATCTTACGCAATGGCTTGAGTACTTCACTAGCGGTGTGGCAGTCTCTGTCCAAGAGGTTAAAGACACCATCTTAAAGATGGGGACTAAGGGCAAGCGTGGGATGCGTGAGCAGGTTCTCATCACTGCAAGGCAGATGCAGGTAGTAGAATATATCAATGTCCACGGAAAGGTGACCAATAGGGATTTGCAGGAATTGTTCAATATTTCAGCGCAGGCAGTGCATAAGGAGCTCTCCAAACTGGTCGAAATGAAGGTCATTAAGCCAGTCGGTGATGGCAGGTCCCTGCACTATATACTTGTATAAATGTCAAAAACAATGGTTGATGATTAGGTTGATGATTAGGTTGATGATTAAGATAAGTAAACAAGGGTTTGTTCCCCGAAGAGCCACCAGTCCCACCCCTTATCGTTCTTTCCCGCCGCCTACCACGGTAGCGTTTTTATTGATCGTACTATGATCGTGCCATCCCTCCAGGGGACACCCCGCGCAATAGAATAATTTAAAATATTTGCAGCATTTTCGCCTCTTTTTACGTCTCTATAAGTGAGGAGACATAAAACATAAAAGGAGGCATTTTTATGGGCAGAAAACCCAGGATACCGATCGATGGCGGAGTGTACCACATAACAAGCAGGGGGCATAATAGATACAGGCTTTTTCACGAAGACGAGGATTATAAGATTTACAAAGATATTATTCGAAAGTACAAGGAACGATTCGAATTTGACTTATTCCACTATTGCTTTATGCCAAATCATATCCATCTGCTTCTTAAAATAGTGCATGGTCACGAGCTACCGCACCTCATGCAATGCCTGAATCAAGCATATGCCAAGTATTATAAGCGATCATATAAACTGATAGGCAATCTTTTTCAGGGCAGATATGTAAGCATATTTGTAGATAAGGATTCTTATCTGTTAGAATGCGGCCGCTATATCGAAAGAAATCCTTTGCGCGCAGGCATGATAAAAGATCCCTCAGAGTATAAGTGGTCAAGCTGCAGGTTCTATACGAAAGGAGAAAACGATGATATAATAACTACCGATCCATTATACGGTGGGTTTGACGGTGGCACGGTAGAGAGGCGCCGGAAATACCACGAATATTTATTAGAGGACAGACCTTATGAATATATGGTGGATAAGGCAATGAAGCTGTAGGGTGTCCCCATATGGGATGGCACCGACTGGGATAGGGTGTCCCCATATGGGATGGCACCGACTGGGGGATGGCACCGACTGGGAGGGATGGCACCGACTGGGAGGGATGGCACCGACTGGGTAAAAGGCGAAATTCGCTTGACAATAACAAATAGAGATGATATTCTTTGTTTACTTTAGTAGACACGTGTTTCCCAAAGTAAACGCACGAAGGGCAACATTATGAAGATAACAAAACCGCTGGACAATATCCTGAATACGGAAGTAAAAGTAAGGATACTGCGTTTTTTCTGTAGGACAAGTGCCGAATGGAACGGCAGGCAGATTGCCAAAGAGATAGGCGTGACCCCGAAAGCCGCGCATCAGGCGCTTCATACGCTACATAGGGAGAAGGTCCTTTTATTGCGCAACATGGGTAAAACCCACGTCTATAGCCTGAATGAGGGCAATTTTTTAGTGTCGAAACTTCTCAAACCTTTATTTTTGAAGGAAGACAGTGTCCTCGACCATATCATCAAGGCAATCAAGCGTAAAATATCCTCTTCAGAGGCCAGAAAGGCTATCATTAGCATTGCGATATTCGGTAGCGTTGGTAAGCAGGAAGAGCATCCTTCAAGCGATATCGACCTGGCCGTTATCGTGAAAGATGCGAAGGCAAAAGCCTCCGCAGAACGCCTATTTGAAGAGATCGGCTCTAGGATTGCAGCGGAGTTCGGCAATGGTATTTCACCCTATATCAATACCAGGACGGAATTTATCTCTCAGTATAAAAAAGGACTTCCTGTTGTCAAAAATATTCTAAAATCCCATAATCTTATTTACGGAGAAAGGCTAGAGAAGCTATTATGACCCCCAAGAAGATAAAAACCATAGATGTCGAAAAGAGCGACTATAAAATCTTTCTCAAGAAAGCCAAAGATTTTTATGACATAATGGTAACGGCCCGCAATACTGATAACTGGACAGCAACCGGCCTTAATGCCTGCCATTGCGCTATATCCTGTTGCGATGCGGCGTTGACATTTCGCCTGGGAATACGTTCTGTAAGCGAAGATCATCAGGAGGCGGTAGAATTATTGCAGCGTCTTCCTCCAGCGCTCGAGAATGGAGAATCGAATACTTACAGACGTATCGTTGCGAAGAAGACCCTCATTGCTTATGAAAACAGGGAGTTTAGACAGGTAGAAGCTATTGAAATATCGAAGCTTGCCGAAAGGTTCTATGAATGGACTACGTCGAAACTTCCGCCACTGTGACAGACCGTATTAACTCGACGAGTGTAGGTGTCATGCCCCCTTTAGTCAAGGGCAATTTAAATAGTCTTTCCAATCAGCAATATTGATAAAGTTATCAATATCGACCACGTGTAGCAGACGTTTCTCCAGCCCGACGTGATATTGAGCACTCGACCATTGCCAATCCCAAGCCCTTTTTACGAGATGAGCCCTGCCAGGATTGTTCTCGATATACCGTATGGCGGCATACATACCTCCTGATAAATTCATTCATTCCACATCCGGCATTTCCACAGAGCTGTCTTGGCGAAATAAGATAGATCCTTCCTTTTGTGGTAAGATCCATATTAAGAAAAGCCCAAAACTCTCTTTCTGTCATAATCACCCCGTCACTTGTAGAGACGTAAAAAATGCGCAAAATGCTGCAATTATTTTAGTAAAATATGATATATTAGCAAATATCGGATGCGAGAAATTAGGCACTGTCCCTATTTTCTGGAAAAAAATACGCCATGATGTCACGATCTGCGCAAAACAGAATTCTCCTCTGCACATCACTGATAATTATTATATTGGTGTGTGAAGTCACGTTGAGATTATTTATTAAGCCTTCCGATACTTGTTACGGAGTCTTATTTAACTGCGACCTTCCCCCTTTCAAAATAGAAATCGATGATCAAGATCAAGATTACGCAAATTATAATGAAGAAGTAGATGTGTTAGGTAAGGACGGGAAGAAGATTACCAAGGGGGATTTGGCGGGTATTTTGGTGGACCATCCAGTATTGGGCTACGCTCCGAAGGAAAATGCCGTATCTCTTAATGGGTGGTGGCAATCGAATAATGTAGGCGCCAGATCAAGAGATGACATAACAAGAAGTGTACCGCCCGGCATGCGGCGCATACTTATATTTGGTGAATCGTTTACAAATTGCAGGGAACTACCGCAAGAAGAAACATGGGTTTATCACTTGAATAATGATAGTAAGAATATACAGTTTGTCAATTTCGGAGTAGATGGTTATAACATGGCCCAATGTCTCGTGCGTTATGAACTGTTGAGAGATAGGGTGGATTACGACATAGCAATGTTTGTATTTGTTCATGAAGACGACTTATGGAGAGATCTTAATATACTAAGACAGTTGCGGGGATGGAAAAATCATCCACCCGTTCCCAGATATATCATTCAGGGGGACACGTTACAACTCATTAAGAGTCCATATCAGACATATCATGACTTCAGGGAAAAGAATCAACATGCATTAAGCGGCGCCCTGACACGGCACTTGCGTTCTTACGATAGGCTGTATTATAGAACAAAGTATGAGTCCCCTTTCCTGACCGGGAGGTCTATATTATATAAACTGGTGGCGAGAGGGATGTATACGTTTCAAGAAAAACAACGGTTCGATTATATTATGAAAACCAATTCAGAAGCGATGAGGATCGTTCGAAAAATATTTGAGGATATGAATAATAAGGCTACGGAAGACGGCAAAAAGTTCGTACTAGTATTTCTCCCGGATAAAAAAGACATGATGCGGTATACAACGAACGATAAATACCGCAAGCGATATCATGATATGGTCTCCGCTGTTGAAGGAAAGGGCATAACGTGCATCGATTTAATGAGCGATTTCATAAAATTAAATCCGGGTGATATCGATGCCAGTTCAGACGGGTGGCATTATGGCCCCAGGATGAATAAAATAATCTCCGAAAAGATAAGGCACCATTTAAAAGCGTTAAATATATAGCAACATTTAATAGGGACAGCTGTCCCTATTTTTCCTAATAGCCATGCCCCTCATCGTTTTTTCCCGTCACCTAACCACGGTGGTGTTTTTTATATGGTCGATTTTCAAAACTTCATATAATAATATTGACAAGCGCGAAATATATGGCATACTTCATATAAGATGCTATGTGGAGGTATCATGAAAAGCCTGCGCGGGCTCTTGTTCATCACGGCAATTACGATGCTGCTGCCTTCCTTATGCGATGCCGCCAATTGGGGCGTAAGTTTCGAGAATAAGATCGGTGCGGCGACTTATTCGGAAACATATAAACCGTTCGAGTTGAAAGGCAGGGCCGATACATTTTATTATGAAGGCGTGGTTGCGGCAACGTACCAAAGACCGAAGGGTGAGAAGGGTGTAGTAGAAAGGATCGATTTCGGCATGCCCGTGACGCCATATGGGCCGGAGGTATGGAAAGTATCCGGTAGACGATATCAGACAGATGACATGAGGTTCTGGGGCGCGAAAACGAACATCGAATTCGGATACGCCTTTCCCGTTCTTGAAGATAGACTTACAATCACGCCCATCGGCCGCTATGGATTCAACTTCACCAGATTCTCGCGGACAAATTTTACCCTGTTAAATATCCTCAGAAGTTCTATTGTGGTGAATGAGAACTGCTGGGTGCACCATCTCGATCTGGGCGCCAGGATCACTCATTATGCGTCAGACAGGATCACGTTCAGGTTTATGGGGTTATTCGGGTTCGTCGTTTCCGACATCGCTCATAATAGTGTGCTGGGCTCTATAACCGGAGATGGCGGATATATCGCTGAGACAGACTTTAACATAGACTGTCGTTTCACGGAAACGATGAAGGCAACCCTCGGCGGGTTTTTTGGCCTGCAGCATCTTGAGGGCGGTGAATCCGATACCGCCATCTGGCCGGATAACACCCTGACTACGTATGGCGGAATGCTAAGCCTTACGAAGCAATTCTAGCCTATCACAGTGCCAAACTTCATATGATAGTATTGACTTGTGCCAAATATATGGCATACTTCATATAAGATGCTCTATGGAGGTATCATGAAAAGCCTGCGTGGGCTATTGTTTATTACGGCGCTTACCATGCTCCTGCCTTCCTTCTGCGCTGCGGCCGATTGGGGCGTCAGTTTTGAGAATAAGCTCGGCGGGGCGCAATATTTTGAAACATACAAACCGCTTTCTTTGAAGAGTAAGACGGAGGCCTTATATTACGAGGGTGTCGTCGCGGCGGTGTACCAAAGGAAACAGGGCGTCGTGGGGAGGATCGATTTCAGCATGCCGGTTACGCCGAGCGATGTGGAGACATGGAAGACAGCCGACGTAACGATCCAGACCAGCGATCTGAAATCCTGGGGTACGAAATCGAACATCGAGCTCGGATATGCAATCCCCAGCTTCGAAGACAGGTTGGTGTTTGCGCCCATGTGCCGGTATGGAGTCAACTTTACGAGATTTTCGCGGCCAAATGTGAATATATTGAATGCAGGTACGGTCACCTCCGTAGTGAATGAGGACTGCTGGGTGCACCACATCGATATCGGTGCCCGGTTCACTAATTACATTTCGGACAAGTTCACCCTCAAATTCATGGCGTTATGCGGGATCGTTGTTTCCAATACCGTTCATACGAGTGAAGTCAAATCGATAAACGGCATCGGCGGATCCATCATTGAAACGGATATGAGCCTTGACTACCGCTTCACGGAAAGCATGAGGATCGGGATCGGCTGGTTTTTTGGCGTGCAGAATCTCGAGGGCGCGACATCCGGAGCTATCGTATGGCCGGATAACGAGCTGTACACATACGGGGGAACGGCGAGCCTGACGAAAGAGTTCTAGCCCTTGCCAAAAGCAGCATTATATGGCATACTTGTAGTAGAAATATTGGAGGGGATGGATCGATAGCGAAAGCCATCAGGCCTATCACCTACAAGAAGACCTTCGAAGTGCGAAGGTCTTTTTTGTTTATGGTGGAGCGGCTACAGAGGATTAAATAGATTTTTGTTGGCCTGAAATGTTGGAAGCGAGGCGGTCTATATACGTGGTTAACGTATGTTTGTCATCTTCGGATATGCCTGTAAATGCGAGACCTACCATATATCGTGTTGTGTCTTGCGTCGGAGGTTTCATCCATACGACCCTGGCATCACAAAAGACAGAATGATCCGGTGACAGGATGATCTCGATCTTGAGGGTCTGATCGACAGAATAATTCGTGCGTGAATAATAGATGGCTGCTCCGCCTAGACTTATATCAACGCTCTCTATTTTTTGATCACCGGTAGGCGAGTGTATGATGACAGGAAAGGTGATCTTAACGCGAGGATGTTCTCTTCGATCGTCAACCATGGGTCTATTCTACGCCATCAGGGAGCGCCAGGTCAAGTAATATTGACAGTGAAGAGGACGCTTCACAAAGAGGCAGGTCCCTCGATCCCACAAGAAAGAATAATTAATCGGGGTCATCACGATTTTTGGATGGCTCCGTTTTTTATGTTAGGTAGAAAAAAGTGAGATAACTTTATATTACATTTACATATTTTCTATGGTAAACTTTCTTTCACTACGTTTAACATCAACATATTTAACTACTTTCAGATAGTAGAAAATAATCTATTATGGCACACTTTAAACAATATCTCTGGTGTAAAGTAATCTGTCTCATCCTCATCGTATCGTTTATCTGCCTCGATATCGCCTGGGCATATCCTGCGGATGGCGCACCAGGAAGCTATAACCTCTCTCTATGGTCGGTGCTTAACCAGCCTGCCGGCAGCGAAGGGGTGAAACGCCTCGAGCTTGCAGAGTCGATATATGGAATAGGGCAGTTCCTTTTTGGCCTTTCAGCAGACCAGGTACGGCTCAAACCAAAGTGGCTCCGTGAAGCGCTTGGTAAAACAGCCGACCGCTTCATGGCGGATGTCGACATCGACCATGTCACGCTGGCGCGCTTTACTGATGGCGGCAATAAACTTGAAGCCATCCCCGATGAAGAACTCAACGATAAGAACGTCCCCAGAAACGCCATCATATTGATTCCGTACAAGACAGGTAGTCATAGGCGTGTTGTACTGGTAGCATTACGGGATAATATAGCCTCAAGCTATATAATAGGATATCCGCTTGACGGTCCTGTACCGTCTGCCTGTACCGCACGGTTTGTCGATGAAGATTATATAGAGAGGCAGTATGGTCTCAGTTTCAATCAGGATCAGACTTCCGCACTAATTGCGTCGGTTTCAGAGACATCTTTGTCAGAGTCTGTTGCGACACCTGTGACATCAGATGCTTCTCCGACCACAGATGATCAGGCGAATAAGAAGGCTATTGCAGATAACGGTAGCCGGTGGCCGCTCCTTTCCGTCAATCCACTCATCCTCTGGCTTATCCCGGTCGTCGCGGTCTATTTTCTCTGGCGCTATCGTGCGGTGGTTGCCAAGATGTTTTCGATAAAGATACCTATAGAAAAACTCATCCCTAGAGACGTTGTTGATACCCACGGTCCTGCGGAGCTTTACGAGAAAAGAGAATTCAGCCATCTTATCAAGCTCGGTGACAAAGCAGTGATGTTCTTATGTCAGCACTGGAAGGAAAACATAGATGATAAAGAGCGCGCAATAATCCTCGAGCTTATCGGCAGGGTGGAGACGGAAAAAGCAATCGAGTTTTTGATCAACGTCTTGACAGGCGACGAAAAAATGTCGAGGGCCGCGCAGGATACGCTTGTGATGGTAGGCAAACCCGCCCTCCCGTTCTTACGAAAACACGAAGGTGAAAGTAGAATCGTGTTTGGCACCATCATCAGAATAGCGAGCGGTGAGAGTGTGCATATGAGGACCAACGCAGGCTCCATCCTCTCGCTTACCGCGGTGATGTTTCTTGCCGGTACCTCGTTCGTGTCCGCGGCGGATAGCTTCGCTACGGCAATGGCTGGCAGCGCGTCGCTTGTGAGCGGTATGTCGGATAATCTCATTATCTCTTTAGGCGTGGTGTCGCTTGCCCTTGTCGCAGGAGTCGTTATCAGTAGGTATATATACCTGCGCATACGTCAACCGCTTGCGTGGCTTGGAAAAGGATTGCGGAGCAATAAACAGAAGGTTGTCAAGGCGCGGGCGCAGGCCCTTTATGGTATGGGAGAACCCGGCAGGCAGATATTGGTGAAAGCCCTGACGAGCTATCCGGCCAACGGCCTCGTGATAGCGGAAACGCTTAAGACGCTCGGATGGAAGCCCGCAAATGACAACGAAAAGATATCGTATGCCATTGCGATGCGGCGGTGGGATGTACTGGAAAAAGGAATGGAGAAGGCAAAGACAGGCCTTCGGCGCGCGATGATCGCGATGCTTCAGGATGCAGAGCAGAAAGAAGGCGGCGAAGAAGACTATTACAGGAAGATCACCGAACTTATTCAGAACACCGAGATCGCAATCAGCTTCGACGATGGTGTGAGCAGCCTTCCATTTGCGCAACCGACCGGTCAAAACGCTCCCGCTCAAGAGGCAACGCCAGTGGTACCATCGGCAGAGGGCGAATCATGGCGTATCGGCCCTCCGATCGAGCTGGATGACATATTGGGCGAAGAACCGCCGTCTCCGGACGCCGTTAAGCAAAAAGCCCCACCTGCACCGAAAAAGGCAGGCCCGCGCATCACCGGCAAAGGCAAGATAGCGGGCATGCTGATATCGGGAGGCTTGATCACGGCCCTCCTTGGTTCGACGAATGTCAGCGCCGCGGATACCATCGTATCTTCTGCCGATTCCGTGCTGTCTGTGTCGGATAAGATCATCTTGATGGCCATAGGCATTGCGTTCGTGGTATTAGCGAGGATAATCTTTTTTTCCGTTTCGAAGCGCATTATGGAAAAGCGCTATCTCGACCACCTCATGAAGGGAGAAGAGCCCCGCTTTGAAAATGGAGAGGATCCGTGGAGGGAGAGGCCGAGAAGTCACCTTGTCGCCGCGCGTGTTATTGACATGATGGTAGACAGCGAAGAGCTTATTCCTGAATTGATAATAGGATTAGGGGGCAGGGGGAGAGTACGACGATTATCCGCACAAAATCATCTTATCGATATAGGTAAGAGCCATCGTGGTGCTGTCATCAAAGCGCTGGAGACGGCCATGCTGGAAAGCGGAAACGCTTCCCGCCGCGTGGCAGCTGCAGGGACACTCAAGCGCCTCAACTACGGCTCGCAGAATCCCGTTATAGATGCACGCTATCGCGCACTCCTGGCCCGCCCGTCTCGCGTGAAGAAAATGTGGCGTTGGTTTATCATGCGCTACGGAATATTGAGAAAGAGCCTCGACGATATTGATATCGTTGCATATGCTCCGACGCTACAGGATGCCGCGCGCATATTGATACAGAGGAAGATCAAACGGCAAGGTTATGCGCTTGCCAGGCCTGTTATGAGGTCGGTCATCGATGATGCGGCGCAGATGATGAGGAGGCTCGGCGATTTTGCCGTGCGTTATTCACCTGAAACGATAAAAATACTGCCGCCCTCGGAAAAAGTCGACACGACAGCAGAAGCCCATACGGGGCCATGGCATGGGCTTGCAATCGTTGAGCGGAGGCCACCGGAAAGCATTCCCGCGGAGACGCCTGTGCGGGCAGAAAAGCCGCCCGCGCCGGAAGAGCGCGCAAGAGAGGCGGCGCTCTTAAAGCAGATCTTTGCGATCGTCGACGGCCGCACAAATAACTTGCGGTCCGAGGTGACGAGGATCGCCAACGAGGTCATTGCTGAACATGCTGAATTCATTATGCCGCAAAGCGGGCCATTTAAGAGGACCCTTATGAGCGAGGAGATGACGACCGCCGAAATGATATTCAGGCTCCACGACCTCTTAGGGTACGTCAAAGAAAAAGGTATCACGCATGATGAATTGAGCGTATTGGAAGATGGCCTCAAACGTCTTGAGCCGAACGGCATCTTCGGATCAGTCATAAAGATGGCGATCAGCGCCCGCAACGAGGATCAAAAGGCCATCCTCTATTTTCAGGAAGACTGGAACGCCGCCCTGGGAAGGCAGGGATATAGGAACGACGTCCTGCAAATTCTCGAGCAGGAGATAAAGACGATCCCCGCGGCATTGCGCAAAATGGGGTTGGATAAATACGTCGAAGTGAAATTTGTCACCGCGCAGGAATTGTCCGCGCTTGCCGGGATCAAAGGAAAATTTGTCACCATCATCGGCGCACGGGATACGATCGACCCGCTGGCCGAAAGATTCATGAGAGATGAAGAGACGCCCTTCTTTGCGGCTATCGATACGGCGAAACTCGTGAAAGAATATGAAGAGAGCCGCGCTGATCCGGCAAAGGTCCTCGATATCAATATCATGGAAATGGTCTGTCTTGCCTTAGAGCTTGCCGCAGGAAAAGCGCCGGGACCGAAGATCCCGCTCATCGACTCATACGATCCGCAAAAGAGATACGTCAGGTTCCTGCCCAGCGCAACTCCTGTCAACTATTCAGAGATCCGCCAGCTCCACGACGCGAAACATATCCTCGAAGAGGCCGCGTAAAAGTCTCTCGCTACAGTCCGCAAAATATGTTGCAGGGGCTTTTCCTTTTAGGTAGAATGAGCCCATGCACGCCTTAACGCTCCTCATCGTAAGCCTCCTCGTCTTTGCACTCGCCTACCGTTTTTACGCGAAGTTCATCATCGCGAAGGTCCTCGTCATCAATGATAAGAGGCCCACACCAGCCCATGCGCTGAAAGACGGCAGGGACTACCACCCGACGAATAAATTTGTCCTCTTTGGCCACCACTTCGCCGCGATCTCGGGCGCGGGTCCGCTCGTCGGACCGGTCCTGGCGGCGCAGTTCGGATTCTTGCCCGGTTTCCTATGGATATTGATCGGCGCGGTATTAGGTGGCGCCGTCCACGATGTCGTGATCCTCTTCGCGTCGGTGCGGACGAAGGGACTATCACTGACGAGGCTCGCGCGCAAGAATGTCAGCAAGACCGCAGGCCTTGTGACAGGTATCGCGATCCTTTTCATCATCATTACGGCGCTCGCGGGTCTCGCGCTCGTCGTCGTAAATGCCCTGAGCGAAAGCGCATGGGCGACGTTTACGATAGCGATGACGATACCCGCCGCACTCATCGTCGCCTTGTATATGTACCGGCTACGCCCGGGAAAGGTAGTCGAGGCCTCGCTCATCGGCGTGGCCATCGTGATCGCCGGGGTTGTCTTCGGCGAGCCTATTTCGAAAACGGCGTTCGGCCACTACTTCCTCTTCTCGAAACCAGCGCTTTCTGTCATCCTTCCAATCTACGGATTCATCGCTTCGATCCTTCCCGTATGGCTTCTCTTATGTCCGCGCGATTACTTAAGCTCCTACATGAAGATCGGCACGATCGTTCTTCTGGCGGCGGGAATATGTATCGTCAACCCGCGTCTCCATATGCCGGCGGTCACACCGTTCATCCACGGCGGCGGGCCGGTGATACCGGGAAAAGTATGGCCGTTCGTGTGCATCACGATCGCCTGCGGCGCGATCAGCGGTTTTCACAGTTTGGTCAGTTCCGGCACGACCCCAAAGATGATCAATAGAGAATCAGATATCCGCTTGATAGGATTCGGTTCGATGCTCGTCGAGGCGATCGTCTCGATCATGGCGCTCATCGCGGCGACGGTTTTGCTTCCGGGCGATTATTTCGCGATCAATGTACCTGTTGAGGCATTCCAGAAGTTGGGAATGAATGTCTCTCAACTCGGTAGCATTGAACATATGGTAGGCGAGACGCTCGCCGGCAGGACCGGCGGCGCCGTATCGCTTGCGGCAGGGATGTCGGTGATACTCTCATCGATACCCGGTATGAAACACCTCATGGGGTACTGGTACCACTTCGCGATCATGTTCGAGGCGCTCTTCATCCTCACGACCGTCGATACGGGCACGCGCGTGGCGCGGTATATCGTCGAGGAGCTTGCGAAATTGGCAAGCCCGAGGAGCCGTGTCACAAAATCCTTCTGGGGCATCGCGGCGAGCGGCGGCATCATAAGTTTTCTCTGGGGCTATCTCGTCTATAACGGCGATATCACCACCATCTGGCCGATGTTCGGCGTGGCGAATCAACTCCTGGCGACCCTGGCGCTCCTGGTCGGGACGCTCTATATCATCAGGCACACAAAGCGATGGCTGTACGGCCTCATCACGTTCTGCCCCTCGATCTTTATGTTCATCACCACGGTGACCGCCGGCGTGATGAACATTACGGGTAATTATCTTCCCAAGCGCACGTTCCAGGGCAACCTCAACGCCGCGCTCTCCGCGGTGATGATCCTCCTCGTGGTCATCATCTTCATCGAGTCGCTTAAGAAAATATTCGAATTGCGCGCGCATATGCGTTACATATGGTAAAGATATACGGCGTGAAACTGAAAAGGCGCGAGCTCGTCATCATCGGAGCGCTCTGCGCGCTTCTCCTGTCGGAGCTTTTCATCTTCACCCTCCTCATCTATTTTGCGCAGTTCCCGCTCTTCATCGTTCTCTTTGTCGAGAACCTGCGGATCATATCTCCGGCCTTTCTCGCGGCGAATATCGTTGCCTTCTTCCTGAATGTCTTTATCAGGGGTAAAGAGCTGATCATCCAGTCGTGGGTGACGTTTTTGTGGGAAGTGCTGAAATTCACCCTCGTCTCGTTTCTCATGACGCTTGCCTTCATGATCATTTGCGCGCTTATCAGCGCGTCAGTCTTTTTTATCACATGGAAATTACACAATATTAAGAGCGTCGATGCGTTCATCGCTTCGCTCCGACACTGGGTCTCTTTGCATTTCTATTAACGCGGCATAAATAGTAGTTTGAGGATCGCGCCTTCTTACGTTATAATAGAAGGCGTGTTTATCCCGCCTCGTAAAATGTGCCAACCTTCCGTATCATAATGTTGGCACACTCGGCGGGATGTCGCACTGACGGAAATGAACCCAAGGCTTCAGCCTGGGCGGGCTCCATGAAAACAGTCATTGTCCTGATCCTATCTATCGCGGCCATGTTCTCTCTCAGTTCATGCGCGCGGGTGCCTGCGCACCGCATAAGCCATGTCGCGTATCCGGCACCGCTTGCCGCGCCGCTCGCATTTCCTCCGGCGCTGGGGCAGGAGACGGTCCATCTGGTCGCTCCCGGCGAGACGCTCTGGCGCATCGGCAAGCGCTACGGCGTATCGGTCGACGAGCTCATGCGCCGCAACGGCATACGCTCGCCTCAAGAGCTGGCGCGTGGACAGCGCCTCATCATCCCCCGCGCAGCGGTGACCGCGGGGGCCGCGATCCCCCTGTACGCGTCGACCAAATGGAAATATATCATCATCCATCACAGCGCCACGTCGGGCGGCAGCGCCTTCTTCTTCAACCGCATGCACCACCGGAGAGGTTTTTGGAAGGGCATCGGGTACCACTTTGTGATCGATAACGGCTCCTACGGCAAACAGGACGGACAGATCGAGGTCTCGCCGCGGTGGACGAAGCAGGAGGACGGCGCTCATTGCCAGGCCGGCGGCATGAACCACCAGGGCATCGGCATCTGCCTCGTCGGCAATTTCAGTAAAGAGGGCGTGTCGGACAAGGCGATGGACTCGCTCGCCTACCTCGTGAACCAATTGCGAAAATATTACGGCATCCCTATCACCAGGATCGTGGCGCACGGTAAGGTCTCCGGTGCCCGCACCGAATGCCCCGGAAAGCGCTTCCCCTGGAGCGAATTCTGCGCCCGCCTCGCGCATTGATAATATATATAGAATATGATAGAATCACCTCATATGAAGCGGTATGAGCAGTTTCCCCATACGGCGGATATAGGCATACGCGTCTTCGGAAAAGATATACCCGAGCTCTTCGAAAACGCGGCATTCGCCCTTTTCGATACGATCGGTGACCTCGAGGGGTTGAAGGGCGAGATTAAGGAGACGGTCGAGGTCAAGGCGGAAAACTTCGAAGACCTCCTGATCGCATGGCTCGACGAACTTCTCTACCGGTTTTGCACCAAAGAGATCCTCTTCTACTCGTTTGACATTGAGTCACTCTCTCCGACCTCGCTCACGGCGACGGCGCTCGGCCGTTCGATACGCGCCAACCGCAACCGCCTCAAGACCGAGATAAAAGCCGCGACCTATCACGACGTGAAGATCCGCAAGAGCGCGGATGGTTACGAAGTCGAGATCATATTGGACGTATAATTGCCGTAGGGGAGGTTTAAACCTCCCCTACGGCTGTGGATAAGCATGATTATGTGGCAAGGGCCCTTGGAAAAAATAGACCAATACCGGTGGCGCTTACCTAAGAGCGCCAAACCGGGCATGCGCGTCGACGGTGTCATCTACGCCGACGAGGAGATGATCAAAGATATCCGCACCGACAAGGCGCCCGAGCAGGTGGCCAACGTCGCGTTCCTTCCCGGCATCGTGAAATATTCACTCGCGATGCCGGATATTCACTGGGGGTATGGTTTTTGCATTGGAGGCGTGGCTGCGACCGACGTCGACGATGGCGGCGTTATCTCACCCGGAGGCGTGGGTTTTGACATAAATTGCGGCGTCAGGCTGGTAAAGACGAACCTACGCGGCGAAGATGTCTTGCCGAAACTGAAAGACCTCATCTACGGGCTCTACAATGAAGTGCCGGCTGGGGTCGGCTCGAAGGGCGAGATACATATAAGCGAGAAGGAAGAGCGCGCGCTCCTTGTCGAAGGCGCGAAATGGGTCGTCGACCACGGCTATGGGCTGCAGGAGGACCTTGAGTTCACCGAAGATCGCGGTGCTATAAAAGGCGCGAACCCCGACGCTGTCTCTGACCGCGCGTACGAGCGCGGGAAGAATCAGGCGGGTACGCTCGGCTCGGGCAACCACTTCCTCGAGGTGCAGGTGATCGACGAGATCTATGACACCGCTGCCGCGGCTGCCTTCGGCCTCGAAAAGGGACAGGCTACTTTAATGATCCATTCGGGCTCCCGCGGCCTGGGGTATCAGGTCTGTGACGAATATTCGAAAGATATGATCCGCGCTCTTTCAAAGTATAATATCACCGTGCCGGACAGGCAGCTTGCCTGCGCGCCGGTCGATTCTGACGAAGGCAAGGCGTATCTGGGCGCCATGAAGTGCGCGGCAAATTACGCGTGGGCGAACCGCCAGTGCCTCATGCACCTGGCGCGGCGTGTTTTCGAGACGATCTTCAAGATGAGCCCCCGCGATCTCGGCATGCGCCTGGTCTACGACATCGCGCACAATATCGCGAAGATCGAAAAATATATGATAGACGGCAAAGAGCGCACGCTCTGCGTCCACCGGAAAGGCGCCACCCGCGCCTTCCCGCCCGGACATCCGGAGCTACCTGACGCGTACAGGAAGACGGGGCAGCCGGTCATCATACCCGGCGACATGGGCAGGAATTCGTATTTATTGGTAGGGACGAAAAAAGCGGAGGAGACGTTCTATTCGACGTGCCACGGCGCGGGCCGCAGGATGTCGCGCTCGGCGGCGATAGGCGCCTGCAGGGGCCGCTCTATCTCAAAGGAGCTGGCCGACAAAGGCATTATGGTCCTCTCAAGCGGCAGGGACACGCTCGCGGAAGAGGCGCCTGAAGCGTACAAGGATGTGAACAAAGTGGTCGGCATCGTGGACGGCGCAGGCATCTCAAAGCGCGTCTGCCGCATGCGGCCATTGGGAGTTATTAAAGGGTGAAGTAGAGAGTAGAGAGAAAAAGAAAGAGAAGAGAGGTCAACATGCTAGACCTAAAATTCATTCGGGACAATCGCGACCTGGTCAAGGAATCGCTAAAAAATCGCGGGTATACCTCTATCGACCTCGATGAGTTCTTCAAGATAGACGAGGAGTATCGCAAGCTCCTTATCGAGGTCGAAGAGTTAAGGGCAAAGAAGAACAAGGCCAACGACGAAATATCCCTCTGCTTGAAGGAAAAGAGGAACCCGAAAGAGCTTATCGCAGGAATGAAGGTCGTATCCCAAAAAATAGGCGAAATTGAGCCAAAAGTGGATGAATATGCTAAAATAATCGAGAAAACTCGCTATCTAATCCCAAATATACCAGATAAATCGATACCTATCGGCGGCCCCGAGAACAACAAGATCGTGAGGGCATGGGGTAAAAACCCCACTTTTGAGTTCAACCCGAGGAACCATATAGAGCTTGCCGAGCTTTTAGGTATCATCAGCTTTGGGGCCGCCTCAAAGATATCGGGCTCGAACTTCGTCCTTTTCATGGGGCTTGGGGCGCGGCTGGAACGCGCGCTCATAAACTTTATGCTGGATCTCCACACCAAAAAGCACGGCTACAAGGAGGTCTTTCCTCCTTTTCTGGTGAATAGGAGGAGTATGACAGGGACGGGCCAGTTGCCAAAGCTGGAAGAAGATATGTACCGGCTCAAAGACGACGACCTCTTCCTGATACCGACCGCAGAGGTCCCCGTGACGAACATCCACGCCAATGAGACGCTCGAGGAGTCGCAGCTGCCGATCTATTATACTGCCTACAGCGCGTGTTTCAGGAGGGAGGCGGGCTCGTACGGCAAGGAGACCCGCGGCCTCATCCGTGTGCACCAGTTCGATAAGGTCGAGATGGTGAAGTTCGTGAAGCCGGAGACCTCGTTCGATGAGCTGGAGAAGCTGGTCAAGGACGCCGAGGATGTGCTACAATTGATCGACCTCCCATACCGGGTCGTGATGCTCGCTACGGGCGACATATCGTTCGCCGCGGCAAAGTGCTACGACATCGAGCTCTATGCGCCGGGCACGAACGCGTATCTGGAGGTATCGAGCTGTTCTTGCTTTACCGATTTTCAGGCGCGGAGGGCGAATATAAGGTACAGGAAGGGTCGAGGGTCGGGGGTGG
>Ga0315294_10001723_pt1 | contig 23912 bp, 26 predicted proteins | sample YL17G13_40_MG_FD_203626 | JGI IMG/M metagenome (GOLD analysis project Ga0315294, IMG submission 203626) | Sediment microbial communities from Yellowstone Lake, YNP, Wyoming, USA - YL17G13_40 | ecosystem: Environmental > Aquatic > Freshwater > Lake > Sediment | place: USA: Wyoming | collected...
CCCTTCTCTTGAACCGAGAAGGGTATAAACTTAAAACTGAAACGGTCCGGATTGATCAGGGCCAAGCCTAAACATCCGGGATACACTCTGGAGGTATCTTCTATCCCCTGGAAAAGAGGTAGAGGCGAAAAGGGCAAAATCTCCACTCCAGCCTTCTGCTTTAGATTCTCAGAAATTTCTGAGGTGATGGAGTTTCCCGCAATTACTATTTTGGCTACTTTCTCGTTAGGAAAACTTTCGGTGTAGAAAAGGAGAGTTCGGTAAATATCCTTAGCCAAGGCTGAACTTTCAGGTTCTTTCTCTCCTTCTGCTAAAGGGAGCTCTCGGGTCAGTCGAGTTTCTTTTCCTTTAAAGATGACAATCCGACTTCGGGGATGAGCAATCTCCACAAACCCCAAGGCCTCGTCAGACAAGAGCCCCATTTTCTCCAGAAGCGTTTGCAGAGCTAAGGGATAAGTGGTAAATAGGCTCGGTTTGAGGGAAAAACCAGCGAAAATCTGCAATAACTCTTCTAAGGTCTTTCTTTCTATCCCTACCGTAGTTATAATTCTACTGGCTTTAGATCCGGAAACGACTACCTCGCCCAAGTCTTGTTGTAGATATTGATAATTATTTCCAAAAGCTTTTATCACCTCATTTTTAACCGCTTCGGTAAGTGTCTTCCCTTTAAGATTGGGCAGGATAAAAGTCTTATGGAAGGTATTTTCCAAACACCCCGAAACCCTTATTTCCTTAATATTTCTGGATTTGCTTCGAAGATAGTCCCCCAATTCAGAAACACCAAGTTCCAGGGATTCCACCACCTGCATTTCTTCTTTTTTTCGCTCTAGGCTTAATATTTTGGCTTTTTCACCTGCAAAGTCTATACAAGAAAGCATTTGATTTCTTACCCCTTTTAAGGACAGATATCATCACCGCCACAGCCCTCGTCAATTTTATTGGGACCTGTGGAGTAAAATTTATGATTGACTGAATCCCAGAGGTATTCGCTTCCCCAGGGATCTACCAGATGGTCAGGATTTGATATAAGTCCGGCATTAACTAAAGCTTGTACCCCGGTGACTAAATTCCAATTAGTGACTCCATCGCAGTTACCCGGTATATCCTTCGGTCCGCAATTACTTTCCCCTGGATCTTCATCTACGAACCCATCCGCATCGTCATCGTTTTCGGCTAATATCTGTGCCGCTTGATTGAGAACCGCCACCTCTTCATCTATCTCTCTTCTCCAAGCAATAGACGATGCCAACTCATTTGCAGAGAGATAAATAAGTATATCGTCGAAATCTGGCGAGGAGCTTTTCTGAGTATACTCGCCATCATTCAGACTGACATTGTTCTCCTCGAATTTCAAGTTGGTTCCACTGGATATCAAAACCACGGCTGTATTACCTATGGACTGTCCGTCAACTTTCAACTCAGCAAAAGGGGATCCGTTATTGGTAACTATATAAGCATAATACTTCTCATTATAAATCTCATCTGTCTGAGCGGAAGGAGGAAGGTCAAGATCTCCAATGGGAACTAAATATCCGGAATCAGGAGAAGGCAAATTTAGGTTATTCCGATAATAGCCCAGGACTGCGTCTCTGATATTCTCCATCTCCTTTCTGGTTTTTACCTCCCTTTCTCGTTTTACCACTGTAGCGTATAGCCCAACAATCGAAACTGTGATCAATCCGATCACCGACATAGATATAGCCAACTCAACCAAAGTGAATCCTTTATGAGTGCGCCCCTGAGTTGTCCTAAAAAATGAGAAGCTCATTTAATTTTCTTCAAGAGAATAACATTTTAGCATTTTCAAGAAATTCGGGGAGGGGACACCCGGATGGGTGTCCCCTTCGAATTGGCAAAAATCCCTTAGTCGAGGAAGTAATAAAGGTCACACCTTCCAGTGCCGGTGTAATTAGTGCTCGTTGTCACAATGCCCGTGGTGTCAACTCCATCGTCGAGCTGTTTGTCAATATTCAAGGCGACATCCTTCGGAAGGCTTATCAAGATGTAATTGCCATTCTTGTAGGCCGCGGGTGTTGCCAAAGTGTCAGCACCAAAATAGTACTTTGCCCCAAAGGGACTCCTCTTGCTTTGGTAAGCTAAATTTTGACCCTCAATGTCATTCCACACTGTGGAGTCCTCATCGAGATAGCCGTCGCCAGTGCGGTCTCCCGGTAGCTGCGAGAACTTATCGAAGAAGGTGTAGACCGAGGCGTAAAGTCCTCGCAGGTCCTGGACCTGCCTTCTGATCTTAGCGTTCGCAATCATCTGAGAACCGCCCAGGATAGCTCCGATCAGAAGACCGATGATCACCAGTCCGATCGCCAACTCCACCAGGGTAAACCCTCCCTCGTTTCCGAGCAATTTTCTCATGCTCTTCATCCTTTTTCACCCCCCTTCTTTATTTTCAGGTTTATTCTATTCGCCTTGGTCCTCTTGGTCCTCTTGGTTTAATCAAACCGAAGTGAGGAACGGACGAAAAGAATCGTTTGATTACTTTAGGGATACATACAAAATTCCTCTGCTTTTAGACTCAATGTGGAATTTCCCCCACATTTTTTCTAAAAACTTTAAGCTTCAACTTTTTGGAAATGTGAAAGCTAAACTTCCCCCGCATAACATGTATCTTGTATTTCTGGGAAGTGCTTTCCGCGGGCAAGAACAAGGAATCGATTTTTCCGCGGCCGTCCCCACAGCCCTTCCATTGTTTGTGCTTATCGGTAACTTCATTTCAAACTTTAGAAAAAATCTTTGAGTGAAAAGTAAATAGAAGTCTAAAAAAAGTTGATGCCTAACGAAGATCACACACTTTTTGACAAACAAAAATAGGCAACACCGAAGGGAGTGGACGCATCTTTCAAAAACTCTTAACCTAAAACTCTCTAAGAAGTAGCCCATACCATGTGATCCGTCAGCCATAAAGATGAAGAGAAGCCAGATGAGATCCAGCCAAAATTCAGTGCTTTTTGGGATCGCCCCTGACCACTTTCTTTGTGTGTTGGAGATTAAAAGAGTATTTATCGAATCTGACTAAGGTGGATGCAAGTAAAGATTCTTTTGAAGTCAAACGCTTTTTATATGTTCTCATAGCTGGTCCCATTTTTTAACCACCAATTATAATTCCAAGTAAACAGAGTTGATAATGAACGAGAAGACTCTGAAATCCTTTCGAAAATATCAAAAGAATTTGTGCCCAAAATATGTCAAAACAACCCAAAGTTCAAAAAAATCCAATTGGGGTCTGCTTTTTATTATTTTGGGTCAGTTTATTGTGAATATTGGGGTTGGACGGTTGGTCGGCGGAGTCAGATTCTAACTTATTGTGTTTCCTATTCGTCCTTTCCGCCCTTTCACGGCGGCGACACCGGTTCAAATCCGGTTGGGGACGCTTTTGTCCGTCAGAGGCAGATGCGCCTTTGGCGGAAAACCATAACGAGTTACGATAGACGATACGTAACCGACTTGTAGTGAGCGTAGCGAATCTAAACTCAAACCTCTTTACGAAACCAACAGAAAAAAAGAGTTCGGCAACAATCCGTTTTTGTATCCAAAACTGGAGTTTAAGAATTACATATTTTTGTTTTTTCACTTCTTGGAGGTTTTTACCACCAATATATTGATTGCCTCAAAAATCAGCCATAGGCTTAAGATAAATAGAATAATTCCAAAAATACCTGAAATCAAGGTGTCGGGTTTAACCACTTCGCCTGCAAACAGGTCGGGCAATGATTTTAAGAAAGGGAGAAACTGAAGCACCAATGACCACATGGTCACTATCATCATAAATATCATCGGAAGTATGGAATATATGGCATTTTTGCCGGACCGGATTAACCAGACGGAGATGGCCAAAAGCGTCAAGCTCGCAAGCAATTGGTTGCTTGTCCCAAAAATGGGCCAGGCGACCAGATAGCCCTTGGTTTTGGTAAGCAAAAGGATTTCCAGAGGTAAAAACAAGGTTATCAGAGTGGCAATGAATGCACCCTTTCTTGTCTTCCAGCCCAAAAGCTCCTGCAAAATGTATCTTGCCAGTCTGGTGCATACATCCAGAGTGTCATAAACGAATGTAGAAAAAGCCAAAAGCGCAAATGCGAAAGCAACATTGAAATTTATCCCCACCAGACCTAAGTATTTGGCAAGCCCATTAGCATAGATAAGATTGGGATCGGTTTTGAGGATGGCATCATTTTTGGGTATCATCATAAGCGTGGCTAAGGCTAAGACCGCCACTAAACCCTCAAGAAGCATGGCCCCATAACCAACCACTCGGGCATCCGATTCCCGATATAATTGCTTTGAAGTTGTTCCGGAACTCACTATTCCATGAAATCCGGAACAAGCGCCGCAGGCAATGGTGATGAATAGGATGGGAAAGATCAGATTGCCATTGACCAGACTCTTTAGTCCAACGGTGTTTATTGCAGGGTATTGAATATGGTATCCACCGAATAAAGCCCCAATTAGCGCGATGATAATAGTAAGATACAAAAGCCAACCCCCCCAAATAGCCTCGAGGCTGTAGCAACAACCACATGGGTACCAGGGAGGCGAAAAAGCAGTATATGAGTAAAACCACATCCCATTCTTTTACGGAAATGTTGGACATAAAAGAGATGATCGGCTCGGGAAATCTGGGTCCAAGCCAGACAAAGAAGAGCACCAATGGTAGAAATATAGCAGTTGCCACTGTTAGATTGAGTTTGAACTTATAAAGCAGAATCCCCATTAGGATGCCCAACATCAGATAGATCATCGAGGTGATAGCTACTCCAGGACCGAATGCAGTGTCCTGGGTTACTGCCTTGAACGTTTGTGCAGTAATGTCGGTGAAAGCTATAATTACATATATCAAAGCCAGCCAGACGAAAAGCAAGAAAAGAACGTGAGAAGTAGGAGACATGTATTGTTTAACCAGTTCCCCCACTGATGCGGCTTTATGTCTTACCGAGGCAATCAGACTTGAAAAATCATGAACTCCGCCAATGAATATAGCGCCCAAAATAATCCATAAGATAGCTGGTAACCAGCCAAACCAGATGCCGGCTAAAATTGGTCCCACGATCGGACCGGCAGCGGCAATGGCAGAAAAATGTTGACCTAAAAGCAGAGCAGGTTTTGCCGGAACGTAATCGATCCCATCGTTTATCTCACACGCGGGGGTGGGACAGGAATCGTCTAATTCTAAGTGCTTTCCCAGAAATCGTCCGTAAAAACGATCATGCCTATGACTCCTTGATAATCTCATTTTTTAATCCCCCTTTAGAAAAGGGGGATTTAGGAAATATCATATGCCGAGTGCCGTTACGGGCTTCGTCACCGTTAACGACCAACATTTTGCTAAGAATTCACCGCTTTCTTCAACAGCTTTTGTTAAGTACAAAAATAGAGAGCTCTGAAAAAGTAAAATAGGGAATGGTTTTTCTGGAGTGTCAAGCTTTAGCTTGACCTGAAGTCCTTGGAAAACAGTGAGCTTTCATATAGTTCACCTAAAGGTGAACACTCCAATTCCCACCTCCAAGATAGTTTTTCAGAGATCTCAACTATTTTTCTGACCTTTAAAATCACTCCTTTTTAATAATCGATCCTCTGCGGTTAAGTAATACCGCTATGGAAAGAGAAATTAAGGCGACTAAAATAATAACGATACGAGCGCCTAAAGAAATTTCACCAATGACTAATGGTGCGATTAATATCCCCACCAGGTTCATTACCTTTATAAGAGGATTCAAAGAAGGTCCGGCTGTATCCTTATAAGGATCCCCGACCGTGTCACCAATTACCGCGGCTTTATGACAGTCGGTCCCTTTGCCACCTAAGTATCCGTCCTCGATTTTTTTCTTAGCATTGTCCCAGATTGCTCCGGTGTTTGCCATATAAACCGCCAATAATTGTCCGGTTAATATAGCTCCTGCCAGATAACCTCCCAAAGCGGCGGCTCCTAAGGAAAAAGCCACCAAAATGGGTGTGGCTATAGCTAAAATTCCCGGACCTATCAGCTCTCTCTGAGCGGCAGAAGTTACAATCTTTACGCACCTTCCATATTCTGGTTTTTCTTTTCCTTCCATAATTCCTGGCTTTTCCCGGAACTGTCTTCTTACTTCTTCCACTACTAAGAATGCCGCCCTTCCCACGGCTTTCAAAGCAAAAGAGGAAAATAAGAATGGAACTGCACCGCCAATTAATAATCCTACAAACACCTGGGGAATGTTTACCTGAATCCCTTTCTGGAAAAGTTGGGTTTCGTCAATAAAGGAGCGGAATAGAGAAATAGCCGCAATCACAGCTGTAGCAATGGCTAATCCTTTGGTTAAAGCTTTGGTGGTATTTCCAATAGCATCCATCCAGGCTAAGGTTCGGCTGGCTTTTTCCTCATGTATGCCTGACATTTCGAATATTCCGTGAGCATTGTCGGTAATGGGACCGTAAGTGTCCATAGCCAGGATAAATCCGGTGGTGGTTAAAAGTCCCAGCCCGGCCAAGGCAATTCCGTAAGCAGATAGAGCGGGACTTCCATGAAAGATTAAAAGGGAAGAAATTATGGTCCCTCCAATTACTAGAATGGCCCACACCGTAGATTCCATTCCTTCTGACATTCCATTTAAAAGCATAGTGGCTGGACCGGTTTTAGTAGAATAAGCTGTCTCACTCACTGCTCTTTTATCCGGATGAGTGAAATAATTGGTAAGCCAGAGCGTTACAATGGCTAAGATTATTCCCATGGTAGTGGCTAAGAAAAATCTAAAATCCACATTCCCGGTCACGGGGTCTTTTAAATAGAAAAAGTTTACTATGGCAAAGCCTACGATGGAGACGAAAGAAGAGACTATATACCCCCGACTTATTGGTCTCATCGGATCTTTTAATTCTTCACCTCTCACTTTTACACTCCAGGTTCCAATGATAGAAGAAAATACACCTACAGCTCTGATTAGAAGAGGAAAAATAATCAATTTCAAAGCAAAAGAAGAAGAAAAGACCCCATAATGACTTTTAAAAGAATCGTCCATAAGAGTCGCCGCCGCTAAAATTATTGCCGCTACCAAAGTTACCTCGTAAGATTCAAAAACATCCGCCGCCATTCCGGCACAATCCCCTACATTGTCACCCACAAGGTCCGCAATAGTAGCCGCATTTCTGGGGTCATCTTCGGGAATATTTTTCTCTACTTTGCCCACTAAGTCTGCGCCTACATCCGCGGCTTTGGTATAAATTCCCCCTCCAATCCTCATAAATAGAGCGGCTAAGCATCCACCAAATCCAAATCCCACTAAGACTTTCATGGCATTTTGTTGGAAAAGCAAAAAAATGATGGTAGCGCCTAAGAGTCCAAATCCGACCGTGAACATGCCCGAAACCGTTCCAGCTTGAAAGGCTAATTGCAGAGCTTTTTTAAAACTTTCCAAGGCCGCATTAGCAGATCTCACATTCCCTTTGACCGCCAGCCACATTCCCACATAGCCTGCTCCGTAAGAAGCCATCACCCCGCATAAAAATGCGAATGAAACTCCCAAAGGAATGTATTTGAAAACTTCCATCCCTGCATAAACTTTATGATACAACAAATAAAGTCCCAGAGTAATGATGATGATAAAGAAAATCATGGTTTTAAACTGTCTTCTCAAGTAAACCATGGCTCCTTCTTCAATGGCTAAAGAGACTTCCCTCATCTTCGCTGTCCCGGTGGGCTCTTTTAAAACCTTCCTCACTAAATACCATCCATAGAGCAAGGCTATGATGGCGCTTCCCAAGACAGACCAGAGAAGAATCCATTCCAAGTTTCCTAAGGCGGGCAGAACAATTTTTCCCTCGTTCATTCCTTCACCTCCTTAATCTTTTGCTTCGGTGAGCTTTCTTTGTGATGTAATAATTCGTTTTCATAAATTTCTGGATCGACTCTCCCAGAATCTTAAACCAGGTGATATATTTCTACTATACACACAAACTTTAAACTAAATAATACTTATGACGCTAATAAAATCATTAAATTCGACAAATATTGATTATACACCGCCTTGCAAAATTGTCGGCAAAAATCCTGTTTCAAACAGGCAAAAAATAAACAAAAAAAGTGTTTTAGACAAACACTTTTAGCAATTCCTAATGCCCAAGGCTTCATTTTTGAATAAGATTACTTTTCCCTGTTAGTTCCTTTATATCTAATCTTAATATTGTTACTTTATTGTAGTTTTCTTCATTTTTCAGAAATTTTTCCTTGACCGTCTTTGGATTATTTTCCAGATGATTTAACAGCACCTCCATTCCATGCTTTTTTTCTTCCAAGTTTTCCACAATCAACATTTCGCCCCAAAACACCACCGAACGATACTTGTGGTCACAATCGTTCATTATATATCCTCTGTCCTCTATTACAGTGGCACATACATTTGGATTATGCTTTATAAAGTCAATTTTTAAGCCTTTAGAAGCACTGTGGAAATAAAGCGCATTTTTGCCCCTATCATAGCCATAACTTAAAGTTACTACATAGGGTTCATTATCTCGGCACATTGAAATCACTGCATACTTGCCTTGCTTAAGTATTTCTCTCAACTCCTCTTGATTCTTTATCTCTCTTTCTTTCTTGTTCATATGATATGTTGTCATGTTTAATAACCCCTAAAAATTATTTAATCAGAAATTACCCGTTTCAATTTTGTATTAAGCCAGATAGCATGTAACAGAGCGCATGTTTGCGAAACCCCCGCCCCTGGCGGAATAACCGCAAATACGTTGTTGGGCGAGGTGCCCAAGCCGACTACCAGCAAGAGAATACTTGGAACCGAACAATCGGAAGAATAGGATACCTTATATCCAAATTCCAGAACCCCTCGGTTTCTTGCCTCTTCTGGGTTTTCTTATGACTTAGCCACATCCACGCACCTACGTCGAACTGAAGCCCCAGGTGTCTTGTGATCAAAAACTCCAGTCCAACGCCTACTGGCAAGCCAACATCCTCATAACGTCGCCAATCATTTTCATCTGTCATATAGGACAGTCCGAGATTCATAAACCATGGCGGTCGATTACCATTGGGGCGAGAACCGAAATGTCGTTGAATATCGCTGGTAATGATCTTTACATGGTCGCCGTCAATGGTAAAGGTACTAAGTCTGATTCCCATCTGCATTTTCTGACCCAAACTAACTCGACCTGAGGCGTGCCAAAGTTCTGGAATTCCTGCCCCCAGACCGACAGCAAAACGTGGCACTTTCGCAATGGCACTATTGTTTTGCCCAAGGAGAGCACAAAATAGGCAGACAATTGCTATGAGTCTCAGTAATGTGTTCATAATACCTCCCATGACCTATTAATCATCTCGCCTAACGTTTGCATTTTTACGAAGTGCCGGCAAAATCAGAATTTGAGTGAGTCCTTAGACTTCACTTCGGATAAACTCTGTGAATACCAAACACTTTGTTAGGCGATGTCCGGGTGAGATAATTAATCATAAAGATTTCCTTCTTGTATTTCTTTGTGGTATTCAAATAATGTTCTTTCTATCTTCCGTGCTCCTACATTGAACTGGTTAGCAAAATATCGAAGTTTCATAAGATAGTTGTACCAATTCTGAAAGGAGAAATTACGACCAGTCGGTTTTACGGAAACTTCCTTATATTGATACAGCAATTGCCAAACCCGTATGTCGATAACCCCATACTTCTCGGGGTCCGTTAGCATCAGAATAGCAGATGCCACGGGTATGCTAACCCCACTCAAACTCGTTAGCAATTCTATTCTACGTTTCTCATAATCAGTGGCAAAAACCTTCTCTGAAACACTTTGGATAGACTGCGCACTGTTTGATTCATAGAAGCGTCGGGGACGCGCACTTTTCCAATTACACATCTTAAGAAACTCTGCTTTTGTGAAGTAGCCTCTTTTCCTTATTTTTTTGAACTCCTTTATCAATGCCTGCGTCGGTGGATGCTCGTCTGTTAAAAGCCGATTCCTAATAAGTTTCTTTATATCGCTATATTCCTTTTTCATTTTGATTCCTCAAATTGTAGCACCCAAATTTCGGCTTCTATGAAAAACCGCGTAGGTATTTCTTATCATGGTTTACTCAGCCTTCTATCCGTGGCGGCTTAAAAGCCTCTCCACACATCATATACTTCGAAGCGAAACCTCTTTACCAGACGGTGAGCGCTTCTCGTCACGCTACACCTCAATCGTAGTAATCTCAAAGAGCTCATTGAGTGCCCTTATCTCTTCTTTGTGGTCACCATAGACCATCACATGATGATTTCCTGAAGTATTGTGGATGAGCTTCTTGATCGGGGTTTCAAGCTTTATCTTCACGGTGATGCGGCAGAAATTCTGATCTTTCAGGTCCTGACATTCTGCAATTACCCCCTTTGTAACCAGCATATTCTTCAACTCACCATCCAAGCGACAAATCGTAACCTCTTGACCTTTTTCCATGGACACAGACGCACACACACTCCCTAAGGGAATATCCCAGTGCTGGTCTCTCAATCTAAAAGGATGTGGACTTTCATCATATCCCGCCATCTTTGTAGGTGCGACACAATGACTGAGCATAAGAATATTATTCTGCAAATCCACAAATGTGTTTCCCATAAAACTGGGTTTATCCGTAAGATAATGCAAAATTGTCATGGTGAGGAGCGAAATTATATCCACTTCACAAGCACTGGGTATGCCTTCATCTCTCAAGTTGGTATAGGCAAAACATGGAACCGGCAAAGGATTATCGCCATAAGCCACGGTTAACCCTTGGGCATTTTTTTCATCCAAAAGGTCTTTCATCACCAGATATAATTTCGCCACCACCTCAAGATCTTCCTTTTTCGGCTCAATTATCTTTTCTGCCTCTTTCATCCACTTTTCCACCACCGTTTTTACTCTTTCTTCTTCTATCTTGTGCCATCTTTTTACCACCTCATCGCTTAAGACATATTCCACATTTATTCCCAAGCGCTCTTTGATCGCCTCTCTTCCTCCAGAGATTCGACAGATAAACCTTTCCCAGTGAGGATAATCTGCATTTAAAATCAAAAGCTTTGTATTATTTATCATTTTCTTTGCTTTCAGAATCTTCAGTCGGAAGTTTATATCCTGATAGTCAATCGCCACCCAGACGTTTCCCTTAGGATAAACATATTCTAAAGCGTCCAGAGGATTCCTGACCTCACCTTCTCGGTTAAAGATAATTACCGGAAGATTCAATTCAACCGTTTTGATTACAAGGTCACCCAAACCGAGATGCGGTTTAAAAAGAAGAATTGCATCCGCTTCCTTTGTATACTTCTCTAAGAGTGGAAGGTCTTTTTCCTCTTTGATCACCACCCCTTCCAGGAGGGAAACTTCAAATGATAGATTCCCGTTGAGCTCTTCTATCCTTTTGACCAAATCTTGTTCTTTTAGTTGTTCTTCTCTAGAAATTATGACGGGAAGCACCCTCAAAAGTCTCTCTCTCATTCTAGTTTCCATATTGTTTTTCCTTTCATGAGTTGGTGGTTTAGTGGCTGTTTGGGCTAACGACTCGTTATTACGAACAATTTACCTACGGAACTTACCCCTAAATTCTGACGAACCTCTGAAACCCATAGGTGAATTTTGCGGATAGTTCTGGTTCGAATCCCTGCACCGCTATTTTTATTTTCCCGGGTTTGCAATTTTTTGTTGACAACGCACCAAAGATTTGGTAGTTTCCTATAAAAATTGTGAATTCATTTAAAAACATATGGTATAATAAACAAGCTATGGAGGTTCGTCAAGTCTTAAGTCATGGGAAATTTCCAAAAGGAGGAAAAGATGGAGGACAAACGTATTACTGAGGCTTTGGAGTTGTTGAATCAAGCGGCAAAAGAGAAAAAAGTCGAGCTGGAGGAGATGATCTCGCACAAATTCAGCGACTTGAGGTCGCTGGTTGAGGGAGTGAAGGAAAAGATGCAAAAGGAGACGGCGGATGCATACCGTCGCAGTAAAGAAAAGATTCAGGACGTGCTCTCTGAGGTTGATGAAAGCGTCCACAAAAACCCCTGGCCTTATATCGGCGGAGCGGCAGCGGCAGCTCTGTTACTCGGATATTTGCTCGGCAGAGCGAAGAAGTAAAAGTCAAACGATATACTTCAGGAGTAATCCACCGTGATCGATGTAGTTAGCTCTTTTGTCAAAGGACTTATTAAGTCATACCTTGAATCAATCTTAGAGTTGGTAAAGATCAGAGCGGCTATTTGCTATGTGAACGGAATTAAAGTTGCCCGTCGCCTTTTTATCCTATGGTGTGCGCTCGTATTTTGTTTGGTCTTGCTGGCAATAGGCTTAGGTTTGATACCCATTGCACTCTGTTTGTATATGCCTTGGACCCCTCAGACCAAAGCCATTGTAGCCATAGCATTCGGTCTAGTATACATCGTTGTGCCGCTTTTAGTGATGATTAATGTTTTCTCCCAGAAACGATGGATGAAAATTTCTGGAGCAAAGGATTTGGTGGACGACATCCTTGACCAGAAATAGTGCTATAGCACGCCTCTGTGAAAAAATGTATTCACCTTCATTCATACGTTAGGGTGGGGGTTGTAGGGACTGTTGAAAAAGTGGTGTTGGAGTGCAAAAACTTGTTTTTGCGATTTTTTTGAGGGTTGAATGTTCTTATATCTCAATCACTTAGAGTCTTAGAAAAACCGCACCCCGCCAAAGGCGGGGTGCACTCCGATTGAGGGTTTTTCAACATACCCTTGTACCCCCTCCCTTGTCACGGTCAGGGGGCAACCTCTGTCCGAGTCAAAAATGCTCCACATTCTTTAAGAATGATCCTATAATTTTTCCAGTTTGGATTGGTTTAAAAAGGATTTATTTTTGGTTCTTCCTCTCAGGTAGTCGATCATCGGTTGTGTAACCAGAGGCACCACATCGCCAATCATGTGGGGCATCAGGTTATCCATCACTTTGGGCATCAGCGTGGGCATCTGCTCTGCCATGTAATCCGGCATAGGAATGCGTTCCGCCACCCGCTCTAACATCACCGGCATCACCTTAGGCATCATCATTGGCAAAAGACGAGGAAAGAGAATAGGAAACATTGGTTTCATCAGCTCGAGCGTGCCCGGAATCTTGCCCATAAGCCGCATCATCCACCCCATACCAAAGGGCATGGCAGAAACCAGCTCGGGCCACATGGCGGACATCAAATCTGCGAAGCCTTGCGGTGTCATCAGCCCAATCATAGCTTCAAAGACTGCCCACTGTTTTTGGACGTCCGGGTTTGGGTCTGGAAAATCGTAGCCCAGAGAGGATGAGGCAAAACGTGCTAAATCCATTACCTCTATGTTCAACCCTTTCTTTTTAGCGGTTACGCGAAACTGAAATTCACAGCACGGGCACAAAGCCAGGATTTTTTCTGCACCAGCTTCCAGTGCTTCCTGCAAGCGAATCTTGCCGATCTCAGCCGCTACCGGTGGATCTTTAATCAGAGTGAGAACGCTTCCACAGCAATGCGCCTCCTCCCGGTTATGGCTCATCTCCACAAAATTGACATTGGGAATAGCTTTAATCACCTCACGCGGTGGATCATACACTCCGGACACCCGTCCAATGTGACATGAATCATGCCAGGTTACTGTAACAGGCTGATTCTTGTTATCTGGAAATTTGAATTCACCTGTTTTGAGTTTTTCAGAAATCACCTCACTATAATGCATCGCTTTTATCTCATATTCCATACCCAGTTTTTTAGCCCAAACAGGATAGACCTGTCGCCACATCATATCACAGGCAGGACACGAGGCGATGACCGTGTCCGCACCAGCTTCTTTGACTGCCTCAATATTTTTCTTCATGGTCTCCGCAAAAAGATCCCACTTGCCTGCCACTAACATAGGCGTCCCACAGCAGTTTTCTTTTTCCCCTACAGTGGTGAAGTCCACTCCAGCAACGTCCAGCAATCGCAGGCTTGCCATGGCGATGTCGTTTTCCACGTAACTGGCAGTACAGCCGGAGAAGTAGACGTTCTTCGCCTTCTTACCTGGTCCATGTTTTTCCAAAAGCTCCTGAGGAAACCAGGCAAAGCGATTCTTACGATAACCAGCCCAGATATTTCCTTGGGAGGAGAGTGCCTGCCCCATCATCTCGAATGGAGGGAAGGTCATTCTCTTTTCTTCGTTGATCAGCCTGCCCCGCAGTTTCATCCACGCTGGTTCAATGGGCAAAGCTGCAGAACAGCGTAGATTGCACAGCTCACACGTGGTGCAAACTAAGATAGTATCCACCATGAATTGGTTCCACTCCTCCCCTCCCTCCATATATTCCCTTAGCCAATACCACTTGCCTCGCGGGCTCTGGCTTTCCCAGCCTCGTCCATAGAACTGGTCGCACTCATCTACGCAGTAACCGCATTGGGAACAGCCATAGGCGTACCAAGCTACATCTGCCGGGATGTTACGCACCGGCTTGGTAGGTCGTTCTCCTACTTGAGTAATGACATAGTTGCCCAATGGACGCATTAAAGGCTCGAGAGTGCTGGCTAAACTAAGCGCTGTGCTAGTAATCCCTCCAGTGATAACTTTACCTGGACTCATGATTGTTTTGGGGTCGATCTTCTTTTTAAAGACGCGTAGCCTATCACTCCGTTCTTTTCCCAGAATTTGATCTGCTTTCTTGGAAAAATACATGCCGGTAGCATAAGGTCGACCACCGTGTTTCTCCGCTATCTTCATAATTGTCAGGACCAAGCTAAAGACAAAGTTATAGTTGAATTTCCGTTGATCGCTGGGAATAAACCCTAAAATCACCACTTCTGGTTGACCATTGAGGCTCTTTCGTATAACCACACCCTCCTTAACAATAGGCTGATCGACCTTTCGCTCGATCTCAGCCATCACCTCGCCAAAGGAAGTTAGCGGGATGACCACTTCAGCCGGAACCAGCGATGGTCCCAGCCGTTTAACCACCATCAATTTGAAACGGTTCTTCCACTCATGTTCGGCGATGCGGTTGCTCAATATCTCTGCTTGACAAAAGTGGAGAATCTCTGACAGTTTGCCCATGATAGCGTTGTGATCCTTTTTGCGGAACGCAAGAGTGATAATGTATGCCGCGGGAAGTAATACCCGCTCCTCTACCGGATGACCGTAATGCTCCATAAGAGGGGCACGATTCTTTAGCTCAGCCATCTTCGGATTTATAAAGACCAAAGACCAGATAGGAAGATCCGCTTCCATGAAAAGCTCGACTAAATGCTGAAGATCATGAGGATTCGGACAACCGATAGAGATCACGGTGAGCTCCTCGAGGGGTTGAACCTGGAGGGTGACCTGGGTGATTAACCCGGTGATCCCTTCGGCATCAGCTATTAAGTCAAGCTCTGGACCGCTAAAATCCTTGATTGTGCCGTCGGGCAGAACCACGCGAGCATTCAAGACGCTATCGCGGTACCAACCAGCTTCGTATGAACCAAAGCCGGCACCACCTTGAGCTAACCAACCTCCAGCAGTAGAAGCGGGGTAACTGCTGGGGTAAAGCCGCAAAGTCAAATTATGTTTTGCCAACTCTCGGTCCAGTGATTCCCATACCACACCCGCCTCCACGGTGACGGTTTGAGTTTTTTGATCTATGTGGATGATCTTTTTCATCCGGTAAAAATCGACGACCACGCCCCCTTTTATCGGAATCACTCCCCCATAGCCTGAAGAAGCCTTGCCGCGAGGAGTAAGCGGAATATTATTTTCCGATGCCCATCTTATTAGGTCAGCTAATTCTTCTTCTGTCACTGGTTGAACCACAGCTTCCGGTGTGGTGTTTCCCATAAAAGGCTTAAACAGACTGGGCATGGCGGCTATGTCATGCCCATAGAGTTTCCGTTCCAGTTTGCGGAAGCAGACCCGGTCGCCGAATTTTTGTTCAAGCCACGACCGTCGCTTAGTGTTTATTTTCCCCATTTTGATCTCCCACTCTTACAATATTTACACAAGTAATGGAAATGCGTATGCATCCATACGAAGGTTCAGTAAGCTACTATCTCTCCCCTTTGAGGGGGGAAGGTAATTTCATCCTTTCCGAGTTTTTACCGCGTGTTGTTGAATTTGTTCCCTTCTCCATATGTGAAGTCTCTTTTGTGCATCCCATAGATTTCATGAAAGCCAAATTTTTCGTAGAATGCTTTTTTATCTGAGTCTGTTATCAAAACAATATCGTAATATCCTTTAAAATGCGAAATGGCAAGTTTCACCAAATGTTTACCTATCCCTTTCCCCTGATGGGTCTCTAAAACTTCAAGTAAAGTGATAAACGCATGCATCGCTCCGTCACTTATAGCTGAGAGAAAACCTACCAGCTTGCCGTTCTCCCTGGCGGTGATAATCAGATCAGACCCTTGTAAAAGCTTGCCTTTGATTTCTGATGACGGCGGGGATTTCCAATTCTGAAAAAAGGGGTCAAGCTCATTTTGAATAACGTGGTCATTTACTCTATATTCAATCATTTCTTCTGTGTTAATACAAGTGTAATTATTTCTAATACAAATCTGCCCCTTCACCTCCCCTCTCCCCTCTGGGGAGAGGGACAGGGTGAGGGGGGAGTCAATTAGAAAGTGAAAAATTTTATTTGTTCATATTAATCCTGAGAGGATATAATAAATTCGTTGCCATCGGGGTCCTTGAACTGAGCGTAGATTCCCCAGGGCTGTTTAGTGGGCGGCACGGTGAATTCCACTCCTTTTTGCTTAAGCTCTTGGTAAGTTTTCTCTACGTCATCTGCGGCAAAGTCGATATTCGAGAAAGTGCCGATACGGTCTTCGTGACCTGGGGGAGCAAAGAGCACAACTTTCGTTTCTGCTCCGGGCACTTCAAGCTCAATCCACCTTTTCCCTTCGCCAAACGGCTGATCGGTCAAAACTTTAAAGCCAAGTTTCTGGGTGTAGAATGCAAGTGCCTTATCCTGGTTTTTGATAGGGATACTCACAAACTTGACGTGGGTAATCATGGCAGTTGCTCCTTTCCTTTATTTTTAGGTAAAAGACGCAATTTAGTAATAGTTTATCTTATTTGTTTTCAAAAATCAAGTCCCTTGTAGCTTCCTCAGTCTATCCAAAAATAACGTGGTTTTACTCATGTATAAAAATAGTTCCTGCCGCCTCTCATCTTCTTCGTAGAAGGACGATGGGACGGTTTATTTTATTACCCGCATTCTCTAAGGGTTTTTTAAGATTCCAGTTATTCCACCAACCCAAGAGTTCAAAATCTATTAAACTGTATACGAACATCAAGAACTCTTGGGGATAGATTGCTCTTTTAATATCAGTGCCGGTAATATTTAATTTTTTCCCGTGATCATTAACCTCCAATTGGATGGTTTCCTCAAAAAGTTGTGCCACCCGATCTATCGGTTTCATGGAATAGCTCGTCTTGACCTCAATCTCATCTTTCTTCATCACCCAGCTTTCATCAGGATCAAAAGGTGGGAATTGAACGCACCAATCCAAGAGGTAAAGACCTCCTTTTTTCAATACATCAGCAACCGAGCCGAAATGAGAAACCAAGTCCAATATACTCTTTGAATCCAGTGAGCCGAGCAATATATACATAAAATCAAATTTTTTCTTTAAAGTGAAATCTATCATATTTTGTTGGAAAAATTTCGCCTTGATCTTTAAGCTCTTTGCCCTTGTCTGACTGTATTTCAACATGGTTTGATTTAAGTCAAGCCCGTTATATTCATAGCCTCTTTTGTGCAGTTCCTCCATATGGGGACAAGTTCCACAGCCCAATTCCAGAGCCGATTTTACCGGGATTTTTGAAAAGCGCTTAAAGCATTCTTCAAAAACATCCACCTCAGCCTGGATGTCGCGAAAAGAAAAGGCTATCTCATAATATTCAGGATAATCGTATAAATCAGCCATCCAGTTTCCTCCTTCTTTTACCCTCAATGCTAAAAATCAGTTATCTTCGTTGGTTTCCACTGTTTTTTCATTTCTTAATTTTTTTAACCGTTGTATCAGGAGTTGCTCTTTTGACACACATAATCATTATACCCGTCAGGAGTAGCTCCTGACGGAGCACAAAATAGCTTTCTTCATCGTTCGTTCTTCTTTAATATACTCCCTTTCCAACTCTTTCCAGAATTTTCTTGCTTTTGCAAGACCTTTCTTGCCAATTTTTTTCCCTGTTTGAGTGTAGAAATCTTTTCTATATCCTCTTTTCCCACTCGGAATCTCTACCATTTGCCTGACGTTCATCCTTTCTTCCCTCATAAAATAATCAAACACCCTTGCCACCCCGATATAACCCACCGAACAAGAAAGAACATCCACATCATAGCACACCTTTGCTTCCAAAGTTTTTGGTTCGTCCAATCCTCTGGGTCCATGAGACCTGATGCAATGCACTATCTTCTTAATCTCTTCATTTGAAAATCCTGCATTCTTTAGGTATCGGGGCGCTACTCTCGCACCCGCAGAATAATGATTTTTGCTCAATTCGGGATAAAGCCTGCCTATGTCATGCAACAGAATGCCCGTCAAGACGATTTTCATATCTGCCCGCTCTTTCTCACCGATGATAATACCTCTGGCTAAATCCCTAATAACATGGTTCCAGTTATGATGCACCAGACCCTTTTGAAGAAAGTCTTTTTTTACGATTTCATACAAAGATCTCAATTCTGCGGATTTTGAAAGATACTCATTTAGTTTCATAAGTATTTCTCCTTTTCGGTTCAAGTCCAGACCTCCGACATAAAAGAAAAAAATATTATCTCCTTTTCCGTGTCAAACAACATAACATACTTCGCTAAATTTTTCAATATCAAAATCATTCCATTTTATGAAATCACTTTTCATCCTATTGACACATCAGGATTTTCCTTTCCTGCCCCACATTTGGCAAGGCTGGGAAAAGTGTCAGTGGTAACTTTTGACACAACTTGAAACTTCCGTAAAGGATGCCGATAATGTTTATATATGACCAAACAATCTTGCATCACCTGCGCATGTAATAACAAATTCTGCTTAAAATGACATTTATGGCAAATTGTGGTTCTTATCAGAAAGCTAATTTTTTGTTTAACATGGTATCTAATTGACCCTATTTATGACATATGGTGGAGAATTTGATGTAACATCGTCCTGGAACTCATCCCTCAACCCCTTCTCTTGGAAAGAGAAGGGGAGCGATTGTCCCTCTCTTCTTAAGAGAGGGATATAGGGTGAGTTCTTGATCTAATGACTAATTCTGCTTAAAATGACATTTATGGCAAATTGTGGTTCTTATCATAAAGCTAATTTTTTGTTTAACATGGTATCTAATTGACCCTATTCGTGACATATGGTGGAGAATTTGATATAATTGGTCTGTCAAAAGATACATCCTTAATCACTAAAAAGGAGGACAAGAATGAAGACATTTTCCTGGTTTGGCATTTTGCTTTTGCCTCTCTCTTTTTTGACCATGGTTTGCGCCGATGCGGGCGATGCGGGTCAAGAAAGGCGTTCGACAGGTTTAGACTTAGAGAGCTATAGCGGCGGTTTCTTCTCTCTTGATAAACCAAAGGGCTGGAGCTTACTTACTGCGGGGTCGTGCGCCAGCTTTGCGTTTTTGGCTTTTGACCCATCGGATCCTTTGAAACAGGTCTTCTATTTTGGCGAGCTCGGACCCGTTTACTTATCGGAACAGCAGAAGCAGATCGATTATCAGTATATTAACATGGGTGGGTATCCTTCGACCTGGATCGATATGCCGGTAGTCTATCCTTTGACCCCCGGCAATTTTCTCAAGCAGTTTCATCTCATTGCACAGAGCCGGAGTGTGCAGAGCGCCATGCCCCAGTTTCCCCGATTGGAAAATTTCAAGGTGATTTCAAGCAAGGCACAGCCAAATCCCATAAGTGGAGCTACTACTGAACTGGTCAGGGCTTTGTTCACTCAGGGAGGGAATTTAGGTGAAGGCTTGTTTTTGGTAACGGTTGCCCCAATGCTTCCTTTCAATGGCGGTCCCGGGGCTGGGATTGGATATGGATTCTGCATAATTGGAATCGCCGCACCTCAAAACGAGTTCAGCACTCTGGAAGCCACGCTGAGCAAGTCCATAGCAAGCTTCACCTTTGGCCAGTCTTACGTTCAAAATTGCATGGCTCAGCAAGCAGAAACTTACAAAGGCATCCTGAAGGCGGGAAAAACCTTAAGCGAAGCCTCGGATATCATCGTGCAGGGATGGGAGAACCGGAATCGGACTGACGACATTATTTCGGAGAAATACAGCGATGCCACCTTGGGGCGGGAAAGGCTATACGATCCCAACACCGGGGAAGTGTATGAGTTTGAAAATGGTTTCTACGACAAATACCGTTTGGATCAAAATAAATACGAAATGAACAATCTGCAACCACTCCCCGGTGACAACCATGACCTGTGGATGAAAGCGCCCCTGGACGGATACAAACACCTCAGATAAAGATATTGTCGTGTCATAGAATGTAAGGAGACCTTTAGGTTTCCATTACGGAAGGCTAAAGCTTTCCTCTACATTTTCGCCATGCTTGACCTACTAAAAACAGGAGGATGAGAAATGTTGAAGGTTTCTGATAATTCTTCAATACGGTTTAGATCGATAGTTGCTACTCTTATCATCGTGCTCTTTATAGCTCTGTGTGGTTTATTAGTTGTAGAGAAAGGATCAATTAATCGCTTTTATGGTCGGTTATCCAATGCTGTTGGAATGGGAAACAAAGCAGAGAAAACGGCAGCCGAGGATATTAGGAAAATATTAAAAGAGCAAGGATGGAGTGAGCAGGAGATTAATAATATGCTTCCTCTGTTTGTTAAGTATTACTTGGATGTAGGCCCTTCTTTTCTTTACGATTTTGTTTATATGCATGAACAATTAGGAATGCAATTAGAGGAGATCACGGTTTCATATGATACTATGGCTTCTAATGCAGCGGCCGCTGGTATTCCTTTAGAGCTTTACAAAAATACTGTCTTTGATTTGACTTCTCAAATACAACAATATGGTTTTTCAATCCGTGATGCGATGGAGTTTACAAATTTATTCACTGACGATTTAAAGAAAGGAACCATAACGGCAAGCGAAGCGCAATCTACTATGCAGACATTAGTTCAAGCACAAGCAACTGGCAGTGGTTTTGGCTTTAGAGTAAAAATGGCTATGTTTTTGAGCAGAGCTTGGGGAAAAGTTCCTTCTAATGTTCGAGAAGCAATAGAAGCAACAGTTAGACAACGATATGGAGAAGATGCTAGATTTAGAACAATAGGTGTTGTCAAACAAGCTGAAGTTTTACAAAGAGTAGCTCCAGGAATTTTTGGACAAGCATGGCCAGTTGCCGCAAAAGAATCGATGAAAACTGTTCCTCAAGCAGTGCGTCCTATAGCATTTCCTGAATTTTGGCCTGGGATGGAATATGTGGCATTTGAACAAAGAATAGGCCCTGCATTGGAAGAAAGCTTGTTAGCAAGGAGCTGAAAGTTATTGCCTATAGAAAGGGGGCAAAGGCAAGACAAATGAATAGGACAGGAGCACGGAGCTCCTGATCTACTAACTGCAAAAAGATCAAAAAGAAGGACAATAGAATGTTCAAGTTTTTTAAAATATTAGAAACATTATGTAAAGGATTTTTTGCAATTCTTTTTACTATACTTCTTGTAGCAATTGCAACAAACCCTATTGGATTGGCTTTTCTTATATTATGGGGAGCTTGTTCAAAGAATTGTAAAAACGAATCGAAGAAAGAAGTACAGTCTAACGTGGTTTCTACTATGTATATTTCCTTGCCTTCCTATAAAATTCCTAAAAGAAAGAAATTTAATTGGCAACAAATGGTTGATAAAATTTGGGAAGAGATTACAAAACCGAGAACCTTGGTAAAGCCTCGTGGAAGTAAATTAAAAATGAAAAAAGCTATAATGTATAATGATAAAGGAAATAAGTTTGAAATAAACATTTAATGAAGAAAGGAGAAATAAACTGACTCGAATTATGCTGTAGGATTCAAATCCTGAAAAGAAAAGCAAATTAAGTATGCGAAAGAAGGCAGACGGTAGATCAGGAGCCCTGCGCATCTGACACCAAGATAAGTCTGGAAGCGAATCCAAAAAGTGTGTTTATATTGAAACCAATATAATCAGTAGTTTAAAGGAGGAAGAGACCGATGGAAAAGATAAGTTGCCCCTTGTGCAATGAGGGAGTCTTGTCAGAATGGGCTCCCCAGTACGTCAAGGATGCGTGGAAGTGCAATGCTGCTAAATGCCAAGCTATTTTTAAGACGACCGACTGGCATCTCTCTCCAGCGGAAGGACGGATTGTGATGATCTTATCTCGCTTGAATCCGACAGTCAGTGAGTTTCTTGATAAATACGAGATTGAGATCACTCCGGAGTGATCCCTTCGAACAAGCCGATTCACCCGACTGTCTCTGCCGACGCGTAATCGCCAGGGCGTTAGGCCGTCAATTTGGAGGTGCGTCGATGAATACCGAGAGAGTCATCAAGGACTTCTGCCCTGTCAAGAATGTCGATGTTAAGATTATCGACACTCGTCCTTATGCAAATTTAGCTAAGTTGCTGGGTGATAAGCCCCACGACAACTATCCCACTCTACTCTGCAGCAAACACTGCTATAAGCATGATAATACGCCTTCTGGTTGTTTGTATGAATCAATTACCAAGGAGCAGCCGGCCAACTGACGCGCGAACCTGCGACTAGCGCAGATGAGTTCCAACGTTAGCCCGTAAACGAAGAAACGGAGGGACAATGGCATATCATACACTCGAGTTATCAAAGAAAATAAGTGTGCAACAGAATATATTGCCGAAGAAGTTAGGATGGAAAGTTGATGTTTTCGAGTCGACCCTCTCGAACCTCACGCAGAAAGAACAAGCTGTGAAGTGTCGAACAACAAAAAACGAAAAAGAGCGAATAATCTCATTGAAAGTTGTTTCCCCCAGCGAAAGACGATCTCTTCTTACATCTTTAGATTCTATGGAGCGAGTTCTCTACGAAGAGTTAGAGGGATTGAAACCACACACATTAGGTTAGACAGTAAGTCAGGTGCCCTGCGCACCTAACAAATAAAAGTGTCAGGAGTATAAAGCTCCTGAACTACTGGTTCTAATTTTTTAAAAAGGAGTTAAAAATGGGAAATCACATTGATATTCATTGTCCTGGTTGCAAACAAACAAAAGTTGTTCCTCCGGGTTGGATTTACAAAATTTGTGAGAAGTGTGCTACTCCACATTGTGCTTTTGAATCTGGTTCTTGCAAAGTACCTGGCTGTAATGGTTGGTTGAAAGAAATTCAAAATCCAGGCTGATCGTTTTCTTGTTCTCTCAGTTTGTAGGTGGGGCTTCCTTTGCTCCTGGTGGATGTTATCATCCGCCATACGGTTTTTGTCGAGGATGATAACATCCTCGACGAGCAATATAACACATCTCAACGCACTTTACCCCTAGAGAGTGATGCAAATATCCCACCGAAACAGAGGACAGCGAAACACAACTTGAATTGAACGAACCTTTAAGGAGTTTAGGAGAAGAACCCGGCAGATGGACAGCTTTCCCAAAGAAGATTGTTGCTTGAGAGTGGTTTACGCCATCTCTGAACAACTCAATGAGGTATGGCAGAAAAGGAGAGCCAATGGCTTTACGGAAACCCCTGATTTTTCTCAACCAGAGAGGGATAAAGTGAAAATGGTTCGACAAGCTCACCATCCCGCCAAAGGCGGGAGAGAAATGGTTGTCTATGCAGAGCAAGTTGCCTAAATAGATATGGATGGAGATACGCCAAAAAATTTACACAAAACACTGGACACTACCCCCGTATACCAAGATAGGAAATGATTTCCTCATGAAATTATTTTAAAGGCAAATGTCGCGCCCATTTTTCCCCGCCTTCCATGGCGGGCGATTAAGAGGAATGTTGAGATTTTAAAGGATTATTATGAAA
>Ga0315294_10001725_pt1 | contig 23900 bp, 22 predicted proteins | sample YL17G13_40_MG_FD_203626 | JGI IMG/M metagenome (GOLD analysis project Ga0315294, IMG submission 203626) | Sediment microbial communities from Yellowstone Lake, YNP, Wyoming, USA - YL17G13_40 | ecosystem: Environmental > Aquatic > Freshwater > Lake > Sediment | place: USA: Wyoming | collected...
TTCACACAACACTTCCTCTGGAAGGACGGGCATCATGCCTCACCAGACTAACGCTATAGATATCTAGTGAGGCCTTTTGGTCACCCATCCTTCCTTCAACGCGTTTCTGACCTGCCAAGCTTGTACCTGGTACAAGCTCCCTATAAGCCGGCAGATTTCACAACGCTATCTACGCAATGGACAAAGGTATGAATGTACTATATAATGCCTTCATGAAGGCGGAGATAATCAATGTAGGTACGGAGTTACTCCTTGGGCATATCGTCAATACGAATGCCGCGTTTCTGTCAAGGAAGCTTGCCGAAGCAGGCATTGACCTCTATTATCAATCTACAGTCGGTGATAACCCGTCACGGTTGTCCGATGCGCTGAGGAGGGGGGTAGAACGTTCTGATCTGATCATCCTGACGGGCGGTCTAGGTCCGACCGTCGATGATATTACCATCGAAACGGTTGCCTCTTTTCTCGGCCGTCGACTCGCAGTGAACCATGCCGTACTCAGGAACCTTAAGGGTTATTTTAAGATGCGGGGTTTCGCCCTGCCTGCGGGCAGCGAACGCCAGGCGCTCATTCCTGAAAAAACCGCATGGATTCGCAATAGGGTCGGCACAGCGCCCGGCCTCGTCATAGAATATCTCGGCAAGACCATCGTTTGTCTTCCGGGCCCTCCCCGCGAGCTCGAGCCGATGTTCGGCCTCGATGTTATCCCCATGCTGAAGAGGCGGTTCAAAAGCACGTGGGTCATAGTGTCGCGGACAATCAGGACAACCGGACAACCTGAATCGCGCATCAATGTGATGGTAAAAGACCTATTGGAATTGAAGCCGCCGACCACGGTCGGTATATACGCAAAACTCGGTGAAGTTGACTTGAAGATAATGGCAAAGGCAAAGAATAAAAAGATGGCGTTGCGCCGGATCACAAAGATAGAAGCTATAATAGGGAAGCGTCTCAAAAAGCATATCTTCGGTTATGGCAGGGATACACTTGAATCAGCTGTTGGCGCTCTCCTCACAAAACGTAAAAAACGGATCGCCCTTGCCGAGTCCTGCACCGGAGGCCTTATCACTCACCGGCTCACAAATGTCAGCGGAAGCTCGAAGTACCTTACGATGAGCGCCGTTACCTACTCGAATGAGGCAAAGATAAAGGTACTCGGCGTTCCTCAGGAACTTATCGCCGCACACGGCGCCGTATCGCGCCAGGTAGCGCTTGCCATGGCAAGAGGCGTTCGCTCCACGGCCGGCGTCGACATGGGCCTTGCTGTTACCGGCATAGCCGGCCCTACGGGTGGCACAAAGAATAAACCTATCGGTCTCGTCTATATCGCATTCGTTTCCAGCCGCAGACGAATAGTGAAAGAAATCAGATTCAGAGGAACTCGCGAAGAGATCAAATTTCAGGCGTCTCAATCGGCGCTGGATTTGGTGAGAAGAAATATTTAACAATCGCTTTAAATGCGATTATCAGAATACCAGGATATCAGGCAGTGGATATCAGAATATCAGGTCGATGCTTTACTTTCCTGTGATTTTCTCTGGTATCCTGATAACCCGATATCCCGCACACTGATTCCCTGATAACCTGATACACGCACGTAACCTCATCATATGCGCCTCTTCATCGCGATAGAGATTTCCGAAGAGATCCTAAACGCGCTCGCCTGGATGCAATCTCATCTCAAGTATGCAGGCGCTGACGTGAAATGGGTCGAGAAAGATAACATCCATCTTACGTTGAAATTCCTCGGAGAGGTCAAAGAGGAAAAGGTCGGAGAGATAAAAGCGATCCTTGATGATGTCGCGAAAGGTTTTACGCCTTTCGATATGACTGTCAAGGGTATCGGCGCTTTTCCTAAAATCGATTTTCCGAAGGTGATATGGGCGGGTCTCGATAAAGGAGCGAACGAGTCGAAGGAGCTGGCTGAAGTTATTGACAACCGGTTATCGAATATAGGATTTCAGCGCGAATCGCGCCCCTTCGCCGCGCACCTCACCATCGGCCGCGTCAAATCGCCAAAGAATAAAGACGCGCTGAAAGAGAAGATCATATCTATCAACAACGATGTACGAAATACGATATGCGAAATACGGATCGAATCTCTCTTCCTCATCCAAAGCACTCTTACGCCAAACGGCCCCCTCTATACGAAACTCCACGAATCAAGGCTCGCGTAGGATTAAGGCTTCTTCTAACCTGGTTAAGGGTTTTGCTGATGCCATACCATTGCGAAGGGGATGTGCTCGCGGCTTAGGGCATCTTTAAGGACGTTTTCTTTTTTCATCCCAGACCTGCTTATTTTTCCATCCTGGACCTGTCCCCACACCCTATAATCAGCTTGCATGAGCCGGGGACAGGTGTACTAGCTCAACAATTCGGTAACGATAAAAGCGGTTATCAGGATATCGGATTATCAGAAAATGGGTATCAGGTTATCAGAATATCAGATTTAACGTATTAGTTCCTAAGGGGATATCTGGTTCCCTGATATCCTGGTATCCTTTATCCTGATCCCCTGATAACCGGATATGCGCTTAAAACGTTGCCTAATCACTGAGCATCTACAACAGGTCTGGGATGGATTTTTTTAACGTTCTAGGATGGATTTTGAAAACGTCCCTTGGCTTGGCTTAGGATAAACCGGCAGGCAGGTTTGCGTAGGGTTTTGTTTTTTTAATCTTCCGTGATATACTTATCACAAAGAGTTTTTGGTTCATAGAAAATAAATGGGAGACAAAAAATGGAGAGTAACCAAAGCGAATTTTATACATCTTACAAGATTTCCAAATCATTTAAGGTATTTTTAGTATTATTTTCAATCGCAGGCCTGCTGTTCCTTGGTTATAGCTCAGTTAAGGCGGGTGAGAATTTAAAAGATACCATAGTGCTTGTTGCGAGTGCAACTGGTGCAATTGTTTTACTTTTCTGGTTTATAGTAGCAATGGTAAAGAAAATTCGTAATCCAGAAAATATATCAAATATAGAACGCTCATACGCTGAGGATTTTGGACGTTATAAGGTTGTAGCGATTGTCAGAAAGTATGTATTTTCTGATATGGATATTAGTCAAGTTCTAAACCTTATAGTCGTAATGGGAGGGATGTTTAAGTGGCTGTTTTTTTATATCTTTGCCGGTGGGACAGCAATAGTGTTTGCCAGAAACGATACTTTATTGAGTAAGATTTTAATGTTAGCCTTGAGCGTAGCTTGGTGTCCTTGGCTTGAAAATATATGTTTAAAGAAGGTTAATTATAAAATAATTTTTATTGTCAAGGTGCTTATGACATTCAGTTTATTTATGATAGGCATTGCAGTAAGTCCTTAAATACGGGAGGATGGTTTATGTTTGCGCATGTGGGAGCCGTTATAGATAAGTTGATTTGGTTTGGATGCGGTATATATTTCATAGTTTTATCCATAAGAAATAAAGAAAAATTAGGGAATAAGGCAGCTTTGGTAAGATTTTCAGGAATAGCTTTGATATTTGCAGGACTTTTGTTTACTGTTGCATCAATAATTAAGCTGAAGTAGCCATTTCTCTATCCGCCTTCGCAGAGAACCCCGCCTGTTAAGGCGGGGATCGAATTCCGTTATAACGGAATTCATGCGACAAGATGCTTCGGCGTCCTTCGATATTACTCAGGACGCCGTCCTGAGCCTGCCGAAGGGCGGCGGATGTCGCACACACAGAAAGGAACCCCCGGGCTTTAGCCCGGGCGGGCCCTATATTTAATGCCGCCATAGCTATCGATAGGCGTATCGGTACTGTATGATAAAAAAAAGATGCAATCTCTTATCGTGACTTCGAGTCTACCCTGTCGAAGGGGCCCCGAGGATGCGGGTGCCGAACGATACCCTGCGAAGGGGCTTGTGAGCGGCTTATCAAAAAGTGGATCATAGCTGTGTATGAACGCTGTGGACCAAGCTAGTGGAGCGGGTTGAAGAAAGGATGGGTGAGCGAAAAGCGAACCCATCCTTTCAAAGGACGTGTCACGAGAAATCGTTTGGGTGCCCCGAATTTTTATAAAGGAAAAATTCGGGATCCGTCTATAGACTTGCATACCAAAATTTCACAGAGGAAATTTTGGTGAGATGCGACGAAGCCTTTTCTTGAAACGGCGAGCGCGGGATGGGGGTGCCCGCTTGTTAGGATTACGACTGAAAAAAGCTATAGCTATCGTAAGGAGTCGGAAGGATCGGTAATCCTAGCGGGCATACAGACACGAAGTCAGTATACCAGTATATAGTGAACCCCGCGCGAGCCCTTGAAAGAAAAGGCAAGGAAGCAGCAGGACCCAAACGATTTAGTAGGCGGGTCGAAGGACGAAGAGGCAGTGCGGACTAACATATCTTAATGAGAGATACGAATGATCAAAATTGAGAAATCGGAGAGGTTGAAGGCGCTTCCGCCGTATCTCTTCGTCGAGATCGATAAGGCGAAGAAGAAGGCGCGCGAAGAGGGGAGAGTTATCGATTTCTAACTTGGCTAGTATATTTGATGGTGATGCAACAAGGAGGTGGGCATGAAATACATTTCAGCGAAAGATTTTATGATGAAGTCAGAGCTTGTAGAAAGGCTCGCCGCCGTCAATGAACAGCTTGAGGATATCGTCAGTATTACCAAGGGGAAGGACCTCAAAGAGCCCCAGCTTTCGCTGGAAAAGATATCGGGCCAGATGAAGAAAAAGATAGGGGGCCACGTGCCTCTTGTCTTATTTGCCATCTTCAGGATGTTCGCGCTCAAGAACCTGTTGAGGGGGAGGATGCACATCACCGCATATACCGTCGGCAGGCAGATAGGCCTTGGCCTCAAAATAGATTCACCCGACAGCCTTAAGAAGGAGATGACGAAGCTTGGCATCGGTCCGGTGGTGATCAAACGTTTGGACAGCGAAGGGGTCAAGATCATTCTCGAGGGGAGCATCACGAGTATGGGGATAAAGAATTCCGGCCAGCCGATATGTTACTTTGAAAGAGGTTTGCTATCGGGCGCTGCGGAACGGATCATACGGAAGAAGGTCGACCTTATTGAAGAGACGTGTTGCAGTCAGGGAGATCCATATTGCACGTTCAGAGGTACGCTTTCCCAGGATAAGAAGGGGAGGGTCTCATCGACAACAGATGTCATGTCGACAGACCTTTACTCGAAAGAGAACGTAAAAATGCTCGCCACGCTCGCATCCCACTCCATATCCGCCATCGAGAACGCCTTCCTCTTTGAAGAGGTCAAGAGACAGTCGATGATAGACGGGCTGACGAATGTCTATAATCACGGTTACTTCCGTCGGGCGCTCAAGGTGGAGGCCAGCAGCTCGTCGAGGTATAAGACGCCGCTTTCCCTGGTCATGATGGATATCGACAATTTTAAACAGCATAACGATAAGTACGGCCATCATCAGGGCGACAGGATCCTCAAGGCTATCGCGTCGTTCTTGGCCGGCAATGTGCGCGATGTAGACATCGTCGCGCGATACGGAGGCGATGAGTTTGCCCTCATCCTGCCGCAGACCGACCTTTCCGGCGCGCATATGCTCGTAGACAGGCTACAGGAAAAGATGCGGACGTTTGCCGCGCACGATGAGAAACGCGGCATTCTCGCGCATGTGTCGCTCAGTTTCGGCATCGCAAACGCCACCGGCATGAAGATGGTCAAGCCGGAGGCCATTTTTGAGAAAGCGGATAAGAGTCTCATGGCGGCGAAACGGAAGGGCAGGAAGCAGGCGATCTTCGCCGAACCGCTTTGATATTCGGAAGCCGGACTTCCGATAGCTACGATGAAAGATGTACTTGGCTTTTAGCGGGAGGCGTTTACTTTTGGGGGGAGCCTTCCGCTTGTCGCGAATTTGGCATGGGCGGCCAAATTCGCTGTGATGAAATTTTGATGGCCGATGAACCTGGTAACGCTCATACCATTGACCAGTTTCCTCGGCCTTTCTGGACCGCCAATAGGAATCAAAATTTCATAACAGTCGCGTCAGGCTCACCCCCAAAAGTTCCGCCTCCATGAGAAGAGGTTTAGAGCGTCCTCCATGGTGAGTAGCCGCGGGGGCAGCGGGGTCGAGCCGTAGACCGAAAAAAGTAAAAAAGTTACTTATGCGGACAGTTGTCATTCGGGCGGGGGAGGATGCCCTTGAGGCGGTATAGAGATGATATTCGGAAGTCGGACTTCCGATGGATAGAATAGTTACTCGCTTGCTATTATGCCAAGAAGTCAAAAGATAATGTGTGCGCGTATTAAATGGTTATGGCGGTGGTTAGAAAATAATCATTATCCAGTTGTTGCTGTCGTAGCCATTCTTTCCCTGTTATTGAATGTTTCTCTGGCAACATGGAGTGCATACATAAATAGAACTTCAGTTGATCTTAGCACGAGGCCTTATATGTCTATTAATTTAGAAAAACTGGAAAAAACGGGAAAAGGATCTGATACGGCTTATGGAGGTAACATCGTTTTTAGAAATAAAGGGAAAGCTCCTGCATCAAATGTAGTTGTTCGCCGATATATAACTACGGATATGGATAAAACAAATAGAGATGGTCAAGATTGGTATGATAAAAATATGGGCGGGCTTGGATCGCCAACATTTATTGCGCCGGATGTTCCCGAATACGAGCAAGGATTTCGCTCACTATCTCCAGCTGCGGAGTTTTATTATTTTGAATCTATCGTAACATACGAGGGCCTTAAACAGAGGAAATATTGGACACGTATAACTAAAATATTCCACGTTGATGCAGAGGGTAATTTTTTTCCTGTATATACCCACGGTGATTGGGATAAGAATAGCAATTTTAAACCAGAGGAGCTTTCTTCGCAGAAGGATGTTGTTAAATTGCTCGCCAATGTTAAAGATAAGAAGACAGCCCAATAATTGATATAAACGTAAGCTGATATATTGTGTGATATTCTCATCTGGCTAGAATTGCCAGGTTACTCTGCAGAAAGAACCTAAAACTCGATTATGGGCGCACAGTGAATATTGATTAAAAAGTGGATCGTAGCTGTGGATCTAGCTAGTGGAGCAAAGAATTGAAGGAAAGACATGTGAACGAAAAGTGAACATGTCTTTCCGAAGGACACGTCTCGAGAAATCGTTTGGGTGATGCGACGAAGCCTTTTCTTGAAACGGCGAGCGTGGGATGGGGGTGCCGGCTTCTTAGGATTACGACTGAAAAAAGCTATAGCTACCTAAGGAGTCGGAAGGATCGGTAATCCTAGCCGGCATACAGACACGAAGTCAGATAGACACTCTATAGTGAACCCCGCGCGAGCCCTTGAAAGAAAAGGCAAGGAAGCAGCAGGCCCCAAACGATTTAGTAGGCGGGTCGAAGGACGAAGAAGCAGTGCGGACTAATATATCTTAATGAGAGGTACGAATGATTAAAATTGAGAAGTCGGAGAGGTTGAAGGCGCTGCCGCCGTATCTCTTCGTCGAGATCGACAAGGCGAAAAAGAAGGCGCGCGAAGAGGGCAGGGACATCATCGACTTAGGCGTAGGCGATCCTGATATCCCGACGCCGAAGTACATCATCGACGCGCTCAATAAGGCCGTGAAAGACCCGTCGACGCACCGTTACGCGCTTGACCAGGGCATGCCGGGGCTGCGGCAGGCGATAGCCGCCTGGTTCAAGAAGCGCTACGGTGTGGCGCTCGATCCGGAGAACGAGATCCTGCCGCTCATCGGATCGAAGGAAGGTATCGCGCACATACCGCTCGCGTTCGTCAATCCGGGCGATGCTGTACTCGTGCCCGATCCGTGTTATCCACCGTACAGGTCCGGCACGCTTTTCGCCGGCGGTACTGTCATATCGATGCCGCTTCTCGAGAGTAACCGGTTCCTCCCCGATCTCAAGGCGGTCAATCACGCCGTGCTCCACAAGGTGCGGATGATCTTCATCAACTATCCGAACAATCCCACGGCGGCGACCGCGGACCTCGCGTTTTTCAGGCACGTCGTGGAGTTCGCGACGAAACATACTATCATCGTATGCCAGGACGCGGCATATGCGGAGATGACCTACGATAATATCAAGGCGCCCAGCATTTTTCAGGTTGAAGGCGCAAAAGATGTGGCGATAGAGTTCCATTCGCTCTCAAAGACGTTCAACATGACCGGTTGGCGCATCGGTTTTGCCGTCGGAAATGCGCAGCTCATCGAAGGCCTCGCGAAAGTAAAGTCGAACATCGACTCCGGGATATTTACTGCGATACAGCGCGCCGGCATCGCCGCTTTATCGCGCTACGATACCCATATCAAGTCGGTCATCAAGGTGTACCAGGACCGGCGCGACATATTGGCCGACGGCCTACGGTCGCTCGGATGGGATGTGGAGACGCCGAAGGCAACGTTCTATATGTGGATACGCGTGCCGAAGAGATATACCTCGGCGACGTTCGCGCAAGCGCTTCTCGACAAGTGTGATATCATCGCGACGCCTGGCAACGGGTTCGGCGCCGCAGGCGAAGGGTTCATCCGCATGGCGCTCACCGTCGATAAGAAGCGGATCCGCGAGGCGGTGGAGAGGATCCGTAAGAGACTGGGCTAGGTCGTAGGTATTGGGTAATAGGTGGTAGGGAAAGAATTTCCTACAACCTACTACCTACAACCTACTACCTAAAACCTAAACGAATGACAACCTGCTACATCGGCATCGGCTCGAACCTCGGCGACAGGCAACGATACATCGATAAGGCGCTCGAAGCGCTTAAGACGCGCAAGAATATCAGTGTCACGCGCGTATCATCGATATACGAAACCGAGCCGGTGAGCGACATACCGCAAGGGAGATATCTGAACGGCGTTATCGAGATCGATACGTCACTGCCGGCAGGCGTGTTGATGAAGGAGCTGCTCGCCATAGAGGCCGGGTTCGGCAGGAAGCGGTCCGCCAAGGATGGTCCGCGCACGATTGACCTCGACATCCTCTATTATGGCGAAGAGAATATCCGGGAAGAGGGCTTAACTATTCCGCATCCAAAGATACGGGCGCGCGAGTTTGTGTTGAAAGGCCTCAGAGAATTGGGGAGAGCATAGGCGATGAAGACGATAGACAGCATCCCCCGCATGGTGACGTTTGCCAGGATGATGAGGAAAGAGGGCAAGGCGATCGGTTTCGTCCCGACGATGGGGTATCTCCACGAAGGGCACGCCAGCCTCATCAGGACCGCGCGCAAACACACCGATATCGTCATCATCAGCATATTCGTGAACCCCATCCAGTTTTCACCGAACGAGGATTTCGATAAGTACCCGCGCGATTTCAAGCGCGACGAAGAGATCGCCCGCCTGGCAGGCACCGACGTCATATTCTACCCTTCCGCAAAAGAGATGTATCCGGATACCTTTGCCACGTACGTGAATGTCGAGCGTCTGACGGATACCTTGTGCGGCGCGACGCGGCCTGGACATTTCAGGGGCGTGACGACGGTTGTCGCGAAGCTCTTCGGTATCGTGAAACCGGACATCGCTTACTTCGGACAGAAAGACGCGCAGCAGTCGGTCGTCATCAGGAAGATGGTCGAAGACCTCAATATGGGCGTCGAGATAAAGGTCCTTCCCACCGTGAGAGAAGACGACGGCCTTGCCATGAGCTCGCGTAATGCGTACCTCTCAGCCGATGAGCGCAAAGACGCGGCTATCCTTTTCCAGTCGTTGAAGAAGGCGCAAGACGCCATAGAGGCCGGAGAGGCGGACGCGAAGAAGGTCGTCAAAATGATGGAAGAGATGATCTTGTCGAGACAGGGCCACCGAATCGAGTATATCCGTATCGTCGATACGAAGTCACTGGCTGACATCAAGACGATCGCAGGTCAGGCGCTCATCGCCCTTGCGGTACGCATAGGCACAACACGCCTCATCGATAACGTCATGGTCAACAACATGCCCGCTACCGGGAAAGAGATCGACGAATCGGGCAGGGGCAGAAGAAGGGTATAACGATGCCATACACCGATCAAGACGATATAAAATATAACGAAGCGCTGAAAAAGAAGATCGCCAAGCTCAAAAAGAAGAGGAATGCCGTCATCATCGCGCACAACTACCAGCGCGACGAGATACAGGAGATCGCGGATATCGGCGGGGATTCGCTCGCCCTGTCCCAGGCCGCGGTGCGCACGGACGCGGATGTAATCGTCTTCTGCGGCGTCCACTTCATGGCGGAATCGGCGTCGATACTGAATCCGCATAAGAAGGTGCTCCTCCCCGTGAAGGAGGCCGGGTGTCCGCTGGCCGATATGATCACCCCCGAGAAGCTGCGCGCGAAAAGGGTCGAACATCCGCATGCCGCAGTCGTCTGTTACGTCAATTCGAGCGCTGAGGTAAAGGCGGAGAGCGACATCGCCTGCACCTCAAGTAACGCCGTTGAAGTGGTCAGGTCGCTGAAAGAGAAGGAGATCATCTTCGTCCCGGACAAGAACCTGGGGCGGTATGTCCAGACCCAAGTCCCGGAAAAGGAGATCATCCTCTGGGAAGGGTTCTGCCCGACGCATATCCGGGTTCAGGAAGAGGACGTGATGAGGGCCAAAGAGGCGTATCCGCACGCCGAACACATCGCCCACCCTGAATGCAATCCCGGGGTCCTCGCCCTTGCCGACCATATCTGCTCGACGAACGGCATGTTCAAATACGTGAAGCAGTCACCGTCAAAAGAGTTTATCATCTCGACAGAGTCAGGCATGCTCTATAAGCTGCGGCAGGAGAACCCCGACAAGCATTTTTTCCTTCCGACGCCGCGCCTCGTATGCGCGAATATGAAACTGATCACGCTGGGGTGGGTTGCGCACAGCCTGGAGCTGCTTGTCCATGAGATCAAGGTTTCCGACCAGGTGCGCGAGAAGGCGAAGACGACGCTTGAAAGGATGCTTGCGGTGACGGGGGAGAAGTCGGGTGCGGTGCTTTCTGGGTATTAGGATATCAGTTAGCCTGTTATCCGGTTGGCCGGTTAGCCGGTTTAACAGGTAAACTGGCAAACCGGCAAACTATATACATGAAACGCATAAAAATCGGGATAATAGGGTGCGGGACGATAGGCGCCGAGATCGCCAAGGCATGCGCGACGTCGCTCAAAAGATCGTTCACCCTCATCGGGGTAACTGATATCGACAGCGCAAAGGCGCTCACGCTGCGTAGAGAGCTCGGCATAAAGACGGCGGCATTACCATCCGATGAGCTTATAGACAAGGTCGATCTTATTGTGGAAGCTGCCAGCGCAAAGGTATCTCCGGAAATACTGAAGAAGGCCATCGCCTGGAAGAAGGATGCGCTGATCATGAGTATCGGTGGTTTGGTTGGTCACGAGCACCTCCTCGATAAGGCCCGGCAAAAAGGCATCCGTGTGTATCTTCCGAGCGGCGCCCTCTGCGGACTTGACGGTGTTAAGGCATCGTCCGTCGGGAATATCGCTTCGGTGTCCCTGACGACGCGAAAGCCGCCCAAGGGGCTCATGGGCGCGCCATACATACAAGAGAAGGGCATCGATCTCGGCGCGATCGATCGCGAGACGGTCATCTTCGACGGGACCGCGGCCGAAGCGGTCAAGGCCTTTCCGCAGAACGTGAACGTCTGCGCGGTGTTGAGCCTGGCAGGCATCGGCGCGGCGAAGACGCGCGTGAGGGTCGTGACGTCTCCCGCGTACACCAAGAATATCCATGAAGTCGAGATCGCCGGAGACGCAGGTACTATTATGACGAGGACGGAGAACCTTCCGTCGAAGACGAACCCGAAGACGAGCGCGCTCGCATTCTTCTCCGCGATCGCCACGCTGCGCGGCATCGCGGATACGGTGAAGATAGGGACGTAATATCGGGTCTCGGGGCACGGGTCTCGGGTCTCGAAAGAAAAAAAGTCGGGGCACGTGCCACGTGACCCGTGACACGAGACACAAACGCATGCGAAACCTTACAAAGACAGGAAGATACATATCCAACAGGATCGGGAAAGCGATCGCTGACTATAACCTTATCGAAGATAAGGACAGGATACTCGTCGCGGTGTCAGGCGGGAAAGACTCTCTTGGCCTCCTGACGCTCCTCAATGAGCGGAAGAAGTGGGCGCCCGTATCCTATGAGCTTATCGCGATGCATGTCGAGACCGATTACCGGTGCGCGGGGTGCGCGCATACAAAAGTCCTCACCGGGATATTCGAGGACCTCGGTATCGCGTACCGCTTCGAGAAGGTCAGGATCGTCGATAAGAAACGCGCGATGACGTGTTTCTGGTGCTCGTGGAACAGGAGGAAGGCGCTTTTTCTGGCCGCGGACGAGCTCGGGTGCACCAAGGTAGCCTTTGGCCATCACATGGACGATATCGTCGAGACGCTCCTTTTGAATATCTTTTACCACGGCGAGTTCTCCGCCATGAACCCGCGCCAGGACCTCTTTGGAGGAAAACTTTCGATCATACGGCCGCTCTGTTATGTCGAAGAGGAACAGATGAAGCGCTTTGCCAAGGAGTCGAAATTTCCGGCGCAACTGTGCCGGTGCCCGAATTCCGCGGTCTCAAAACGAAAGGTGATGAAGGATTTTGTGCATTCGGTAGGGAAGGAATGCGCGTACGCGAAGATGAACGTCTTTCGTAGTATCGGCCGCATCAACAAAGAGTATACGCAGATAAAGTCGTACGATGGTGAAGATGAATCAAAATACATGACGGGGGGAGGTGAATTACATGGCAGAGAAAGTTGCAAAGGTAGGGATCAAGAGGCAGAAGGGGTACCTTTACTACGTCGATAAAAAGGGCAACGTCGTCGAGACGAAGATGGCGCGTGGCACCAAGAAGGGCGGCGGCGGTAAAGTCATCGCGAAGCCCGGCGTCAAGAAGGTGAAAGGATACCTCTACTTCATCGATAAGAAGGGAGACGTCTCCAGAGCAAAAATGCTGAGAGGCGGCAAGAAGAGAAAATAAGAGCGGACTTGCGCTCTTTATTTCAATAAAGCAAGGGGGTGGATCTTCCATCCCCTTGTTTTATTTATACCGATATGTTACCATGGGAATATTAGCGTATATATATGGATAAAGACTATATCGTCATAAAAGGCGCGCGGGAGCATAATTTAAAGAATATCGACCTCATGATCCCGCGCGATAAACTTATCGTCGTGACGGGGCTTTCCGGTTCGGGGAAGTCGTCGCTTGCCTTTGATACGATCTATGCCGAGGGACAGCGCAGGTACGTCGAGAGCCTCTCGAGCTACGCCCGCCAGTTCCTCGAACAGCTCCAGAAGCCCGACGTCGAATATATCGAAGGCCTTTCTCCGACGATCTCGATCGAACAGAGAACCGCCGGCTCAAACCCGCGTTCTACCGTAGGTACCCAGACCGAAATATACGATTATCTGAGGCTTCTGTACGCGAAAATAGGCAGGCCGCATTGCCCGAAATGCGGAAAACCTATTACGCGGCAGACGGCCCAGGAGATCGTTGAGGCGGTGCTGCGCCTCGAGTGCTTAACGCACATTATGATCCTCGCGCCTGTGGTGAAGGGTAGAAAGGGTGAATATCGCGAGCTTCTGCAGGCGCTCAAGAAAGACGGTTTTATCAGGGTGAGGGTCGACGGCGAAGTCGTCGAGCTCGAGAAGCGCATAGAGCTCGACAAGAACAGGAAACATTCTATCGAAGTGGTCGTCGACAGGGTCGTCCTGAAGCAGGATATCAAAAAGCGCCTGACCGATTCCATCGAAACCGCCCTCGAGGTCGGCCAGGGTCTTGTGATCGTCGCGCATGACGCAACGAATACGAACGACCCTTCGACAGACTCAGGGTCGTCCCGAGCGAAGTCGAGTGACGACGAACGACGAACGACGAACGACGAAAAACTCTTCAACGAGCAGTACGCATGCATCGCCTGCGGGATAAGCCTCGCAGAGCTCACGCCAAGGATGTTCTCGTTCAATTCTCCGTATGGCGCGTGTCCCTCGTGCGGCGGGCTTGGCAATAAGATGGAGATCGACCCGGAGCTTGTCATCCCTGACAAGTCGAAGCCGACGATCGACGCCGTTGACGCGTGGAGGCGGGGCGGCAAGGGTTTGTATATCTATTACCGAAGGCTTTTGCGGAGCCTGGCAGGTAGGCATGGGTTCGACGTCCACACGCCCTTTAAGGAGCTTCCCAAGGAGATCAAGACCCTTGTGTTGTACGGCGAGGACGATCCGGACCGGTGGAACTCATTTGAGGGAGTGATCCCGAATCTCGAGCGGCGTTTCCGGGAGACGGAAAGTGAGTTCATCAAGACGGAAATCAATAAATACATGTCGGTCCAGCCGTGCCCCGGATGCAAAGGCGACAGGCTAAAAATCGAGAGCCTTGCCGTGACGATAGGCGATAGGAACATCGCGCAGTTCTGCGCGCTCTCTATAAAAGAGATGAGAAGATTCCTTGCGGACCTCGCGCTTACCGATGCAGAAATGAAGATAGGCCACCAGGCGCTCAAAGAGATACGCGCACGCCTTACCTTTCTGGCAAACGTCGGCCTCGATTATCTTACGCTCGACCGGCGAAGCTTCACGCTCTCCGGCGGCGAGGCGCAGCGGATCAGGCTCGCCACCCAGATCGGCTCGGGCCTGGTCGGCGTCGTATATATCCTGGACGAGCCGAGCATCGGCTTGCATCAAAAGGACAACGATAAACTTCTCGATACGCTTGTCGCGCTCAAGGACATGGGCAATACCCTGATAGTTGTGGAACACGACGAAGCGACGATACGCAAAGCCGACCATATCATAGACCTCGGCCCCGGCGCGGGCGAGCACGGCGGCTCTCTCGTGGCCCAGGGCACGATCGAGGATATCTTGGCATCGAAGGATTCCCTGACGGGACAATATCTTCGCGGCGACCTTGTTATCAAGGTCCCGAAGGACCGCCGGCGGCGTCGGATGAACAAGCAGCTGAAGATCTTCGGCGCGACCGAGCATAACCTGAAAAATATCGATGTCGAGATCCCTCTCGGCGTCTTCATCGCGGTGACCGGTGTTTCCGGTTCCGGCAAGAGCACGCTTATCGACGACATCCTCTACAAAGCGCTTGCCCACAGGCTGTACCGCGCGCGGGAGAAGGCGGGTGCCCATACCAAGATAACGGGGATCGAACATATCGATAAAGTGATCGTGATCGATCAGTCGCCGATAGGGAGGACCCCCCGTTCGAATCCCGCGACGTATACCGGCGCATTCTCTCCGATCCGTGACCTTTTCGCAAAAGTGCCCGACGCGAAAGTGAGGGGGTATAAACCGGGCAGGTTCAGCTTTAACGTGAAAGGCGGGCGGTGCGAGGCATGCGCCGGAGACGGCATTAAAAAAATAGAGATGCATTTCCTTCCCGATGTCTATGTCCCCTGCGAAGTGTGCAAGGGGATGCGTTTCAATGAGCAGACGCTTGCCGTCAAATACAAGGGCCACTCGATCGCGCAGGTCCTCGGCATGCCGGTCGAAGAAGCGCTCGAGCTTTTTACGCATGTCACGCCCGTGAGGAATAAGCTGAAGACCCTGCATGAGGTCGGCCTCGGGTATATAAAGCTGGGACAGTCGGCGACGACGCTTTCAGGGGGCGAGGCGCAGAGGATAAAACTCGCGACCGAGCTTTCAAAGACGTCGACGGGAAAGACGCTTTATATCCTTGATGAACCGACGACCGGCCTGCATTTTGCCGATACTGACAAGCTCCTCAATGTCCTCAAGGCCCTCGTCGACCAGGGCAATACCGTTCTCGTGATCGAACATAATCTCGATGTGGTCAAGAGCGCCGATCATATCATCGACCTGGGCCCCGAAGGAGGGGATGAGGGGGGACAGGTCGTCGCATGCGGGACGCCGGAAGAGGTCGCGGCGAATAAGGCATCGCATACGGGGAGATACTTGAGGAAGGTGCTTGTAAGGGAGTAGGGAATAGGGGATAGGGAGTAGGAAGTGAAAAAGAAACAAAAAATCTCGATCGCAATTGTATGTCTCACGGCGGGTATAGCCTTAAGCGCCATGGCGGGGATGGTGCGGGCGGAAACGGCGGAGGAGGCGGACTACCTCTTTGCCAAGAAGGCGTTTGGCGACGCGCTCTATGATATCGCGCAGCAGCGCTTTGACAATTTTATCAAGATGTATCCCGGTACCACCCGCGCGTATGAGGCGCATCTCTATGTGGGCAGATGCTTCTTCCAACAAGGGAATCTGGCGAAGGCGTTGTACGAATTCGAACTTGTTTTGAGCGCGCGTAAAGAGACCGGCGTCCAGGACGAGGCGATGTATTGGGCCGCCGAGACCTATTTTAAGAACGGCGATTACCGGAGGGCGCTTGAGCTGTATCAGGGCATCATCGATGCGTTCCCTTCGTCGGAATATGCGGCCTACGCGCTCTACGCGCGAGGATGGTCATATGCGAAGTTAGGGCTCCTTGAGGACGCCATCGCCTCGTTCAGGGAAGTCGTCTGGAAGTACCCGTTCGAAAAGATCGCGATCGAGTCCCAGTTCAAGATCGGCGAATGCGAATATCAACTTGGCAGGTACGACAAGGCGTACCAAGAGCTCGACCGTTTTATACGGAAATTTCCGGTATCGGCGCGCGTTGCCGAGGCCTATTACCTGAAAGGAGAGGCTTCGTTCTATCGGTCCGCGTATAAGGATTCGATCGATGATTATTCGCGCGCCCTCTCGATCGCGCCCGACTCGGCCTGGGCGCCGTTCGCGCGTTACCGGCTCGCGTCCGCATATGTCAGTATCGGTGAGTACGAGAAGGGCGCCCTGCTTTACAAGGCATGCATCGACCAAGACGCGGATGATTTTGTCAAGGCCCGCGCGATCCTCGGGCTAGGGCAACTCTTTGAAAAGACGGGTCGCGCGCAAGCCGCGACGAAGGCGTATGTGCAAATCATCGAAACGTATCCGAAGAGCGATGCGGCCCCGGAGGCGTATCTGAAACTCTCGAGGATCTACGCGGACCAAGGACGCTATAAAGACGCAGAAGGCGTGTGCATGAATGCCCTGGCCGCGCTCTCCGAGGGCTCATGGGACAGGTTCCATTATGAGCTCGGATGGATATATTTCATTCAGGGTCTTTACACGGAAGCGGAGAAGGAATTCATCTGGATAGAGGATCGCTCGAAAGACGATCATCTGAACGCGGGGGCGTTCTGTAAGGTCGGCGACATCGCGCTCGAAAGGAAGGAATACGGCCGCGCCAACATGTGCTATGACACCGTCCTGACGAAATATCCCGACAGTTTTTGGGCCGATTACGCGCAGTATCAGATCGGCAACCTCTTTCTGGCGACAGAGAAGTACGACCAGGCCGCGCTCGCCTTTCAAAGCGTCTTAGTGAACTTTCCGAAGACAGATCTTAAGGAGAAGGCCTCGCTTCAGCTCGGCATGGCGCATTTCAAGATGGGCGACTTTGCGCGCGCCTGCTCGGTATTTGAAGGCCTTCTTGGCGCGCTTCCCGAAGGAGGGGCGAAGGATCAAGCCCGTTTTTATTACGCCAATGCGCTGTATCAAAGAGGCTCATACGAAGACGCGTTAAAGAATTACAAGGCATGCGCGCAGGCGGGTGTCGCGGACGACTTCAGGAAATATGCGCGGTACCAGATCGGATGGTGCTACGACCGTATGAAAGAACAGGCGCGCGCTGTCGAAGCGTTCGCTGACTTCCTGAAGGCATACCCCCTCGACGATCTCGCCCTTGACGCGAAATATTGGTTCGGGACCTATTATCGCTCCAAGGTTCAATACGATAAAGCGCGCGAGGTCTTTGCCTCTCTCGCCACAGAGCGCCCGTCGGGTGAACTTGCCGATGACGCGTTCTATCAGACCGCTGTGATCATGGAAGAGGCGGGCGATGCGCCAGGCGCGGTCGCGCGTTTCAAGGAATTCATCGCACAATTCCCCTCATCGCCGTTCGCGCGGGCGGCAAACCGCAAGACCGCGCTTCTCAAGAAACAGGATAAGGCGTACGATGAGGCAATCGACTATTTCACAAAGGCGCTCTCCGAGGAAGACAGCGACCAGAACGCCCAGACCCAGTTCGAGATAGCCGAGACACTTGAGGAGAAGGGAGATCTTGAAAAGGCCGCCCAGGAGTACCTGAAGGTGCCGTATCTGTATCACAAGGGAGAGTTTTGGGTGGCGCGCGCATATCTGAAATGCGCGCAGCTCTTTGAGCGGACGGGCAAGATTGCCGAGGCGAAGACGATCTACGAGAAACTCGCCGGTATGGAGGTCGCGGAATCCGAATACGCGAAGAAACGGTTTGAGTGGCTGAAATTTAGGACAAAATATCAACGAGGAGAATAGGTAGCTTAGACAAAGAGAAGGTTACATCATGTTGCATAAGGTTGCCAAAGGTTACATAAGGTTACCGTCATAGCAGCCTTTGTTTTTGTAACCTTACGTAACTTTATGTAACGTCATGTAACATTATGTAACCTTAAGTTTCGTAAATAGCAGGGAGGCTCATATGTGGGAATTGATCCAAAAGGGCGGATCGATGATGTATCTTATCATACTTGCATCGGTCCTTGCGTGTGCCGTCGTGATCGAGCGCGTCTATCACCTCAACCGCGCGCGCATCGACGCGAATAAGTTCATGGACGAGGTGACGGGCGTGCTCAAGAGGAACAAGATCATCGAAGCGATAGAACTGTGCAATAAGGCGGCAGGGCCGATCGCCCATATTGTGAAAGCGGCCATCTTGAAACATGACCGCGCGAAGGCCGAGATAAAAGAGGCGGTCGAAGAGGCGGGGCAGCTGGAGATACCCCGGCTTGAAAAACACCTTCCGATCCTCGCGACGATCGCCCATATCGCGCCGCTTTTGGGACTTCTGGGGACGGTCACCGGCATGATAAAATCGTTCCAAGTCATTCAACAGAAGGCCCTCGCCATGGTCCCCGTCAATCCCGGAGACCTCGCCGGCGGCATATGGGAATCGCTCCTGGCGACACTCGCCGGCCTCGTGGTCGCGATACCGACCTATGTCGCGTATAATTATCTGGTGAGCCAGGTCGATACGCTCGTCTATGATATGGAGCGGAGCGCGACCGATATCGTGAATTTGTTGTCATCGAAAAGGGACACGTATGAAGTGTGAAATAACACAGATAATCTGTGCGATAATGTTTTCGAGGTATCAATGAAATTTAAACGACGCTTGAAGATAGAGAAAGGGCTCCTTGATCTGACGCCGCTTGTCAACATCTTCTTCCTTCTCTTTATCTTCTTTCTTTTTACGTCGAGCTTCATATTTCAACCCGGCATACGGGTGAGCCTGCCGAAGGCGGTCACGAGCGAGGTGCTCCAACAGGACAACGTGATCGTGACGATCACAAAAGACGACAAGATTTTCCTGGAAGAGAGGCAGATCACGCTCGATGAGCTTTCGTCGAGGCTACGCATCATCGCCAAAGAGAAGGCAGGATTTCTCATAAAAGCGGACAGCCGCGCGTCACTCGGCCGCATTGTCGAGATATGGGATATGTGCAGGGATAAGGGCGTGTCGCAGATAAGTATAGCTACTAATCAGTAGCGAGTAGCGAGTAGAGAGTAGAGAGTAAAACCGTGATGAACGTTTACAAAGACAAGGCGTTCTTGATCGCGCTTGGCATATCGCTCGTATGGCATATCATGTGTGTTGCCTCGATAACGGTTGTCGTCGCGCCGCAGAAGAAGCAGCCGATACTTTTCTCAAAAGTTTCATTCCTCGGCCCCATATTGGAGCGTGGGGTATTGTCCGTTGGGCTTCAGCCCAGTGAGCGCACTTTCCTTGAGAAGCGCTACGCGGCCTTCATAGACACATCGGCGAGGCATTTGCCGCCTCTCGTACAAGGTGACGCGCTGAAAAAGCTGCCCGCGTACCGCGAAGAAAGCCAAGATACGACCGCACGCGTCGCGCGGTATGTCGAAGAGACGATCAACGTGCCAAAGGTATCTCCGGAACCATCTTTTTCAGAATAACAAGATCATGCAACAAGCTATGCAAACATTGAGAACGCGGATATTAGCGTTAATGATTTAACTTTTTAATAGCGAAATAAATTTGCATTCTATGCTATTATTATGATAAAATTAGATATATCGGCCTTAGTATTCCTATATATCCTCTTATATGTTGTAATAATTCTTATAATATGGTTCATTGTAGGTTCCCGGGGTATGAAGCGGCGCGGCCAAGATGCGCGGGATCCGATATGGAAATGCAGCGTATGTTTCCATACCTATATAGATTCAAGACATGATGAGATATCGGTATGCCCATTATGCGGGAGCTACAATAAGAAAGAAAATGAGCGCTAATGCTTAAGATCCTTCGTCCCGTTTATAACGGGACTCAGGATCAAATTTTGCGCAGCAAAATTTGAGGAGGTGGGCGGATGATTACGGAGATAGGCATTACCGCAGGCGATATATGGCATCATCTTGACCAACACGGCAAGAGCACGCTTAAGGATGTCGTCATAGGCATAGGCGTTGAAAGAGACAGGGCGCTTATGAGCATAGGATGGCTTGCCAGAGAAGGCCATCTTATTATCGAAGGGACGAGTCCCGATTACCACGTGTATCTGAGGCGTTAAAAAAGCGGGGGTGTGAGCATGGACGAGAAGAGCAATGCGCGACAGGAAGAAGTGGTACCGATCATACCGCCTCTCAAGGTGATCGAGCAGCGGACGGTCAACAAGCGTTTCGGGTGGTGGTCGGCCGTGGTGCTTCTGGAGAGCTATGGCCGCAAGCAGGTCTGTTTCTATCTTTGGCAGAAGAAACCTGAAGGTGGATGGAAGAGGAAACAGAAGTTCGCTATCCATAATCAGGAAGACTGGGGGCTCATCCAGAACGCCGTTGCCGGCATGATCAACGAACTTACGTGACCGGATAGCGCGCGCGACCGCCGCTTCGATGACCCGCAGGATCCGGCTCGTTTACTCCAAGGACTACGCCGTCGATATCGGCCACCACGTATTTCCCACCTCAAAGTATGCGCGCGTCAGAGAACGGCTGCGGCAAGGATCACCCTATTCGCATGAGATAGAATACGTAACGCCCCCGGCCGCCTCAGACGCGGATGTACTGCTCGTCCACGAAAGGGCATATCTCGAAAAACTTACCGCAGGGTCGCTCTCAAGGGAAGAGGTCCTTCGGCTCGAGTTACCTTTTTCAAAGGAGTTGGCGCGCGCATCATTGATCTGCTGCGGGGGCACGATCCTGGCGTCGGAGATAGCCCTCACGGACAGGGTCGGCATTCATATCGGAGGCGGTTTTCATCACGCATTCCCGGAACACGGCGAAGGATTTTGCGTTTTGAATGACATCGCCGTTGCCATACGCCATCTTATCGACAAGAGGTCGATCGATAAGGCGATGGTCATCGACTGCGACCTTCATCAAGGGAACGGGACCGCGGCCATATTTGCCGGCGACAAGAGCGTCTTTACGTTCTCCATCCACCAGGAGAATAACTATCCGTTCTTTAAACCGAGATCGAATATCGATGTGGGGCTGCGCGATCACGCACGCGACAAGGAATACCTCGTCGCATTGCGCAGCCATATCCCGAATGCAATCAGCGAGTTCAAACCGGAATTCATCATATACGTCGCAGGCGCAGACCCATACAGGGGCGACCAGATAGGCGGGCTTTCACTGACTAAGGAAGGTCTGCGGAAGCGGGATGAGTTTGTATACAGCCAGGCGATCAACTACGGCATCCCGATCGCGGTCGTCCTGGCTGGCGGGTATGCCGTCCACGAGGAAGATACGGTCGACATACATTATGCGACGATCGAATCCGGTTTAGATATGTTCTACGGGAGATGACGGGAAAGGTACATAGGGAGTAGTGGAATATGAAGCGTAGACATGTCGTCATATTCATTACGTGCGCCACAAGGGGTGAGGCGAGGCGCATCGCAAAGGCGCTGGTAGCGAAGAGGCTCGCGGCGTGCGCAAATATCGTCCCTGGGATTGAATCGCTTTTCAGATGGAAGGGCAGGATCGACAGGGCAACGGAGGTCTTAGTCATCGTTAAGACGCGGGCAGGGCATTTCAAGAGAGTCGAAGAAGAGGTAAAGCGTCTTCACAGTTACGAGGTGCCGGAGATAGTAATGATCCCGATAACGGAGGGCAGCGCGCCGTATCTCGATTGGATAGATTCATCAGTGAGCAGTAAAGGGGCATAGCGAATATGAGAATCGCTCTCATAATAACGGTCGGACTATTGCTGTCGTCGATAGCGCGGGGTGAGGATATGAATTCAATAACGTTACCAAGGCCTAAGTTAAAAGGAGACGTTTCTGTGGAAGAGGCGATACAGAAACGGCGCTCGGTCAGGAGCTATGCACACAAAATGGTAGGGATGGAGGATATCTCGCAGATCCTATGGGCTGCGCAGGGTATTACAAATGAGCGCGGGGCCTTGCGCGCAAGCCCGTCCGCAGGCGCCTTATATCCGCTTGAGGTCTACCTTGCGACAGGCGACGGCCTGTTCCTGTATAAGCCGCGGACGCATAGCTTGCAGATGATCGGGAAGGATAATATTAAGACAGCTCTGGCCGATGCCGCTTTAGGACAAAAGTTTGTTGAAGAAGCGGCGATTGATGTTATAATATGCGCGGTGTATGAACGCGTAACCGCCAAATACGGGAAACGCGGCATACGCTACACCGACATGGAGGCGGGCCATGCGGCCGAGAATGTCGCCCTGCAAGCGGTGGCGCTCGGGCTGGACAGTGTGGCAGTCGGCGCGTTCGACGACTCGGAAGTGGCGAGATTACTGAAGCTTTCGCCAGACCAGGCACCGCTCTACATCCTCCCGGTGGGGTATAAGAAATAAGTGAAATTTTGTTTCGCATTGGTTTCCCTCGGGCATGCTATAGGTTTCCTTGGCCGCAGAGCGTCCAAGGAAACATTAATGTTGCCCTCGGGATGGAAAATTTCAGAGAAATTTTCTCAAGGGGCCGTAGTAAAGAGGGATTACGCAGCGTTCGCAACTCTGAGTCACGGGTTCGATTCCCGTCGGCTCCACCATGTACCACTTCCGTTTGCCCGTAGGTGGTACATGCCCTGTACCTGAATCCGCCAAAGGCGGATGAATGGTACAGGGCAATTAGCTGCGACGAATTTATTAAGATATAAAAGAGTATGTTATTTGTCCTTGAATTTACGCGTTTTTCGTGTATACTATAGTAGTAGAGAAAGAGAATTTTTTTTGTATACTAATTAAGCGCTTTAAAAAAGAAGGATAATACAATGACGCTCCATAGACGCAAGACGTTAAAGAAGATCGTGGCGACGGTTTCCATCATATTTTTAACCGTCCTTTTTTGTATTTCGCCTTGCGCAGTTTCCAGAGTTCACGCAGCCGGCTCTTCTGACATATCAGCCCAGGCAGTTCTTTCAAAAAGTCATTTTGGAACCGTAAAAAAGGTAGATAACGTTTATTACATAGTCGACGAGTTCGGAAATATTATAGATACAATAAACCCAATAGCCGGAAACGACCTTGATAGATATATAGGTAGGCAGATTTTAGTCAAGGATAACCTTTTTGCGGGCCTTCTGGAATCACGTCAAGAGAGAAGGGATACATTTTTTACTAGACTAAGAGAATATCTGTCAGGCATCGTTCCAAAGCCGAAACTTGTAACGCCGAAACCGATCGACCCTATCGTGAAACCAGATCCCATAGAAGACCCCGTGATACGGCCTCTGTACGGCGTTTACCCGGATCCAGTCGTCATCGAACCGATCAAGAAACCCGATCCTATAGAAGACCCCGTGATACGGCCTCTGTACGGCGTTTACCCGGATCCAGTCGTCATCGACCCTATCGTGAAACCAGATCCCATAGAAGACCCCGTGATACGGCCTCTGTACGGCGTTTACCCGGATCCAGTCGTCATCGACCCTATCGTGAAACCCGATCCTATAGAAG
>Ga0315294_10001726_pt1 | contig 23890 bp, 24 predicted proteins | sample YL17G13_40_MG_FD_203626 | JGI IMG/M metagenome (GOLD analysis project Ga0315294, IMG submission 203626) | Sediment microbial communities from Yellowstone Lake, YNP, Wyoming, USA - YL17G13_40 | ecosystem: Environmental > Aquatic > Freshwater > Lake > Sediment | place: USA: Wyoming | collected...
CGATTTTTGGATGTGGCATGTCCAAATGAAAAGTGTGCACTATTTGGAGTTGCTGGAAAAGGAAACGTTACTGTTTACGGTACCTATGAGAGAAGTTCCGGCAAAGGTCGGAAATTCGTCTGCCATATATGCGCAACTACGTTCTGCGACAGGATCTTGCGCTTCAAGGCTATTTCGATCTCACCCAGAGCTCCACTTTGCCAAAGATTGGGTCTTGCACCAGGGTCTTCTTGAAGCCATAATGCAGCAGGATCTCCTTCATAGTGCTTAGAGGCGTGCGCACGGCGATCTCAATACCTAAACCCCAGATGGCTTTGAATAACTCTCGCAGATATCCTCTATGCCGATCGGTGCACTCAATAGTTTTGATTATGATGCGGTTGCCTTCGCCCCAGAGGTAGCTGCAGGACAGAAATCGGCCGGAAACAAATCCGATCTTCTTGGCAAACTCGCTATCCATCTCGATCATACCCTGCGGTATGATGTACTTTGGAGGTTTCGTATTCAACTCATATCCAGAGTTGCTGCATATCACCAACCTGACCAGCAGTCTGATGAGGGCACCCATTTCCATCTAAATTCATCTTCACTAACTTTAAAGCGGGCATGCAATATAAAGATTATCATGATTTTTCATTATAGATTAATCTAGAGTAAAGTCCATGAGCAAATGCGGTGCTGGCGCCTGTATCCCCGTTGGTTCTGTGACATTTTCACAAGGCTTAAAGATTATTTTATGGAACAACCGAGGTGGGTGGAGGGCGGGATGGTGATGCGCTCCGCCCCAGGCAGAGGCTGAGGATCTGCATTGGCTTCCTTGAAAAAAAAATGCAGAGTAACAAAAGATGATTTCACCAGTATTTGTCGATATTAAGATCCTTTGAAAGATATAAGTTTATTTGGAACATCAGAATATCATATCGACAGGCCCAGCCAGGCAAAGACGCCCAACATCCTCAGGCCGACATAGAACATCAGGGCCATGAAGATGTATCTCAGCTGATCTCCCGGAAGCCTGTGAGCGACTTTTACTCCCAGCTGAGCCGTGAGCACACTCGTGCTGGCCAGCAGCACGAACTGAAAAAAGTCGATGTATCCCACAGAGTAGGCCGGAAGCCCGGCCACTCCCAGGCCATTTATGGCATAGGCTAAAACCCCGCCCACGGCATTGAAGGCGATGGCCACGGATGACGTCCCTACCGCCTGGTGCATGCCAAATCCCAGAGCCAAAACCAGTGCCGGGACCAAAATCACTCCCCCTCCGATTCCACTGAGCCCGGATACCACTCCCACCGCCAGCCCCCAGAGGATGTAATGCAGGATCTCCTCCCTCGGATGGCCCTCAGGCACCCCTCTTGACGGGATATTCCCGGCCAAGAGCATCCTCAGGGCACCAGCCAGCACCACTGTCCCGAAGATCATCTTCAGAAGATCTCCTGGCGCATGGGCGGCGATGGTTCCTCCCAAGAAGGCGCCAGCCAGGCCGGATAATCCCAGAACGATCCCCGGCCGCCAGAGGACAGTGCCACGGCAGCTATGGCCACGGCAGCCGCTCAAGGAGGTGGGCAGGATGACCGCCAGAGATGTCCCGAAGGCTATCCTGGTTGCCAAGGTAGGGTCGATGCCTGCAAGGGTCAGGGTCCAGATTTGGATGGGCACCATGATGAATCCGCCACCCACACCCAGTAGGCCGCAGGCGAAGCCCACGACTATTCCCGTAGCCAGCAACACGAGCACGTAAAGGAACTGAGCATCCATGATCATGATCATTCCAGGAAAATAATAATATTAATAAAAGGCGCGTCGATTCCTGCCCAAAAGCAGGTATCGGTCGCTTCTGTATCAAGTGATCTTCAGCTCCCGGTGTTTGGCCAGGATCTCATCCGCCAGCCGGTCCAAGGCCCGGAGATCTGCCTCCTTGGGATGCCCTTTTGCCACCACAGGATTCAGCAGTTGAACCTTCAGATTGGGGATAGCTGAGGTTATCTGCTCCACCATCCTCCCGCCCCAACCGTAGGAGCCGATGATGGATGCGAACCGGGTCTTGGGCCGCAGGGCATTGGCAAGGATGGCGGCGTAGAGCGCCAGGGGATGGGCTCCGGCAAGAATGGTGGGCGTGCCAATGACCACCGTGGCCGCGTCAACCAGGGCCTCTGCCAGCTCGCCTACGTCGCTGTCGGTGAGATCAAATCGCTTCACTGTGATTCCTCTGGCCACAAGAGCATCGACGAAGTAATCCGCCATGGCCCTGGTGGCTCCGTGCATGGAGACGTAAGGCAGAACCACCTGGTTCTTCACCTGATCTGAGACCCAATCGCGGTAGGCTTCGATGATGAAATCCGGCCGGTTGTACATAGGTCCGTGGCTGGGGGCGATCACATCCACCTTCAAGCCTTTGATCCTCTCCAGATGCTTCTTGATATTCTGCCGGAAGGGCATCATGATCTCGGCGTAGTACCTCTTGGCCGACTCGTAAACCGCTGCCTCGTCAGTGGCATAGAGGTCGCTGGTGGCCAGATGGGCTCCCAGGAAGTCGCAGGTGAAGAGGACCCTGTCCTCGGGCAGGTAGGTGAGCATTGTATCCGGCCAGTGCACCCAGGGCGCATGAATGAACTCCAGAGTCTTATCTCCCAAGGAGATTTTGTCGCCGTCCTTCACCTCTTGCCCTCTGTCTATGGACACGAGGTCGAACTCCCTGAGAAGATCCAGACACTTGCCTGAGGCCACAACCTTGGCACCGGGATAGAGCTCAACAAGCCTCTTGATGGTTCCGGAGTGGTCCTGCTCAGCATGCTGGGAGATAATGTAATCGATCTTCTTGACGTCCAGGGATCTGAGGTTGCCGATCAGAACATCGGCCATGGTTGCATCCACGGCGTCAATCAGAGCGATCTTTTCGCTGCCCCGGATGAGATAGGAGTTGTAGCTGGTTCCGTTGGGCAGGGGAATGAGGGCATCGAACAGCCTCCTGTCCCAATCAATGGCTCCCACCCACCAAACTTTTGGCTTTAGCTCTCTGATAAGTGTCACTTATTCTCCTCCCCCTACTGCAGCTCCAAAAAATCGTCCTTCATGGCGCCACATTGCGGGCAAACCCAATCGCTGGGAAGCTTTTCGAAGGGCGTGCCCGGGGCAATTCCCGAGTCAGGGTCTCCCTTCTCGGGATCGTAAATATATCCGCAAAGAGTGCATTGGTATTTATGGGTGATGCAAACCACATCCAATTTTTGCTTTTACCAAATATCAGTGTTCCGCAAAGTATTTAGTTCGATCGCAACAGGCAGCAAAGCCGTGACTTTTCAAAGATCCGTGAACAAGTGATCTGCTTGGATGCTGCGGTAGTGTCTCATAATTTCTGAGCCCGGTATCCTCGTCTCAATTTATTCCTCTTCCATAGATAAGTACCTTTTACCCGTTAGCCATTCTTCATTGACATCCATGAGTATGGCGACCGCCAACCTCAGGAGTGATCTATCGTTTGGAAACGCTCCTACCACTCTACTTCTCCTTTTAAGCTCCTTGTTTATTCTTTCGAGCCCGTTAGTGGTTCTTATCTTTCTCCAATGCTCTCTTGGAAAAGCCTTGTAATTCCATAGGTCTTGGCTGAACCTATCCATGGTGTTAGCCGAATTCGAATGTCTTTTTTGGTTGAGTTCGGCTGCGAGTTCCTGCATCTTGTTTTCGTCCAGAAGCGCTTTCTTTTAGCTTCTCTGCAACCACTTCTTTTTCCTTGTTGGGAATATTTTTCAATACCGCTCGACTGAAGTGGACTTGGCACATGTTTCGACTTCGTCGAAACTCTCACTGATCGAAGTCAGTGATATCTGCCAAGCAGCGCCAAGGAACGCCGCCTGAATCGCACTCTGTATGCCTTTATGACCATCGGATACTACCAGCTTGACACCTTCTAGTTTAACGATTCCTAATTAAAGCAACAAGGTTTATACTCTCAGGGCTCAAATACTCGTTATGCCATTTGAGAGTATGCGAGAAAAGTTGCGCTTCACTCCTGAGGAAATCGCCATATCGATCTAGAACTCATCCCTTGAGAGAAGTAGAACGTGCTAAAATATTGCTTTCCAGTGTCGAAGGGATGAATGATTCCCGGATCGCAAGAGAGTTGCACACCAATCGTTATAAAGTAATTAGGATTATAAAAAAGGCGCTTGCTTATGGTTTGGAAGACGCCCTAAAAGACCTACCGAGATCGGGCCGTCCTAAAGAGATCCCATCTGAAGCGCGCGCTTGGGTCATTTCTATTGCATGCACGAAACCAAAGGATCTCGGGTATCCTCATGAGCTATGGACCCAAAGACTATTGGTTGAGTACATTAGAATACACTGCCGAGAGAAAGGATTAGAAGAGCTGTCAAACATCTCACAAGGAACGATCTCTAAAATCCTAAATGCGAGCAAAATTAAACCCCATAAAATTATATCGTACATTGAGCAGAGAGATCCCGATTTTGATTCCAAGAGCGCAGTGGTCTTGCATACCTATAAACAGGTAGAAATAATTAAGGACAAAGCCGAATCGGGTGAAGAAGTCTTTTCCGCGATAATATCTTATGATGAAAAGCCTGGTATTATGGCACTTGGAACAACTGCTCCAGACCTACCGCCCAAGCCAGGTGAATACCCAGCTATTGCACGTGATTATGAATATGTTCGCCATGGAACAATTTCGCTGCTTGCCGGGATTGATCTCCTAACAGGCAATATACATCATAAGGTCTTTGATAACCATCGAAGCAAAGAATTCGTTGAATTTTTAAAATATTTAGATGATGTATATCCGTCCCAGATCAAGATTACTATTATTCTTGATAATCTCAGGGTCCATACTTCAAAAGAAACGACAAATTATTTAGCTTCTGTTCCCAATAGATTTCACTTTGTTTTTACGCCAAAACATGCGTCATGGCTGAATATTATTGAAAGCCTTTTCAGCAAAATGGCCAGAAGCATGCTGCGTGGAATCCGCGTAGCTTCGAAAGATGAACTCAAAAGTAGGATAGATGAGTATTTCGATTATTTAAATAAAACACCAACAATTTTCACATGGAAATATAAAATGGATGAGATGCCAGGAGGCATCTCTAACTAGGTTATTGTTGCGATAATTTGGATTCAAAATACTAGTATCCGATCAGGCGTACATCTCCCCGCGCTCCAGCTCGCGAGAGGCCTTCTTGCGCAGCTCCGTCCCCATTTTCGCATAGTACTTCATGGTGTCGGGCGTGACCGAGGGTCCAAGCTCTTGAAGAGCCGCCTGGAAATGATTCTGGCTCACCTTCTGGGAGGCCATATCCTCTCGCAGAGCCATGCGCCCAGCCTTGCGAACCATGGCAGCGATATCAGCGCCTGTGTACTGGTCGGTCTGACTGACCAGCTCGTCAATGTTGACATCATCTGCCAGAGGCATCTTCTGCAGATGAACCTGAAAGATCTTCTTGCGAGACTCGAAATCTGGAACAGGAACCAGGATCAGCTCGTCGAAGCGGCCCGGTCGCAGCAGGGCCGGGTCGATGATGTCTGGCCGATTGGTGGCTCCTATCACTACCACTCCCCGCAGCTCCTCCAGGCCGTCCATCTCGCTGAGAAGCTGGTTGACTATGCGCTCTGTAGCATGGGGCTCACCCGCTGCGGTGCCGCGTACAGGCACCAGAGCATCCAGCTCATCCAGGAAGATGATGGACGGCGCAACCTGTCTGGCCTTGCGAAAGATCTCTTCGACTCGCTTTTCGCTCTCACCGTACCACTTGGACAGAAGCGCGCTGCCTTTGACGGTGATGAAGTTGGCCTCACCCTCGTTGGCCACGGCCTTGGCGAGCATGGTCTTGCCCGTTCCCGGGGGCCCGTAGAGCAGGATGCCCTTGGGAGCTTCGATGCCCAGGCGGCGGAAGCTCTCTGCATTCCTCAAAGGCCACTCCACGGCCTCTACGAGGAGCTGCTTCACGCTCTCCAGGCCGCCGATGTCCTCCCACTTCACATTGGGAACCTCAACCAGTATCTCCCGCATGGCTGAAGGCTGAACCTCCCGCAGGGCAGCCTCGAAGTCGTCCTTCTGGACAATGAGCCTATCCAGGATCTCCTTGGGGATGGTCGGCTCGTCCAGATCGATCTCCGGCAGGATGCGCCGCAGAGCATTCATGGCCGCCTCTCTGGTCACAGCGGCAATATCTGCGCCCACGAAACCGTAGGTCCTCTTTGCGAACTCATCCAGATCCACTTCTTCTTGCAGGGGCATGCCTCTGGTGTGAATCTGGAAGATCTCTCTTCTTCCATCCATGTCCGGAACGCCCAGCTCAATCTCCCGGTCGAAGCGGCCCGGCCGGCGCAGGGCCATGTCCAGGGCCTCGGGCCGGTTGGTAGACCCGATTACTATTACGTTCTTACGCTCTTTCAAGCCGTCCATGAGGGATAAGAGCTGGGCCACGACTCGCCTCTCCACCTCACCCGTCACTTCACCCCTCTTGGGCGCAATGGAGTCCAGCTCGTCCAGGAAGATGATGGCGGGAGTATTCTTCTCCGCCTCCTCGAACAGATCACGGAGCGCTTTTTCACTCTCTCCGTAGTACTTGGACATGATCTCCGGGCCGTTGATGCTTATGAAGTAGGCATCGCTCTCGTTGGCCACGGCCTTGGCGAGCATGGTCTTGCCCGTACCGGGCGGCCCATGCAGCAAAACGCCCTTGGGCGGATCGATACCCAGGCGGTCAAAGAGCTCGGGATGCTTCAGGGGAAGCTCTATTATCTCCCGGACCTTGGTTATGACAGGCTTCAGGCCGCCGATGTCCTCATAGACCACGGAAGGCACTGACCTCTCCGGCGTCTCCACGGCCTGAGGCAGTAGCTCTATCTCTGTTCCTTCCGTGATCTTGACGATTCCCCCCGGGCTGGTGGAGATGACCCGCAGCTTGATCTCTCCCAGGCCGAAAGCTTGGGCGCCCAAAAATCCCCGGAAGATCTCCTCAAACATGGTCTCCCGGCCCATAGAGTCGGTGGGAGGCTTTCGAACGCTGGTGGTGGAGATGACATCCCCTCTGATGATTGGCCTGCCGTTGAAGACCTTGGTGAGGACGTCTCCAGGGGCAAAGATCTGCATGCCTTGGGTCACAGGGGCCATGGTGACGTGCTTGGCTTCGTTCCAGACCGCCTTTTTGATCTCCACATACTGGCCGATGCTCGTTCCTGCGTTGGATCTGATCAGGCCGTCCATCCTGATCATATCGATCCCCTGGTCTGCAGAATATGCACTGACCGCTAAAGCGGCCGTGGGCCGCGAGCCCACCACCTCCACTACGTCCAGAGGACGAGCACCTATCTTCTCCAGGTAACCCTCGCCTATCCTTACAATGCCCTTTCCTACATCTCCTTGATTTGCCTCGGCCACCTTGAGCCTGACGGATTCACCATCATCGGTCATGTCTCTTACGCACCTGCTCTCGGATGAGATATAGGGGGTCTATTTTTTAAGTAGTTTGCCATTTGAAGGGCAGTCATCCGTTAATTTGCATCCGCCCTATGTTTTATTTTAAGTAAATTATTATTTATAAATCATGAACTCATGCCCCTTAGCTCTTTTTCAAGAAAGGCATTCATCTTTGTGCAGTAGCCGTGCTTGGCGCAGTCCACGGTATGCAGAATCTTCGGCTGGAATGCCTTGGCGTAGGTCTGCTCTGCATACTCATAAGGAATAACGGTATCGTTCAATGAATGGATCATGACCAGCTTCCTGGGAGTGATCTTGCCAAGATACGTATCAGGGTCAATGGATCTGTAAAATCGAATCATTTTGGGATCAGAAAGCTCTCCTGAGGCGATCGCTGCGCCCGTTCCATAACCGCTGGTGCTGATGGCCACCACGCCTCGCGCCTTTGTGTCCAGCGCACAGGCGATGATGGCAATGCGACCTCCATTGCTTTCTCCGGCATAAATTATGAGGTTGGGATCTATTCCTGGAAGGCTACGCAGAATCTCTGCACAGGCGAGGGCATCGTACACCATCTTGTGCTCTGTCGGCTCCATGCCCTGCAGAAACATCTGTAAGTCGGCTTGAGGGTTGGTAGCACCCAAATTTCGCTGGTCCAGGGTGATGATGGCGTAGCCAAGGCCGCAGAGGTACTTTGCCAGCCCTTGTTCCCGCTCTTTGGTCACGGTTGCGCCGGGTAAAAGCACGATGCCGGGGATGCTCTTGTTTTGTTCTCCTCTGTCCTTTTCAGGCTGGGGCGTTCTCAGGAGCCCTGCTATCTGCTCACCCCTGCTCGTGAATCCGACTTCGTATAGCGTGGAGTTGCTCGTGTTCTCAGATGGCCTCAAGCTGTATTCAGGCGCAGACAGCGAATATTCCAATAATCCATCCTCGTCTACCCCCCAATCCTTGCCCTTTGAGACCAATCCGATATTCGAAAACAGCAGCATGCCAATAAAGGCGGCGATGATAAAGCCAGCTGCCAGCCATCGTACCGCTGTCCAGCGGTTCTCCATCTTCCTGTCACCCTTGCCCTATCTCTCAGATACTTGGGACCCATTCCTCTTGTGAAGGCTGCCTCTCAAGCGTCCCGGATTCGTTCCGTTTATAACCTAAGGGGATCTCTCCCCAGCTCCAGAGATCTGTATTGTTGGTTTGGACCGAACCGATATTGGTTGCATTGGATGATTGGTTGGATGCGTTCGATGCATTGTCAGCCAGGCTATTCAGTATTGCCATGCCGTTATCTTTGCCGATATGAAACGGCTCAGTCGCCAGGCAGCTCCAAGCTAAGCCCAAGAAGATCAAGCCAAATATTATGAAATCTCTCATATTGCTCTCTCCAGCGTGATTCTCTCTTACAATTCCTCTCCGGCAGGTTGATTATTTTACGGTCCCAGTATTTCTTTATTTTCCTTTTCGACGTTCTTCGCCGCATTGGGCCTGCTCCACCTTGCTCTTCAGGATGGCGTAAACTTGTTCTGCCCCTACAATCTCCTCTTTTTCTAAATCCCATTCGGACAAGTAGATCAAGAACGCACGAGACTGGCTGCCACCCAGCCCCCCGTGATTGCCGATCAGTTCCTCAAAGGCCGCTACTTCATCCTTTTTTGGATCATAGAAGCTGTTGACCAGGATATCTGGGACATGCTTGAAGCTGGCTGTTCTTCGCAAATGATTTGCAGCTCGCGGTCCGAAGTTGGAGAGGGGATTTATGCCCTCGATTCGATCCTCATCCAGGTAATAAATGCCTCCAGCACCCATAACCTGTGGGCCGTGCTCTTCGGATCGGACCATCAAGAAACCGATGCCTTCGTGCTTTCGCAGTTCAGGAATAAGGTTCGGGAAATCTCCCATAATCTGTTCGTAGCTGGCTGTTTCTTTCCAATCTGTCAAGTATATCAGGCCCAGATTGCCGGAGGCCAGCACCACAACCCGCGCATCTTTTTCGGAGATCTTCTCCGTCTCCCGGCCACATCTTTCCCTGGTAGCGTGGCAGACTGCGGTTCTGGTCAAAGCCTTGCCTCTCTCCACCGGATAGCTCAACGCCTGGCCGAAGTGATCTTGATTGGTATCAAGCTGGCTGTAAAGGGGCAGGTCCTTGGGAAGGTGGCTCTTCACCAGGTCTTCCAAGGTAATTCCGTAGCGCTGCTTGAAAGTAGCCCCCCCGCTCTGGCCATGATCCGAGAGGACTACGAAATGATAAGGCCGGGAGGAGCTTCTTGCCGTCTTCTCCAGCCAGGAAAACTGTCTATCCAGTTTCCGCAGGGCGAAAAATGCATCTTCATCCTCGACGCCCAGGTGATGGGCTATCTCGTCATATCCCACATACGTAGCATATATGACATCGACCTTTCCAATGGCAATATTTCCGACGATGGTGAACGTCGTCATCTCCCGCAAGAAGACGTTTATGAAGGCGCGAGCAATGGGATAAAACCCGATGTGAGTCAAGCGAGGGCGTACATCATTTCTCCACTGCCGCCATCGGGCGTGAAGCTCCAGGACAACATCCCAGACCGTAAGCACAAGAGTGCGGATGAGGTTATAAGGTTCCGAGTAGAAGAAGTACCAGGCCGAATTGTAAAATCTTCCCATGTCGGTCAGCTGGCTGTAGGTGAACATCACGCTCGCCGCATCCCCGGAGAAGAGATTGGAGCAGCTGGCTCCATTCGTGGCCAGTAGCCCATGTCCGTCAGAGATGCGCTTCTCCAGCACGGGAGCGTCTGACAGACCAGTGGATACCATAATTTTGTTACCGTTCTCCTTCTCTAACCAGCGAAAGGCCGGCATATCTTGGTTTTTTCCGTGCAGGATGCCTGCCTGACAGGCTCCGGTCTGACAGGATAGATCTGTCTCCCAACCCTTGATTTTATGGCTGCCTTCTTCCAGCCATCTGGACAGAGTGGGCATATGACCAGTGCTGAGAGCTTTGCGTAAAACATTCTCGGAAAGCCCGTCTATCTCCAGGAAGACGAAGCCGGGTTTGCTGCTTGGCTTCATCTCTGCTCTCCTTCCCGTCCTTTTGTGAACCACGGCCCGGAGATAAGAGGCGTCATCATCGATGGTCAGGATGCCGGATACTGCCATGTTGATAGCGGTCACACCGATGAGGGTTAGGATCTTCGGCCAGAATCCAGGAATGCTGATTCCCGGCACGAAGATTAAGGCCAGCCAGATCATCAGGCCGTTCAACAACAGAGTGCCCAGGCCCAAGGTGAATACCAGGAAGGGAAGAGTAATGTAGGAGAGGATAGGCCAGAGAACGGCATTGATGAGGGAGATTACAATCACAACGAACAGGGCGGCGTACAGGTTTTCCACTGTCACATCTGGGATTAACCGCCCCATCAGCACCAATCCGAGGGCCGAACTGAACCATATGACCAGAGTTCGCGCCAGCCCGATCAGATGATCTTTCTTAATCCCTCTCATTTATTTGACCATCTCCAGTTATCGCCGGCATGAAGAGAAAAGACTGTTATCTCCGGTGGACAGTTGATCCTCGACCAGATCAAATTCGTTCCCAGGCCTCGATTGGTGTACTGCACCATGTCGCCGACCTGATACCTGCCCAGAGGATACTTTCTGAAGAAATTGCTGCGTATGGGCGTTCCCAGTCCTGGAATCACTATCTGACCTCCATGAGAATGGCCGGAGAGCTGCAGACAGAACCTGCCCGTTCGGGCACTCACCTCGGCAAAATCAGGCTCGTGTACCAGCAGGATCGCCGGTCCGGAGGAAGGAAGCCTGCTGAGCACCAGATCGAAATGATGCATATTTGCTATGATATCATCTAGGCCGGCGATGTGCAGCATAGCGCTGCCCCTGGAGACCGTGAAGACGTCATTGCAGAGCTCCATGACGTTCCCATTCCTGATAATGCGGCGGATATTATCTGCACCCACCCAGTGATCGTGATTGCCGAGAATCGCCACTGTGGCATCCCTGGGGCGCAATCTTCCCAGAGACCTGGCCAGTTCATCTGCAAAATCCTCGAAGACGTAGGAGATGAAATCTCCGGTTATGGCCACAAGATCCGGCTCCTGCCGGTTCACCAGATCCACAACCCCTTGCAGGCGCTCTGCCGTGATCCACTGACCCAGATGGATATCGGAGATGTGCACCAATCGATATCCGCTAAAGGCCTCATCAAGCCCCTGGATAGCCAAGGGAATGGATACGATCTGGAATTTTCCTGGATCGAAGCTGGGATCCCCTAGCCTGGCATGAAGACGGCATCTTGCCCTCTGAATTCTCTCCTGCAGCGCAAAGCTGAGGCGGTGGCTCAGAGGATATGGGCAGGTATTCGAATCGTATGATCCATTTCCTTCCACGCCAACGGATGTCTCTCGGCCAGAGAATCTTATCTTTGCCGCAAGCCTGGGAAGTCTTCCGGTGACTTTTTTCACCATATTTAAAGGGTAATACTAACAATTAAAGTTTTTGCCGTGGATGGCTTTGCACCTAAAGTCGGTTCTGCACCTAAAGTCTAATTGAAAATCTTTTTTGCACCTAAAGTATCTCTGCAAAGGTCTACATATTAAATTGTTCTATTTTTTATTTTTAAAAAGTCCGCAATGCGAAAGGAAGGCGATTGAATGGCAAATTTCGATGTAATGTTGGATTTAATGATGTTGTCTGGTTTTATGATAGCATTTGGCTTCTTGGCCTTGCTTGGCGACAAAGAAAGGGATGAAACGATAGCTAAATGTCTTGTATATGGGGGGGTGTATCCTTGGGGTGGCGGTTTGCTTTATCGCATTGTTTTTAAATTATTCCCATCCATAAACGATAAATGATATTAATGGCTCCTATGATTCCAAGAAAATAGGCGGCTATTGCCAAATTTATATTTGTATTATTTGCTATAATTTGTACCATCAATGATTTAGGATGCACCGTGATGATTGTGCTGACTACCTGAGTGGGAGGCAGTTTTCCAATGTTTTCTAGTTCTGGAGTAATAACTGGCTGATATGCCCCTTCCAATGTCCATGTAATTTTTGTTTCGTTCGCTACTAATTTGTTATTACCTTGATCTTGAAAATTTATTTGAGCGAGTTTGGTTATTCCTTTTTCATCTTGATTCACTGGGTATTCTTGAGCATTATAAAACCCAAGCGTGTAAGAAATTACCCTTATTGGTAATTCCGTGGCGTCGACTACACCAGAGATCTTTACAGAATCATTTACAATCAGAATTCCATGAGGATATTCGATTTTTAAATCTACTTTTATATTAGAATTATAATCATGAATTGTGTCAATGAATGATATATGAGAGGTGTGTGGTTTTTGGAATTCTGAATTTCCTCTCCTTACTTCGAGAATGCTAGGAAAAATAAACAATGTAAATGCAACAAGACCTAAAAGAAAGATTATCGCAAGTGTTTGCAATGCACATAACATAATTAATCGTCCTAAGATAGAGATCTCTTCTTTTTCTCCTCTCTGACATAATTTACAGCTATATAACTTAATAAATTGCTTAATGGCACCCCCGTTTCTTTAGCCTCTTGCTCTAAGAATGTTCTTGCATCCTCTGGAAGCGTCACGGCTACGCGCTTTGATTGTTTTGTTTCATTCATAGTAACTCATCGTGTATTTATTGTATATATAAGTTATGCTAAATCTATTAGAGTAACTTATAAATACTAATAAAGCACTGTTAGTAACTATGAAAATCACTCAAAATCCCCGCGAAGAACGCGGTAAGGTAATCGTCAATCAAGGCAACCAAGTCAAGAAGGTCAACGAGAACTCATTTAGGGTAAAATCCCAATCAGGCAACGGATTCTATGAAGTCAAAGCTACAGAGTCAGGAATGACGTGCACTTGCCCTGATTTCGTTTATCGCGGCGGGCGGTGCAAGCATATCGCTGCCACAAGATATTACTTGGAAGTCCAGAAGGAAACGCCCCAAGGCACCGTAACTGAGAAGGTACACCTAACCTATTCTCAAGCCTGGGATGCCTATAACGCCGCGCAGAAAGCAGAAGTTAAGCTATTCGATGAGCTGCTTAAAGACCTTGTAAAAGCCATTCCAGAGCCAGAGCAGACAATGGGAAGGCCGCGCCTATCAATCCATGAGACGCTTTTCTGTGCCATCCAGAAGGTATACTCTCAGCTATCCAGCCGCCGCGCCTATAGCCTCTTCCAAAACGCAACTGAGAGGGAACAAATTAACCATGCACCACATTTCAATGCACCATCAAAGCTCTTCAACAATGCAGAGATAACGCCAGTTTTGCATACGTTGGTTATGTTATCTGCCTTGCCTGTCGCTGGATTGGAGAACGATTTCTCAGTAGACTCTACGGGATTTCGCACAAACACATTCAGCGCCTACAACGGCGAGAAGCATGGTCAGAAGAAGGAGCACCATTGGGTTAAGGCTCATCTTTGTGCAGGTGCAAAAACCAACATAGTAGCAGCCGTGGCCATCACTGGTGAGAATAGCAATGACTCCCCTCAATTCGGTCCTCTGATCAAAAAGACCTCGGAGGGCTTCACCATTGATGAAGTCTCTGCTGATATGGCTTATTCATCGCGTCTTAATCTTCAATTGGTAGCAAACGCTGGCGGCAAGCCGTATATCCCCTTCAGGAAAAGCGCAACCGGAAGGGCAGGCGGTTCAGCCATTTGGAAGAAGATGTTCCATTATTTCCAGCTTAACCGCGATGAGTTCATGGAGCACTACCATAAGCGCAGCAACATTGAGGCCACCAACGCGGCCATCAAGCGCAAGTTCGGAGAGACGTTGAAATCCAAGAACCCAACTGCTCAGGTGAATGAACTTCAGGCAAAAATTGTAGCTTATAACCTGACGGTGGTAATTCATGAGATGTATGAGAATGGGATCAATCCAGATTTCTTGCACTTGAGGCAAACTAAGGAGAATTTCGTATGATGGAACTCACGGCGATTGTTTTTGAACTGTTGTCCCTTTTTCCATGGCGAAAGATATATGGTCATAGAAAAAGATTATACTCAAGTGATGGTCGATATATGATTCGCATAAAATGTATTAACCCAAAATGCACGGCACCAGATGGCATTTTCGAGTTCGATGACTCTAAGATAGGAGCGGCGGGTCCGTCTGGCCCAGAGGCACCGTCTGCTATGAGGTACGTTATTGATTGCCCTTACTGTGGTACAAAGAATATGGTTTGGTTGAAGCGGCCATCTGCCTCTTATCGCATGAGTGCAATCATTGTTAAGGATGAGCCTCAAGATTTTAGGTAGAGATGTCTGAACAACCGCCCATAATATCTGGAGAACAGGTTCCAGCGGATGTTTCAAGGGAAATCTTGGGCGAAGAAGAAGAAGAGAAAAAATTTTGGAATAGTCTAGCGCAAGATATCGAACGGGGAAAAGTCAATAGGCACTTAGAAGGCGCGAAACAAATCACTAATTTGAATGGTATTCTTCTCGGTGTATATTTCGCTTTCATTTCGTTTAGTTCGCTTGATGAGCATCTAATAATTCGATCGTTTTGGGATGTGCGTTGGATTGTGCTAGTTCTTCTTCCTGCCGTTATCTGGGCATGGGGTTTATGGGTTGCAGTGCATGCACTTGAACCGAACCCATATCCTTACAAGACAAACGATCCGGGGCTAACAAAGGAAAGATGGATGGCTGAATGTGCCACCTTGTCAAAGTCTGTATGGAAGGCTAGATTATCCTTAGTATGTGGGTTTATATTCATGATTTTTTCGTTTTCCATATATTTATATTATATGTGCGATCCTTGATTTATTAGAACTTGCATCTGCCCATCGCAGAGGTCGCACACCAAGCAGCCAGATATCCGCTCGACGGCTGCGTTCCGGTTGAGTGAGCTAGGCTGACAAAATAAAGTCTGATATCTGCACCTAAAGTCGGGTCAAAACAGGACATTAGGTGCAAAGCCGCCGTGGATATTGTATTGGGTGGCGATGCATCTTCTAGTGGTTGGTAATTATTCCCATGAACCGTTCCAGAGCCAAATGCCGGACGATGAAATGCCAACCAGCTAAGAGTTCAGATCGAAAGGGGGCTTTGAAATAAGCCACCCTATTCTATGGACATCAGCGCATCGCCCGGAGCGACAGTGGTGCCCTCTTTGACGTAGATCTCCCTGACCGTCCCTTCCTTATTGGCCAGGATGTCCTGTTCCATCTTCATGGCCTCCAGAACGGCAATAGCATCTCCTTTGGCCACTTTGTCTCCTTTTTTAACTTTATATCGGATGACCACGCCCTGCATGGGCACTGTGACTCCGTCGGTGGGCGCCTTGGGCTGAGCCTCCTGGATGGTCATGCCCGCCGGGGCGACCTTGACCAGGTAGGACTCTCCGTCGATCTCGACGTTCAGGGCGATGGGCTCAGCCTTCAGGGAAACGGACGCCGGCGCAGCAGGCAGCTTCTTTTGCAGCGGCTCCTCCACAGCCGTGCCCTGCAGGAACTTGAGGGCCACCTGGGGATAGAGGACGTAGGTGAGGTAATCCTCCTCCTTCTTGGCCAATCCCAAGGAGTCGACCTCCTTCTTGGCCTTCCCGTATTCGGGGGGCAGAAGGTCTGCAGGCCGCACGGTGATCGGCTCCTCATCACAGAGGACCTTGAGCCTCACCTTGGGATCTATCATGGCAGGAGACTTGCCGTAGAGGCCCTTGACATAGTCCTTGACCTCTTTGGGAACCATCTTGTACCGATCGCCGGTGATGACATTGAGAACCGCCTGTGTGCCCACGATCTGGCTGGTGGGAGTCACCAGGGGCGGATACCCCAAATCCTTTCTCACCCGAGGGATCTCGGCCAAGACTTCCTCGTACTTGTCCAGGGCTTTTTGCTCGATGAGCTGCGAGACAAGATTGGAGAGCATGCCTCCAGGAACCTGGTAGACGAGAACGTTGGTGTCCACGCGTGCTGAGATGGGGTTGAAGACAGGAGCATAGATCTCCATGATCTTCTCGAAGTACCTCTTGATCTTCGTCAAGAGTTCCAGGTCAAGGCCGGTGTCGTAGGGAGTACCCTGCAGTGATGCTACCAGGCTCTCTGTGGAGGGCTGAGAGCTGCCGCCCGAGAGGGGCGACATTGCCGTATCCAGGATGTCCACTCCCGCCTGGCAGGCGTAAAAGTAGCTCATCTGGGCCATGCCGCTGGTGCAATGAGTGTGAAGGTTCACCGGCAAGCTGACTTCCCTTTTGATCGCTCTGATCAAATCGTGGGCATTCTGGGGAGTGATCAGTCCGGCCATGTCCTTGATGCAGATGGAGTCGCAGCCCAGCTGCGCGAGCTTGACGGCAAACTCCGCGAACTGCTCATTGGTATGCACAGGGCTGATAGTATAGCTGATTCCGCCCTGGACGTGCTTCTCCATCTTCTTGGCGGCCTTGATAGATCGCTCCATGTTGCGTATATCGTTCACAGCATCGAAGATCCTGAAGATGTCAACACCGTTTACGGCTGCCTTCTCCACAAACCTGTCCGCCACATCGTCAGCATAGTGCCTATACCCGACCAGGTTCTGCCCTCGAAGAAGCATCTGCATCGGTGTGTCAGGCATGGCCTTCTTCAGTGCTCGCAGCCTCTCCCAGGGATCTTCGTTAAGGTACCTGATGCAGGTATCAAACGTCGCGCCGCCCCACATCTCGATGGAGAAGAAACCAACCTGATCCATCTTCTCCGCTATGGGAAGCATGTCCCTGGTCCTCATCCTGGTGGCCAGGAGAGACTGGTGAGCATCCCTGAAAACCGTGTCAGTAAGCTTTATCCTGCCCATGAAGATCTTCTCCTATACCGTCCCTCTTCCTTAAAACTCCTTCGCCCCTCAGGCCAGAATGATTCGCGTGATCCATTTGGTTAAATGTCTGACATGCCATCTTAGTTCTCCAGCACAACCACAGATGTGTTATATCAACGCAGACGGATTGCTCCACCCGTTCCCGCTGGCTATTTCAGTCAAATTTCTCCCTTCGCGACAATGACTCTCGCTGGCATCTCCCAAAGCCGTGGTTATCCCCGCCATCTTCCTAAGATATCCTTTTGCGTTAAGAGCGTCCAGGACCTCTGATCTCCCCATGCTTCCTCATATCTATAATTTCAGTAAATCAGAGAAGATCTATTGGCTGCAGCCCGCAGGGAATGGAAGCTGATTCTTCTTTGTCTACCTGAAACAGCTAAATTAATTTAGGAGATTTTAGATCTATCGAAATCGATTTATACAGAAGTGTACAGCGGAAGTGTCTATTAATAATACAAATGCGTTTTATGCATGGAGTCATGATATGAGACTTAGAGTAGTCAGCGCAAGAAATGAGATACCCAATCTCAACCCCAATGAGAAGATGGTTCATCTGGCCTTCCGAGCCAGCAATGTAGACTTCCTGAATCTGATGCAGAGATGCCCCAGACTGAGAATGATTCAGGTACCTCCCTCCTACCGCAAGACCATGTCCAATGCCATCCAGGTATTCCTGGACATGCAGGGCATTGAGCTGCTCGAAGGCGATGTTTGGGGCCACAGAAAGGACCTGGACGAGTACTTCACCGTGGACGATGCTACCATGGAGGAGATCCGCACCCTGGCTGCCAGCGGCACCACCATGGACGATCTGTCCAATCAGATTCAAAAGAAGGCCAGGCTCGGCCCGGATCTCATCAAGTACATCGCCAAGACCAAGATCACCGCTTGAGTCTTTGAATCTCTGAGCCAGAATTTGATCTGGCTCCCCTTTCTATTTTGCTGCATCTCGCTCCGGGAAAGGTTCATCTCATCCGCCGCATTTCTCTACTCCGTGAAGTGTGACGTGCTTGTGGCGGGTGCTTCGCCTGCTGGCCTCATGGCCGCGATCTCAGCCGCAAAGGCTGGATCAAGCGTAATGCTGTTGGATAGGGATCTAGGGAACCTCCATCACGCCGCGAATACGCTCTTCGAGGGCATGGCAGCGCGCTCCGGCATCAAGATCGAGGACTGCTACCTGCAGAAGAGGCTGGAAGGCATGCGCATCCTCGGCCCGGGCGGTGCCGCCGTGACCGTACCCGCGAAAGGCTATTTTATCGACCGGCAGAGGTTCGACGATCACTACCTCCGCCTCGCGGAAGGCTCCGGGGTTGTTCTCTTGTGCGGCGTGGCACGAGCCGCCAAGCTGGACGGAAATCGAAGGATCGTAGCCTTGGGAGAGGACGAGATCGATGCGAGAGTTGTGGTGGACGCCTCGGGAGTGGAGTCCACACTGGCGCGGCAGGCGGGCCTTAAACCGATGCGCCATCCCGAGGATATCGCCTGGGCATTGGAAGCTGCGGTCGGGCATCCCGGCCTGGGGGAAGAGTTGCTCTTCCAGTACTGGATTGGCAGCATGGCACCAGGATGGAAGGCCACGTTTTCGCCAGCGGGCAAAGATAAGGCAACTCTGGGCGTCTTCGTGCGCGGTCACGGACAGAATGTCGGGTCATTCTTCCGGGGATTCTTGAAGCGATTCAAAGCTTACAAGGCCGCACAATACAGAGATATCGAAGACATGAAGATATTATCCGTAAAGCGAGGGGGAGATCCCATTGCCGCGCTTCCCGGCGAGATGGCTGCGGATTCCCTCATGGTCACAGGTGGCGCGGCCGGCCAGAGCGGTTTAGCGTACGGCATGCGAGCCGGCGCAATTTGCGGCACAGTGGCGGGGATGGCCGTGGCCGCAGGCGATGTGTCCCGAAAGGCACTGTCCAGATACGAACAGCTCTGGAACGCGGAGTTTTATTGGGAATACCGCATGGGCAGAGCCTCTCTGCAAACTCTACGCGAAATGAAGGATGATGAGATTGAGAGCCTTGTGCGGGGCCTCAACGGAAAGACCATCATCTCTAACGGATTTTTCCTGAAAAAAGCGATGTACTCTGGGGCAAAAGTGGCACTGGCCCGGCCAAGGACTGTCTTCGACCTGGTCTGGAGTCTCGCAAAGGGTTAGCCCAAAATCCGGTCTGAAGAATTTTGCCCTGGAAAAGTCCTTTTAGCTGAAGAGGAAGATGGCTCCCTATGATTGAACTGTCGAGCGACCCCTATGTGCTGAAGCCCAGGAATACTCCACTCACGGAGGCGGATTTCAGGCTTCACCTCAACATAAGCTGGTGTCGCGGCGTCCTCTTCAACGTGGTGGCCATGAAGAACTCCATAGCGGTGGTGGAGTACGACGCCCTGCTCTGGTCCGACGATTCCGTTATGTTTGTTGAGTACAAGGATTCAGTGGCGGCCTACAAAGACCTCTCCTCTCGCCGGGTGCAGCAGATGAACAGCTTCGCTAAGAACATTGCGCGGGGCTTAGGCTACAAGAACTTCACCTTCATAGTGGTGGTGAAGGGTCTGGAGGAGGGAACGAACAAGGGCGGGGTCCAGGTTATGCCGCTCTTTGAACTGGGGAGCTACCAGCCCATCTTCGTCTCATCGATCACGGAGATGGAGTACCTCAACAAGATGATCGCAAAATACACCCGCGAGGGCAAGGATGATGTGGTCGGGGAGCTGGAAAAGCTCAAGAAGATCTTCGAGATGGAGCTGATCTGAGGCGAGTTCTTGAAAGGATACGCATCAGCAAACGGCGCCGCCACCATCCTCAACGCGGTTGCCACCTGGAAGGGATCGGCCTTCGGCATAGGCCTAAAGACCACTGCCGAGGTGGAGCTGGACAATTCTGGTTGTGTGAAGGGCGATGTGCCGGGAGTCGATACCCGCCTCATCGAGCGCTGCGTGGAGTTGGTGTTGCGGCGGCTCGGCTGCACCTATGGCGCCACCGTTCGCACCTGGAGCGAGATACCTGTGGCCAGCGGTCTCAAGAGCAGCAGCACCGCTGCCAACGCCGTGATTCTGGCCACGCTGGACGCCCTGGATCGGGATATGGACCTCATCGAGGCGGCGAAGATCGGCGTGATCGCGGCACGCGACGTGGGCGTGACCATAACTGGCGCTCTGGACGACGCTCTGGCCTCCATGCTCGGCGGAGTAGTAGTAACCGACAACCGCGAGATGAAGCTGCTGAAGAGGGAAGATCTGTCCTCGGATGTTCTGCTCCTAGTTCCGGATCGAAAGCTGCTTTCTGGGGATACCGACGTCAAGCGTTCCCGGCTGATCGCTCCCCTGGCGGAGGTCGCCTTTGACCTGGCCATGCGCGGCGATTACGAAAGAGCCATGATCCTGAATGGATTTGCCTACTGTGGGGCTCTGGGCCTGTCCACAGAGCCTTTGCTCAAAGCTCTGGAGGCGGGAGCCAGAGGTGTGAGCCTCTCCGGCACGGGACCGGCTTATGCCGCCCTCGTAGGCGATAAAGAGCTGAATGCGCTTGAGGCGGCATGGAGCCCTTTAGGCGGAAGAGTGATAAGAACGAAGGCAAACAACAGGTGCGCATCCAAGGGCCGGGGGATTTGATGGCGCTGGCAGAATATCGCAGAAAGATCGAGGAGATCGATGAGAAGATCATAACGCTCATCGATCAGCGCATTGATGTTTCCAAGAAGATCTTCGAGGCCAAGAGATCGGAGAGAAAGCCGATCAGCGATCCTGAGCGGGAGAGACAGGTCTTGAAAAGGGCCATGGACCTGGCCACTGAACGCAACCTGGACTCAGGAGCAGTCAGAGATATATTTGAGATTCTGATAAGGATGAGCATCCAAAAACAGCACGAGCTGCAGGGCAGAAATCAGGGATAGCGAGCCCGAAAAAGATAATCACGGAGAGAGAAAATCGGGGGATTCTATGGTGGATATCGCGGTAATATCTGGGTCCAAATCCGACCAGGCAATCGTGGATAAGATACTGCAAAGGCTAGGGGAGAGAGGGGCAAGCTTCGAGCATAAGGTGCTCTCAGCCCACAGAAATCCCGGAGAGCTGGAGCAGTATATCTCCGAGACAGACGCTCGCGTTTTCATCGGCATTGCTGGCCTTTCCGCAGCCTTGCCCGGTGTCATCGCCTCTCAGACATCGCGCCCGGTCATCGGCGTGCCGGTGAGCGCCAAACTAGGCGGCCTGGATGCACTTTTGTCAATTGTTCAGATGCCGCCCGGCGTTCCTGTGGCCTGCGTGGGTATCGATAATGGCGAAAATGCGGCATTGCTAGCCCTTAGAATTCTCGAATCTGGAAGATAGCTATTTATACAATGTCCGTGAGATAAGCGCTTTAAAAGGTGGGATAGGATGTACAAGCGGATTTTGATCGCCACTGATGGCTCAGACAAATCTAAGAAAGCCGCTGAGGAGGGCATAGAGCTGGCCAAGGCTATCGGCGCACAGGTCATCGCGCTCAACGTTGTGAACGAGGTCGTTATTGCAAGCGCTGTCAGGCAGCTGGGAGCCGATCGGAAAGAGGTCGAGGAAAAGCTGAAGAGCGCTGGCCAGAAGGCCGTTGACGAGATCAAAGCCATGGGAGCAAAGATGGGCGTTTCTGTAGACTCCATCGTCAGGATTGGAGCTCCTGCAAACACGGTTATTGATGTAGCTGGGGCTGAAAAAACAGACCTGATAGTCATGGGCAGTCATGGCGAATCTGGGGCCTCCAAGCTGCTGATCGGAAGCGTTGTGCAGAAAGTGCTCTACTGGGCGACCATCCCGGTGCTGGTAGTGAGATGATCATATGGAAGCTTTCGTTTTAGCTGATTCCCTGATCTACGCTTCTTTTGCTGTTGTGTTCGTAGTAAGCGTAGCCCTTGGGTTTTTCGTTATTAGCCTCATCGGTGCAAGCTAAATCAGCTTTAAAGGAGTGGAGAGAGGTTCTCTCCATTTACATTTTTGCAGTAAATACGATGTTTAAAATTAAGTTAAAATACTAATTATAAAAAAGATTATTAAAAGTAATACCTTAAGTGCATCCGATGACGATTAAAAATATAAAAATAAATATTTTTTTTAAACCCAGTCATCCCTTGAAGTATCTCGGTGCTGTCTCCAGGGCTCTGGCCATCAGATCCGCAGCCTTGTCGATGTCGCTTATGCTCAGAACCTCGACTGGCGAGTGGATGTACCTGGTGGCCACGCTGATGACTCCCGTGGGAATGCCCGACCGGGTCAGGCAGATGGCCGTTGCATCCGTCGTTCCGCCGTCGGAGGCCTCCAGCTGTATCGGAATATCAAACTCCTTGGCGGTGCCCACCAGCCACTCGATGACCAAAGGAGTGGCGATGATTCCTCTTCCGGAGGCGTCCGCCACCACCACCACCGGGCCTTTGCCCATCTCGATGGGCGCGTCCTTCTTCTCGATGCCGGGATGATCCCCAGGTATGGTCACATCTGCCGCGATGGCGATGTCGGGATTCAGGTCGAAGGCGGAGACCTTCGCGCCCTTCAGGCCCACCTCCTCTTGCACCGTGGCCACCGCATAGATGGTGGACTTAGTTTTTGTCCTCTTCAGGGCCTCGATCATCACAATCAGGCCGGCGCGATTGTCGAAGGCCTTGCCTGTGACCTTATCACCTTGCAAAGAGGCAAAAGTCCTGTCGATGGAGATGGGTGTCCCGGCCCGAATTCCCAGGTCTTCGACCTCCTTTTGGCTGCTGCAGCCGATGTCGATGAACATGTCTTTGGCCTCAACCACCTTCTTTCGGTCCTCCTCCTTCATGACGTGCAGCGGCTTGGAGCCTATGACCCCGATGACAGGCCCTGACCGGGTATGAATCACGACCCTCTGGTTGAGCAGCGTCTGGTCGAACCAGCCACCGATGCGAATGAAGCTGATAAAGCCCTTCTCATCCACATACTTCACCAATAGCCCGATCTCGTCGGCGTGGGCCTCGATCATGATGGAGGGCTTCTTGCCCTTCCTGGTAGCTATGAGGTTGCCTAAGGAATCCGCTCTGACCTCATCCACATAAGATGCGATCTCATCTTTCACTATCTTCTGGACTGATCCTTCCCATCCTGAGATGCCGTGGGCATTGCTCAACTTCTCCAACAATGATTTGACGTCGCTCATTGCATCATCTCTTAAACATTAATGATCAGGCTGTCCTGACCCTTGCGCCCTCATTTCTGCAGCGGGTGATGAGGACCTCTCCACCCACCTCCTCCATGGCCTCGAAGGCAGCAGCCTCGATATCCCGGCATTGGGTATCAGCAATCGCAAACACGGTCGGCCCAAAGGAGCTGAGGCCTGAGCAGGCTGCGCCTGCTTCCCTCATCTCGGCCATCAGCCTATGCACCAGGGGATGCTGCAACATCACTTCTATCTTCTTGAATCCCAGCTCCTGGACTCGGTTGACGGCTGCTCCGAACTCATCCAGGTTCCCCTCCACCACAGAAGGGACCATTCTCACCAGGATCTGGTAGCAGAGCTCGTGGACGTCGGCCAGGGGCACAGGGCAGTACTCCTTGAAGATATCCACCTCTTTCTGGCCGTGGGCCCCCTTCGGGATGTTGGGTATGGCCAGCAGGATCTTCCAGTCCCGGGGGAAAGCATGGCGC
>Ga0315294_10001728_pt1 | contig 23870 bp, 13 predicted proteins | sample YL17G13_40_MG_FD_203626 | JGI IMG/M metagenome (GOLD analysis project Ga0315294, IMG submission 203626) | Sediment microbial communities from Yellowstone Lake, YNP, Wyoming, USA - YL17G13_40 | ecosystem: Environmental > Aquatic > Freshwater > Lake > Sediment | place: USA: Wyoming | collected...
TTCCCAGCCTTACCCAATTCACCTACGCGCAAGCCGGCGTCGATGATGACACCGGCACCGGCGGCACCGCACAGCGAGTGCCGTTCCTCAACTTGACGTGTTACAACTTCCCCGAGGGCCGGCCCGATGTCATCATCAGGCAAATCGCTTCGTCGCCCACCGGTGCCGCGCGCAGCGGCAACATGGTCACCATCACGACCGACGACCCGCACTACTTCCAGGTCGGCGACAGGGTGCGCGTGGACGGCGTCGCTCCCGCAAGCTTTGACGGTCTCTTCGTTATCACGAGCGTGCCCGGGGCGAACACGTTCAAGTACCAGCAAACGGGCGGGGACGAGACGGGCGGCGGGGGAACGGTTTGGGAACCGATGCTCGGCCTGGGGTGGGACCCTGCAACCGGTGACTTCGATCCGATAAACATCCCGCTCCCGGACGTCGGCTCGAAGCCGCAGCTCGTCACCTACGCGCAGCCGATCGCCGATCCCATCAACCTCGACTTGACGGACGGGGTCGCCGTCGGCATCACCGTTTCCGGCGGCAGCGCGACCATGCTGGTGGGAGGCTCCACCCCAAGTAGAGTGGAGACATCGATCGAAGTGCCGGCCATCTACGCCGGCTCGGATGACGGCGCGGTCTACGCCTTCGACGCCGCGACCGGCAATGTGCTGTGGAGCTACGCGGTTGCGGGCGCGCGCTTCCGCAGCTCGCCCGCGGTGGGCGACGACGGCGCGGTCTATATCGGCAGCGACGGCGGAGAGCAGGGGACGCTGACGCCGGCCCGCACCGTCGCCTATCGCACCTCGATCGGCAGCGGCGCAGACGAGATCCCGGTGGTGGTGGTGAGCGGCACGCCCTATGAGATGGGTTTTTCCTATGGCAGGCTCATGGCGGCCGAGGCCAACGCGTGCATGACGGGGTACCTGGCGGCCGCCCAGGCGGAGGACCCGACGCGCTATTCGGACGCCAACCTCAATGCCGCGTGGGCGACGGTGGAGCCCCACATCAAGTCGCGGTTCATCGAGGAGCTGCACGGCGTGGCGGACGGCGCGGGCATCAGCTACGACACCCTGCGCCGCGCGCATGCGGTCACCCTGGTGTCCAACTACGCGTGCAGCCTGGTGGGCCTGTGGGGGGCGGCGAGCGCCAACGGCGACCTGTACCAGATTCGCAACCTCGACTATAGCAAGGACGCCGGCCTCCAGGATCACCCGGTGATAGTCGTCTATCTTCCCGAGACCGGTACCGCGCACGCCAATGTGGCGTTCGCCGGCTTTGTCGGGTCAGTCGCGGGCATGAACGCGGAGGGCATCGCGCTGTCGGAGAAGGGCGAAACGCCGCAGGCCGATTACCCCTTCGACCTGGATGGCATCCCCTTCTTCGTGATGTTTCGCGACCTCCTGCAGGATGCGGCCAGCCTCGACGAGGCGCTCGACATCGTCTCCACCGCCCAGCGCATCAAGAAGTACTTCTACGCCATCGGCGACGGCGGCGGCCCGCCGGCTGCGCGCGCGGCCAGGAAGCTAAGGGCCTTCCCCACCGGCCTCGACATCTGGACCGATAACGACCCTACGGACAACCTGGCCCCCAACGTGCTGCCGAATGTCGTCTATCAGACGATGAACAACGCGGCGGCGTGGACCCACCTCAACACCAACTACGGCAACTACGACCCCGCCCTGATGATCGCCCTCTCGCGCCTGGTCGCCAGCGCCGGCGGCAACCTGATGAACGTCGTGTATGACGCGACCACGCTGGAGATGTGGGTCGCCTACGCGCAGGGAACCGCGGACGCTTCCACGGGCGCGTACGTTTACTTCAACCTCAATGATTACCTCTACGTCAACCGCGGGCCGTTTTACGCCCTCAACCCTAACGGCACGGTGAAGTGGATATACCCGACGGCCAATCAGACCCTCTACTTCCGCAGCCAGTACGTTGCGCCCGACGTTCCGGCCGATTTCCCGGACGATACCGCGCCCCTCTATTTCGGCCCGGGAGACGGCACTGACGCGACGACCACGGTGGCGCAGACGGGTACCATCGCGAACGGCGACTTCGTGCGGTTCGTCCCGAGGGCCACGAACAACGCACGGGAGAACCCGCTGCCGACGGGGCTCACCGTGGGGTGGCTGGCTGAGATAAATGCGACCGCGACCCAGCGCAGCATGGCGGCCGGGAGCTGGACCCTGGACCTGGCGCTGCGTTCCCCGTTCGCAGGGGATCCGCCGACGCCGGTCAACACCGCAGAGGCCCAGGGGCATATCTACTATCGCATCAGCAAGGTGATCATCGGTCCCGGACCATCGCTGGTGCTGAGCGAGGAGCTGCTGGGGTGGACGCAGGATACTCAACTGCTGACCCTGCCACACGACAATGCCATCGCCATCGCCGATGCCACGCGCGCCTCCAATATCGTGACGGTTGTGACTGCGGCTGTACACTCGTTCCGCGTTGGCGATCGGGTGGTCGTGTCCGGGGTGATCTCCGCGGGCGTCCCCGACTTCAACGGCCTCTTCGTCATCACGAGCGTGCCCACTAGTTCTACTTTCACTTACGCGCAGGTGGCGCCTGATGACGACACGGGTACCGGTGGCATCGCCTTCAGGACCACCTTCGCCCACATCCAGACGCCCGCCATCCCGGGGAGGACGTGGGCGCGGAATGAGTTCGTATTCGTCGAGCTCGCGGTGAGCCAGGTGGCGTCCGCAGGCGCGGGCGGAGGCTGGGAGCTGCTGCTTGAGGGCAAGGACGGGACGGACTCGCGGCTCATCACCGCGCCGTTGAGTGAAGATCCACTGGATCCCATCAGCGCGTCCCCGGTAGTGAGCCCCGATGACGTAGTCTATATCGCCACACACGGGGGCGAAGTGCATGCGGTGGACGCCGAGACCGGACAAGCGCAGTGGGTGACCACGCTCAGCGAGGGGGGCGTCGCGGACGAGCTGCGCTCCTCGCCCGCTTACGATTCCGCAACCGGCACCGTTTACGTCGGCTCCATGAATGGGCGCATGTACGCGCTCGACGGCTACAACGGGGAAATCTTGTGGCGCTATCCTGCGTCCAGCGAGCCGGCGCTGGGGGCTATCGAGTCATCTCCCGCCATTGACGAAGAGCGCGACCACGTGTACTTCGGCTCCGACGACGGCAACATCTACTGCGTGCAGCCGGTGCTGATCGCGGTCAACACCATCGAACCGCAGCTTCAGTGGAGCTTCCTCACCGGGGGGCCCGTCACCGCCACGCCCGCCATCGGGGCCGATGGCACGGTCTATATCGGGTCGCGCGACCACAACATGTACGCCTTGACGCCGGACGGCGTCTTGGCGTTCGGGTGGCCGTATCCCGCCAACGGCGAAATCCAGTCGTCCGCGGCGCTGGCGACCGGGGCGGCGCTGTTTTACTTCCTGAACGAAAGCGTGGATGAAGACCCGTCGCGTTTGCGCTTGAGCTCGGCGCTGCCAGGAGGGGTGCGTCAGTCGGCCGAGATCGGGCTGACCTTCCATAACGCGAATCCGGGCGAGGAATCGCTGCCCCCCGCCAAGTTCGACCAGGAATTTCGCACTCGCCCGCGGAGCCTGGAGTCGAGGATGCCGGCAGTGCTGGGGCGCGGCACCTATGCGATGGATTTCTGGGCGCGGGCTTCGGTTAACTCGGCGCAGGGAGAAGAAGGGCGCATCTCCTTCAAGGTCTTCCATGCGACGCCCAGCGACGCGACCGGCAGGCTGATTCTTACCTTCCCCGAGCAAGCAGTAACCACCAACCTGGCAGCCGCCGAGAACTCCGTCCAGGCGCAGCTTGCGACGGACGAGATCATGGGCGCCGACGATTACCTGCGGGTCGAGGTGTGGGCCTCGGCCACGCTCCAGGGCGGGGCGGATGGCGCGGTTTTCTTTGACTTCGACGGCGAGTTCACGAGCCATCTGAAGACGCCGGTGCAGATGCCGGATACGCCCCTGGTCTACTTCGCCACCTCGGTGTCGCGCGCGGCGGGGCCGCCGCCGCAGACGATGGTGGTGGGGCGCGTGTACTGCCTGGATAACAAGGGCCGGCCGGTGTGGTTCGATCCAATTGACGGCGACCCGGGCTACGATCCCCGCGCCGCTGTTGCCGACCGCACCGCCTTCACCACCTTTCCCGCGCTGTGGCAGGTGGAGAGCGTGTGGGGCACCGTGGTTGACCTGAGCACTTTCGAGTTCACCAACGTGACGCGCACGCAGGAGCCGGTGGTCTTTCTGGGCGGACAGGACAGCGTGATGTATGCCCTCGGGCGGGTGCTGGGGGCCATCAGGCCGCCCCGGGAAGTGCCGGGCCAGCCGATCCCCCAGACCATGCTGCGGCTGTCGAAGACGGCGGATCGGAAGGTCGCCTATCAGGACGCTGACGGCAATATCTTCCCAATCACCTTCACCCTGCGCTACCGCAACGAGTCCTCCGTGCTGGCGGACCCGGTGCCCAACGTTCAGGTAGTTGATCCCATCCCCCAGGCCGTCAACTACCAGGGGGTGCCACAGTCGGGGGCGATCACCATCACCGGCTACAGCCCCGGCGGCGTGGAGTCGCCGACCGCGATGAGCTGGAACGTGGGCACGGTCTGGCCCCAGGACAGCGGGCAGGTGTGGTTCACGGTGCAGGTGACCGGCAGCCTGGCCGCGCCCCCCGCCGCCATCCCGCTGGTTGAGTTCAGCCGCACCGACCCGGTGCCTCCGGGCGCCGTGACCGACCCGCTGCCCACGGATTTCAGGTGGGGGCAGGTGCTGTACATCCGGCTCACCGGGCGGGGAGTGCCGGGTAAAGTCACCAACTCGCCGGCGACCAATCCCGCCGGCATCTACGCGGGCCTCGTGCCCATGGCCTACGCCGCCCCGGTGACGGTGGACGTCGGCTGGGGTGACCGCTACCGGCTCAAGTTCATCTACGACGACGGGTTCGTGCCGGACAACCAGGCCGTCACCTACGCCACGGACATCGTGCTCGGCGCCAGCGGCACGCGCACCGGCCGCGCCGAGGAAGCCTATCAGAATCCCCTCGTGCTAGGCGCCGACGAGACGGTGTTCAAGGTTCAGCTCTCGCCGCGGGGTTACGCCCCCGGCGCCAGCGCGTACGCCATTACTGCGCCGCCGAACCGCCCGTGGACGCCCTACTACTGGAAGCTGCAGGTGGACCAGATGCGCGGCGGCTCCCCGGGCAACGAGATCTGGGGGGCCCCCCTGCGGGAGGCGCCCACGGGCACCAGTCCGGGTGATGAGGACTTCCGGATCCTCAACCCCCTGTCGGTGGAGCCTGCAGTCCTCTATCTCAACCCCCCCGGTGCCGGGGTCAACCCCGGCACGCAGACCGGCGGCTACACGTTCAGCGTTCGGAATACAAGCCTTCACCCCTTGACCGGCTCCGGCTCCACCACGCCCCGCGGCGTCGTGCGCTGGGGGAAGGTGGACCTGGCCCAGAGTGACCCCGCATTCGTGTACAGTGGCGTCCCCGGGTACGAGGATCGCGACGAGAACTTCCTGCCGGAGAACGCGATCCACACCGAGCCCGACTACCTGTCCCTCGGCCCCGGGCAGAGCCGTTCCGTGAAGGTGTGGGGCGATGTGCCCGCACACCTGTCCCCCGGAACCTACCGGGCGCCCAATGCCGGCCCTGATACCTTCGACATGCCCATCTACGCGGATCTCAACGGCAACGACGTGTGGGACCGGGGAGAAGCCAAGTTCGAGTACGAGCCGGGTGGGGCGTTCACCATCAAGTCGGTGGTGTCCACCCAACCGCTAATACGGTTCGGCGCGCAGACGATAGACCTGGGCAAGCTGCCCGCCGGCGTGGACGTGGACACCGCCAATCCCGCGGACCAACTGCTGCTTGGCGCCTCCGGGCAACTGCCGCAGGTTCCGGTTCGGAACCTGGGCAACGTGGACTTCAGAACCGGGGTGCTCGGCGGCTTCATCCTGCGCCAGGCCTCGGTCACGGGCCTGGCGACAGACCCGCTCGATGTTTACAAGCCGCCGGTGGGAGCGCTGCGCCCGAGCCAGGGAGTGGTCCCCATCGACCGCCTGTTGGTGCCTTACGACTATCCAACCGGCGCCTACCGCGGCGCGGGCGTCGCGGAGAACATCACCACCGACCCCGGCCCGCCCATTCGGGATGTGGTAGTGCGCGATGTGTCGCCCTTCAGAGTGCGGGTGGTGGAGCGCCGCCTGACCGGCTACGAGAGTGACGGCGCCACAGTCCTCGCAGTCCTCGGCGCCGACCTGGAGCCGTGGGCGACCTGGATCGACGTCAACACTCTGCGCCTGTTCTGGTCGAGCAACACGCGCGCCGACGGAGCCAGGCCCGGGCCGAGCGACCCGTATCGCATTTGGCACACGACCTTCCATCGGAGCGCCGGCGTATGGGACGCGGCACAAAGCTATCCCGACGACACGACAGCGCCTAGCAGTGACCCGATGGACTACCCGACCAGCAACTGGATAACCAAGGAGCACGTCACCCCCGGCCATGCCGTTGACGGCGGCGCCACCCGTGCCGAATGGCTGTTCTGGGGCGGCTCCGACCTGCGCCCCGGCGCCGGCGGCGGATACGCCTACGATAATCGCCTGCTGTGGACCGGCGTGCCCACCGCCGCGGACGCGATCGGGGATTACCCGGCTGTGGCGACCGGCGGGCAACCCGTGACCGACCTCTTCCGCCTGCAGCCGCGGCCGGTGTTCTGGACCGACGGCGCCGGCGTGGAGCACAACTACGTCGTGCTGAGCCAGCACAGCAGCTCGCTGCCGTGGCAGCTCGCGCTGCGCTATCGCAGCCGGAACCCGGCCAATGATTGGGCCGTCGACGACTGGGACAACGGCTGGGTCGAGAAAGTCGAGCCGGTCGAGATCCACATCCGCCCCGATCAGGCGCCGATCCGGGCCGACGCCGCGAGCGGCCTGGTGGCTGCGCGCGATCCGAGCGTCGCGCTCGATCTCAGGCCCGATCCCGCCACCGGCCTCGTCAACGGCCAGCTTTACCAGGGCTACCTGTGGGTGGCTTTCTCCGGGGTGTCGGGCTACCACGGCAACTGGGATATTTACCTTGCCCGGTACAACCCCACGCCCGATGCGCTGACGGGCAAACTCAGCAAAGCGCCGTTCGCGCAGATTTCCGGCGAGCCGCTGTCGCCGGATGCATCCCGCACGGTCTTCGCCAGCCGCCACAAGGCATGGCAGCTCTCGGCCCTCTTGAAGATCTACGTGGCGGGCACCGACATCGGGGGAACCGGGGTCAGCGGGCCCGACGCCGAGGGGTGGTGCATCCTGCAGGGCACCTCCCTGGGGAATGTGGACTTTCACCCGGGCTTGGGGCTGGTGCGGTTTGCGGGGTCGGTCGCCGGCAGTGTCAGGCTGGACTACACCCCGCGGTTGCTGCGCCTGACGAGCGCCGCAGCGAACGAATCCAACCCCGCGCTGATCATCGAGGCCTACCGTTACCTGGACGCAGGCGGGAACCCGGCGCCCGCAGGCTACGTCCCCCGCCTGTGGGTATTTTGGGAGCAGGGGGGAGCCGCCACCGGCGCCGCCGAAATCATGTACGAGACGTTGCGCGAGAACGCGGCGGTGCCCGGCGAGTGGAACCCCGAGCGCGCGGCGCGCAGGGTGCCGGTGGATCACACGGCGAATGAATTCGGCCTATGCGCGGTCAAGGATCCGCGCTACGCGCGGGTGTGGCTGTTCTGGAGCAGCACCCGGGGCGCGCCCACCGCGCCCACAGGTCAGCCGGCACCGCCCGCAGCGGCGGACAGCGACCTTTACTACCAGGCTTTTGCGCCGGAACTTCCTTGAGGGGCGAGCAAGGTTGCGAGCCCGACATGCATATGCTATAATCGGGACCGGAAACGGGGGCCGTCGTTCGCCACAGCGAGGGGAAGCAGATGCCAGCCATTCCTACCATCGCCCGTGACATGACCGTGCTGGGGTTGGACATCGGCACCAACCTGATCAAGGTCGTCGAGATGCGGGCGACTCGCGGGTCCCTGCAGCTCCTGAATCTGGGCGTCCGCCCGACCCCCCCGGAAGTCATCTCCAACGGCGTTATCGTGGACGCGTCGGCGCTCGGCAGCGCGATCCGCGGGCTGGTGCAGGCGCAGGGGATCCGCACGCGTGACGTCATCGCCTCGGTCGCTGGGCAATCCTCGCTGGTGGTGCGTCCGATCGAAGTCCCCAAGATGTCGCGGGCCGAGCTGGCCGATACCATGCGCTGGGAGGTGGAGCGCCATATCCCCTTTGCAGCGAGCGAAGTCATAATGGATTATCAGCCCCTGATCGAGCCAGAGGAGTTGCCGGAGGAGCGGCAGAACATGGAGGTGCTGCTGGCGGTCGCCCAGGAGGACATGATCAACGCCTATCTCGAAACGTTCCAGGTTGCGGGGCTGCAGCCGCGCGCCCTGGATATCGAAGGGCTCGCCTCCGCCCGCTCCCTGGTGGACGTGCGCGCGGCGGACGGCCTTTACGATCAGACGCTGGCGCTGGTCAACATCGGCGCCACCACCACCGATATCAGCATTATCCGCAACGGCCTGCTCAGCTTCAACCGTCCCGTGCCCATGGCCGGCGACAGCCTGACCAACGCCATCAGCGAGAACCTCGGCCGCGACCTCGGCGAGGCCGAGCGCCTGAAGAAAGAAGCGGGCATGGTCGTGCTCGACGAGCGGCCAATGGCGGCCGTCGCTCCCCCGCCCGCGCCTGAGCCGCAGACGCCGGCCGCGGCCGAGGAGGAGACGCCCGAGGCCGAGCAACAGGCGGAGCCGGTCTTTGACCTGTCGGCGGAACTCGAGGATGAAGTGGCGCCGCGGCGCGCCGCCCCCGCGGTGCCGGAGCAGATCTTCGATCTCAGCCAGCCGCCGGAGCAAGGCGCGCCCGCCGCACCGGTCGCGCAACCCAAGCCGCCCGGGAGGCCCGCAGAGCCATCGCCGCCGCGGCCGAGCATACAGCTCAGCACGGAGGCGATCAGCCGCCGTGTCTACGAGGCGATGCTGCCCGCTTTGTCGGAGCTGGTGACCGAGATCCGCCGCTCCCTCGAGTACTACCGATCGCGCTATCCCGACTCGACGGTGGATCGCATCCTGCTTTTCGGCGGCACGGCTAGACTGCCTAATCTTGCGACCTTCATCGCGAACGAGGTCGGCATCACTGTGGAGGTCGCCAACCCGGTGCGGCAACTGGACTTTTTGCCCCCGTTCTACAGCCGGGCCTACCTCGACGAGATTGCGTGTCTGCTGCCGATTGCCGTGGGGCTGGCCATTCGCGACGTGCTGGAGTGAGACCATGATAAAGATCAACCTGCTGCCGGCGCACATCTTGGAGCAGCGGCGCCTGCGCTCCGTCATTGTGCTGGTGGCGGTGGTGATCCTGATCGAAGCCGCGATTCTCGGCCTGGTGATGATGCAGTACAAGCGCATGCTCGCGGATGAGAAAGTCGAGCTCGAGTACTGGAAAGGGCGTGCGGCTCAGGTCGGTCAGATCGAAGGCGCCACCCAGATCACCCAGGCGGAGACGCAGTTGTACGCGCGGTGGCCGCAGTGGCAGGCCAACATCGACAACTACCACGAGGCATGGGCGGATACCCTGACCCAGATCGCGCGCTGGATCTACGCCAGGGTTCAGGTGAACTCGCTTTCGCCGTCGCCGAGCCAGGTTCAGATAGTGGGCGCCACCGAGAGCCTGACGACGTTTCGCACGGCTTACCTGAACCTCCTACGCTGTCCGCTGTACACCAATGTGACATTCGGCATCTCAGGGATCAGCGGAGGCTATACCCAGCCTTCGGGCGGTGGCGCTCCCGGCGCGCCCGCGGGTGGCGCCCCCGGCGCCGGGGGAATGAGACTAGCGTTCGGCCTTTCGGGCGGCGAGGAGAGCGCAGGCCCAGCTCCGGCCGCCCCTGTCGCGGCAGCGCAGCCGACCAACCGCCTGCCAGTGGGCGTAACCTTCACCTGCGTTCTCAAACCGGAGGAGGGTGGCAAGCTCAATCCGCCTGGTCCGCCCCTGGGGGCTGGCCCCGCCGCCGCGGGAGCCCCGGCTGCGCCGGGCGGCCGGCCGGGGGCCGCGTTCGCCATCCCAGGGTTCTCGCAATAGGCCAGCCGGGGACGGCGCAGGCCACAGGATTCGACGTTCGAGGACGGCAAATGGGCATTTTTTCGCGGATCAAGAGATTGCACATAGTTGCGGTGGGGGGCGTCATATTCATCGCGTTGCTGGTCGCATTCGCGCTGGCTTTCCTGCAGCCGACCGCGAGCGAGATCAAGGACCTGCAAACTCAGCAGCAGCAACAGGAGCAAACCTGGCGCCAGCTGCCCGGAGCGGTGTCCGCTCTTGGCGCGGCACAGGAACAGCTCACTCAGAGCAAAGCCGCGGCTGACAAGTTCATGGCGAGGATGCCCAAGATATCGCTGGATCCGTTCGAGGCCATGTTCGATCTGCATCGCGAATACACCAGCGGTATCGGGCCGCAAATCTATCACTTCTTCGCCTCGCGCCGCTACGACGTCAGTGGCATTTCTATCCCGGCATCGCCCCTGCAGCCAGTGGATGTGCCGCCGATGACCAGTTTCTCCATGGGAACATTCACCCTGCAGGCAAAGAGCTTTCCCTCCATAGTCACCTTCTTGCGCCAGCTGAAGGATATGCCGTTGCCCGGCGTGGTGGGCACCGTGAGGCTCAGTGGCACCAGTCCCAACCTCACGGCCAACCTGCCGCTGACAGTGTACATGGTCACGCAGAAAGCATTTGCCGCCGCCCCCGCGCCCGCCGCTGCTCCCGTGCCCGGCCCGGGGCCGGGTGGCGGCGGGGTCATGCGGATTCCCGGCTTCGGCGGGGGCTGACCCATGGAACCGCGCGCCGCTGGGATTCGTCATAGAGAGGGTGAGGAGCTATGAGCGCCAAGGACAAGCAGAGGCTCGCGATCGCTGTAGGCCTGGTGATCGTTGTGGCGGCGGCGCTGTACCTCCTGCTTTTCCGGCCGCGGGCCGAACCGACCGCCAGCGTGGGGAGCGAGAGCGGGGGCACACCGTTCGGAGCCGCAGCCATCAAGCCGCAGGGCGCGGCGGCTCCTCAACCACCCGCCGCGCCGGGTCCTCCGGCCCCCGCCGCTGCGCAGGCGCCACCCGAGGTCCAGCCGGGGCCATCTCGGCCGGATCCGTTCGCGCTGTTGTTTCCGCCTCCTCCGCCCAAGAGGGAGACGCCGCCGCCGCCACCGCCGCCGCCGCTGGCGGTGGTGGTGGTGGGAATCCCGCCGGTGATGGTTGAGGCGCTGCCGCCGATTAGGCGTCCGGCGGGGCTTCTTGCCGGAGTACCGCAACGGCGCGTGGCGGGCGTGCTGTGGAACGATCGGGTATGGGCCATAATCGAGAGCGAGAAGATTACCGCCGTCGTCCAGCCGGGTGATGTGGTTGACGGCAATACCGTGCAGGCGATCAGCCCCCAGGGCATGATCCTGACCAGCAAGAGCGGCAAAGAGACGGAAGTGCCCCTGCGCGGCCGCGGCCAGGGCGCGGCGCCCGGGTCTGTGCCTGTGGGCGCGCCCGCTGGACGGCCGACTCTTCCAACCGTGCTTCAACCATTGTGACGCGGCCTGCCGGCGCCGGGTTGCAGGGGCGCAGCGGGCGCGCCACGCAGCGGCGCGCCGGGGCTTGCACAGGCGGTCAGACGAAGGTATAATCGCGGATAGCTGCGGGCCGCGAGCAGCGGGAGGTGTACGATGCGGAAGACGAAGACAGCGTTGGCGGTGACGTGCGCACTGGCACTGGGCCTCGTGTTGCTCTCGGGCGCCGCGCTGGCGCAAGAGCACTCTGGCAGGATCTCCCTCGAACTCAAGGACGCCCCCCTGCAGAGCGCACTGACCATGCTCTTCAAGGACACCGGCAAGAGCTTCGTGCTCGAAGGCGGGGCGCGCGGTGATGTCAACGCGAGCCTCAACGACGTGGCGTGGGACAACGCGCTGCGCGCCGTGCTCGACAGCCTCAATCTGACCTACGTCAGGGAGGGCAACACATATATCATACGTCCCGCGGCGACGACGGCGCCTCCCGCGCCCCCCGCGTCTGGAGTGGAGGCGCCGACACCCCCGCCTCCGTCCTACGCCGGCGCTCCGACCTCTGAGGGCGCGATCTACCTGGGGATCATCCCCGTGCGCCACGCCTCGGTCATAGACATGGCGCTCTGGTTTGGTGGCACCGCAGTCATGTCGAGAGCCAGCGGTGGGGGCGGGACTCAGGGTTATGGTATCGGAGGAGGTGCTGGTGCCGTCGGCGGCTACGGCGGTGGCGGCTTCGGCGGCGGCCAGGGTGGCTACGGCGGCCAGGGTGGTGGCTACGGCGGCCAGGGTGGCTATGGGGGTGGCTACGGCGGCGGCACGGGCGGCTACGGCGGCGGCACGGGCGGCTACGGCGGCGGCACGGGCGGCTACGGCGGCGGCGTGGGTGGCTACGGCGGCCAGAGTGGCTACGGCGGCCAGAGTGGCTACGGCGGCGGCACGGGCGGTTTGGGCGGCGGTTTGGGTCTAGGAGGATTCAGCAGGTAAGCAGGGGCTACGCGTAGAAATGTGTTCCGCGATCGCGGCCGGCCTTCGTCATAGTCGCAGCAGGCCGGCTCGCGCTTTGACGTAAATGCGATCAAGAGTTTGCCGGCTTGGCGCCGCAGCATGCGGCCAGGCGCGGTTTCGGCGAATGAGCCCCGGCGTCACGGGGGTCATCGCGGGCCTAGGTAGGAGGGCGCTAATGACACGTGCAGCGAGGCTCATGTCCGCTATCCTCGCTCTAAGCATCACAGTCGTCACATTCATCTCTTTGCCCGCGGCGGGCGAACCCGGCACATCGACCCTTCAGCCCAGCTTGACCCTCAAGGACGCCCCGGTGCAGGAGGTGCTGCGCCTCATAGCCAAAGCGCAGGGCGTGGACATCCTCATGACCGACGACGTGCAGGGCAACATCTCGCTTGAGGTGTCGGGGAAGACGCCAGAGGAGATCCTCGACCTCGTCGCCAGCGCAAAGAACCTGCACTGGTGGAAGGAACGCGACGTCTATGTCGTCAGCGGACAGCCGCGCAGCGCCACCCCCCAGCAGCAGGGCGCCGAGGAGGCGCCGCTTCCCAAGGCGCGGCACGACGACAAGGCGCGCGAGGTCATCATCTTGCAGCACCACAAGGCACAGGATCTGGCCTATCTCTTCGGTGGCGCGTCCGAGCCCTACACCGACCTCATTCGCGCCATGCAAAAGGCCGCCTTTCCCTACGGCGCCCCCGGCGAGCAGGTCGGCGTGCCCCTGGGCGCCACCAAGGCGGTGAAGCCGCCCAGGGCGGAGACCGCATCCGCCGTCTCCCGCAATCCGTTCGAGGAACTGAGCCAGGTGACGCTACCGGGCGTCCTTCAGCCTGGCGAGCTCACCCCCGGTGTTACACCCGGGGGTCAAGCGGGGGCGCAGGCGGGCAGGCAGTCCGGGCCGCTGGCCCACCTCTTGCCCGAAGGGCTCACCAACCCGCCGGTGGCCTTCGCCCCGCTCAACGCGCTGATAGTGCAGGGAACGCCGGAGGCGATCGAGGAGTTCCGCAAGCTGGTCGAGATGCTCGACGTGCGCGTGCCTCAGATCATGGTGGAGGCCCAGTTCGTCGAGATGCGCGTGGATGACGCGCGCCAGTTCGGCATAGACTGGAGCTGGATCGGCGGCGAGACCTCGGTGGACGTGGCCGGCATCGCAGCCGGCGGCAACGTCGGCGTCTCCTTCGTCAAGGGCAGATTCAGCGCTCTGCTGCAGACCATGCTCAACAACGACCACGCGCGCATCATCAACGCCCCGCGCCTCGCAACCATGAACAACCAGCCCGTGACCTTCACCATCAGCCGCACTTTCTTCTACTTCACCACCGACACCATCGTGCAACCGCCGGGATTCGCCGGCAGCCAGGTTATCACCACCAACACCCTCAACGCGCTGCCCGTGGTCACGACCTTTAGCGTCTTGCCCCAGGTCAACGGCGACAACACGATCACCGTCGACGTCTCCACGGTCATCTCCGATGTCGCCGGCTTCATTACCGGTCCCAACGGCGAGCGCATACCTGAGCCTACCGCAACCGCGCTGCCGACGCGACTGCGGGTCGGCAACGGCGAGACCATCGTCATGGGCGGGTTCATCCGCAAGAACGTCAGCACCAGCAAGCGCAAGGTGCCTTTCCTGAGCGATATACCCATCATCGGCAAGGCCCTGTTTACGGGCACCACCTTTACGGAGAGCGATTCCGAGCTCCTCATATTCCTCACCGCCCGCGTCATAGAGGAAGAGGGCGCGCCGTCGCTGGAGGAAAGCCGCGTGCCCTTCATGACCATTCCGCTGTCAAAATGATGGGCGCCCCGTGAGCGCCCGCATTATCACCCGAGGCGGCACCGACCACGTGCCGCCTCGCCGGTTGTAGAGGCCGCCCGATGAGAATGCTCAGCGCAGGCGAAAGCCACGGCCGCGCAGTGCTGGTTATCGTCGACGGCATCCCCGCAGGCCTCAAGCTCGAGCCCGCCGATATCGACCACCAGCTACGGCGCCGCCAGGGCGGGTACGGCCGCGGCGGGCGCATGCGTATCGAGCAGGACGCCGCGGACATCCTGTCCGGGGTGCGCTTCGGTGAGACCATCGGCAGCCCGGTCGCCCTGCTCGTGGCCAATCGCGACTGGGAGAACTGGCGCGCCGAGATGGCCACCTCGGGCGAGCCGGCGGGCGCGCCCGTGAGCATCCCGCGGCCCGGCCACGCCGACTTCGCCGGCGCCCTCAAGTATGGCCGGCGCGACCTGCGCGACGTGCTCGAGCGCGCGAGCGCGCGCGAGACCGCCGCACGTGTTGCCGCCGGCGCGGTGGCGCGCAAGCTGTTGGCGCAGGTGGGGATCGAAATCTGGAGCCGGGTGCTCTCCATCGGCGGGGCCCAGGCCCCTACGGACGAACGTGCCTGGCAGGAGCTGCGCGACGCCGCCGAGGCCTCCGATGTCGGCTGCACCGACCCTGGCGCAGCCGAGCGCATGCGCGCCGAGATCGACGCCGCGCGCGAGGCGGGGGATACCGTGGGGGGCGTGTTCGAGGTTACGGCTGAGGGCGCGCCGCCGGGGCTCGGCTCCTACGCGCAGTGGGACACGCGCCTGGATGCGCTCCTGGCGCAGGCAGTGATGAGCGTACCGGCCATCAAGGGAGTCGAAATCGGTCTCGGCTTTGCGGCGGCGGGGCTGCGCGGCAGTGCCGTGCACGACGCCTTTGTCCGCGGCGAAGGGCCGCACGGAGTCACGCGGCCCACCAATCGCGCGGGCGGCCTGGAAGGGGGCGTCACCAACGGCCAGCCCGTCGTGGTGCGCGCGGCGATGAAGCCGATTCCCACCCTGACGCGTCCCCTCGATTCGGTGGATCTGGCCAGCGGTCAGCCAGCGCCCGCGCATGCCGAGCGATCCGACGTCTGTGCGGTGCCGGCGGCGCGCGTGGTGGGCGAGGCGATGGTGGCGCTGGTGGTGGCGGACGCCGTGACGCAGAAATTCGGCCGCGACACGATGGCGGAGATCGAGCGCAACCTCAGAGCATACCTCGGCGCGATCGGGGGCGGGTAGTTGGGCAACATCACCCTCATCGGCTTCATGGGCACCGGCAAGTCAGAAGTCGGCCGGCGCGTCGCGCGCCGCCTGGGCATGGAGTTCGTGGACTGCGATGCCCTGGTCGAGGAGCGTACGGGGCGCACCGTGCCCGAGATCTTCGAGATCGAGGGGGAGGCTCGCTTTCGCAGCCTGGAGCGGCGCGAAATCGCCCGCCTCTCGCGCAGGTGGGGCGTGGTGGTGGCGACCGGCGGCGGCGCTCCGAAGGACCCGGTCAACATGGAGGCGCTCAGGCGCGCGGGCATAGTGATCTGCCTGACCGCGCGCCCGGAGGTGATCTGGGAGCGCACCCGCGCCGCCGGCGGACGGCCGCTGCTGGCGGTGGCCGATCCACGCGCGCGCATCAGTGAACTGCTCGCCGAGCGGCACTCCTGCTACGCCCAGGCCGACTGCTCGGTGGACACCTCCGGCCTGACCATCGAGCAGGCGGCACAAGCCGCGGTGGACATCGCGACTACCGTGGGCGTCGACCTCGGCGAGCGCAGCTATCGCATCGTTATCCGCCCCGGCGCGCTGGGCGAGGTCGGCCCCCTGATGTCCCGGGCGATCTCGGGGAGACGCGTCGCGGTCGTCGGCAACCCGCGAGTGCTGCATCTGTACGGCGGCGGCGCGCGAGAGAGCCTCGCGGCGTGCGATATGGAGGCCGTCGAGATGTCGGTGCCGGCGGGGGAGCGCCAGAAAACGCTGCGGCGACTGGAGATGCTGTTGCAGGAGATGCTCGCAGCGGGCCTGGACCGCTCGTCCGGGGTGATCGCGCTCGGCGGCGGCGTGATCGGCGACCTGGGGGGCTTCGCGGCGGCGACCTACATGCGCGGGATACCATACGTCCAGGCGCCGACCAGCCTACTCGCCCAAGTGGATAGCTCCGTCGGCGGCAAGGTCGCGGTGGACCTGCCTCAGGGCAAGAACCTGGCGGGGGCCTTCTACCAGCCGGCGGGGGTCGTCGCGGATCTCGACACCCTGGCGACCCTGCCCGCGCGCGAGCTGCGGCAAGGCCTCGCCGAGGTGGTGAAGCACGGCATTATTGCCGACCGACGTTACTTCGAGTATCTGGAAACGCATCGCAAGCCCCTGCTGGCGCGCAACCGCTCGGTGCTGTTGCATGTGGTGCGGCGCTCCTGTGAGATCAAGGCGGACGTCGTGTGCCGCGACGAGCGGGAGCAAGGGCTGCGCGCCATCTTGAACTGCGGGCACACGTTCGCGCATGCGCTCGAGACATGGGGCGGGTATCGCAAGTACCGCCACGGCGATGCGGTGGCGATCGGCATCGTGGCGGCGGCGAAGCTGGCGGCGAACCGGGGCTGGTTGGGCGCTGACGACCGCGAGCGCATCCGGTCGCTGCTGGCGGCTATGCGCCTGCCGGTGCAGGCTGCGGACGCGCCGGCGGACGAAGTGGTGCGCATCATGGCCGCCGATAAGAAAGCGCGCGACGGCAAGCTGAGGTTCGTCCTGCCGCGCGCCATCGGCGAGGCCGTGGTCGCAGACGACGTCAGCCCGGAGGAGGTTGCACAAGCGCTCGCCTCCCGTTAGCGCATGGTGGGGCGGGCGTCCTCGCCTGCCAAGCTGGGATCGGACAACACATGCTTTTCGATTTTCACACCCACACGTTCATGAGCGACGGGGTGCTGGCGCCGATCGAGCTGATCCGGCGCGCCGCAGTCAACGGCTACACCGGCATCGGCATCGCCGACCACGCCGGCCCGGGGACGATGGAGATGTGCATCGCCGCGGCGCTGAAGGACTGCGAGCTGGCGGCGGCGCACTGGGACATCATCGCCGTCGCCGGCATCGAGCTGACGCACGTTCCGGCGGCGAGCGTCGCCGAACTGGCCCGCGCTGCCAAGCGGGTGGGCGCTTTGTATGTCGTGGTACATGGCGAGTCACCGGTCGAGCCGGTAGAACCGGGCACCAACCTGGCGGCGGCAAGCTGCCCGCAGGTGGACGTGCTCGCGCACCCCGGTCATATCACACCCGAGGCGGCACAGGCGGCCGCCGCCAACGGCGTCTTCCTGGAGGTGACGGCGCGCCAGGGGCACAGCCTCACCAACGGCCATGTGGTCAGCGTGGGGCGCGCGGCGGGCGCGAAGTTCCTGCTGAACAGCGACGCCCACCGGCCGGGGGACCTGCTGACGCGAGAGAAGGCGGAGTCGGTCGCGCGCGGCGCGGGGCTGAGTGAAGACGAGGTGCGTCAGACCATCGAGCACAACGCGCGCGAGCTGCTGCGGCGCATGGGCAAGGTAGCTTGAGAAAAAGCGGTCCGCAGATTGCGCCGATTTCGCAGATGGGCATGGATCGTTGCGCAATCTTGCATGGCGCGAGCCGGCCGCTTGCCCAGAGCATCCTTCCTTAGACCCGGATTATGCGCAGGCCCGCGATGATGTCATTCTGAGTGGCTAGGTGGCTAGGCCTAAAGGCCGCCGTGGCGGTGGCGGAGCCACCTAGCCACCAGAGGCCGCCACGTCCCTAGGCCCCGACCAGTCGGGGCCGGGATGGCGGTCGAAGACCTAGCCAGCGGTCGCGCAGCGACCTAGCCGCGCCAGCGAAGACTTGTCCCGAGCGCAGTCGAGGGGCTCGGAATGACACCGGCGAGACCGGAGGTTTTGACAGGCGCTCCTATGGTCATCGGCGTAATCTGTGTAATGCGTGGATGATGTGGTCACCCCTCCCCGGCCGTTCGTGCGCATTGGTTTCATGAACAAGCGTTCCAGCTGCGACCTGTGGGTGCTCTCCAGCGCCTTCCTCTTCATCTTCATGGGCGCCGGGGCCCTGCAGCAATTCCTCATCCCCTACCTGCAGCAGACGACGGCGTGGGGGGCGATGCGCTCCTCGCTGGTTCTGGCGACGGTGTATCTCGGCTTCGTCCTGTGGCGTCTGCTGGGCGGCTATTCCATTCGGGCGCTGGGAGACTACTGGGCGATCGTGATCGGGTCGGCGATGTACACCTTGTTCGCGGCCGTCGTGCTGCTCTACCCGCACCTGTGGGCGTTGCTGGCGGCGGCGTTCGTGTGGTCTTGGGGAGCGGCGCTGCTGTGGATCACCAGCAGCGCGCACGTGCTCGACACCTCGCGCCGCGAGCACTATGGGCGCACGGCGGGCGTATTCTACGCGGCCACCCATGTCGGCTTCGTCATCGGCCTGGCTGTGCTGGGGCTGCTGCTGCGCACCGTCGGCGGGCGGGGCATGTTGATCGGCGCGATCGCGCTTACTGCGCTCGGCAACGTAGTGATCGCCTTCGTGCCGCGGCGCGATTTCCCGCGCGAGCTGCCGCGCTTCACGGCCGTGCTGGGTGTCGCCATCGGCGCGGCCGGGCGTGTGGTCGGGGTGCTGCAGTTTGCGGCGGCCATGGGTTACGGCTTGCTGCTGGGCGTCTTCGCGTCATCGATCGAGCGCGAGTACGGCATCGCGGCGGTGGCGCCGATCACCATGTCCTTCTACGTGGTGCGGGCCGCAATCAGCCCGTTCGCGGGGATGCTGTCGGACCGCCTGGGCCGCGCGCGGGTGCTGGCAGGCGGATTCGCCATGGGCGGAGCGGCCCTGCTGCTTCCGGTCGCCGTGCCCACGGCCGCCAGCCTGGTCGTGGCGGCTGCGGCGCTGGGGGCCGTTACCGCCACCGTGCTCGCGGTGGTGCTCGCCTTGGCCGGCGACACCGCTGCCCCGGCCTCGCGCCAGGCGACGATCGCCGGGCTTTACGCGTGGCGCGACCTCGGGGTCGCGGTCACCATTCTGCTTGGGCAGTATCTGCGGCTGCTGTTCCATGGCTTCCAGGCGCCGTTCGTCGTGTTCGCCACGTTGTTCTTCGTGTGCGCCTGGCTGAGCGGGAGGCTGCACCCTGCGCTGGGCGCAGCGCGCGGCGCTGATTCATGACGCCGTGCGGGCCGACCGCAGCGCGTTGCGGCCTCCGGCAGGACACGCCCGCGCGCAGGTCGAACCCTCAAGGCCAGGCTCTCACATTTCCACCTCGTGGAGGTTGAGTTGGAGAAAGCACCGGACGGGTATTTCCTCGCCCAGTATCACCTCGAAACCAAGGGCGACATGCGCGCGGCGGCGGACAAGATCGCCTCCGAGGAAACGACCGGCGACTGGGTTGGCGCCGGCGAGCCGACCGATCTGTTCAAGCGCAGCCGCGGCGAGGTCCACCGCCTCGATGACATCGGCCCCGGCAAAGCGCTGGCCACCATCGCCTACCCGCTGATCAACATGCCCATCGACCCCTACTTCGTGCCCAGCTTTTGGCTGTTCATGACCGGCGGGCCGCTGTTCGAGCGCATGTTCGTGGACTCGGTGCGCATGGTGGACTTCGCGCTGCCGGATGCGCTGCTGCGGCAGTTGCCCGGCCCCAAGTTCGGAATGCAGGGGTGCCGCGACTTCATCGGCGCGGGGCCGGACGACCTGATAATCGCGACCATCGTCAAGCCCTGCGCCGGGCTGACCGCGCAGGAGGTGGCCGACAAGTGCCGCGAGGCGGCGCTGGGCGGGATCGAGTTCATCAAGGACGACGAGAAGATGAGCAACCCCGATTACTGCCCGCTCGCGGAGAAGGCGCGCCTGGTGGCGCAGGCGCTGCGCGAGGCCGAGCAGGAGACCGGGCGCAAGGTCATCTACTGCCCCCACATCAGCACGCGGCCGGACCACATCGTTGACATGGCGCGCATCGCGGTGGATAACGGCGCCAGCGGGCTCATGCTCAACTGCTTCGCCGCGGGGTTCTCGGCGATCCAGATCCTGGCGGAGCGGGATGATCTGCCGGTGCCGATCTACGTGCACACCGGCGGCCGCACGGCGTGGGGGCGGTGCCCGAGCTTCGGTGTAGATCTCAAGGTGGTGGCGCGCATGGTGCGCATGTTGGGCGGAGACTTCATGCGCGCGCATATGATCGACGGCTACCTGATCGCCGACACCCCCGAGCGCTCGGTGGAGCTGGTCAACCTGTTCCGCGAGCCGATGGGCAAGCTGCGCGACATGGTGCCGGCGCTGTCGGGCGGCCTGGGCGCCGATAACCTCGTCCAGAACCTGGAAGCGTACGGCGTGGACATCTTGCCCATGGCGGGAGGGGCGATCCTGGGGCATCCCATGGGCATCCGGGCCGGCGTTGTAGCGCTGCGCGAGGCGGCCGATGCGTGGCGTCTGGGCGTGCCCATCGCGGAGTACGCGAAATCGCACCCGGAGCTCGCCGCCGCGCTCGACAAGGCCAAGAGATAGAATCGCCAGCAGCCTTACGCGCGGGCGCGTGTGACGCGCAGCGGCGCCACTTCCTGCGGCGCCAGCGTGAACTTGTAGGCGCCCGAGGCATCCGGTCGCAGGCGCTCTTTCGTGAAGACGTTGACGAGCGCCGCGACTTTGCCCCATCGCCGGGCCGCCAGCGACAAAGTAACCTCCGCCGCCCGGCGGCTGAAGCTCTGGAACACCAACGGGCCGCCCACGAACGGGTAGAAGCCGATGAGGGATGGCATGTCAAGCTCGATCCCCAGCGGTTTGAGGAGCCGCGCGCGCAGCGCCTGCACCACTCCGTCGGCGAGGTGAATGAACGGCACCGGCTCGCCGACGGTGACGCGCTCGCTGCCGGGGGCGTAGCGCATCGTGTGCGCGCTGAGCGCCAGGCGCGACGCGCCTCCTGCATCACATGCGGTCAGCACCGGGAAGACTTCGTCGGCGGTGACTGCGGAGGCGAGCACCTCGGCTGTGCTCGGGTTGAGCGCCCGGGTGAAATGGACGAAGCCGGGCCCCGAGTGCGGCGCCGCTCCGACGCGGAACCGGAACGCCCAGCGATCACATTCGCACGTGGGATGCTCGGCATACCCGAACGCAGCCAGCAGTTGCGCGTCAGCGAGCCGCTCCAGCAACCCGCCGCTCGCGAGCACAGCGGCGCCGGCATCGAGCAACCTCCCGAGTCCCGACTGCAGGTGCGGGTCGTGCGCCGCGTGCGTCGCCAGGAACGCCGACCGCGCCGCCGCCGGAAACTCGCTGCACGGTAGCAACGGCACGCCGAACATGCCGAGGTAATCGAAGATATACGCTTCGTCCTCGCCGTCGCTGTCGGGCGGCTTGTAGGCGTGCACCCCGATGGGGGAGCGCCTCGACACCGCACGGGCGAGGCCGCACAGCCGCTCGAAGTGCTCGAGCAGGGCCGCCATGTGAGGCGCGCCGGGCGCGAAAAACTCATGGCGGTAGTCGAAGAGTAGCAGCTCCTTCGCGCCCGCGAGCACGCTCTGGTAGGCCTGCTGCACGAACACCTGCGGCGAGGTGTTAATGCGGTCGAACCACGCGCCGCCCATGCGCTCGCCGGCAAGGGCGCGCAGCCAGCGGTGGTTGAAGTGCGCCTGGTAGGGCTGCACGTATTCGACCTCGGGGTCGCGGGTCTCCGTGCCCGCCCACGTGAGATCGAACTGCCGCGGCTGCTCGCGGACATCGTAGCCGAAGCGGTGAAAGCGGTCGTACCACTGCGGGTACTTGATGATCACCGTGGCCCTGGGGTTAGCCTCCTTCGCGGGCTCGATAATCAGCCGGCGCGCCAGATCGACCATCTGCTCGCGGTAGAAGCGCCCCCACTCGCGGTCCCCGCGCTCGCCCTCGCAGCGCTCGCAGCGGCACATGGTGCACAGGAAATCGTCCACGATGACCTCGTCGAACAGCCGCCCGGCGAGGGCTGCGGCGCGGGCGATGACCTCTTGCGACTCGGGCGCCGACCAACACAGCCAGTGGGCGCCGTGCGACGACGGTTTGCCGCAGCCCTTCCCGGCGACGGTGGTGATGCCGCCCGCAACCGCGAAGCCGAGGTCGCGCAGCATGTCGCGCGCGGTCTGCAGCGTTCCCTCGTCGGGGAAATAGCCGCGAAAGACGTCGAGATACACCTTCGTGACGCCGGCGGCCCGCAACAGGCTTGCCGCCTTGCGGCGGCCGGCGGCATCGCCCAGGAAGCGGGATACCGCCTGCGCCGGGACGAACACGCCCAGCCGCAGGTCTGCCAGGCGCGATATGGCCAGGTCGTGGAGGTTTGGCACGGGTACCGTGGTCACGCCAGCCGGTCTTCGCCGGCGGGCGAGCGAATCCTCCAGCCGACGGCGCTGAAAAAGTGCCGGGATGAGGGGGCGTGCCCCTTGACAAGCCGGGAGGTCAGGCTATAATGAAGCTTGAAATTAGCACTCTCTCGCCGAGAGTGCTAATCCACGTAATCAGGGAGGTGACAGGAGTGATTCAGCCGCTAGGGGACAAGGTAGTCGTCAAGCCCGGGCCCGAGGAAGAGAGGACCGCGACGGGCATCGTGCTGCCCGACACCGCAAAGAAGAAGCCCCAGGACGGGGAGGTGGTCGCGGTCGGCACCGGCAAGCTGCTCGACAACGGCGAGCGCGCGCCGATGCAGGTGAAGGTCGGCGACACGGTGATCTACTCCAAGTACGGGGGCACCGAGGTGGAGGTCGACGGCACCGAGTACGTGATTCTGGATGAGGACTCGATCCTCGCCATCAAGTGACGGCGTAGCCGTCATCCTGAGCGCAGCGAAGGATCTCGCTCACGCACGCAAGATTCTTCGCCTTCGGCTCAGAATGACATTCCCTCGGACAAGTTAGCCGAATCAAGAAGCAGGAGGTTTTCAATGGCAGTTAAGATTCTGGTTTACAGCGAGGACGCCCGCCGCGCCCTCGAGCGCGGGGTCAACGCGGTCGCGCAGGCGGTGCGGGCGACCCTCGGCCCCAAGGGGCGCAACGTCGTTCTCGACAAGAAGTGGGGCTCGCCCACCATCACCAAGGACGGCGTGACCGTCGCCAAGGAGATCGAGCTGGAGGATCCCTACGAGAACATGGGGGCCCAGCTCGTCAAGGAGGTGGCGTCGAAGACCAACGACGTCGCGGGCGACGGCACCACCACCGCGACCGTGCTGGCGCAGGCGATCGTCGTCGAGGGCATGAAGCTCGTCGCCGCGGGCGCCAACCCAATGATGCTCAAGCGCGGCATCGAGCGCGCGGTGGAGAAGGCGGTTGACGAAATCAAGAAGCGCTCCATCCCCGTCGCCGGCAAGGCCGAGATCACCAACGTCGCGGCCATCGCCGGCAACGAGCGCGAGATCGGCGCGTTCGTCGCCGACGCCATGGACAAGGTCGGCAAGGACGGCGTCATCACCGTCGAGGAGTCGAAGGGCACCACCACCTCGGTCGAGATCGTCGAGGGCATGCAGTTCGACAAGGGCTACGTCTCGCCCTATTTCGTGACCGACCCCGAGCGCATGGAGGCGGTGCTGG
>Ga0315294_10001735_pt1 | contig 23836 bp, 16 predicted proteins | sample YL17G13_40_MG_FD_203626 | JGI IMG/M metagenome (GOLD analysis project Ga0315294, IMG submission 203626) | Sediment microbial communities from Yellowstone Lake, YNP, Wyoming, USA - YL17G13_40 | ecosystem: Environmental > Aquatic > Freshwater > Lake > Sediment | place: USA: Wyoming | collected...
GGACCTGAAGGATCGCGGCCTTCTGTACCGCTCGCAGGACTACAGCCATGCCTACCCGCACTGCTGGCGATGCCATTCGCCCCTCATGTATTTCGCGCGTTCGAGCTGGTTTCTGAAAACGACCGAGATCAAAGATATATTGGTCAACGAAAACAACAAGATCGACTGGTATCCGCCGACCATCAAAACCGGACGCTTCGGGAATTTCCTGGAGAATAACGTCGACTGGGCCATCAGCCGCGACCGCTACTGGGGCACTCCCCTGCCCATCTGGATGTGCGAAAAGGACGGCTGCGGGGAGATCGAGGTGCTGGGCAGCATCGCGGAACTCAAGGACCGGGCGAACGAGGAGGTGCCCGACGATGTCGAGCTTCACAGGCCGGGAATCGATAACTACACGCTCAAGTGCCCCAAGTGCGGCGGCGTCATGCATCGCATCCCGGAGGTCGCCGACACCTGGTTCGATTCCGGCAGTATGCCCGTCGCCCAATGGCATTACCCGTTCGAGTTCAACGACAAATTCCCCGAATGGTACCCCTGCGACTTCATCTCGGAGGCCCAGGATCAGACCCGGGGATGGTTCTACACGCTTCACGCGGTGGCAGGACTGCTTCATGCCGCGGCGAGGAAATTCCCGGATGATCCCGACCTCGCCCCGTTCCGCGACTGTGGCCTTTCCTACAAGCGCTGCATCTGCCTGGGACTGGTCCTGGACGACGAGGGGCTGAAGATGTCGAAATCGCGGGGCGGATATGTCGAGCCGAAAGCGATTCTCGAGGACCATGGTGCCGATGCCCTCAGGTGGAATTTCCTGGCAAACGTCGATCCGTGGGTCCCCGTGCATTTCACGGTCGACAACATCCGCGAAGCCCAGAGGCGGTTCCTTCTCACGCTCAGAAACGTCTACCAGTTCTTCACCATCTACGCCCGGATCGACGGCTATGAGCCCGGGGAGATCAAGGCCGGAGAGGACAAGCTCTCCCGACTCGACAAATGGATCATGGCGAGACTGCATCGCACGATCGGGGAAGTCCGCGACGCTATGGAGCACTACGACGTTCTCCGCAGCGCTAAGGCGCTCGAAGGCTTCCTCGACGAGCTGTCCAACTGGTACGTGCGTCGGAGCCGCGAGAGATTCTGGAGGTCCGAGAAGGACGACGACAAGTGGGCGGCGTACTGGACGCTCCATACGGCGCTGGTCGAGTTCTCGAAGCTGCTCGCTCCGTTCACGCCGTTTGTCGCCGAGGAGATTTATCAGAACCTTGCGGTGGATCATCTTGAGAACGCGAAAGAGAGCGTTCATCTCGAAAGCTTCCCCGTTGTCGACCCGAAATGGCTCGACGATGAGCTTGAGGCCGAGGTGAGGCTGGCTATCGAGATCGCGGGCCTGGGACGTTCGGCGCGGAAAGCCGAGAAAATCCGGGTCCGGCAGCCGCTGAGCGAAGTGATCATCGTCACGCGCGACGAGAACGATCGCGTCCGCGCCCATCGACAGGAGCAGGTCATTCTGGACGAGCTGAACATCAAGAAGATGAGCTTCGAGGACGATCAGGCGAAGTTCGTGACGTTCAGGGTCACGCCGGATTTCGCGAAGCTCGGGCCAACGCTCGGACCCAGGATGCCCGCAGTGAAGAAGGCGTTTGAGAAGGCCGACCATCTTGCGCTGCGCAATTCCATCGAGGCGGGCGGGACCTGCACACTCGATGTCGACGGCGAGAAGTTCACGTTCACCGACGACGAGGTGGCTGTGAGCATCGAGAGCAAGAGCGGGTACGCGGCGGCGACCGGGGCGCGAATCGCCGTGGTCCTCGCCACCGAACTCACTCCCGAGCTGGAATCCGAAGGAATCGCGCGCGAGATCGTGCATCACCTCCAGAGACTCAGGAAAACCGCCGATCTTGACTACCAGGCCAGAATCAAGGCGTATGTCGAGACGGAAGATGGTAAAATTCTGGATGCAGTCAAGAGCCATCGCGAGTACATAATGCGCGAGACGCTCGCCGACGAGCTGAACCTGAAAGGTGTCGACAAGTCCGGACCCGCGTTCTCGGAAGAGGCGAAAGTCAACGGGAAACCGATCAGGTTCGGGGTCGATACAGTGAAGAAATGACGGTCCCGCGAGGGGGGAGAGCGTGCGCCAGTAGCTCAGGGGATAGAGCAACGGCCTTCTAAGCCGTGGGTCGCAGGTTCGAGACCTGCCTGGCGCGCCAGATCAAATACGCGCGCTCGTAGCTCAAATGGATAGAGCAACAGACTTCGGATCTGTTGGTTGGGGGTTCGAGTCCCTCCGAGCGCGCCAGACCGAACCTGATTCCCCGGGCAATCCGGGGAATTCCTGTTTGTCGCGACTCCGGCGCTGCAGACATTCCCTTTTTCCTTGCCTTGTCCTCTCTCCCCTTGTACAATACCGCCCATCACTAAGGAGTTAGCCGGACCTGCACCGGTAACCACATCACTAGGGAGGCAAGGGGCTTGACTCAGTACGACCCGGGGGGATTATTCTCCACATCCGCACGCTGTAAAAACCATTCGGAAGTTCCCGCAGTCGCACGATGCGCGGGGTGCGCAGATTCATTCTGCTCAGACTGTCTTATCGAAATCCAGGGGCAGAAGTACTGCGGGTTGTGCAAGGTGATGGCGGTCAAGAACCAGCCCGTCATGGAAGAGGCCACCATTCCCTGCAAGGAAGCCAACGATGCGCTCACCACCGCGATCATCGGGATCTTCTGCTTGGGCATCATACTCGGACCGATGGCCATCTCCAAAGCGCTCAAGGCAAAGAAGATGATCGAAACCAACCCGCAGTTGACAGGCTCGGGAAAAGCCACCGCTGCGCTGATCATCGGTATCATCGTCACAGTCCTGACCGTGCTCGGACTGATCGCCAGATTCGCGACGATTGGCTCCAGCTATTGAGGCGATTGGCATGGAGATGAGATGCCCACAATGCATGGCTCCTCTGGAGACTACAGACGGGCAGACAGCTCGCTGCAAGTACCATCCCGAGCAGTTTCGCATTCTCTACTCCCGCCTGATACAGCCGGCTCCGGTTGAGAGAGCCGTCGTCGCTGAACCCAGGATCCCAATCCCGCCGCCTCAAATCGAGCGGCCGATTATCGAGCAACCCAGGATCCCAATCCCGCCGCCTCAAGTCGAGCGGCGGATTATCCAGGACGCAGCGCCTCCAATGGCACCGGTGGCGGTGAATGCGCCTCGCATTGCGCAGGCGATGTGCCGGAATCATCCCAACGTTCGTGCCCAGAGTTTCTGCACCCAGTGCGGCGCTCCCTTGTGCGCTACCTGCAGTTTCGAATCGCCCCAGAAGCAGAAGTTGTGCCTGGACTGCGTGCAGAAAGGGAACCGTCCGGTTTCCATCGCATCTCTGGGACGTGCCGTGACTTCTTCACGCCCTGGAGCCGGTTACCGAGCGGGTCCGGCCGTGGCAGCCATGTGCGCGACGCATCCTACAGTCGCGGCGGTGCGATACTGCAACGTGTGCTCGAAACCGATGTGCGCGACCTGCGACAGAGAGTTCCCCGGGAACATTCATCTGTGCCCGACATGCGCGGGGCAGCCCGGAAGAATCGGCTCACCGCAGTTTGATCGGGCGATGACATCCTCGCCCACGATGGCCGCGAGCATCGCGCGTCCGCCGGTCACCGGCGCGCCCCCGCCGCAACCTCTTTTCGGGGCGACGTACGCGCCGCAACCTGCTCTCGCAGCTATGTGCGCAACACATCCCTCCGTCGCAGCAGTGAGGCGTTGCAGCGTCTGCTCAAAACCGATGTGCGCTACCTGCGACTTCGAATTCCCCGGCAACATTCATATGTGCCCTGAATGCGCCACCCGTCCCAGGAAAGGCGGATCCCTGGGGAAGCGACGGGGAAATGTAATAGCCTCGGGCGTCCTCGCGGTCATCTCCACGATCTGCATAGCCGCGATGATGTCGTTCTATGAGGAAGGACTGTCCGAGGTCCTCTCAATGGCGATTTTCATAATGATCATCGTGGGTGTCGCCCTCAGTCTCGGCTCCATCGACCGGAGGCTTCACAATCCGGCGATAGTCTGGGTATTCGCCGTATGGAACGGGATTCTGCTGGCGTTAATGATCCTTCTCAGCATCATCGGCCTCATGGCGATGGGGTAGACCGAAGCCGTGCATTTGCGGCTGTGCTTGTTCGACATTCGACGGATTAAGGCAAAGACGAATCATTGCCATGTTATACAGAATCAACGCAAACACCCTGGCCCAGAAACGCTACCTCCAGATCGACGACAAAGGCGTGGTTTACGCCGACATCGTTTTCTTAAGTGGAGCGCGCAGGTTTCGTTTCGACCAGGTCGACTGCATCCTCCTTTCCGCCAACCAGGAGCTCTCCTTCCAGGTGGGCAACGAGGTGTTCACTCTGCCTGTTAATCTCTTTAATACACGTCACATGGAGACGATCAATGCTTTCGTGACCCGGGTCCATCAGGCGAACGGGTTTGGAGTGGTCAACGATCCGGTTCCGGGGAGATTCCGCCCTTAGAGAAAGAGTTACACCAAGATGGGAGTCGCACAATGGGTTCAATCAATGTAAGAATCGTCGATGTATCGGGCAGCCGAAGCCGGGTGGCGGAAGTCCCCGACGACGTGTCGGTAGCCCGCATAATCGTCCTGCTCGTTGAGAAGCTGAATCTGCCTATCAACAGCCCGGATGGTCAGATCATGAGCTACAAGCTGCATCATCGCCGCACGGGTCGACAGATGCTGGACAACCAGACCCTGACTGAGGCGGGGGTCTCCCAGGGAGACGAGCTCAGGCTGCAGGCCGAGATCACCGCAGGTTAGGCGGAACGCACCCATGTCAATCCAGGAGGAATCTCCACTCGTACTGAAGGATCATCGGTTCGCGCGCCTCGAGGCGATCAAGTGGTGGGATCAGTCGCTTGTCCGACAGGCCCGCATTATGGTTGTCGGGGCCGGTGCGCTGGGAAACGAGATCGTGAAAAATCTCGCGCTTCTCGGTGTGGGGCACATCGTTGTCGTGGACATGGACCGGATAGAGTCCAGCAACCTGTGCCGCTCGGTGCTCTTTCGGGAAGGCGACGAGGGACAGTTCAAGGCTGCCGTCGCGGCGCGCAGTGCAAAGGAAATCTATCCCGATGCCGATGTGGAAGCGATCATGGGGAATGTCATGGCGGACGTGGGGCTGGGCTATTTTCGCCGGTCAGACGCGGTCCTGGGGGCCGTCGACAACCGCGAGGCCAGGGTGTTCGTCAACGCAGCGTGCGCCCGGGTCGGTCGACCCTGGATTGACGGAGGCATCGAGGTGCTCCAGGGAATCGTCCGGGGATTCGCGCCGCCGTCGACCGCGTGTTATGAGTGCACGATGAGCGAGGCCGACTGGGACCTTCTGAATCAACGAAGATCGTGCTCGCTGCTCGCGCAAAGAGCGATCGCTCAGCAGGGCACACCCACGACGCCGATCGCGGCCTCGGTGATCGGCGCGATCCAGGTAGCGGAAGCGATAAAACTCCTGCACGGCATGGAGGCCCTGATGGGCAGAGGTTTCGTTTTCGAAGGGGAGAACCACACATCCTACCCGGTGACCTATTCAGTGAATCCCGAATGTCGATGGCACGAATCCCCCTACCCGATCGAAGTCATGTCCGATGTCACGTCGGACACGCCCCTGAGAACCATCTGGAACCGCGCATCGGAACTGCTGGGCGGCGTCGACGCCCTCGAACCGGCAAGGGAGATCGTCGAATCGACGACATGCCCGAAATGCGGGCAATCTCAAAGAGTTCTGAAACCGGCGGAAAAGGTCCATAGAGCCCAGATTGTCTGCCCTCGATGCGACGTGGAGTGCGCCCCGACCTATTTCCATTCGATTACAGGGGACTCCTACTTGCTCGATCTCAGCCCGCGTCAGGCAGGGCTTCCCGAGTGGGACATCCTGTGGGCAAGGTGTGGAGAGAAATGCATCGGCGTGGAGGTGGCCGGCGATCAATCCCGCCGGACCGCTCCTGAACTCAACCCGGAACAAGCGAGAACCAACGCATGAAAGACAAACGGAAGAAGAAAGAAGATTCCAGGCCCGACAAACCGCAGAAGAAGACGGCTTCAGACGGGCAAGACGCGAAATCCGCCAAGGAACCCGAGGAGAAAGACGCCGAGGTCGTGAGCAACGGCGAATGGGAGGACATGAAACGTCCTGCCCGCAGAGCATTCCCCGGTCCCAAAGACACCGAAGTCCCCCTGCGCATCGCCATGGAGCGCGAAGCGTACGCGGAGGCGGTCGCGCACGCGAAAGAGTCCCTGGATTCGGAAGTGTGCGGGGTGTTCGTGGGCTCGGTCTTCACGGACGATGTCGGTCCGTTCGTGGAAGTGAAGTCGATCATCCAGGGCAGCTCGGCAAGGCAGGGAACCACCCACGTGACCTTCACCCACGAGACCTGGAATTCCATACACGAAACCCTCCAAGAGGAATACCCGAAGCTGCAGATCGTGGGATGGTATCATTCTCATCCGGGGTTCGGGGTCGATTTCTCGGAGATGGACCTGTTCATCCAGCAGAATTTTTTCTCGGGCCCGACCCAGTTCGCGCTCGTGACCGATCCGCTGGGCGGCGCGGTGGCCGTCTGCTGCAATACTCCGGACGGGATCACCCCGGTCGAGCGGTTCTGGGTGGACGGTCGCGAGCATCAATGCCAGGTCCCGAAGATCGAAGGAGAGGAAGACAAACCGCATGAGGGATCGGTATCGCCCAAAGAGCTCGAGACTATCCAGAAGCGGCTGACTCAGCTCAGCCAGACTCTGGACGAGATGCGCCTGAATTTCTACCGGTTCCTGATGACCATCTTCTTCGTGATCGCACTGGGAATCGTCGGAGCGATCGGGTACACCATGTATCACGCGGCCACATCGACTATGAATCCCGCCGAGCTGGAAGGCTCGACACCGATTCTTGTCCAGTGGGGCGAGAGGACCATCATGTTGACCGCAGGGATTCGATACTGGGATGTGCCCCCTGAACTGGTGAAATCGTTTCTGGATCGTCAGATCGAGGAAATGAAGGCCCTGCGAGAGTCGCTCGCGGCCCAGGAATCCGGGGCGGAGGACGAGACCGCCGTGCAGCCGTCGACCGACTCCGGCGAGCAAGAGGGAGGTGGGTGAGCACCATGGATGAAAAGTTTTGGACAAGCCCGCCGAGGGAAGAGAAGATTCAGATAACGCGTGAGGAGGCGCTCAGCGATCACGTCGAGGACCTCCTCAAGCGCCAGATGAGCCTGAGGGGGGACCCGTCGGTCACCCGCACCCGCAGACGATGGTACATGCAGAACTGGTTCGTCTTCATGGTTGCCGGTGCGCTGGCCGCTATTGTCGCCTGGGCGATTATTGAGCCCAGTTTCAACGATTACCTCTACGTCCAGGGCACCATCGAGGAGATCAACACCACCGAAAGCATGCCGAGGAGGTTTGAGTTCGGAAATCAGTATATTGAAATACCCCTGGAAACCCGGGGCTATGTCGTCCTGAACGGCGAGAAGATCTGGCTGATCGGGGATCTCAGGGAATACAAGCCGGTACGCCAGCCCGCCGACCCGTCTTCGCTTCACGAGGGCGAGCAGATCGGCATATATGTCCAGTATCTCACCGCCGGACCTCAGGAGATCGCCCTGGGAGTGTTCCTGGACCTTGCGCCGCGGGCTGAATCCCTTATCCGTCCCAGGCTCACAATGGCGCAGATGAGCACGCGAAGCACGGTCGCCGGGATGCTGCTCTTTCCCCTTGTTGCGGGCCTTATCGGACTGGCCATAGGAGCCGCCGACGGGATCATATGTCGACTTCCCAGACGGGCGCTTCTCGGGGGCGTGGTGGGCCTTCTGGCGGGCTTCATCGGCGGATTCGTCATGAGCATCCTCGCCGGCCTCGTTTATGCGCCGCTCAGCATGATGGCGATGCAGGAGTCGCAGGATCCGGCGAGCGGGCCCAGCACGTTCGGGTTCTTCATACAGATGTCCGGACGAGCGCTCGGATGGGCTCTGGCCGGCATGGCTATGGGACTGGGACAAGGGATCGCGCTTCGCTCCGGTCGCCTGTTGCTGTACGGGTTCCTGGGCGGGCTCATAGGGGGCCTGCTGGGAGGCCTTCTCTTCGATCCCATCGACCTGCTCATCCTCGGGATCGACAAGCCCAGCGCACACTGGAGCCGACTCATAGGATTTCTCGTGATCGGCGCGAGCGTCGGCGCCTTGATCGGGCTGGTCGAGTTGTTGGCCCGCGATGCGTGGCTTCGCATGACCAAGGGACCCCTGGCGGGCAAGGAATTCGTGCTGTTCAAGGACCTCATGTACATCGGCTCATCGCCCCGGGCGGAAATCTACCTGTTCAACGATCCGCTCGTGGGGGACCTCCAGGCGGCTCTCCGCTCCATGGGAAACGAGTGCGAGATCGAGAGCCTGAAGAAAGACAACCTGGTCCTTCTGAACCATCAGCCGATTCGACAGGCGCGGCTCAGGCACGGCGACGAGATCGGTATAGGCCAGACCGCTTTCGTTTTCGAAAGACGGAGGGGATGAATCGTGAACGATCTGCAGGCACATTCAGACTCGCAGGGCGGCACGCTGCAGTGCGCGATCTGTCAGTGCCCGCTTGAATCCTGGGAGACGAAAACCGCTTGTCCCGACTGCCACACCGAATATCACCTCGAATGCTGGCAGGAGAACGAGGGCTGCGCGACCTATGGTTGTCCCAGGGTGCCCCCGACCGTTCACCGCTCGGACATCGAAATCCCCTGCTCCTACTGGGGCCGGGAAACGAAGCGATGCCCGTCCTGCGGGAGGGAGATCCAGGCGGCCGCGGTAAGGTGTCGCAACTGCGGGATCGTGTTCGGCTCTTCCAGACCCGAGAGCGCCAGGGAATTCGATCGGCGCTCTTCATTCGAGATGAACCTTCCCCAGTACGCGAAGACCATCACGTGGATTTTCGTGCTCTCCCTTATCCCGTGCACCGCTCCTCTCGCCGCGATCTACGGACTCGGCTGGTATGCGTCGCACACGAGCGATATCAAGCTTCTGCCGGCCATATATTCCGCGCTGCTCAAGATAGGTATCGCCATAGGATCGTTGCAGACGATTTTCAGTGTAGTTGTGCTTCTGATGTACGGGACATTTCGAGCGCCCTGACTTATGCGCGGGGCCGAGGACAAGGACAAACGATGTTACAGTCACGCATCCGTCGACTGAAAGCGGATTACGATCGCATCCTGGGCACCTTCACCAACCATCCCTTCATCCGATTGGTGGAGGTCCAGGGTGAGCCGCCCGAGAAATACACCTTCGAGTTCCAGGTGACCGGACTCGTTCCGATGGAGGACGGCATCCCTACGCCCGGCACCGCGCATCGCGCAGAGGTGTTTCTCCCCCAGGACTATCCTCGTCGCCCGCCGTTCTGCAGAATGATCAGCCCCGTTTTCCACCCGAACATCGACCCGACGAAAATCTGCATAGGCGATCACTGGAGCGCGGGCGAATCGCTCGCGGCGCTGGTGATTCGCATCGGCGAGATGATCTGCTACCAAAGCTACAACGTGAAAAGCCCGTTGAATGCTGAAGCCGCCGCGTGGGCGGACCAGAACCTCGAGAAGCTTCCACTGCAGAAAGCCGACCTGACGACAGGTCTGTGACGCAGACAACGCCCCTGCTCAGGGCGCATCCGCAGATTGATTTTCACCGAGCCCGTCGTGCGGGGACTGGCACCTATTTCGCCCCTGCGTATCACTGCATCCTCCGCCAACAGCGGCAAGGGCAAAATCGGTGCCTGGCACCGCATATTGTCACCGCACATTCATACACGTATCATAATTTCCTGAACACGGTGACAGGCACCCGGCTTTGCCCCTTGAGCCGTATTGAGAGAGTGACCATGGTTGCGGGGCAAAGCTGTGTGCCAGTCCCCGTGGTTCCACGTAGCATGCGCATGGTTCTTGTTTCTTCCGAAAGAACCGCGTGCGTGACGCAAGTGCTGCACCGGGCATGAGGATCAGTTGCCCAATGGACCCACTGCTTCCCATATCTTGCCTCACCGCGAGCCTTCAGTTATAATGCTTTCGGGCCGTTAGCTCAGATTGGTAGAGCAGCTGACTCTTAATCAGCGGGTCACAGGTTCGATTCCTGTACGGCCTACCACGAAATTTGCCCCGCCCGAGCCCCCGCCCCTTAGAAGGCGGGGGCATTTTTGTGCGCTTCCTCAAAGACGGGGGTCGCGCGGATGATTTACAATGAGCCTGTATGTCGACTCGCGCGCCCGATTGCGACCTTCACCCCTACTTCCGCGACCCCGACAAGGCCCGCGCGATCCTCGACGCCTGCATCGGCCATTGCCGCTCACGGGGAGCAACCCTCGTGCGAGTCGTCCACGGCAAGGGCAAGGGGGACTTCCGCAATCTCATCCATTCCCACCTGCTGAAGCATCCCGATGTCGAGGGATTCGTGCCGTGCGACCCGCTTCACGGCGGCAGCGGCGCAACCTGGGTCCACATTGCGCCCCAGTCCGCTGAGAGAGCCGATGTCGTCGAGGAGCGAAAGACCGGGGAGAGCGACGAGATCGAGAATCGGAGACCCGCTCCGCCCGCATGGAGATGGGCTGTGTATTTCGCTTTCCTGGTCGGAGCATTCCTCGTGTTTCCGCAGTGGTTCCTGAGAGGGATCATGATGCTTTTCATCTTCTGGCTGGAGATGAGGATCGCGACCAGTCGCAGGAACGAATGACGGGCGTCGGTGATCCGTCTCATCCCTGCGGGTTAAACCCAGATTCCACCTCTGACGTCGATATTAATGAGATCGTCGCCCATGACCAACGACAACGACATCTGTCCGCAGGACTCAAAGCCTCTCGTGCTGGTCGCGATCAACGACGAGAAGCTCTGGCAGGATCTTGAGGAGCCGCTTACAAAGCTGTTTCGTGTGCGGCGTGAGACTGATGGTCTGAGGGCGATCGATGTTCTTCTGCTACTGAGGCCGGTCGCGGTAATCGCGGAGACCGGCTTGCCCGGATTGTCCGGAATCCTTCTCGCAAGGCTCATACGCCACAATCGGTACCTCACCAAGCTGCCGGTGGCCTTGATTCTGAGTCGCGACTACCTGATAGAGGAATTCTGGGCCAAGGATTCCGGCGCAGTGGTGACCGTCCCGCGAAAGAACGCAGCCGACGCGATATTCAACATTGAGATCGCCCTTGCGCACAGGAAACCGATCCAGGATGTCGACTGGGACGCGGCGGAGGAAGGGATCAGCGCCGAGGGCGGTCCCGCCGCGGGTGTCGCGAGCGAACTGGAAAAGCAGCTTATCGGCGCGAACATAATCGCGAAGCTGGGAGAGATCGAGATCAGCCAGGAGCCCGGAGGGTCGGGCTCGCCAGGAACCATCCCCGCCTTCATCAGGGAGGCCCTGGCGGCGCTCGCAGCGGTGTTGGAGTTCGCGCAGGCCGGGATCACTCTGCTCGAGACGAACGAATTGTTCATTGTTGAGAACAAGGTCTTCGCGGACATCCTCGATTCCGAGGCGTTCGTGCGCGAAACCCTTTCGTCAAGCGCTCTCTACATCGACAGGAGTCAGGAAAGCGGCGGACCGCGCGTAACGTACCTCACGCCGGTTCACATCGAGCTCCCGGGTCCGCGCGGACCCGCCAGTACTTTCTTCGCCCTGCCCCTGAGCGGTCGCGAGAAAATCTACGGCCTCTTAAGCCTAATGACCTACAAGGAGATCGCGGTACGCGAGTACTATCTTAACACTCTGTCACTGATCGGCACTCAGCTCGCCGTCACTCTCGAGCGGGCGTTGTTTTACGAGGAAGTGCGAAGGTTGTCGGTTACGGACTCATTGACCGGCCTGTCGAACCGTCGCGCTATTCAGTCCAGGCTTGAGGAGGAGTTTCGCAGGAGCGTACGATACCGAACGCCGCTGTCGGTGGCAGTGTGCGATCTTGACGGTTTCAAGATACTGAACGATAAGCACGGCCACCAGGCGGGCGACGAGATGCTCAAGGCGATCGCCCAGGTGCTCAGAATCTCGGTTCGCGAAGTGGACCTGGCCGGACGCTGGGGCGGCGAGGAAATGGCGCTACTCTTCCCCCAGACAGCCCTCCCCGGGGCCATAGTCGCCTGCGAGCGTATCAGGGAACAGATCGCCTCCATGAGGATCGACTTTCACGGCTCGAAGCTGGGCGTGACCCTCTCGATCGGCGTAGCGACCATCGATCCCGAGGAAGTGTGCCCGAGGTCGGCCGACGCCCTTATCGCCCTGGCCGACAGCGCGATGTATCTCGCCAAGAAGCGCGGCAAGAATCGTGTCGCCAACTTCCTCGAGCTCCCGGAGCCGTCGCCTGCAAGATAGACTGCGTTCTCCACACTCTGTCGGTCGAATTGAGGTATACTTATCAACCAGTGAGTCTATGATACTCGGGTTTGTAAGTTCGAGATGTAGCAGATGCCTGGGCCTGGGAGTCCTTTCCCTTGCATTCACGATCTTCGCCCCAGTCTTGTTCTCCTCATGCGCCCCAAAGCCGATCGCTGAACCGGCACCTTCGTTCGCCGACACTCCGGCTTCCCTGCTGCTCGTGCCGCCCCTTATCGGCGCAGAGAAAACGGTGAGAACCGAAGCACCTGAACCGACAAGGGTGACGATAAACGAAGAATCCGTCATAGGATGGGCTTCGCCTCCGGAGAAGAGCCTTACGTTTCCGATTAGTCTGAGGGAAGGTGCGCACCTCTCGTTTCGAGTGGGCATCGCTTTTGAAAATGCCGTCAGGAACGGAGGAATTGTGGCGATCGCCGAATATGAGCCGTTCGACATCGTTGATCGTGGCCACGGTGCGAAGCGGGAGCTGTATCGATCCGAATTCAGGGCCGATCCGAACTGGTTCAGGGAATGGCAGGATGTCGAAGTCGATCTGACCGGAGTCCCTCCCGGACACTCATTGCTGAGGTTCCGCGCGGAAGGCTCACTCGCGACTGATCCCAACGTTACGCTCATGTGGGGGCAGCCCGTAGTTTTCTATCCTGCAGAGCGCAAGCACAGAAATGTCCTTCTTATAGGGGTCGACACACTTCGGCGCGACGCGCTGTCGGTTTTCGGGGGACGAGTCGAGGTCACGCCGAACCTGCAGCGCCTGGCCGAATGCGGGACCGCTTTCGACCGTGCATGGAGCCAGGCTCCGTTCACCGTGCCGTCGTTCGCAAGCATGCTGACCGGACGCTTCCCCGCCGACCTCAGCCCTACCCTCGCGACCGAAATCCTGCCCCTCTCCGCAGACACCCTGGCGGAAACCCTTCTGCATAACGGCTTCGCCACGTCCATGATCTGCGGCAACGTCTACATCGGGAACGATAAGTCCGGTTTCGACCAGGGAGTGGAAGGAAACTGGTTCCGGGTCAATGCCACCCCTCCTGATTCGGTGGAGAAAGCGAAGGAATTCATAGATCGCTCGACCGATCGCGACTGGTTCCTTTTCCTGCACTTCATGGACCCGCACGGGCCGTACGATCCTCCGCAGGTGTTCATAGACGAACTATGTGACCGTTCATACCGGGGCAAGTACATGACTGCCTTCGAGGACGGGCTTCCCTGGCAGCTTGCGACATCGATCCCTCCGGAGAAAGAGATCAGACGCGCAAGGGAATTGTATGATGCGGAGGTCGCCGATGTGGACGCGGCGGTGGGCGACCTGTTTGCCTATCTCGAAGGTAACGGGCTTCTGAACGAGACCCTCATTGTCTTCTGCTCCGATCATGGTGAGGAGTTCTTCGAGCACGGACAGTTCGAGCACGGGCAAAGCCTCTACGAGGAGATGGTCCATATGCCGCTCATTGTCTGGGGCCCGGATTTTCCGCAAGGCAGCCATATCGATACGCCGGTGGGGAACATCGATATCGCGCCGACAATCCTGAAATTCGCCGGGCTGCGAGTGCCGGATGATTTCTCGGGCTCTCCTCTCACGAAGGTTATCGCAGGAAATTTCAATAAGGACCGCTCGATTTTCGGAGAGGGAAACCTGAGGCGGGGGTCGCACGCGAAGTTCGCGGTCGACTGGCCGTACAAATGCATCGTGGACTTCTTCACTGGTGAGGTGAGTCTCTACGATTTTTCCGCCGACCCGGGAGAAAAAAACAATGTGAGCGAGTGGTATCCGCTCGTAACCGAGGCGCTTTCGTCGAAGAGCAGGCTTGCAATGGTTCCGCTGCAGACGACCTTCATTCTCACGATCATCGGGGACTCGAAGGACGGGCCGGCCGGATTTTCGGGCACTGTGAGGGTTCCGGGGGGAATCGCCTTCGCCGCCGCGACCGGCACATCCGACAGCGACTCCTATTCGGCTCAGGGCGACACTATCCGGTTTGATTTTTCGTCCGCGACAACGATCGAGGAGCCGGCCAAGGCTCTGATCATTCTCCCGGCTCCGGGGGGCGACACGATCGAGGTGAGCGTGCTGGCGGACGGGAAGGTCGATCCCGGACGCTTCTACCCGTACGCCTCGTCCACGCCCGAGCCGTCGGGATCGGCGACGGTCAAGGTTTCCGACCTGCCGTGGCCGAATGAGATACCTGCCGACGCCCGCGCGCGTCCCGTGGCGCTCTATATCCTTGGAATACCAGGCTTCCCGCGAGGTGAGACCGGAGCCTTGGAGAATGTTGAGCTCGATCCGGAGGTCCGGGAGCAGTTGCGGGCTCTGGGCTATATCAACTAGTAGGGGCACGGCATGCCGTGCCCGTACGGGGTTACGCGATTCTTTGTTTGGGCACGGCATGCCGTGCCCCTACGCAGGTACAGGATTCTCAGGACATGTCACACAAGACCCTTGATATGAGTAAGGTCGCGCCGGCGGTCAGATTTTCGGTCGCTATGACGGTCCTGCTGATCGCGACCCTCGCGTGCAGTCCCGCAGGGCGACCGAAAGAGCCGTCATCGGTATCCCTCCTTCTTCAGACACCGTTGGTCGGAAACGAGACTGCTCCGAGAAATCCTGCACCGAGACCCGTGAGATCAATCCTCGGAGATACATCGGCGGAATGCTGGAAGCTTCCCCCGGAAGCTATGCTCAGGTTTCCTGTGGACGTCCGAAAGTCCGCCCGCCTTTCATTCTGCCTGGGGGCGAATCACAGGATATCCGTACAGATGCGCGACATCACCATGAGGGTCGATTTCGTGCCGGAAGAGCGGAAAGCCCAGCCTGTTACTCTCTGGGAAACCACGCCCGGGGCGAATCCCGAATGCTTTAAGGAATGGCTATACGTGGACATTGAGCTGAACCCGCCTGCCGGGGGAAAAGGCGAGATCAGATTCTGCGCGACAGGTCCTCTCGCCGGAAATCCGATGGTCGAGATCATGTGGGGCAGACCCACGGTCTACTATCCTGCTGAGAGACATCACCACAACGTCCTTCTCATCGGCATCGACACCCTGCGCCGGGACGCACTCGACGTCTATGGCGGTCGGCCTGAAGTGTCCCCGAATCTCAGACGTCTCAGTGAATCGGCCACCGTATTCGATCGCGCATGGAGCCAGGCTCCATATACCGGCCCTTCCTTCGCAAGCATGGTGACCGGCAGGTTCAACTCCGACCTCTGCCCGACATTCTCCCCGGTCCAGCTTCCCGGACAGTGCCGGACCATCGCCGAAACGCTCCACCAGAACGGTTACGGGACTTTCATGATATGCGGAAATCCTTACCTGGGAGACGAGGTGTCCGGATTCAACCAGGGCATGGATGAGTCGTGGTACCGGTTCAGAGCCTCCCCAACGGACTCGGTGACACAGGCGAAGGAATTCATCGGTCGCGCAGCGGACCGCGACTGGTTCCTTTTCATGCATATCGTCGACCCCCACAGCCCGTACGACCCCCCCGAGGAGTTCATCAGGGCGGTATGCGATCCCGATTACCACGGCAAGTACCCCACCGAGTTCACTGAGAGCCTGCAATGGCAACTTCTCACCAGGCTCCCACCGCAGCACGAGATCGATCGCGTGAGAAGCCTCTACGAGGCGGAAGTGGCGGATGACGATGCGGCGATCGGCGAGCTGTTCGCGTTCCTGAAGCAGGAGAAGCTTCTTGACGATACGCTCGTCATTATTGCGGCGGACCATGGCGAGGAGTTTTTCGAGCACGGCCAGTACGAACACGGACAGAGCTTCTACGAGGAGATGGTGCACCTGCCCCTGATGGTCTGGGGATCCGAGTTCCCCGGCGGGAAGCGGATCGAGACGCCGGTGGCGAATGTGGACATTGTCCCCACGATTCTCAGCCATCTCGGCCTCGAGATCCCCGGCGCGTTGCCGGGTGTCCCGCTCCAGAAGGCCGTCAAGGGTCCGCCGGACGAGAGGCGAATAATTTTCGGCGAGGGGAATCTCCGCAGGAGCTCTCACACGAAATACGCCCTTGAGTGGCCATATAAGTGCATTCTGAATTACTACACCGGTCGCGCGAAGCTGTACAACCTCGAGGACGACCCGGACGAGCGAGTCGATCTGAGCGTTCCGTACCCGGACCTCGCGCAACGTCTCGCAGGCGAAACCGTCCGCGTAATGCGACCTCTTCAGACCATTTTTATCCTTACGATCATGGGCAACTCGGAGAGGGGACCGAAGAGGTTCAGCGGGACGGTGCGTGTTCCGAGGGGGATCATCAAGGTCCGGGATTCCGGTCTGCTGCCGGACGACAATTTCTCAGTCGACGGCGAGACGATCTCATTTGATTTTTCCGCCGAGACATCTGCGATAGCCCCGATCAAGGGGCTGATCATAATTCCCGAGTCCAGAGCGGACACTATCGAACTGCAGGTGGAAGTCGATGGGCAAGCGAGCCCGGACAGGTTCTTCCCGTATGCCTCGTCAACACCGGAGCCTTCGGGTCGAGCCACCGTCAACATCCGCGATCTCCCCTGGCCCAATGCGATTCCCGATAATGCGCGCGAGCTTCCCGTCGCCTGCTATCTCCTGGGAATCCCCGCCTTCCCCAGAGAGGAAAGCCAGGAAGAAATCAGGGACACCGAGCTGAGCCCCGAAACAATTGAGCAGTTGCGCGCCCTGGGGTATATCGACTAGAGTTGGCTTCAGAAATGGCATATAGAATCGGTAACACCGGATTGATCCTCCCGATCGCCCGCTTCTCTTGTGCATTCGTCCTGATCCTGTCGATCACCGCGTGCAATCCCCCTGGCGGAGTCGCGAAACCGCCCGCACCCGCCCGATCTCTGCTTCCCGAAACCCCTTTCGTAGGCGATGAGACCGAAGTGCGGGATCCGCCGCCGGTTGCGGAAAGGCGAGTTATCAATGAATGCTCCGTGGGATGCTGGGTGCTGCCCGAAGAAGCCAAACTCAGGTTTCCGGTGGAGCTCCGCCCGTCGGCAAGGCTTTCATTCCGCATGTCGGCGCTCACGAGAATCCCTGTGCATATCGGCGACCTGACGATCAAGGTGGAATATGTGCCGGGTGAAGCTCACACATCCTCCGACGGAAAGCGCATCGAGCCGGGCAAGCCTGTGGTGATTTACCAGACAACCCCCGTCGATTCGCCCGACATCTTTCGGGACTGGTGCTTCGTAGACTGCTCGCTTGACCATCTCGCGCCCGGCAAAGGGGAAGTCTGCTTCTCGGCCACGGGCCCGATCGCCGGGAATCCCGGCCTGGACCTCATGTTCGGCGAGCCGGTTGTGTATCATCCCGATGAGCGTCGACATCGCAACGTCCTTCTGATCGGAGTCGACACTCTTCGCCAGGACTCACTCACTCCCTACGGCGCTTCGACCAAGGTGACGCCCAATCTCCAGAAGCTCAGCGACGAGTCGACCTTGTTCACGCAGAACAGATCGCAGGCGCCCTGGACGCTCCCGTCATTCGCAAGCATGGTCACTGGACGGCTCCCCAGCGAGATCGGCGCGACGATTTACACCGGCTTTCTTCCCGACCGCAACACGACAATAGCGGAGATTCTTCTGCCCGAAGGCTACGCGACGGGGACGATCTGCTCCAATGCCTGGCTGGGCAACGAACAGTCGGGTTTCCAGCAGGGAATGGAGGAGCTATGGTACGAATACAACGCTCCCGCCGACAAATCCGTCGATAAGGCTATCGATTTCATCACGAGGTCGTCGGGCAAGGACTGGTTCTGCTTTCTTCATTTCATCGATCCGCATGTGCCGTACGCACCGGGACGGAAGTATGTCGATCTGCTGTGCGATCCCGCCTACGACGGGCCTTTCGTCGAAGTATTCAACGCGGTCGAGCAATGGAAATCCGGGACCACAACCCCGACCGCAAGCGACCTCGAACAGGCGAGAAATCTGTACCTGGGCGAGGTGGCGCGGGTCGACGATTCGCTGGAAACGCTTTTCGAGCATCTACGTCAGACCGGCCTCATGGATGAGACGCTGGTCATCTTTGCCGCCGATCATGGCGAGGAATTTTTCGATCACGGCGGATTCGAGCACGGCCAGTCGCAGTACGATGAGCTGGTCCACACACCACTGATAATCAGGGGGCCCGGCTTTGCCAAGGGTCGGCGAATGGACTCGAATGTCGGTAACATCGACATTTTCCCGACCATTTTAAGTTACCTCGAAATGCCCATTCCCGACAATGTCGTAGGGACACCTCTCCAGCAGGTCGCAACAGGAGAGATCTCGAACGACAGAATGATTTTCGGCGAAGACAATTCACGCGGGACGCTGAGGAAATTCGCCGTCCAGTGGCCCTACAAGTGCATCCTCGATTTCGTCACGGGAGAATCGCGTCTTTACGACCTCGAGAAGAATCCGAAGGAGACCGAAGACCTGGGCGCCGAAGACAAGGCAACCACGAGGCAGATGTCGGAGCGGATCGCGGGCGCGATGATCCCCGAGCAGACAGGTTTGCATATCTGGATCACGAGGAGCTATAACGAAGCGCCCCAGACCTTCACAGGCACGCTCAGGGTCCCGGGCGGGATCGAGCGCGTCGTGGCCTTCAGGCTTCTTGGAGGGGATTCCTACGAGGTAAAGGACGACACGATAACGTTCTCGATCACAAGCTCCCTTGAGCTTCTCGGACCGAACAAGCATCTTCTGATAATTCCGGCGAAAGGCGCCGACACACTTGAGGCTTCGATACTGGTGGGAGGGCAGGTCCGGCCCGATCGTTTTTTCCCGTACGGCATCGACAGACCGGAGCCCTCCTGCGCGGCAACCGTGAATATCCGGGATTTCCCGCTCGGACCCGAACTCCCGCTCTCGATTGAGGAGAATCCCGCCGGATGCTACATCTGGGGCGTTCGAGGATTCGACTCCGAAAGCGACCGTGTCACGCTGGATCAGGAAACGAAGGATCAGCTTAGATCACTGGGCTATCTCGGCGACTAAGCGTCGCGAACCGTCGATATTGACAGACGTGCAGCAATGTTCTCTGAGAAACGACATCATACTCATCGACCTGGCGCACTCAGATCGGTTTTAGCGAGGGCATATGTCCTGACAATGGTCGCGCTGCTCGCCGGTTGCATGGGGGGAACCCCCAAACATCGGACATCGATTCCTCCCGCCGTCTCACTGCTCCTTGACACCCCGTACATCGGCGACGAAACCACGGTTAGAGATCCGACCCCGCAGCCGACAAGAATGGTGATCGCCGACGAATCGGTCGAGGGATGGCCCTCTCCTCCCGAGCGCGTTCTCAGGTTTCCTCTTGAACTGAGACAGGGCGCGAGGCTGTCGATGCGGCTGGGTGGAGCGGCCGCGTCGAGCACTTCCGATTCCGGCGAGCTGATCTTCAGGGTCGAGTACATTCCCGAGACCTCTCAATCGATTCAATCGATTCCGGCTTTCGAATCGACCCCCGAACAAGGTCAGCAGGTTTTCAAGGGCTGGGTCGACATCGATGTCCCGCTGGAGATCGGGTCACCCGGTCCGGGCGAGCTCAGGTTCTCGGTCGAAGGCGAGCTTACCGGAGTCCCTGAAACCGGGCTTTTCTGGGGGCAACCGACCGTCTATTATCCGCGCGAGCGACTTCACCGCAATGTGCTCCTGATAGGGGTGGACACTCTTCGCCAGGATAGCGTCACGCCATTCGGAGGAGACCCGACACTGACGCCGAACCTGCAGAAATTCAGCGCGACATGCACCATGTTTCCGCGAAACTGGTCTCAGTGCCCCTGGACCCTGCCCTCGTTCGCGAGCATGCTCACCGGAAAGCTGCCGTCGCGCATTGGAGCCACTATGCTCTCCTGGCAGCTACCCGATCGCGCGACCAGCGTCGCGGAGATTCTTCTCCCATACGGATACGCAACCGGCACGGTATGCTCGAACACCTACCTTGGTAACTCCAGCTCCGGGTTCCATCAGGGTATGGAGAGCCTCTGGTATCGCTACAATGTCCGCGCCGACACATCGATCGACAGGGCGAAGAGGTTCATCCTGCGGTCGAAGGATCGCGACTGGTTCTGCTTCCTTCATTTGCAGGACCCCCACACCCCTTATGAGCCCCCCAAGCGCTTCGCCCAGGATTTCGGCGACCCCAACTACCAGGGCAAGTACAAATGGTCGTTCGCGGACGACGGCGACTGGAAATTCTCGACAACCATCCCGCCTGAGGGAGACATCAGGCAGGTGAAGAGCCTGTACGAAGCGGAGGTCGCGTACCTGGACTATGCCCTGCAGAATCTGTTCGATTTTCTCCGTGAGAACGATCTCTACAAAGACACCCTGATCATCTTCGTTGCGGATCATGGCGAGGAATTTTACGAGCACGGGATGTTCGAGCACGGGCAGAGTCATTTCGATGCGGAGACAAGGGTCCCCCTGATGGTGCGAGGCAAGGGGTTCCCTCAGGGAAAGCGCATTGAGGAAAGCACCGGCGATTTCGATATTGTCCCCACGATTCTCAGATACGTCGACGTGCCCACCCCCCCCGACATCGCGGGCGTGCCTCTGCAGGATATTGTCGCCGGGACAGTGAAGGATAATCGGGTAATCTACGGGGAAGACAACATCCGCGGCACTCAACGCAAGTTCGCGGTGCAGTGGCCGTACAAATGCATCCTCGACATGACATCGAGCAGCAGGCTTCTGTTCGATCTCGAAAATGACCCCGGCGAGAAGAGGGACGTGAGCAGCCTGTACCCCGAGATCGCCGACGGTCTCGCACGCGAGATGGTCGTGCAGATGCTCCCCGAGGAGACGACATTCCACATATGGTTCATGGGAAGCGGATCAGAAAGCCCGCGCAGGTTCACGGGGACTCTCCGCATGCCCGGCGGGATAGGAAACATGCAGGCTTTCGGGCTGACGGGGGACGATGAATACCGGGTAGACGGCGATACGGTGACCTTCGCGGTGACAAACGCGAATCCCGAGGTCGGGGTCGACAAGCACTTCACGCTCGGCCCTGCCGGGGATTCCGACACTCTGGAGATAACGTTGAGAGTGGACGGGAAGATCGATCCGGAGCATTTTTTCCCGTACGGCACTCTGAAGCCGGAGCCGTCGGGGTTTGCGGTCGTGCACATCGGCGACTTCCCGCTCGTGGCCGACATACCGACCGGCGAGAAGGCTCTGCAGGGAGCGTTCTATGTGTGGGGCGTTCGGGGATTCGGCTACGGCGTGGAGCGTGCGCAGTTGGACCAGGAATCGCTCGATCAACTCAAGGCGCTTGGGTATATACAGTAGATCGCTGTGTCACCGGACCAGTCGACTCGCCAACACACCTCCCCTGTGGTCGCCCCCCCGCTTCGTGCGTGGGTTCTTGGCGGTGGCACCCCGCTGCGTCGAGATGCTCTCTCCCCATTTCGCAGCCTACAGCTCCACGACTCTCGCGTAACCCACAAGCGTTCCCGGAGCGTTTCGCATCTCGACCTCGACCCAATCCCTGAGCCTCGACAACTGATCCTCCTCGATCAGCCCCCATTTCTTCATTGTATAGAGAAGAGCGGGAGCTATCGCGCGGGAGTTTCCGTCGATCACTTTGAGTCCGATGCCGATCCCCCTGTCCCTGAAACTCACGCCGAAGACGGCCTCTCCGCCGATCTTTCCGAGCCACTTGCCGTCGCTCTCCTTGTTGAAAGGCGTCCCGAAACGACCGGACCCGGCGGTGAACCACGATGCCTTGTGAAAGGCTTCAAAAATGCGGTCGCGGATCTTCTTCTCGAACTCGCTCTCACCGAAACCGGGATCCGCGAATCTCGCGGACGCGACGGCTATGGTCTTCATGTCCATCCACCATGTCGGCACGCCGCAGCCGTCGATGCCGTACTCCAGCTCCTCGGGTTTCACGTTGCCGTAGCGGCCCATGGTCTTTCGTATGGCAACCTGAATGGGATGATCCGGCTGGTTGTACGTCTTGTACGACCATCCCTGCTCCTGGCACGCAAGAAGCATCCCCGTGTGCTTCCCGGAGCAGTTATGATAAATCGGGGTTGGGGTGATGTTGTTGCGCCCGAGGTCCCAGTTGGCCTGCTGATACAGCGGCGGATGACTCCCGCAGAGAAACAGGTCCTCCGTCAGGTCGTGGCGCTGAAGCAAGGCACGGATTGTCGTTATGTGATCCGGCTCGCCGCCGTGACTTGAGGACATCACCGCGATCTCTGCATCGCTGCACTCATCAAGCAGAGAGGGCCTGAAACCGATCGCCGTCAGAAGCTGCAGCGGTTTCGCCAGGGATCTCTCGTACGTAGCCAGGGTGGGATCCCCGAACCGTCCCAGAATCCCGCCGGATGAATCGCAGCAGACAACGATAACCCTGTGAAGGGCCTCGCGTCGACTGCTTCTGGTGGTCTCAACGGATAAAGGGGATTCAGAGGAACAAAACTCGATGCTCATTATGGGAAGTATAACGCAACCGCGCTATACTCGTCACACTTGACTGGACGAGGGGACAGGCACCCCAATTTCGCCTCGGTCATTATTGATTATTGCACGATCACGTCCGGATTGTCTGGCGAAATCGGTGTGCCAGTCCCCATAGTGACTGCAAGGGGACTGGCACACGGTCTTGGCCGCCGCGGCGGGCAAGACCGGGTGCCTGTCCCCGCGAACTGAAAGAAGTGATCCCCATGACCGATCCTCGCGCGATCAACGACGAAGTCACGAAGCTCTACATGGATTACATCAATCCCTCGCTGATGAGGCTTGTCGCGTTCATGGGGTACGACGCGGTAGAGGATCACGCGAGAGGGTCGCATGTGTGGGACAATCTCGGAAACGACTACCTCGACTGCCTGGGGGGGTTCGGGGTCTTTTCGCTCGGACACGCGCATCCGAAAGTCGTCGAGGCCGTCACGAGACAGCTCAAAAAAATGCCCCTTTCCACCAAGGTGCTCCTCAACGAGCCGTATGCAAGGCTAGCGGAGAAGCTCGCGAAGATCGCGCCGGGCAGGCTTCAATACACATTCGTGTGCAACTCCGGCACCGAGGCGATAGAGGGCGCGCTGAAGCTTGCGCGTCTCAAGACGGGGAAGCACGGATTCATCTACGCCGAGAGAGCGTTTCACGGCAAGACCCTGGGGAGCCTGTCGGTGACGGGTCGCGAGGCGTTCCAGCAGCCGTTCAGGCCGCTCATTCCGGGCACGAAAATGATCCCGTTCGGCGATGCTGACGCGCTCCGAAAGGCGATCGACGACGACACGGCGTGCTTCGTGGTCGAGCCCGTCCAGGGCGAAGGCGGAATCCACATCCCTCCCGACGACTATCTTCCGAAGGCCCGGGAAATCTGCAGCGAAAAAGGCGCGCTTCTGATCGTCGACGAGGTGCAGAGCGGGCTTGGTCGGACGGGCCGGATGTTCGCGTGCGAGCACTGGGGAGTCGAGCCCGACATCATGACTCTCGCGAAA
>Ga0315294_10001739_pt1 | contig 23824 bp, 28 predicted proteins | sample YL17G13_40_MG_FD_203626 | JGI IMG/M metagenome (GOLD analysis project Ga0315294, IMG submission 203626) | Sediment microbial communities from Yellowstone Lake, YNP, Wyoming, USA - YL17G13_40 | ecosystem: Environmental > Aquatic > Freshwater > Lake > Sediment | place: USA: Wyoming | collected...
GTGTAAATAAAAAAATGATGGAACAAGGAATGTGCGCAGATTATAATGAAGTCTTCAAATTATCTAATCATGTTTATGAAGTAGTTAAGGACGCAAGAGCAGCTGAAGTTTTGAGTCCTGCAGGAACAAAATTAAGAATTGAAATTGATCCTAATTTAAGATGGAAAATTTCTCATGGTTTATTTCACAAGAAGGGTGAATGGGGAAATGAGCCTGAAGGAGAGGATTTTACATGCCCAGGTAGAGTTGATGGAGTTTTAGTTGCAGAAGAATTAGGAGATTGGATTGGCGAAAAATATGGCATTTTAACACCTCCTGAAGGTAAATACGATACACCTGTCTATTTAGAAGTACAAAATTCTCGAGTAAATTTAGATAAAATAAGAACAAAAAATAAAAAATTAAAAACAGACTTGGTTAAGTATTTGCGAACAGATGAAAACAGTGATAGAGCTGGAGAGTTTGCTTTGCCTACAAATAAAGAAGTTATGAGATTGCCTTTAATTGGAGATTTGTTGCAAGATGAAAAAGCTAGAGTACATATTGCATTTGGTCATCCTTATCCAGAAGACACTGGAGCTGACTGGAAGTCAGAAACACATATAGACTGTATAATTAAAAATGCAACTGTTGTTTTACAGCCAGGCAATGTAAAATTACTGGAAAAAGATTTTTACGTAATTTAGAATCACTTTCATATTTTCTTAATTTAACTTACATTGAATCTTTTATGGAAGAAATTTTAAAACACTTGTAAATTAATCAATTAAATGGCTTTCTTCGACTTTAGATAAAAATGAAAAAACAAGCGCTGCAGTTCCTAAGATTATGAGTGTATAATTTAATGACCAATCTACAGATAAACCAACTATGGGGTTTACTATAGCTAGAATAAACTGTCTAAGCATAGAAATTGTAGAAATTACAGTTGCTCTTTGGGGCGAGGGAATGTACTTATTCATATAGTTTGATAGAAGAGGTCCTCTTGACAAACCAAAACCACCGCCTATAATTATTGAAAGTAGAACAAATGGTATTAATGTCGTCAATCCGCCTATAATAAACATGATTCCAGTTATCATCGAACTGAAGAAAATCAATCTTTTCTTTGAACCAAATAGTTTTTCAAGCCTCTCATAGTTGTTCATTATCAATATTTGACTGATAACAAAGGTTGCGTGAATCAATCCGAAATATATGATGTTAACACCGGCCTGCTTGAGCATGAGCTGATAAAACCATATCATGAAATAGGATATTGCAGCTATGAAAACCATGTCAACTGCCAAGATTTTCAGAATCTTGTTCTTGTAAAAGAACTTTATTCCGGTTTTCAGGATATTGATGTATCTTTTTGACTCAATCTTTTTGATTGTTTTTGGTTCCTTGAATGTTAAGGCAATCAAAAAAGCTATTGTAAATGGAATAAACATAAAAAGCATAGGAGCCCTCAGGCCGAAATTATATGCAATAATGCTTCCAAGAGGTGCGCCGAACATTATTCCTGCTAAACTAAAACTTTCTATTCTGCCGAAGATTTTTTTGGAGTTTTTAGATTTTCCAATTTTTTTCAATGTATCATAAACAAACGCATCGTCAGCTCCTGACATTAAAGCTGATGAAGTGGCCCACAAAAATTCACCTAAAAGAAAAACATAAAAATTTGGAACACTCGAATAGACTAGGGTAGCTATTATGTTAAAAAGACCAGACAAGACAAGAGAAAATTTTCTTCCTAAATAGTCCGCAACAGTTCCAGTAGGAATTTCTAGGATGAATATCCATAGCATAAACCACGATTGTAAGATCATCACTTGAGTAAAATTTAAACCACCCCATTCTATGAAGAATGGGATTATGACTCCACCAATAAAGTGCAAACTGCGGAAAAATCTAAAAATATACATTTTCCAAATATTCGATTTAAATGACATGAGAATTAATTTGACAATCTTGTTTATAAAAACGGTTCACCTTTTTAGGAATTCATCCCAAACAGAATATATCAAAAATAAAAATCCTGCTATTAATCCATATAATGGACCAACTATAAGAATCAAAATCACCACAGCTAGAATCATTACCAAGTATTTTTTATAATTACCATCTTTTTTTATTTTAGGCTTTTCATTTTTCAAATCTTCTTTAATATATCTTAATATTCTCTTATCCTTTTCATCCAGCTTTCCATCTTCAGTCAAGTCTATTGGCCCTCTGTATCCACAGTGCTGACAAGTCCATATCTGCCCAAGCCAAGGGTTAAATGTTATATTCTCGCTACCGCACTGCGGGCACATTTTCTTCTTCATTTCATCATCTTATTCTAATAAAATAGGGTGCGTAGTAAAGTTTAAATACTCTTGCGAGATATAATTTTTTACTTAAAGTGATAACATGTGCGCCTTTAAATAACATTGGCAATTAGCTGACTAGGCGACTAGATGATGCTCCTTCTGACAACAATATGTTGTCATTTATACCATACTATCAAGTGTGGTTTCAATTTAATGTTCATACGTTATGTATGATTTGCCATATGAATTGACTGAGAATTGAGCAAAAGCGATGAAAAATCCAGGGGTAAATGATGGCAAGAAACTTTTAAAAAAAGTTTCATCAAAATTAAGATGCACACTGCAAAGCATTTTGTGGTGTAAGGGTTGAAGTGACTGTGAAATATATTGAACACCTATTGATGCAGAAATGCAGATGAGAAGAAGACGGTAATATGAGTCACTTGAAGATCATTTTGATCAATGATACCAGCAGAAGCAAAAGTTAGGGTCCAAGTAGTAAGCCAACAGGTGGATAGCTAGATTCCAAACTCCTATGAAGAACGTAGCAAACTGCGATAAGTCTTGGGTAGGCGTAAGCAGCCTTTGAACCAAGAATCTTCGAATGCGACTTCGTACTAGCTTCGGCTAGTGGTCCGAAAGGATAGGGAACCCGCTGAATTGAAGCATCTAAGTAAGCGGAGAAAAAAGAAAATAATGTGATTCTGTAAGTAAAGGCGATCGAAAGCAGAACAAAGCAAACCGAATTGCTGTAGAAATACAGTTAAGATGTGGAGCCTGGTACAACTTAGTTGGTTGACTCGAAGTCTGCTGGAAAGCAGGGTCATAGAGCGTGATAACCGCGTAGAGGAAAACCAAAAAGCTGATTCAGGAACAGAGTACCATTCCTTGAGTATGGAGTGGGAATATGACTCAATCAAGAGTTAACTTTAAATAAGTTTGGAGTTCGATAGTGAAGAAGTAAGGCGACTGAAAGCTAAAAAGCATTCTTAATCGAAGATGAAAAGAACTTGAAACCTGTTGGTCATTGTTATTCATGGTCTGAAAGGTTCTCTTACAAAGGAAAATTGCGTAAGCAGTGTGTACGAGTAAGAGATTACAGGATCATGAAGTCCGTTTCGGAACACGGAACAGGGAGTTTACGCTTGTGGCGAGGATAATTCTTTAATGAAGCATCCGTAGCGAAAGCAAAAAGTGCGTAGCGAAAGCATGGCACTAGGTCTGAAAAGGCCTGCAGTCACAGGAGTAAGACCAGAAACCTCTTGATCTAACCCCGGCCAGGATGAAGCGCAGCGAAAGCTGCGTGGAGGTCCGATACCAACGTTGAGCTGCAATTCACCTGGGTGAGTTGGGGTTAGGGGTGAAAAGCCAATCGAAAGAGGTAATAGCTGGTTCCTTTCGAAATGTGTTTCAGCACAGCCTCATCGGAGATAGTTAACAGGGTAAAGCACTGATTGGGGGACCAAGGAAAGAAATTTCCAGTTTTCCTGTCAAACTAATAATCTGTTAACGTCTGAGAAGATGGGAGTGAGGGCACTGGGGTAAGCTTAGTGTCCGAAAAGCGAACAAGCTAGCCTGGGGTTAAGGTCCCTAATCTTAGCTAAGTCATAAAGGTAGTGTCAACTCAAAAACAGGAGGGGCGTAGGCTCAGAAGTAGCCACCGCATAATCAACGTGTAATAACGGACCTCTCGAGGGTTGGTGCGCTGAAAATGGACGGGAGTAAGCTAAGAACCGAGACCCCAGATTACGAAAGTAATAGGGTAGAAAGGCGTTCTGTGTGGGCAGAAGCACCTGCATAAGCAGGTGTGGACCACATAGAATCGAAAATCCTGTTGGTAGTAGCATCAAAGAGAGGTTAGAATCCTCTCCGCCTAAGGGGCAAGGGTTTCACGACAACATTTATTGGTCGTGAGTTAGTCAATCCTAACTCTACTCTTAACTGCTGTAGAGGAAGGGAAATCTGTTAATATCCAGATACCACAGACATACGTGTGGCAACACAAGTCTAACTGCAGACACTTTGGGATATATTGACGTAAGTTAAATAAAGAAAACTGGGAAGTTCCGTCAAGGAGAGAACCAGTTGAATTTATGAATAGCTTCGCTGTATAGTGGAGTTCAGTAAATTTCCAGAGGCCTTGAAAATGTAGTTAGAAAGGATTGTTTGTGATTGTACTGAGAACCGATACAGGTACCCTTGCTGAGAAGGCAAAGGCGTGTCGAGTCACGCCAGTCTAGGGAAATCGGCAATCTAGACCCGTATCTTTGGTATAAGGGTTGCCTATGTAGAGATACATAGGTCGCAGTGACAAGGAGGAGGCGACTGTTTAACTAAAACATAGCTGACTGCTAAAGAGAAGTCTTTTGTATAGTCAGTGAGGCCTGCCCAGTGCGAGTGTGTTAAAGCTGGTTTCAACCGGCCTAAGCCCTCGTTAACGGCGGCGGTAACTCTGACCGTCTTAATGGATTAAAAAAATTAATCCAAGACACAGGTAGCGTAGTCCCTTGTCGTTTAAATGACGACCCGCATGAATGGCTTAACGTCTTCCTTGCTGTCCCAGGCTGGTGCTCGGCGAACCTACTTTCGTGGTGAAAAGGCCACGGACCCTCAGGGGGAAGAGAAGACCCCGTGGAGCTCTGCGGTAGCCTGTCGTTGTTGTACGTTTGTGACTGCATAGCGTAGGTAGGAGCTGCTATGTCAAAGCTTTTGGGCTTTGAATAAGCGATAATGTAACACTACCCTCTCGCAATTTTACGACTAACCTCAACTTTTATGGGGAACACCGATTGGTGGACCGCTCGGCTGGGGCGGTACACTCATGACAGGAGATCATGAGTGCTCAAAGTAGTCCTCATCCGGGTCAGAAATCCGGAGTAGAGTGTAAACGCAAAAGGACTATTTATTGGATTCAACACAGAAATGAATCCAATTGTGAAAGCATGAGTTAACGATACGCCGAGTTGTCTTTGATGGATGTCGGTGACTTCAGAAAAGCTACCCCGGGAATAAGAGAGTTGTGGCGGGTGAGAGCTCCTAGTTAGTTTTCTCGATCCTTGAGAATAATGAGTATATCGACCCCGCGCGTTGCTACCTCGCTGTCGGCTCCCCCTCTCCTGGCCGTGCAGTAGCGGCCAAGGGTACAGGTGTTCACTGGTTAAAAGGGGACGTTAGCTGGGTTCAGTACGTCGTGATCTGACGCGGGTTTTGAATAGATGACATAGGGCAGGATTGAGTTACCGCTCTGATATTCATAATAATTTTTATGAACGAAATGAAGGAATTACTAGCAACGCTCTGATTGTTCATATGGTCGTATCTAAGATAACATAACGAGCCTTAGCTATGGCTAGCTATGAAATTATGTTACCAGATATGATAAATTTTTGGCTAGAAAAAAATTTTTTGGTGATGAATGAACCGCCCCCTTGCGAAACATTCGCTGATGGAGTAGCTGATGAACTAAAAAATTTTTTGAAGGTCTTTAATTCCTACGTCAGACGACATAGACAGTACGGTTTATATCTACTGAGGGTGTGTTACATGACCCAAAGAATGGGCAAGTACGAAAGGAACGCTCACTCGTGGTCTCTAGTTGACCAGTTATCGTTTGGTAATGCTGGGCAGCCACACCATAATAGTTAACCTCTGAAAGCATCTAAGAGGGAAACTATTGGGAAAATATGTAACTGGTACGGATAGACGATCCGTTTAATGGAACAGGAGTGTAAGCACAAAGCTTCGGCGATGTGTTCAGCTTGCTGCTCCCAAACCTTTTAACTTGGGCCCCTTTAAGTGCTTCTGCTGGTTTTTATTTTATTTTTCAAACTACTGTGAAGTATAATTTTAGAAAAGATTAATAAATAAGTTAAACTTAATTGGTTTATGACAAAAGAAATTAAGAAATGGTGGAATGAAACGTCTAAATACTATCAAAAGGAAGCTAAGATTCCTACTAGGTCTGCACACTATGGGCTTTACTCGCCAAATGAGAATGAATTAAGATTGTTAGGAAACGTTAAAGGAAAAAAGATTCTTGAGATAGGTTGCGGTGGTGGTCAGTGTTCAATCGCATTTGTAAAACAAGGAGCAAAATGTGTAGGCATTGACATTTCTGAAGAACAATTGAAACATGCAAAGAATTTAGCAAAGAAAAATAATGTTAAAGTGAAGTTTATACTCGGAGATTTTCAGAACTTAAGCTTAATAAAATCAAATACTCAAGATATTGTTTTTTCTGCTTTCGCTCTTCAATATTCTCCAAATCTATATAAAGTCTTCAAGCAGGTACATAGGATACTAAGGAAAAATGGATTATTCATCTTTAGTTTTGATCATCCATTTTATGATACAATTAACTCTAAAAAATTTAAGATTGAGCATAGCTATTTTAAGACAGGTAAATATGTGGAATGGGAAACTTGGAAGGATGGAAAAAAACACAAGTTTGTTATGTACAAAGTGAAGGTTAGTGATGTGTATAATGACTTGGTAAAAGCAAAATTCTTTTTAGAGAGAATCATAGAACCATTAAAACTTAATAAAGACAAGTGGGAAAACAAGTATTATCCGATAAAGTTAGCTAAGCTAATTGGTCCAACAATAATTTTTAAAGCAAGAAAGACAAACTATACATTTTTAAGCAATAAAACACAAAAGTGAAATATGAAATTGTTAACTATTTCATTGATTACATTCTTACTTTTCGCTTCAATAGCATTTGCTCAGAGTTTTAAAGACAAGGTGTTGATTTCTCCTGATGTTCCATTTTTATGGAACTTTCAAAGGGGCGTTGAAGAACTGTATAGGCTTGTAAAATTCTCATCAATAATGAGAGTTGAATACTCTTTAGGTTTATGCGAGAGAAGAATTGGAGAAATGGAGATTTTAGCTACAAAAAACAAATCAAATTTTATTCAAATTATAGAGAGCGAATATGAAATAGAGGTTGACAAGATTCAAAATAATATGAATTCAACAGATGTCTTTTCAAAATTCATAGGACCTATTATTTCTGATATAAAAGAAAATGTTACCCAAAGACTGGAATATGATATTAGAGTTTTAGACAATGTTTTAAAAAATACTTCAGAACCGGCAAAAACTTACATGGCAAATGCAATAAAGAAAACTTCAAGTTGTATAGACTCTATAAGTAGAATGAGGTGAAAAAATGTCATGCGGATGCTGTGAAACAAAAAAAGCAAAGAAGAAAAAGAGATAATTTAAATAGTTTTAAAATAAACGATAATTGTGAGCTGGGTAGATAGCCACCGCTGCTTTGCAGTGAGGAAGTTCCATCCACCTTTATTAACTGTCGTTCATGAGAACTAAGCTGAGAGGCTTAAGCTTTTCATAAGGGCTTTATGTCCTGATTGAAATCGCTGACAAGGTGCAAGGTCAGAATGTCCTGATGAAGAAAGAGGGACGGGTAGATCGCTTAGACGAATGCTATCAAGTGAAAATGAATGTGTTGACAGGATTTGCTTACAGAAGATGGATTATGCCCAGCACACACCTCTTTTAAAGTCGTGTGTTACCATGATTATATTCTATAATATACTAAATACTGAAACTTATTGATTTGTATCCTCTTCTCTATATTCTATACCTCTTCTTAAATACCATTGTAATCCTATAAAAATAATTGCTAATAGACCAAGCCATAAAATAAATGAATATGTCAGAAAAGTAAATTGAGTGTATCCATATAAAATCCAGTAAACCGCTGTTGCAATTGTTGAAACTTGAAAGAATGTTTTTAAAAACTGATGTTTACCGTCTCTTATAAAAACATTTTCGTCAATTCCATTATAATATTTCCAAACTTCATTAAACAAATTTTTTGTATCAGTTAAAATTTTATTGTTTAATAAATTTAGATTGTTTTTCGATTTTTGGAAGTTTTCACTTAAGTCATTATAATCTGTTGTGAAGGCACCGAACTTCTCGGAAATTCCTTTACAATCAGCAAAATTCCACGATAATCTATTTTTTAATGTTTCTAACAAGTCTAATAGAAGTTTTACATAATCTAACCACATGGTTATTCTGATTTTCATTAAATCTATTAAAGATGGTAGTGGAGATGTAGAAATAGCATCCAATATCTCAGTTTCATTTTCAGGATTTGCATATCGTGTTTTTTTACGTAATTCATTCAATTCGTTTGTTATATCTAATGCACATCTTTCGTTGCTCATTCTCTCTTCCTCTTCGCATAAAATTTTATTTTGGTTCTTTTCGGTTGTATTGCATAAAAGGTAACTTTTCTGCCTCTAGAAGTAAAACTAACTTTGGTTCTTTTCGGTTTTTTAGCCCAAAAACTAACTGTTTCCCTTGACATAAAATCACAATATAGTTATTGAAAGTAAAACAATAAAACCGGCTACAAGTGAAGAGTATAGCCATGATAATTGGTAAAAATATCTCATTAAACTTCTACTCTGATGATAGGCTAATATTGCTATTACTCCCATTATCAGACCTAAGTCTAAATATATTATTAAAAGCCATTGCAATTGACCTAATTTGGATAAATCTTTTCCATAAAAAGCTAGATTTATAGCAATAGAATTTGTGAATGTAGCAACTCTTCCAACAAAATTCTTTTCTACCAAATAACCTATAAGAATTAAAACAAACGGTCCTATCAAACTTATGATTTCTGGAGGTATATTAGCAAATAAAAAGTATTCCATATGATAATTAGTTATGTAATTAAAATTTATAAAACTTCATTGACTTTCACCCCACACTGGCACTCTACATATTTTAGAATTAAGTAGAGTCCGAAGGTGTGGTAGTGTTGAAAATCAGTGTTTTTCTCTTGTCATTTAGGTCCTGCTCTTGATATATAAGGCCTGCAGTTTCTAAAGCAGGTATTATCTCTTGCCTTAGTTGCCAATCGGGCAAACTTCTTCCGTAAACGTTGTAATAATTTTTTAGAATATCCTTTCTGCTTATTCCATCGTTTGCTATAGGTTTTACGACCTCTTCATATATTTGTAGAATATAGGGAGAAACGCCTAGTTCTTGGGCCTTCGCTACCTCATTCCATAATTTGAATCCATTATCAACATCTTCATCACTTGCAATTATTTTCCCATTTGAAGAATTTTTTCTTCGCCACAAATTCAGAAGAGCCAAACTCTTTATTATCGAGATTAATTTTCCTGCATCCCTGCTATCTCTTGGTTTGAGTTTCCTGCTAATGAATTTTTCGAGTATTCTCTCCGACTGTGGAATTACTATCTGCTTTATCCCAATTTCCTTTATATGCTTTATCCTCTCTTTCAGGATTAACCTTCTCAAATCTTTTTCAAGCCATTCTTTAAACTCTTGTTCATTGGTCATCTTTTTTATCTTCAGAATTACCGATTCCTTCAATTTATCCTGCGTAGTTTCTGGACTCAGAAGTATATTTCTTGTGCTTTCTTGCTCATCAAGCCTGAATGAACTGGTGCAGAATATGACGGAAGGGTATCCTCTTATAATTACTGTTTTGGTTCTTAACCCATATTTTTCCTTCTTGTCTGTTATCTTATATGTCAGCTCTTTCTCGTCATGCGAAAGGAGAGGTCTCAGTCTCTGTAACAATATATCATGAGGTTGGTCGACAAATATCAGAATTTTTCTTTCCAAATCCATTCTTAGGACCTTATTTTCCATATCCCATTCTCCGTCATGATAAAAACTTGTTGGACTTGCATAAGCAATCTCTTTTACATCTTCTTTCGGAAATAGGTTTGCTATTTCCATAGGTATGTAGGATTTTCCTGTAGAGCTTGGGGCTCTGAAAGAGATGTTAAACTGACTGTCTTCTGTATATGCTGAAAGCATGCATAGAAATGTTATAATCTTGTTAGTCTTATCTCTCTTTATTGTCAATCCTAATATTTCGGAAAGTTCTTCCAAAGTCAGATATTTTGTTAGTTCTTCCTCTGTTGTTGCTAGTTTTTTATCTATTAACTCTAGAATATTCTTATCTTCATCAGTCAGAATTTCTTTCTTTTGTATATTTTCTTTTTCTATTCTCAAAGTTTCAGTAAGTGTCATATTCTCACCTTGCGATACATTTTTTCATTAATTTTAATCCCATTGTAGGGAACAATCTCAATAAACCCGAAATCTTGGAACATCAGCAGAATTTCAAAGGCTTCACTTTTCTTAATCTGAAAAGCCCTGCATAGAGTTTCATATACTTCAGGAAATCGGATAATCTCATTTTTTAAATCTGTAGAGTCTTCTAGTTTCTTCAACTTCTGCAAAGCTGTCAAGTAAAGGCCTGTCATTTAGAATCATCCTTTCTTTTTAGATAATCATTGACGATTTTGACCCATGACGGAGTTTGAATTTCTTGCTCTTCTGTTTCGTTAGCTTTATTATCTTCATTCTGCATACTAATATTACGATAGTCGTAAAGTAATCATTAATGATACCTATGAAAAAAAGTAAAAATCGTAAAACAATTTCTGAACTGAACAGCGAAGCACAGGACTTTATAGTAAAAAAGAAACTACCTAATTTCAGGCACGGATATGAATATGTGATAAAGTGGAATATAGGCAGAAATGTATTCTCATACTTGACGAACTATCATAGCATTACAGACATACAAACGGAATTCAAATCAAGCACCGCCGTCAATGCAACATTATTTTTTGACAATCATCTACATTATCTACAATTCAAGAATGCAAAAATCAACGAAGACATGCGAATAGGGAAAAAATACAGAATAAATTTCATGCCTGTGCTAGAATATTGGTATAATGATTTTGAACTTAAGCTTTCTGACGACGAAAAGGGTAAATTGCAGAAGATACTCAGCTATTGGATGTTTGGCGAAAGAAATTTTCTAGAAGAGATGGGAATAGATATAGAAATTCCTACATTATCGGACATGACATTCACGTTGAAGCTTTCTGAAGAAGTCAAGAAGCAGATGGGACCTGATTACTCTTTTGACAAGATAGAAGGACTGAAAATGTCCCCTGCCAGCGATGAGATGGCAAGAGAGTTGAAAAGAGGCATTTCAGACTTTGATAGATTCAGACTGCATAGGAAAGAAAAATATAATGTTTCTGAAGACGTCATATGGAATTGCGAAGAAAGAATGAGGGCCTTCCTTGGAGAAGTTCTCTCTGACTTATTCAAAGAGTCTATGTTCCAGAATGGTGGAATAACAGACATGTATATACGTGACTTTTGCGAATTCTACCTAAATATTTCTAGAACCAAACGAGGTATTTTGAATGATAATCTTAAGAAAGAATTAGACAGCATTATAAGCAATTTTAGCAAGCTTAAGGGTCTACCAGAACCTCTTCCAATAAGAAACGAACAAACTCTCAATTATATCATGACAACCTATCTTGGCGATGAACTGATGATTAAACTTTTCAAATCTTTCAAGACATACAAAGAAGCTCTTATTTTCCAGAAATTTGCTGAATTCAGAAGCATAATCAAAAGTATAAGACAGGTTAGAGAGAACATTCCCATAAACAACATTAGAATAAAGAGCGTAAGCCAAAGAAAATAGTCATTTTATCCACCTTTTTTTATTTTATATATTATATTAACACTCATTTTATCATCCTTTAGTTATTTTATATAATATATGAAACATGCTTTCTCCTTTTTTTCAAGTCATTTCATACTTCCACCTTATTCTTAGTATAGTGTATATCGTGCTTCTGAGTCCTTCACTAAGACCTATAATATTTGAGGAACTCCTAATAGAAAACTCACTATTTTCTCCCGAGAAATAACTAGGTAGCTTTTCATTCATACTAGGAATAGGTATCCCTATAATCAGACTGAAGTTGATAAAAAAATCAGGATTTAAGGTTTACAATTATCCGAACAAACCTTTAGCCCAACCTATTTGTTTTGTAAAGACTTCTATCGTTCCTTGTGAACAGCCATTTTTGTATTCTCCTTTATTATTACCCGGCTTGAATCCGAGAATCTGATAGCAGGAACAACCATAGACTATCTGACTTCCTATAGTGTTTGGGCATTTGTCTAATTCGTTAGTAACTCCATCATTATCTTCATCTGCAACTATTTCAAAGTTGTCATAATCTGCATGAATAATTCCATTATGCCCAGTTATCGTTCCGAAACCGAATTTATGTGGCTGATTTGTTAATCCGAATATATGGAAAACTGTTGTGTTGTCAGGTCTTGTAAAGGTAACGTTAGCACGGTCTGCTCCATATATAATATTTACATGATATCTTCCTAATGCACTTCCTATATCCGAGTAATCATTCCAATAGCCTATGAGACCGCAACCTGCAATTAAATGTGTGCAAGTTGTAAGAAATGTTTGATTTTCTGGCGTTCCATCAAACCAAAAACGAACTTGAGCATTGCCTTCCCGTGCCTTGAGAAAAACATCGAAATCCAAGGTTTCTCCAGCATTTAATAATCTGTTCATAAACAAGTAACTTCCTCTATCACCAACTATTGTAGGTTGTGCAGTGTGATATGCCTGTTCTGTCGTATTTAAGCCATATTCATCAGTAAAACTGTTAAATGAATATTCATTCCATTTTGTCAAATCTAAGGTAGAACCTGAAAAGTCATCATATACGTAAGCTAAAGCAACTGCAGATTGTATCATGAAACTGAACAAGATTATTCCAACGATTATCGCTTTCTTCATAAGGTTATTTGTGTAAAGAACGATTTAAGTCTAATCTTGTAGTTTCTATACATTACATCAAAAATTAGGATTTAAGGGTTAAGTATAATTTGTTATGAATTACACCTAGACTTCTCATTAATCATCATAATGAAAATGATTCCCATCTATTCTGATTCAAGTCATAGAAAACAAAAATAATTACCTTATATTTTCTATTAGTTTTTATATAAAAAAGCATAAGTTTAAATTCTTTATGTTATATATTTATCATTAGTGATATTATGAAACCTAAAGTAGATAATGAATCTAAAGCTGAAAGATTCAAGCGAATTGCTTCGTCTAGAACCCAGAGGATTCTCAACGACATTCGTCTCTTAGGCAATTGCTCTAATCAATCAAGCTACGAATATACGGATAATGATATTGAAAAAATATTTTCCGTCATAGAGAAGAATCTCAAAAACGTGAAATCCTCCTTCAACAAACCAAAGGAAATGCAATTCAAACTGTAAAAACAGGCGATTATTTGTCAGATGAAAAAACATTATGCCTTGGACTAGCTAAAGCTGAAACAGAAGAAGAAGTTATAGATATACTTAAGAAAAATGGCTATTGGGACGAGAAATCTGCATGGAGATTCTATGGAGATTTTGAAAACAATTGGGCTACAATTGGCAATCAGCAAAGCAAGCCAGAAGCAGCGTTGGTAGAGAAGATAATAAACTCAGTAGACCATATTCTGATAAAAGAATGTAAATTACATAGTATCGAACCTGAAAGCTCAGATGCACCACAATCAATTTCTGAAGCAGTAGAGAAATTTTTTGGTGTTAAAAATGGTGTTCTATCATACATGCATTCATCTGAAAGAAGTAAACTTGGGGAAAACATAATTCTCGTATCTACTGGTAAAAAAACTAATCCTTGCTTTTCTGTCATAGATAAAGGTGAAGGTCAATCTCCTCAAAAAATGCCAGATACGTTTTTATCTTTGGCAAGGTCTAACAAACTAAGAATTCCCTTTGTTCAAGGAAAATTTAACATGGGCGGCACTGGCTCTTTTAGATTCTGCGGAAGGCATAATATCCAACTCATCATAAGTAAACGAAATCCACAAATTGCAGCAAATGAAAAGAATGACCAAACAACTGATAAATGGGGTTTTACTGTTGTCAGACGTGAAGAACCTACTGGAGGAAGGAGAAGTTCTGTATACAAATATTTAGCACCATCTGGGAAAATACTCTGCTTTTCTTCAAAAACACTTCCATTAATCCCTGAAAAATATCCAGAAAAAATGGGTAAGGAAATTGAATTTGGTTCATTCATCAAACTTTATGAATATAATATTATTGGATTAAAAACCAATATTCTGTTTGACCTCTATAATCGTATGTCTATATTATTACCAAGTGTTGCCTTACCAGTTAGATTTTATGAAAGACGTGAAGGATATACTGGACATAGCTTTGAAACTACAATGTCTGGATTAAGCGTAAGATTAGATGACGATAAAAGAGAAAATTTAGAACAAGGTTTTCCAAGTTCATTTGAAATATCAGCAATGAAACAAAAAATGAACTGTAGTCTTTTTGCTTTCAAAAAGGGTTCTGCAGAAAAATATCGAAAAGATGAAGGTATAATATTTGTAGTTAATGGACAAACTCATGGCTATATAGGAACTAATTTTTTCTCTAAAAAAAGTGTTGGCATGAGCTATCTATCAGATTCTCTGCTTGTTACTATTGATTGCTCCAAATTTGATGGTCGTGCTAGAGAAGACATTTTTCTTAACAGTCGAGACAGATTAAGCGACTGTGATTTAAAATTTGAGATAGAAAATAGACTAGAAGAATTATTAAGTCATCATCAAGGATTGCGAGATCTTAGAGAAAGGAGAAGACGTGAAGAAATACAAAATAAACTTGAAGATTCAAAACCACTTTCTGAAGTTCTTAATGAAGTATTAAAGAAATCACCAGCACTCGCTGCTCTTCTAAAATTTGGTTCAAAAATTCAAAATCCTTTCAACCTAACAGAAACTGGCGAAAAAGAAGAGTTTGTTGGAAAAAGATTTCCAACTTATTTCGATTTGAAACCAAAACCTAAAAATAAAGTGACCCCCATTAACCGTAGGTTTAGAATATTTTATGAAACTGATGCAAATAATGATTATTTTGAAAGGGCAGAATATCCTGGAAGATTCGTTCTGGAATCAAATGGTATAAAAATTGAAGACTATACTCTAAACTTATGGAATGGCGTAGCAACTCTTACTGTTGCTCTTCCACAAGGTTGCAAAATAGGTGATAAAATTAAATTTAATTCTACAGCTACAGATGATACGCAAATAAATCCTTTCATTGAAGAGTTTGAGTTAACAGTTGGAAAAGAACAAGAAGAAGTTAAAGGCGAACCGGGAGAAAGAAGAAAACCACCATCAGGCAAAGGCAAAGGAAGAGAAGCTACATCTGGTTTGAGTCTGCCAAAAATAATTGAAGTATATAAAAATGAGTGGGAAAATCATAAGTTTGATGAAGAAAGTGCTCTTAGAGTAGTAAATGCAGGAGAAAACGAATATGATTTTTATCTTAACATGGATAATATCTATCTGCTTTCAGAAATAAAGTCTAATTCTTCAATAGAACCTAAGCTAATGCAAGCTAAATATAAATATGCTTTAGTTTTAATCGGCTTAGCTTTACTTAAAGAAGAAAATGAAACCTCAGATGAGATGAGTGCAACTGATAAAATTGCTAAAACAACCCGTCTTCTATCTCCTATAATTCTACCGATGATATCATATCTAGGGGAACTGGAGATTGATTAATAATGAAAAATCAAGATTTAAGGTTTATTACTTTTTCAATGACAACTTATATGCGTTCCATGCAAAATACAAGTTTACTATCAAACCTATCCAAATTAAAGGTGAAAAGAATGTCGCAATATAAGAGATTATCAATACTATTATTAAATAAATTATGAACATTATAACAGCTTTCTTGAAGTATCTCAAATAAGCATAACCTAATCCTACTAAAATAAAATTTAGAATCGCTGCTATAAGTGCTCTCTTATCAAATTGAAAAGTTATTTTTTCTTTCTTATTTTTTGTTGTTTTTTTTACCATAATTATCATTTATATTAATGAAATAAGATAGGGTAAATATTTAATTGCAAGTCCTATTACAGGACCAAGAGCAATTGGTGAACTTTCTTGAACACTTTTATATTCTTTTCCGATTGTGGCTTTTATAGGTATGCCTAATATATCAGTTGATACATCATAATTACCCATATTATTCACTACTACACTTATCGCTTGTCCTATCAATTCTTTTGGAATTTGTATTTCTTTTTTGGGTGTTTCACAACTTTCTCTGCAGTCACCAACTATAGGGTCTGGAGACGGGCAACAAATTAAATTAGAAGAACAAGCTTGTTCTTTATATCTTCCACCTGATTTGCAACACTTTCCTTGAGGACAATCTGTGCGAGTATATTTATCTAAACACCCTTTATCTTTATTACAATACTGGTCAGAACCGCATTCATTGTCCGAACAGCATGCCACAGGTTTTGTTGTTTGAATACATGTTCCAGAATATGGATACCATTTTTGAGTCATATCACATTTCCATATTGTTTCTTGTTTATTAGAGCATGATGCTGTTTGTCCTGGAACTTGACATTCAACATCAGAACTGCATGGCCTTTTATCTGAACAAGAGAATATGTTAGGGTCGCATGTTGATTTTGAAGGATTCCACTTACAATCTTCATTTGAGCAGCATTCAACATTTCTTTGAACAGATGATGGAATTAAATAGCAACTACCACTTATAGTTGTAACTTCTGAATATGAAAATAATTTTCTGTTTCCAGTGGTTCCTCCGCAATAACCAGATGGATTTCCATCTTTTCCATAGACAACATTTATATCAGGAACAACAATCCATTTGTAAAAATAAGAATAATCTGTATCAATAGGCATAACAGTCGGTAAATTCTGCAAATTATATTGAACATTTGGATGAAGAGAAAGAGTATCTTTAGTTGAACCTGTAGAGTCTACCCAACTACTTGGAACAGAACCAGAGGAAACACTTTGACCTAAATAATTTGATATCCAAGTTTGTGGTGCACAACCAACTGTAGATTCTACTTTATGTCTTGGCCAATCTGGTGTTGTTTCATAAAGATATTTGCTCCATGCCTTTATTGTAACATAAGCATTATCATTTACTTTATCACTTCCAAGATAATAAGAACACCAGGATTTAACAGTAATGCTGTCTTTATCATTAAATTCTATAGGAAAACTACTAAAACCTCCTCCCCAAAAACCACCAGAAGAAGCAATTAAACTTCCACCTCTATAAACTTCCCATCTTTGAGAATATCCCCAAGGACACGTAAAACCACTTGTTATGCTACCAGAACTTTCTATGTCACATCTACCACTGCATGAATATGTGGCAGACGAATAAGTGCTATAATGAGCATATTTGACTTGATTGTAAACTGGTTGTGCATTTATATCTATTTCACATCTAACTACTCCAAACTGTGGCCAAGCAACTTGGCACTGGGCAGCATACACTGAAATAGATGTTGTTAAAATCGTCAAGAAAGTAATCAAAATAAATACTTTTATATTTTTCATGAATAATATATTCAGAAAGAACTTTTTAAATGTATTGATTTTATTAAATTAAAAGCATATCTATAATTATGGCTAAAAGAGTTAAATTTAAATCAAAAGGTAAAACTGTATGCTTTTATAGCACAAGGAAAAAGAAATAACTTATAAAATATTAACTTAATGGTATTTCTCTTATAGTTACATTTTTATTTTTGCTCTAATTGGATTACAGTGTGGACAATAATAATTATAACCCAACCTACCACTCATCATTTTGGTTACTCTTTCTTTCCTCATCTTCTTCCCGCAATATGGACACATTTTATATCCCATATTTTCACCTCTAAAATTTAAATGGATTAGGAACCTTTATTGGTTTTATGTTAAGACCGAATGGGTCATATTCTCTGATTCTCTTGCGTTTTCTCTTAGTTGATTTTTTTCTCTTAATGCTAGTTACTGAAGTGGTTTTTGATTTTCCCATTTTTTTCATGAAAGTAGCCCAACTATCCGTCCCTTGTAATTTATTGCATCTTGAACAAAGACAAACAGAATTTCTCAAAGTTGCACTACCGCCTTTAGATGTAGCATTTTTATGGCCAGTTTCCATTTCATCAAAATCAATCTTTCTACGACAAGCTTCACATCTACCCTTTGCTCTACGATAAAGTATCTGTTTATCTCTAATTCCTAATGTTCGTTTTCCTTTCTTAGAAGGCAATAAAGGATTATAATTTAAGTCTATTCCAAATGGATTTCTTGCCATACTAAATATATGGGAATAATTAGGATTTAATAGTTTCTTTTATCTTGCTTAAAAACATCTCCTTGAATTCTGGATTCTGTATAAGTTTATCCAATATTTCATCAGCTTTTCTTCTTTGCATGTCTTTTTCTATTACCTCTATCATGGTTTTCTTATCCAATGTCATACCGCACTTGTTACAAAACTTATTTGTTGGAGGGTTTTCTTCTCCACATCTTTCGCACTTTTTAGATAAGAATTTGCTTTCATCACTTTCTACTTCGTTTTTAATTCCGTAAAGCTTCAAAAGGGCATCGTCTACATTTTTCCCAGACATGTGAATGTAGACAGAAGCCATTTTGGAGGACTGAACCCAACCGAACATTTCCTTCATTACCGCATCTGTCAAGTAATTGGCTAAGAAGGTCGCCCGACTGTGTCTGAAATTATGGGCGTTTGTTCTTTTCTTGATTCCTGACCTTTTCTTTATTTTTCGAAGTATTCTCTGGATATCCTTATGGTTCAGTTCCTTTACCTTTTTTTCAAGTATCCACAATGGAGCGTCTGGATTGTCTTTTTGGGGGTGTTCATTAATCCAGTCTTGCAAATAAGAGACTGAGGCTATTATCCTAGTTCTTCGCATTCCCGTTTTTCCATCCACAAGTAGTTGTGCACCATATCTATCAAATTTTATATGCTTCATTCTCAAGGATAGTAACTCGCCAATTCTGACACCACTCTCATAAAGAACTGCTATTAAAGCCTTATCCCTTTTCTTGTCTGTCGAATTTATAAGAAGTTTTACATCATCTTCTGTGAGCAGTTCCTCTGGCAGCTTATTATTGCTTAATGTCCTATGGCATTTGAGTTCCCTTACTTCTTCTGGATAACCTTCTGTTCCTCTCAGCCATTTGAAGAACTTTCTTAGAGTCATTCTCATTTCTTGTTTTGTCGAATGGGCATATTTGCTTTTTTCCAGTTCTACAATCAAATTACTGACATCTTCCTTTTTGCAGTCGTTAAAATCCTTTTTTGTCCATTCTGCAAAACTCCTTATTGCGTAAAGGCACCTTATCACTCTTGACAAGCTCAAGCCTTCGACTATACAGAATTGATGGAACTTGAAAAGCAATTCTTTATTGCTGTCTATTATTTCACTGTCTTCTCTGATTTTCTTCAATACATAATCCAGTCTTTTGGGACTTTCATAAATATCGTGTGACATGGTTTTCATCTCCTTATACGAGCTCATGCGTTGTATACGCTATTTAACCACGATTACACACGATTTTTAGGGCATCTTTTTTGCCCAGCACACAACTCCTTTTAGATTGTGTGTCGACTGGTTTAATAGCAGTTAGGAGAATGATAAACCATGTCACATGCCATTTTTTCAGACATCCGTTGTAATCAACTCACATTTTCATGCAAAATATTTTTTAATTTCTTTATATCTCCTCAAGAATTCTCTTCCTTTTTCAGAGGGTTCGTACAAAGGTTTACCGTCGTTTCTTTCTTGTAAGAGCTCTCTGTCCTTCATGAAGGCTAAATAACCATTAACCTGCCTAAAGCTCATGCTTATTCTACTCATTATTTGTGTCTTTCTAATTCCGTTCGTTGAAGCTTCTAGCACTTCACTTATTATGTCAATCTTATCTCTTCTTTTACCCATGTTATCACATGATCTTGTGGAAGACTATTTTTGTTAGAAATTGGTAAATAGTTAATCCACATAATTTCAGAATTTGTTTAATTAATTAGAAAAAATGACTTTATTTCTGTATTAATGATTCATGAGGATGTTGCAATTTTAACTTCTCTTCCTTTATCAAGGCTATCGTTGGATTTGCAAAGTCTAAGACATGGTCCCTTGTAGTCGGGGCTAAAAAGCTTTCAAAAGCATCTTTCACACCTTTGCAATGTATCCTAACGTTATTTATAAAATCCACATAATCTCTATAGTCTTTGTGTATTGCAACTATCAAACAGTTCTTTCCCATTCCTTCTCCTGAAGATATGAATAATATTTTTGGGTTAGTCTTAGTCATCTGTCTTAAGCAAAGGGCTGTATCTTTTTTAGGATTAGTGCATTTTCCGAAGTTAAATGAAAGCAGTTCAACTCCTATTTCAGGAAATACCGGTATTGCTGTATAGGCTTTTATGACGTTTCTCTCTAGTTTTTTCCTTATTCTTGTCACTGTTGGCTGTGATATACCTAATTTTTTAGCAATGTCCCTATCGCTTTTTCTAGAGTTCTTTAATATCTCAGCAAGCACGTCTTGCATCCTTTCTTTCATAGTTATTATTAATGATGCATTCTTTAAAAACTTTTTATTTGAATGAATCAATTTAAAGTCATAAGATTAATAAGGAATAGGTGATAACATGGCAGAAAAGCAAAAATTAAAATCGCCTTCAGGCATTGCCGGTTTAGTTCGTTATGATGAAGAGGATAAAGAGTCTATAATTAAGCTAAAGCCGATTCATGTCATTGGAATTTGCATTGCCTTAGTAGTTTTAGAGTTAGTGTTATTCTTAACCATGCCAATGTAATTAAACTTTATAAACAAATTAACATAATAACTTATTGGGTGTTGTGTTGGAGAGAATTAAAGAGATTTTAACGAATCCTGTTATAGCAATAGCAAAAGCTAAAAAAGAAAAGGACATAAGCAAGACTGTAATGATACTTGTTCTCTCATGGATTCTGATAAGTATGAGTTTCTTCTTTTCCTTCTACAAGGGCATAATATTTTTAGTTGCCTTTGGTTCGACTTTGACAGTTTTGTTATTTGGAATTATATTTAGCATATTTTTGAGCTATCTAATAAACATAATAATGAACATTCTTGGCGGAAAGGGAAAATATTATGATGCCTTGACAGCAACGACTTACAGCTCTTTGCCGATTTCAATTGGTCTATTTATAATGTCATTAGTGTCTGCAGCATATCCCATGCTAGGAATGCTTTTAGGCTTCATTTTGATTGCAATAACAATAGCTTTAAGCTTATCAATTTACTTCAGGTCTATAAAAGAATTTTATTCTACTGACATGTTTACGACGTTTATAGGATTTTTAATAATAATTTATGTTTTCATGCTTTCAATCTACCTTTCAACTGCATTTTCTATGGGTTCTACGTTATTTGGAAGTTTATTGCCTTCCTTTAGAGCTTAAGAGAGCTGTGTAAAAGGTATTTCAAACTTTTCAAGAGCCTGTAAGAAATTTTGTTCAACTGCAGAATGGTTATTATCTACAGCGTATACAGTACGATCATTTTCATTTGCTTTTTTACACATAGATAAATCTATACAGCTATTACCAATTACATCTTCTTTTCCAGAGTAGGCAGCTGCTTTGGCTATGCTGCCACAGTATCTTTCAAGTTTCCCTGTTAGAACTTTTCCAGTAGAGTCAGTCTGAAGTTTACTGCTGGCTGCAACCTTATAAAAAGGCACTTGATATTCTTTACAAAATCCTAAGGCAGTTGTTTCTTCAGTGCAAGTTAATATTGTTGTGTTTTTATCTCTTTTTCCCATTTCAAAAATTTTTGCAGAGACTTTGCTTGGCTTTATAGGAGCCCTTAATATTGAGGCAGGTAGCCCTTCCAAAAGCAACGCACCTTCTTCTATATGAAAACGTTGAGAGACTTCTCTCCTTTTTATAAATTGGTCAAGAGTTGTAGCCTCGTACAAGTCTCTACTCTCTTCTTCTATAAGATGACTAAAAATTTTTTTGGCATCAACTAGTCTTCCAGCACAGCTTGCATAGTGTAATGCAGCTATGCCATCAGCCAGAGTGCCTTCGAGGTCAGTTACAACCATTTTCCCACCTAAAATAATCAAAAATTAAGCAACCAGTTACATTTCAATCTAATTTGCAGGAGGACATTATAAAATCTCTTTCTCCGCAGCTTTAGCAACTATTTTGCATAATTTTAAAAATGCTTCTGCATCTTTTTCATTTTCAAATACTATCTTCATAATTCTTTTTATTTTGAAACGTTAGGATATAAAACTAACCACGACAAAAAACGGTTTACGTTAATTGCTGTAATTTAAATAATTTTCACTACCTCAAGTGGTTAGGGTTCTATTTGCTCATCACTTTTCCATAGATTAGACATGAAGAAGGTTGTTTTTGTTCCGCATTGCATATTGAATCAAAATGTAAGAGCCGTTGGTAAGGAGAAATCAAATGGAACAATAAAGGAAATTGTAAACTTCTTTGCAGAGGCTGAGGTTGGAATTGTTCAATTACCTTGTCCAGAGGTTGAGTTCGATGGCGGTTTAGACAGACAGCTAAAGACAAAGGAAAATTATAATAACGAGACATATAGGAATTGTTGTAGAGAAATTTCTTTGAAGATTCTAAAGGAAGTGAGAAAGTATCTAGACAAGGAATACAAAGTTGTCGGAATATTAGGAGTTGAATTTTCTCCAACCTGCGCAGTATATCGAATAGAGAATGGAAATAAAATACTCCCAGGAAAGGGGATTCTGATGGAAGAGTTGGAAAAAGAGATGCAAAAGGAGAACTTCCAGGTCCCAATAATTGCAGTGAATTTGAACAACATCTTCTCAACCTTGGAAAAACTCAGCCTACTGCTAAAAAACTCTTGAGGTGATAAAATGTCAATAAAAGTAGAAAGAAAAGGGGATAAAATATCCGTCGAGACGGATTACTATGACAGCTTTGGGACTTCCCATTCAGTTGTGTACGATGATCCGCAATTGACAGGCGGCATGAGAGCCTTTGGTATTGATAAGTTAGAAGCGAGGGTTGCAGACTCTGACGATGCGAGATGCGCTTTGCATGAGGAATTTGACAGACAGTTTAAGGAAAGGACTGGTAGGAATTATTTTAAACCGTGATTTCTATGTCATTGAATAAAAATTCTCCATGTTATATGAAAAGTTCTTACGAGAGGAGCCTTTACGGGAACGACGACTACACGACTTTTGAGAGAGAGTTCAAGATCGATGGAAAAGACAGGGAAGAAGTTAGGGCAGCTGCACCTTGGGTTAAAAAGGATGTGATGCCATGAGCTATGGGGAAGTTTATAACAAGAGTACTGTTCGTTCTGAGAGAGACTATTCAAGCATAAAAGGGGAAGGTTCTGTTCGTTCAAATGATTTGGAAACTGCCAGAGGTCTTGCTTCTGGTTTAGCCGAGTCTCTAGAGCATAGCAATGAGATCGCTTATGAGGCTCACTTAAAAAGGAGGGAATAAAATGTCTGAATATTATGGTAAAATTAATGTAAATTCGGTTTGCGCAAGCAACAAGTATTTTTCTGCTATTCACGGTGACGCTAGTGCCAAGTCAAATGACTTGCCAATAGCAAGGGACTTGTCCAGTCACTTGCCAGATTTGCTTGACAAGGCAAACTCATACACATATGACTTGCAGAAGAGGAGATAGCATGTATTCTTCTAAAGTCAGCAACAGCATGATTATTGACAATAAAACAGG
>Ga0315294_10001740_pt1 | contig 23818 bp, 21 predicted proteins | sample YL17G13_40_MG_FD_203626 | JGI IMG/M metagenome (GOLD analysis project Ga0315294, IMG submission 203626) | Sediment microbial communities from Yellowstone Lake, YNP, Wyoming, USA - YL17G13_40 | ecosystem: Environmental > Aquatic > Freshwater > Lake > Sediment | place: USA: Wyoming | collected...
GATTCTGGCCTCGGTGATGGTGGTGGTGAGCCATATCAGCGACGGGATGATTGACTTTCGGTCCGAAACGCAGGCCTTCGCCGTCGCCCGCCAGAATATGGAAAAGCTCCTTTCTTCTCCCACGGTCTCCGACAAGTCCGAATACGGCATCCTCGAAACCAACCCCGATATCAACTGGCAGACCGCGGTTGAGCCATTTTATGAACCCACCAGCAAGCGGATGTGGATTCGCGGCGTCTGCACCGCAGCCTACACCGACAGCAAAGGACAGCGAAAAACCATTGAGCTGACCTGCTGGCTGACGGGTCTGACTGCGCAGCAGATTCGACAGATTCTCGATCAGCAGAAACGCACTGAAAAATGGATGGAGCAATTTTCTCAGACCGACTATGGCCAGCAAGTCACCGAACAGCGCAAAATCAATCTGGCGTTTCTCAAGTATAAGGGGCTTGACGTGCAGGGATATCAGAATTTCATCGAGCAGATTGAGCGGCGAAGAATAGACCATATCGCCGAGTATGGTTTTGGGGAGGGGTACGAGGACTTCGCGGCGCAATTAGTTGAGGATGAAACTGATTTTCTGTACCGGCTCGGCATTAATTACGACGAATACGTGAACTTTTATGAAACATACGATCCGGAGGTGGATTATAATACAATCCGGGAGAATAAGGAACAACAACAAAAGGCCTCGCAAAGCAGCAGTACCACCCAACCTGCGGGTTCTTCTGAAAACCAGTCCGAAAGTCAGCCTAAAAACCAGGTGGACACTAAAGATATCCAGTTGCCTGATGATCTCCCGGCGGATTTTCTGAAACAACTGCAGGATGGTTCTTGATATCGTTTTGAGGTCTGGAACATCGGAATAGCTGGAAATGAGTTTGGAGTTTGGAATTTGAAATTTGGAATTCTCCATTCCTGTAAATGTAAGGCTCGGGGATTCTCGCTCATTGAGATCCTGACGGTGCTGACTTTGTCGGCGATGATTTTGATCGCGACAATTTTAATTTACAACCGCGTGCGCAACAGCGCCGCAGCCATTACCGCCCGACTGGACAAACAAGGACTTCCCGACGAAATTCTGCAGAAAATCGCCGAGGATATCGACCGTCTGGCCTCGCCGGGTTTTGATGCGACCGTTTCGATTCGCAATAAAAGCGACACCGGTTACGACTCCGCCCAGTTAATCATTGAAAGTCGCTACTACGGCAACAGCGAACCGCCGCAAGCAAATATCTATGAGCGAGTGGTCTGGCAAAGTATGTATGATCCCCTACTCGGCCAAATGATTCTCTACCGCAGTCATGGCGGATTGAATCTCGAAGACAAAATTGTGGATAACGTCCGCAGCGGCGAAGACAAACCGGAACTATTTGTGCCGGTCTGTCCGGGGCTGACGTATTTCGGCGTTTTCGCGCTGACCGATGCCAACGAGCCTGCGCCCCTGTGGCAGAAGCAGACGATGCCTTACGGGATTCTGCTGGGATTGTCTCTGGAGCCGATGGTACAGTTGGCAGACGGTTCTTTCGTGCTGCCCGAAGAAAATATCGTTTATCGGGCTGTTGCCGTGGACCGTACCCGGTCGATTTCTTACAAGTTTACACCGAAACTGCTCGATCAGAACGAACCCAACAGTCCGGGGAAAAACGAACTGAACGAGGCGGAATCTTCCGCCGGCAAAATGCCAACAGACGCACAATCCGGTCGAAGTGGGAATACGAAGCCGTCCACGACAGGCTCGTCTCGCACCGGCAGAACGCAAACGAATCCTAATACATCGCAGAGACTCAATGAAAGAACGCGACCACAAACAACAAGGTCCCGCTGATCGGCGGCGAGGCGTGGCACTGGCGATTACGCTGATGATGCTGGTAGTACTGGGCGTTGTCACTGCGGCGCTGGCCGTGCGCGTCGCCCAGGTCCGCCAGCGGCAACAGTATATTATGGACTATCAGAAAGCCCGCTATGGGCTGGACTCGGCGATGAAATATGCCCTGACTGTGCTGCCGGAAAAGAAATTTACGCTTGTCCAGCGAAAAGATGCGCCGGACTTTTCCGACCTGTTCTGGCTCAGTCGGGAGCAATATCTGCGCTATCTGGATGCCTGGGCCGCCGACGCCGAGCCTGAGCAGCTTCAAAAATACCTCAAAAAATCGGAAACCCAAAAGTCCGATAACCTTTCAAAAGAAAACTCACAGTCGCTGTTTGGACAACTGCTTTCCAAATTTATGGGACAGGACGAGAAAAAGAATGAACCGAATGATTTGAATAATCTCGACCCCAATGCACCGCCGGAATATGTCGATCCTAATCAGATTGTGGTTCCCGGCCCGTATGGACCCCAATGGCCTAATGTGATTGAGCCGATCAAGCTGGAAATCGGTGAGTGTGAAGTTGCTGTTGCCGTCGAAGACGAGAACGCCAAGATGCCCTTAAGCTGGCTGGTGACCAGCAATCTGGAATCCAACAAGCAGGCCAAAGTCGCGCTGCAGACTTTTGCTGAATGGATGGCGGTGGATGAGGAAACCGTGGCTTCGCTGGCAAAAGAACTGGAGGAGTTAAGCAAACACAAGCTGTTTAAGATGGGTTATTCGACCATTCTGCTTCCGGTTGATGCGTCGCCGTCTCCCGACTCATCCGCGCAGCAACAGCAGCAGCCGCAACAGCCGAATCGTCGCCGCTCGATTACCAACCAGGCCAGTACTCGTCGCCGCGCCGCTGCTCAACAGCCCACCCAGCCGCAGACGCAGCCTCAGAAAAAAGCCCGTCCGGAAGTGGCGCACGCCGCGGATTTTGCCAAATTATTTCACAGTTCCCTGCTGAATACTGAACCGCTGGCCGTGCCGCGTTCGGAAATGGCTTTTGAGGACGAAAGCCCGATGAAATATCTTGCTCTCTGGGGCAGCCAGCGGGTAAATATAAACACCGCTCCCCGGCAGGTACTCGAGGCGGCTTTCACCTTCGGCGGAAAACCCGAGGAAGTCGCCGAGGCGATTATCCTGGCGCGAAAGGAAAAACCCGTTAAATCCGTGGCGGAATTGCAGAGTACGTTATCCGATTACCGTGATTCGATCCGCCAGGCTACTCCGTATATTGACGTGGAAAGCAAGTTCTTTTCGATTCGCGTGACCAGCCGTTGCGGCAGCGCCAAGGTCTCCGCCATCGCTGCCGTGATTAAGGAAGGAAAACAAATGGAACGACTGACGATCTTGTATGGTCGATAAGAAGAAAAGCGGCTGCTGTTCAGGTGGAAGACTGAAAAATTGGCAGGGAGGGTTTTTAACCTGCCGCTGCCTCGGAAAAAGATTTTCGGGTTTTAGGTTTTGCTTTTTATCCGCCTCCGGCGGATTGGCTTTTTGGTTTTAAATTTTAACTTCGAAGTGCGGGAGTTCGCAACGTGGAACAGTCAAATTATCTGGGAATGTATCTGACGTCCGAAGGGATTTACGCCGCGGTATTGTCCGACAAAGGTTATGTCGCCGGCGTACGGTGTTTTTTTGTTCCCTCGACTGCATCGGAGTCCGGCAAGTCGGCGCTGACCACCATGACCCGGCAACTGCTGCAGCAGGCCGGATGGTTCGGGGAATCCGCCGCGGCGGTTCGCAGTTCGCTGATCAATCAGTATAATTTACATTCCGAATTTGCCGACCTCCGGCAAATTGAGGGTACCATTCGGTTTGACGCTGAGGAAGCCGCCGCCACCGACGCTTCGGCTCTGGCTGTAACTTTCGAGATTACCGATTCCGGACCGGCGGGTTCGGAGGTGAACGTATATACCGCCAGCAGACAGATACTAACCGACATCCTGCTGGATTTGCAGGCCGGTGGGGTGGACCCGACGGCAATGGAACCCGACGCGGTATGTCTTGCCCGGGCGATGGAAAAACCCGGTGTTATGGACGCGGCGGGAAAAATGTTCCTGTTGGTCTTTGGACGTACCTGTTTCCTGCTGACTTCTCAGAGCGATGGTTTTGCCCCGAAGGTGCGCACCTTTTTATTGCCCGACGACCCGGATAAAACCGCCGCTTTGTCTCGACAGATTATTCTGACCGCCGCCGCCCTGCCCCCTGCCGCATCCGTCAAAACGCTTGTCCTTGTAGATTCCGCCCAAAACATTGACCCCGCTGAAATGAACAAACTAACCGGAATGCAGGTCGAACAATTGAACCTGCGGCAGCGACTGAATTTACAGATTCCGTCCGAACTGCCCGCCGAACAGGCCGGCGGTTTTCTCTTTGCCTGTGGTTCGGCAATGGCGCTGGGCGGTCGTACCCGGAGGGTCGATTTCCGCCGCGATTTTATGCCGTATCAGGGACGCCGACGTTTGCTGCGGAAAAGTCTGCGGGTCGTGAGCGTTTCCCTGACCATTCTTTTTGTGACGCTGGGGTTGTATTTTCAGACCCGTGCGATGCGGATGAAAAATTATACGTCGCAACTGCATCAGAAATTAAACACCGACTATGCCGCCGCGATGTACGGCAAACAGCTTCCATCCAGCGAATCCGTCGGCTCTCGTCTTCGCCGGGAATTGAACCGCGTCAGGCAATTGCAGCAGTACGGCCTTGACGAAGGCGCTGTCACCGCCCGCCTGACCTATATCCTCGAAGCCATCAACAGCAGTCCCAAATCCGCCAACGTGATTATCAAAACCGTCACCATTACCGACCGGACCATCTCGCTGATTGGCGATACCGACAGCCGAAAAAGTACCCGGGAATTATTCGACGCCATTAAAAAACACGGCAAGCTGGAAGTCACCGAAGAACGTTTCAACGCCGCAGGCAACCGGGACGAATTTGTTGTCTCCCTGAAAACAAAGGAAGCAAAACCATGAAGGATTATTTGAAGAATCCGGTATTTTATATGACTGTTGTGCCGATTCTGGCCGGCCTGTGGATGCTGTACGGCTTGGCTTTCGCGTATCCGGCGTCGGTGCAAAATTGGAAGGACAGCAAAGCCGAGTATGAAGAGACACAAAAAATCCTCGAGCAGATTCTGAAGATGGAACCGCAGCGATTGACCTTTCAGCGGGAAAAATCCAAAAACACCGACTTTGATTACACCAATGTCATCGACCAGTTCACCAAACAATTTGGCGTCGCGCCGGATAATTATACGCTCAACGTCCGCGGTGCAACCAAAAAAGCCGGAAAAACCGTCAAAAGCGCCGACTTGTCGATCAAAACCATTGACATTGAAAATCTCTGTAAATTTCTCTCAGGCGTCCTGGCTCGCTGGCCGGAACTGGAATGCGAGGTGCTCCGGCTCGACAAACTCACCGTCGGCAAAAACGCATGGAAAGTAACCCTCCGCCTAACGTACTACTATTAGAAAAATGACAAGACCCCGTCAACTCTGTCCCGTCTTCTGCGACGGACTTCATCGCCGAGCTGCAAGTGAAAACCGGCGGCGGAATTGAAACGAAGCGGGTTATGTACTCTGCTGTTTTGCGATGAAATTCCACACTTCATCGGCGGCAAAAGATTCTATTGCATTCAGATGGGCCTGACAGTCAAAGCCGTTTGTGTCGGTAACAACCCTCGGCTGAGGCCAGGTAAAGACCGTTTCGACAAACAATTTTTGCGATTCACGAAGAAAGGACTCGATACGAATTTCAATGCCGACCGGTTCGCCTCCTTCTTTCTGATGCGGCGGGATCAAAAGTCGCAGGCCTCCGCCGGCAACGGGCCGATGACCCAACAGGGCAAAATCCTGCGGAGATTGCCCCAGGCGTTCTTCCCAAAGGTACTGAAATGCATGAACACGAGCGCTGTAGAGGTGGCGGATACAACCACCGGTATTCAAAATCTGGTACTGTGGCAGACGCCAGGTCTTTTGATAGGCCATGGTGACAACAGCAGCCTCACGACTGAACATCTCAAGCTCATACTGTGGATTGGACGCGACAATCTGTAACGTATGCACCTGCGGCCCCGGCGTCTCAAGAATAACCTGCAATGGAGAAGGTTCATTGCGAATCAGACTGAATCCCGCAGGTCGTGCAGCAGTCTGAGAAAATTCCAGCCCGCCGTCCAAAAGAGCCTTTTGAAATTCCAGCAATGCCCCTTTTTCCTGCCCCCACGGCCCAGCAAGCAGAAAATTCATCCCAAAATGCACGCTGGTCTTGCTCTCGCGGTTAATCGGCACCATAGCTTAATGTCCCATAATGATTATTGTTGCCGAAGTCCATTATATCCGCCCCGAACCGGATTGTAAAACGCAACATTCACAAAGTTAAGTCGGTATCTTTCCCGACCGATAAAGTACTGTTGAATGGTTCGTCCACAGGCAGATTTATGTTCAACTGGCTCAGAAAATTGCGCATTCGACGGATTCTGGAAAAAGACGACCTGCGTCTGTACCCGAACACTCGAAGCTGCGTCCGCTCGGACATGAACCGTGTCCCGCCGCAGCAGATGCCGCCTTTAATGGTTCGCAAGGCCGCCTGGAGAAAATAACTCATTTCGTTGCGGATTCGTTTCCCCTGCGTTTCAGCTCCACCGGTTCGCCGAAGAATTTTTCCGCCGCGGCATTCTTCTTTATAAACTCCTGCAATTCTTTTGGCGAAGCGGTCAGAACAATTCTGTCCTCGGTCTTTTCATGCTTGACCAGGCCTGGGTTCTTTTCAATCATTTTTTCGACAGTATCCAAGTCCATCACCGAAAGCAGCAGTTTGCCGTTTTTGATTTCCGTTTTTAGAAACGTATGCGCCCTGAGCAGGTTAGTACGGAACCAATCGCCGACATTCAGTTCTACATCTTTTTGCGGAAACAAATCCAGATAGCGTTTTCCGTCCAGTTCGACTAAGTGGGCCTCGAGTTTGCTTTCCAGTGAGCCGCGTTTCTCGTCCTGCTCGGTAATCACCAGTTGATATGCTTTGGTGTTGGGGTCTCCCGTAAATTGCCAGATGGCTTTTTCTTCCACCCAGGTCCCGACCAGCGACGGGTCATAGACCAGCGTATCCTTGGTATAAAGCTCGTGCAGACTCGGCACACACCCGGCCAGACAGGCCGCCAGTATTACAAAACTGATCATCCATCTTTTCATAGCCATTTTCTTTCCACTAATAGTTCCCTGCTTTGAATCATCCCGTTTATGCCGTAGATATTGTAACGGTAATTCAAGTTATTACAACAGCTTAAAACACCCCAATTTTGATGAGTTGAACCCTCCAGGAATTGACAGGAACGTTTTTCCAAAGATTCTTGAAACCTTTTGTGGCCGGACGTATTATAATCTGTTGTACCTTTGACAAAGAGACTCAAACGGATTGTGGAAAGGATGTCGCCCTATGAAAAAGGACTTTTTGTTTCTGTTGACGGGGGTAGGAATTTTTCTTGCCGGCTGTGCCACCGCCCCGGAACGGGCGGAAGGCAAGGCGGTTTTGTCCGCCGAGGTTAAAGAAGCCATCGCGGCCTTCAAAGCCAAAGACCCCGCGATTGAACGTTTCTTCGGAGATTCGCAAGGCTATGCCGTCCTGCCCAAAATCGGTAAAGGAGCGTTTATCTTCGGCGGAGCTTATGGGCAGGGCGAGGTTTATCGCAACGGCGTCCTGATTGGCTATTGCAGCGTCAGCCAGGCAACGGTTGGCGCATCGGTCGGCGGCGAGTCTTTCCGCGAGATTATTTTCTTTCGCACACACGCGGATATGAAAGAATTTCTAACAGGCGAATTTACCTTCTCAGCCCAGGCAACAGCGGTGGCAATGGACGCCGGGGCCGCGGCCAAGGCTGATTATCGCGACGGCCTGGCGGTCTTTGTGATGACCGATAAGGGCCTGATGGTGGACGCCTCCCTCGGCGGCCAAAAATTCAAATACCTGCCGAAATAAACTTATTTCCGGCCTTCAGACTTTGCCAAGAGCAATCAAGTCGAGGGGATATCTCGGCGGTGAAAGTTCACAGAGTTTAGCGATAAGCCGCCGGGAACATGGCAAATTGTTTTGATTTGCCAATAATTTTCTTGCATTGGATTGCCGAATAGATATAATGACGGCAATGATGCGGCAAATGAACACAATTCAGTCCATTCGTATTCAAGGCTTAGCCTTGCTGCTTATCCTGCGCCCCTAAGGCGCAGGATGATACCCTCATTATACACTCAATTTGTCGTTTTATAGTTTCCACTGGAAATTTTGTTCCCTTTCGGGCATAATCCGCAGTTCGATTTTACCCGGTCTATGGGACAGTCAGGAGTTTAACTATGTCTTCAGAAAAAGTGTTGATATTCGATACGACCTTACGTGACGGCGAACAGGCGCCCGGTGCGGCCTTGTCCATTGGTGAAAAGCTGGAAGTGGCGCAGCAGCTTACCCGTCTGGGAGTGGATATTATCGAGGCGGGATTTCCCGTCTCGTCGCCGGCCCAATTCGAAGCGACCAGGGGCATCGCCGAACAGGTACACGGGCCGGTAATTTGCGGCCTGGCCAGAACCAACGAACAGGACATTGACGCGGCGGGCAAGGCCTTGGCCGCGGCGGCGAAACGGCGTATTCATACGTTTATTGCCACCAGCCCCATCCACATGGAACACAAGCTGCGCAAAACGCCGGATGAAGTGCTGAAAATGGCCGTTGCGGCGGTCAAATACGCAAAGCAATATACGGACAACGTGGAGTTTTCGCCGGAAGACGCCTGCCGAAGCGACCTGAAGTTTTTGTATGAGATTCTCTCGGCGGTGATTGAAGCCGGTGCCACCACGCTGAACATCCCGGATACGGTGGGGTATATATTGCCTTATGAATACGGCCAAATCATCGCCAAGTTGAAGGAAAACGTCAAAGGAATCGATAAGGCCGTCATCAGCACCCACTGTCATAATGATTTGGGAATGGCGACCGCGAATTCGCTGGCCGGCGTCCGCAACGGCGCCCGGCAGGTTGAATGCACCATTAACGGCCTCGGCGAACGGGCCGGCAACGCCGCGATGGAAGAAGTCGTGATGGCGATTCATACCCGTCAGGACTTCTTCCCGCAGATTACGACCGGCATCAAAACGACCGAGATTTATCGCACCAGCCAGTTGGTGTCCCAGTTGACGGGTTTTGTCATCCAGCCGAATAAGGCCGTTGTCGGCAGAAACGCCTTTGCCCACGAATCCGGCATTCACGTTGACGGCATCCTGAAGAAACGGGAGACCTACGAGATTATGACGCCGGAGGTCATCGGCCTGGACAGCTCCCGTATGGTGCTGGGGCGGCATTCCGGCAGACATGGTTTTTCCGACCGGTGCAAAAAACTGGGTTATCATCTGTCGAAAACGGAATCGGACGCGGCGTATCAGAGATTTGTTGAAATCGCGGATAAGAAAAAAGAAGTCTTTGATGAGGACATCGCCGCGATTATCAGCGACGAGGCACGGTCCGTCGAACAGGTGTACCATCTGGAATACCTGCACGTCGCCTGCGGCACGGGGACGCTGCCCACGGCCAGTGTAAAAGTTAAGACCAAAGACGGCACCAAACTGGCGGTGGCGTTCGGCGACGGTCCGGTGGACGCGGCGTATGAGGCAATCCGCCAAGCGACGGGACTTAACCCAAAGCTGGAAAATTATTCGATCCGTGCCATTACCAGCGGCAAGGAGGCCTTAGGTGAGGCGAATGTGCGGATCGCCAATGGAAACGGCAGAACGTTTATCGGCCGGGGCGTTTCGACGGACATTATCGAGGCCAGCGCCAAGGCGTATGTGGACGCCCTGAACCGGATGGCCGCGGCGGAAACGACGCCGCCGCCGGAGACAAAAGTACAACTGTGAAGTAATGTTCGTAGTTCATAGTTCATAGTCGCTACACCTCGTCTAAGAACTAAGAACAATGAACTAAGAACTTTTTGGAGACATCTATGTCAATGACAATAACTGAAAAGATTCTCGCGCGGGCGGGCGGCAAAGCCTCCGTCAAGCCCGGCGATTTGGTTAACGCCAAGATTGATATGATTATGTGCCACGATATCACGACGCCGGCGGCGATTTCAATGCTCAAGGAACATAACATCGACAAGGTCTTTGACGCAGAAAAAATCGTCGTAACGCCAGACCATTTTCAGCCGGCCAAGGACATCAAAAGCGCCGAACTGCACAAACGGCTGGATACCTGGGCCAGACAGAAAGGGATTAAGTATTATTATCCAATCGGCAGAGCGGGTGTCTGCCACGCCCTGCTGCCGGAACAGGGACACATTCGTCCCGGCGAGGTGATTGTCGGCGGCGATTCGCACACCTGTACATACGGGGCGTTTGCGGCGTTTTCCACCGGCATCGGTTCGACCGACCTGGCTGCGGCAATCGCCACGGGCGTACTGTGGTTTAAGGTCCCTGCATCGATGAAGTTTGTCCTGAACGGCAAACTTCGGCCGGGGGTCTATAGCAAAGATGTGATTCTCGAAGTCATTCGCAGAATCGGCGCCGACGGCGCCCTGTACCGCGCAATGGAATTTGTCGGCCCGGCAATCAAGACGATGAGTATGGAGGCCCGGATGACCATTACTAATATGGCCATCGAAGCCGGCGGCAAAAACGGCATCATCGGTTTTGACGAAATCACCAAAGACTATCTGGACGGCCGCCTCAAAGGCAAAACCGAATACACTGTCTTTGTATCCGACCCGGATGCGGAATATGTCTCGACCGATGAAATCGACTGCTCGAAGCTGGAGCCGATGGTGGCGTTTCCACATCTGCCCAGCAACGGCAAGACGATTGGCGAATGTGCGGGTCTGGCGATGGACCAAAGCTATATCGGAAGCTGCACCAACGGACGGATTGAAGACCTGCGTATTGCGGCTCAGATATTAAAAGGCCGACAGGTCAAGATTCGCACGATTGTCGTGCCCGCTACGCCGGTCATCTGGAAACAGGCGATGGATGAAGGCTTGATGGACATTTTCTATGAAGCCGGTTGCGTCATCAGCGCGCCGACCTGCGGCGCGTGTCTGGGCGGATTTATGGGTATTCTCGCCGAAGGTGAAAAGTGCGTCAGCACGACCAACCGCAACTTTGTCGGCAGAATGGGACACCCGAAGAGCGAAGTCTATCTGGCCAGCCCCGCAACAGCAGCGGCCAGCGCCGTGGAAGGCAAACTGGCCGATCCGCGAAAATATTTATAAGGAGTTTTGTTATGGCAAAGGCTCATGTTTATAAACGCGACCATGCAAATACGGACGAGATTATTCCGGCCCGGTATCTGAACACCGACGACGTAAAGGAACTGGCTAAACACTGTATGGAAGACCTCGATGTCAATTTTGTGAAAAAGTGCCGGCCGGGAGATGTGATTGTCTGCGGCGACGACTTTGGGTGCGGTTCGTCCCGAGAACACGCCGTCTGGGCAATTCAGGGTGCAAAAGTCAGCGCTGTCATTGCGCATTCGTTTGCGCGGATTTTTTACCGCAACTGCATCAACTGCGGCTTTTACCCCATTGAACTCCCCCGTGCAGTCAACCAAATCAACGACGGCGATGAGCTGGAAATCGATTATGAAAAAGGCGTAATTAACAATAAGACGCAGAAAAAGAAAATCCAGTTTAACCCCCTGCCGGATTTTGCCCTGGCGATTGTCCACGACGGCGGACTGCTTGAACATATAAAGAAAAAAACCACGGATTAACACGGATTTTCACGGATTTTGAATCAAGGAATTGCTTTTTGGCGGAAAAAGATTTACTATACAACGATCTGACAAGGACCATCATCGGAGCCGCGATGGAGGTGCATTCAAATCTTGGACCGGGCTTCTTGGAAAGTGTTTATGAAGCAGCTATGGCAATCGAATTCAATCTGCAGAAAGTGTCCTATGAATGCCAGAAGGCAATACCTGTAATGTACAAAGGTGAAAAAGCCAAAGATTTCTTCTGCGATTTTCTGGTCGGCCACAAAGTACTGGTGGAACTCAAGGCGTTAAAAACCGTTACGAATACCGAGGAAGCACAGATTTTAAACTATCTGAAAGCAACGGGCCTAAAAGTAGGATTGTTAATAAACTTCGGTGAACAATCGTTGAAATATAAGAGATTGGTGTTGTGAAAACTCTAACCACGGATTAACACAGATTTTCACGGATTAGGAAAAAATAGTGGACAAATAGAGACAGACTTCCAATGGCAAAAAATGTGTTCCTATTAGGTGCGGGAGCTTCTAAAGAAGCGGGCGCTCCGCTTATGGCGGAATTTCTTGATGTGGCAAGAGATTTGCACACATCCGGGGAAATCCGTGAAAATAAGGATAACGAATCCTTTCAAAAGGTCTTCGAGGCGATTCGTCACCTTAGGTCTATTCATTACAAGTCATATATAGACCTTGACAACATAGAGGCCGTGTTCGGGACTTTTGAGATGGCAAGACTGCTCAAAGGATTGGTAAATTACTCCGCGGAAAAAGCGGAAGCTATCATTAAAAGCATCAAAACCCTATTAAGCAAAACCGTTTAGCGAGGCCATAAGAATTATCGAAGAGGCATTATATAAGGCCAGATAGTTATTCATGAATTAAAATAATAATCCGTGAAAATCCGTGTTAATCCGTGGTTAAGAAAGGAAAAGATTTGATGAAGACGTATAAAATTGCGGTACTCGGCGGCGACGGCACGGGGCCGGAAGTGACGGCTGAGGCCGTCAAGGTGATGGATGCCGCCGCGGCCAAATTCAAATTCAAGGTCGAGAAAACATCCTTCGACTTCGGCGGCGAACGCTACAAACGCACCGGTGAAACACTGCCTGACGGCGCCATTGAAGAAATGAAAAAATTCGACGCTATCCTGCTGGGCGCTGTCGGCCACCCGGACGTGAAGCCCGGCATCCTCGAAAAAGGCATTCTCTTAAAAATGCGATTTGCGCTGGACCAGTATATTAATCTGCGGCCTGTACGGCTTTTCCCCGGCGTGGAATGCCCAGTCAAGGGCAAAGGCCCGGACGAAATCGATTATGTCATCGTCCGTGAAAATACCGGCGACGCTTACACCGGCACGGGCGGCTTTACGATGAAAGGTACACCCAACGAAGTTGCCGTACAGTCGGCGGTCTATAACCGGTTTCAGGTTGACCGCTGCCTCAAATACGCCTTCGAATACGCCAAAAAGAGAGGCAAAAAGGCCCGCGGCAAAGGCAAGGAAAATACCCTCGCTCTGGTAGGCAAAACCAATGTCCTCACTTACATCTACGACCTGTGGGAAAGGGCCTTCCACGAAATGGGACAGAAAGAATACCCCGATATTCGGAGGGATTATTACCACGTGGATGCGACGTGTATGTGGATGATTAAAAACCCCGAATGGTTTGACGTGCTGGTGACGGGCAATATGTTCGGCGACATCATCACCGACCTCGGCGCCATCACGCAGGGCGGGATGGGCATTGCCGCCGGCGGCAATATCAACCCCCAAGGCGTCTCGATGTTCGAGCCTATCGGCGGCAGCGCCCCCAAATACACCGGCCAGGGCGTCATCAATCCGCTGGCCGCGATTTGCGCGATGCAGATGATGCTGGAAACGCTGGGCGAAGACAAGGCCGCGGCCAAAGTCGAAGAGGCGGTCAAATTCATCACCGCCAACAAACTCAAATCGCTGGCCGCCGGTAAAATGGGCTACTCCACCAGCCAGGTCGGTGATATGGTCGCCCAAAAGGTAGCGGATTAACATTTATCGACAGCGGGGCGGGCCTGAAAAACCCGCCCTGTTAAAATTCAAATTCGCTCAGGATGGTGAGCCTGTCTATACTGAGCTTGTCGAAGTATTGAACCATTTGGAAGTTGGTAATTGGACTTTGGAATTTCCGGAAAACGGCTATGCCTGCGAATTTAACGCCCGATTACAAGAAAGCTGAAGACTGGTATCGCAGCGCCGCCACCGACGAGGAAAAACTGGCGGCGCTGGAGGAGATGCTCCGTACCATTCCCAAACACAAAGGCACCGAAGGCCTGCAGGCCGACATCAAACGCAAGATGAGTAAACTCAAGGCCTCGGTCGAGTTCGGCGCCAAAAAAGGCGGCGGTAAACACGCCGACGTTTTTCATGTCCCCCGCGGCGGCGCCGGTCAAGTCGTCCTGCTCGGTCTTCCCAACAGCGGCAAAAGTTCCATCGTGTCACATCTGACCAACGCTCATGTCAATGTCGCCGATTATCCTTTCGCCACCGATAAACCTGTGCCGGGAATGATGAAATACGAAGATGTACAGATTCAATTAGTCGATACGCCGCCGATTACCGCCGAATTCGCTCCGCCCGGCTTAGTCAACACACTGCGCGGCGCCGATATCATTGGAGTTGTCATTGATTTATCCGCCGACGTGCTGGAGCAGATGGATGTCTGCGTCAACTATCTCGATTCTCACAAGCTCCTGACGCCTCCGGATGCGGAGAAAAATGCTGAATGGCTGCACCTGGCAAGGCCGACGTTTGTGGCGGCGACCAAAGCGGATATCGCAGCGGTTGGAACACTGGATACGCTGAAAGAATTGACCAGTCGGCCATTTGAATATATTGAGGTCAGCACCAAAACCGGTTTGGGACTGGATGTTTTTGTCAGGCGTTGTTTTGAAATCCTTGATGTTGTCCGCATTTACGCCAAAAAGCCCGGCAAGGAGCCGGATATGAAAGAGCCGTTTACGCTGCCCCGCGGTTCAACCGTGCAGGATTTGGCCTATCATATCCACCGTCAACTGGCCGAGATGCTTAAATCCGCGCGGGCCTGGCATTCGGCAACCGTCCACGACGGCCAAAGCGTCCCGCGAGACCATATCCTGTCGGACAGAGAAATTGTCGAACTGCACTTTGGATAATGGTGTTGATAATCGAAGTTTGGCGTTTTGGAATTTGGTTTTTGGAATTTCTTACTATGGACTGCAAAAAACAGAAAAATCTGAGCCGGTGTAATTGTACATACGACCCGTGTTCCAACAAGGGCGTCTGCTGTGATTGTTTGCAATACCACCTGAAGATGCGTCAACTGCCCGGCTGCTGTTTTCCGCCGGCCGTGGAAAAAACGTACGACCGCAGTTTCGAGGCCTTTGCCAAGGCATGGAATTTATAGGATGCCTTATTTTACTCATTTCCATCAAAAACTATACGGTGGAACTTCAGCGGCTGGATTTAATTTTAGAGCAATTATCTTTGATAAACATACGGTAACCACTTTTGCGGTAATAAGTTACATATTTATCGCAGCAACATTAAAGCCCCGCCGGGCATTCCTTCTTGAGATTAAGCATGGCTTTCTATACAATAGGAACCGTCGAAAAGGACAAAATATACTGCGTAGCTTTTTCGGGGAAATTCCAGACAAAAATGTCTACTTTACATTAAAAGGAGTTGGGGCATTATACAAGGGGCGGTTTCATGAGGTACAAGCTAACATCCAAGGCCGGATTTTTGTGCTTGCTTATGGCGATGATTATGCAGCAGGGATACGCAGCCAAGCCGGATATTGTTGCCTTGCGAAAAAAAGTAAAAGAGAGGGGCTACACATTTGAAGTCGGCGAGAACCCGGCGACGAAATACTCTCTCGACCAGTTGTGCGGAACCAAAATGCCCAAGGTACGCCGCCCGCGACTGAAAACCATGACAGCAGCCCAACAGCGAAAGCAGGAGGCAACTTCCCTGCCGACATACTTTGACTGGCGCAAATTAGACGGCTGCACGCCGATAAAAGACCAGGGGGGCTGCGGCTCATGCTGGGCCTTTGCCACAATGGGTGTCGTGGAAAGCGCATATCTAATTCGCGGTAATGTTGAGATGGATTTTTCAGAGCAGTGGCTGGTGAGCTGTACGGAAGCCGGCGACTGCAACGGGGGCTGGTATGAAACGGCGCTGGATTACATGCTCGACAAGCCGGATGCCTGCGAGGGTATCGGCACGCCTCTTGAGGAACAATATCCCTATCAGGGACAAAACGCCGACTGCGTCTGCCCCATTGAACCGAGGTTTTTAATCACAGACTGGTCAGCCGTCACAGAAAATATCGAAGCAATGAAACTGGCTATCAGTACATACGGTCCGATTGCGGTTGCCGTAAGTGCGGATGAGCTTTTCCAGTGTTATATAGGCGGCATTTTTAACGCCCATTCAAACGACGCAATAAATCATGCCGTAGTTTTGGTAGGCTGGGACGATACCCAGGGCAAAGAAGGCATCTGGTATCTCCGCAATTCCTGGAGTTCGGGATGGGGCGAAAACGGCTATATGCGCATCGAATACGGCAGCAATAATGTGGGTGTAGCGCCGTGCTATGCCGAATGGACGCCCGAAAACGAACCCAATTATTTTGATGTCCCCGGAACTTATCCAACCATCAAGGCGGCCATGACCGCGGCCGGGGATAACACCGTCATCACGCTGGCTCCGGGCATTTATACGGGACCTGACAATACCAATATCGATTTTGGCGGCAAGGCAATAACTATCCGCTCGATCGATCCGTCGGATCCCAATATCGTCGCCGCGACCATCATCGACTGCCAACAACTGCGGCGGGCATTCATCTTTGACGAGAATGAAGATGAAAACTCCGTTCTATACGGCCTGACTATCCGTAACGGCCGTGTACAGGACAACGGCGGAGCGGTATATTGCGATCACAGCAGCCCGACCCTCAAGAATTGTGTCTTTGAAAATAATACCGCTGCAGGCTATAAAAAAGCGGGGGGCGCCATCGCTCTTTACAACAGCAGTCCAAAGATTATCAACTGCTGCATTATGAACAATTCTGCCAGTTATGGTGGCGGGGTCGGTTGCTATGACGGCAGCAGTCCGGTTATTTCGAACAGCCAAATCCTCAATAATGCAGCGAGCGATGAAGGCGGCGGCGTTTATTGCTGGGTGAACGCAAAGGTTTTCGTCGATCACACGATAATCGCCCAAAACCACAGCGCTGATGCCGGCGGAGGAGTATTCTTCTACGAGTGCGGCGACCCCGACGACCCGAATATGCCGACAATTTCGTTCTGTACAATCACCGCAAACAGCACCGATGGTTTTGGCGGTGGCATCTTTGGTATGGACAGTATCATTGAATTGAACAACTCCATTCTGTGGAACAATATTGCCGACCCGTCTAGCGGTCCCCAGATTGCCCTGATTGATAATTGGCTGAACGGTACGAAGCTGCAGGTCAATTATTGTGATGTGTCCGGCCTGGATCAGGGACATTTGATCGAGACAAACTGCACGCTCGAGTGGGGTCTGGGAAATATCAACGCTGAGCCGCTGTTTGTCAATCCGGCTCTGAACGATTATCATCTTAAATCCGCTTCAGGTCACTGGAATCCGCAAACTCGTGACTGGGTGCTTGACGACGGCGGCAATTATGATCCCGCGGACGATGAGAACAGCCCCTGTATCGACGTCGGCGACCCCAACATTCCGCCGGACCAGGAATTGGAGTGTAACGGCGGACGAGTCAATATTGGCGCCTATGGAAATACGGAACAAGCCAGCCGAAGTCCCGGCCAAAAGTGCTGTATGCAGTGCCTCGAAGCAGACTTCAACCACGACTGTTTAATTAATCTTGAAGACCTGGTCCGGATAATGGAAGACTGGCTGCGATGCAATCTTCTGCCTCGACATTACTGCGACGACTAATACTACTACGATACATAGTATGATACAGAATGATATAACCGTTTGTGGAATAAGCGTTTAAATTCGAAATCCGAATATCGAAACTCGAAACAAATATGAATGACCAAAATCCAAAATCAAAAACAACCGCATCGGATTTGCGGCGATGCTTGTTTCGGTCATTTGAGTTTTGAATTTTTGATTTGTTTCCACCGTAAGGTGTCCTGTGGAGGATTTCGGGTTTCGTGCTTCGGATTTTAAAAGAAGAATAATCCGGCGCCAAATAGCATTGCAGTACTAATCCGCGGCCCATTCGCTTTATCGACTACGGCACAGAGATAAGGTTCCTCACAAGCAATTTTATCTTTTTCGCTCTTCATAAAAAAACTTGACTAGCCATACTGGTCTCCATATATTGCTTGCATTGTATTATACTGCTATTGAAGGCAATAAAAATCCAGTTTTCAGGAGTTTTATTTATGCTCACTGACCTCAAGCAATTCGAAGTATGGTTTGTCACTGGCAGTCAGCATCTTTACGGCCCCGAAGCCCTTAAGCAGGTCGCCGCCAATTCCAAAAAGATTGCCGAGGCCCTCAATGAGTCCGCCGCAATTTCCTGTAAGGTGGTCTTTAAGCCTGTTGTCACCACGCCGCAGGAGATTTCCACTTTATGTGCCGAGGCCAACGTCGCCAAGAAGTGCGTCGGCATTATCACCTGGATGCACACGTTCTCGCCGGCCAAGATGTGGATTGCCGGCTTAAAAGCTTTACAGAAACCATTCCTGCACCTGCATACGCAGTTCAACCGCGACCTGCCCTGGTCGAGCATTGATATGGACTTTATGAATCTCAACCAGGCCGCTCACGGCGACCGCGAATTCGGATTCATCTGCACGCGGATGCGGCTCAATCGCAAGGTCGTCGTCGGACACTGGCAGGACAAGGAAGTACAGGAACGCATCGGCGTCTGGATGCGTGCCGCCTGCGCCTGGAACGATATGCGGGGAATGAAGATCGCACGCTTCGGCGACAATATGCGCGAGGTGGCCGTCACCGAAGGCGACAAAGTTGAGGCACAGAAACAGTTCAATTATTCCGTCAACGGCTACGGCGTAGGCGACCTGGTAGCTTATATCAACAAGGTCAGGGATAAAGATATCGACGCTCTCATCGACCAGTACAAGAAAGATTACAAAATGGCCGCCGGCGCCGACAAGATTGATTCGATTCGCGAGGCTGCTCGAATCGAAGCCGGGATGCGGACCTTTCTTAAAAAAGGCGACTTTAAGGCATTTACGACGACATTCGAAGACCTCCACGGCCTGATACAACTGCCCGGCTTGGCGGTACAGCGTCTGATGGCAGACGGCTATGGTTTCGGCGCCGAAGGCGACTGGAAAACCGCGGCGCTGGTTCGCGCAATGAAAGTGATGGCTGCCGGCCTTAAGGGCGGCACGTCGTTTATGGAAGATTATACCTATCATCTGGACCCGAAGGGTCAGAAGGTCCTCGGCGCCCACATGCTCGAAGTCTGCTCTTCGATTGCTGACGGCAAACCGTCGCTGGAAGTGCATCCGCTCGGTATCGGCGGCAAGGCCGATCCGGTGCGCGTCGTGTTCAATGTTCCGGCGGGCGACGGCCTCAACGCATCACTGATTGATATGGGCAACCGTTTCCGTCTGATTGTCAACACCGTCAAGGTAGTCAAACCCGACGCTCCGCTGCCTAAACTGCCGGTGGCCCGCGTGGTCTGGGTACCGATGCCGAATCTGAAGGTTGGCGCGGCGGCCTGGATTTATGCCGGCGGCGCCCACCACACCGGCTTTTCGATGGCGATTACCGCTGAGTACCTGGAAGATTTCGCTAAGATGGCCGGTATTGAATACGTGGCTATTGATGAAAACACCTGCCTGGGCCGCTTCCAGAAAGAGTTGCGCTGGAACGAAATGTACTACGCAATGGCCAAAGGCTTTTGAGCGTCACCATTTCCGGTAGGCTATGATAAAGGGCGGGTCGTTTGACCCGCCCTTTTTATTGCAATATTTAAATTTTCCGGTATCATTAGGTTATGAACTCGACGATGAAAAACGCCATTAACGATGCCATCCAGCAACACAAAACTCTGCTGGCTGAGTTTGGAAAGCAGGCCCAAAAAGTCCTGTCTGTCGCCGCAAAGATGCTGATTGACTGCATCGAAGACGGCGGCTGTATTTTTATCTGCGGCAACGGCGGCTCGGCTGCTGACGCTCAGCATATCGCCGCCGAACTGGTCGGGAGATTTCGCCGCGAACGCAAAGCCCTTCCGGCCGTAGCGCTGACGACCGATACATCCGCTCTGACTGCTATCGGAAATGACTATGGTTTTGAATATATTTTTTCCCGCCAGGTTGAGGCGCTGGTTAAAAAAGGCGACGTCCTGTGGGCCTTTTCTACCAGCGGCACATCCAAAAACATATTAGCCGCAGTCAGTTCGGCAAAAAAGAAGGGGGCTAAAGTGCTGGCATTTACCGGAAAGCCAAATTCGCCGCTGGAGAAACTGTCGGACATTTGCGTCGCGCTGGACGGCCCCACCGCAACCGTTCAGGAAATCCACCAATTAGCCTACCATATTTTGTGCGATATTGTTGAAGCTCGTTTTGCAAAAACTTTCTGACCGCTTTCCCCCAGCCTGATTTCGAAATAATCCTCAAATTCAGATGGAAAATTTTTGTATGGGGACGGTTAAATTCCTCATATTGAACCGTAATTATACCGATACATACTGATATAAGGCAAGACTACAGCGTGATTATGATGGAGTTACGCCTATGTTATGCGTCTATCATGAAAAATGCCCATTGTTTACCAACCAAACATACGCAGGTTATCCGACCTTGTCGGAGAAATTGAAGGATCAATACTGCCGGGGCGATTTTGAGCTATGTGCCAGAAAATGCCTTCGCGATACGTTGAGCAAAGAAGCAGTGCCTCGTCTGATGCTTCCGCAACAGTATGAATGGGCGCAATAAATTCTTACAGACCACGGCATAAGCTCTGTTAAAATAAAAGAACTGTTTCCTTCCCGCCGCAAGACAAAGATTCGATGTTGACATTTTTTTGTGCCGGCAACAACCACTTTACCCGATATTCATTCCTCTCGGGCAGCTTTTGAGTTATTGATTTCCGGTTTACAGGTTTTGAGTTTTAACTTCGAAATATTTATTTCGCCGGCGCGACACAAAAAACATAAATCAGCGGTTCCGAGCCGGTATTGACGATGTTGTGTTCGGTATAGGGGGGAATATAAAAAACCTTGCCCTTGCCGATCAGAAAGCGGTCTTTGCCGATGACGGCTTGTCCCCGGCCGTTGAGAAAGACCAGCAGTTCCTCGCGGGCCTCGGTACTGTGTTTGCCGCATTCGTCGCCGGGACCAAGAAACACCCGCCCGGCTTTCATTCCGCATGTCTGGGGCGTCTGCATCAGACGCTGATAATCCTGCTGGTCGTTGAGTTCAACAACAAAGGCCTTCCTTTCCATAGGACTTCTCCTTAATCCGATAAGCCGCAAAAATAGTTCTCTGGCCGCATTATCCTGATACCGTACGCCAAATCAACAAATTTCACCCATTCTTTAACGCCGCCGACTTTATTTATCCGAAAAAACAAGAGGCGCTGTGAAAATGCAGGAAAAGCGGATGAACAATAAAAAAATACTTACCGTGGTACTAATAATGTCGAATTTCTTATCCAATTGTTATGCCAGACAAGCCGTCGTTTCCATCATTCCCGCCCCGGCCGCGATGACACTCAAAGAAAGTGTGTTTACGTTATCGCCGGATGTGGCCATTTTCGCCGCCGACAAAAATATCCGCAATGAAGCCGCTTTATTGACCGATGGCATCCATGCGATAACAGACTTTCGTCTCCATACAACAGACCTCGATGCCAACCGCCAAATCCGCGTTGTCCTCGACGATTCGCTGACTCGTCTCGGCGATGAAGGTTATCGGCTCACAGCGACTCGTGATAGGGTGGATATTCGCGCCTTCAAACCCGCCGGTATTTTTTACGGTTCTCAGACGCTGCTGCAATTGCTTTCCAGAACTTCCGCGGGCGATTGGCGGATTCCCTGCGTGGATATTGAAGATATGCCGCGTTTTCGCTGGCGGGGAATGCACTTGGATGTCAGCCGACATTTTATGCCGCCGGAATTCGTCAAGAAATATATCGACCTGCTGGCGATGCACAAAATGAACACGCTGCACTGGCACCTGACCGACGACCAGGGCTGGCGGATTGAGATTAAAAAATATCCCCGCCTCACTGAAATCGGCGCCTGGCGCGAACAAACGCTGGTCGGCCACAATTCCGGCACAGAGAAAAAATATGACGGCAAACGCTGCGGCGGCTTTTATACGCAGGAACAAATCCGCGACCTCGTTGCCTACGCCAAACAACGTTATGTCAACATTGTGCCGGAGATTGAGATGCCCGGCCATTGTCAGGCTGCCGTCGCCGCTTATCCCGAACTGGGCTGCACCGGCAAATCCATCGGCGTTATGTGCGAATGGGGTGTCAGCGAGAATATCTTCAATGTCAAAGAAGAAACGTTTCAATTTCTCGAAAATGTCCTGACCGAGGCGATGGGTTTATTCGATTCGCCGTTTATTCACATCGGCGGCGATGAAGTCCCCAAGACACAATGGAAACAGGATACTTATGCCCAGGCCAAGATGAAAGAGCTGGGCCTTAAAAGTGAAGAAGAACTGCAAAGCTGGTTTATCCACCGCATCGACGCATTTCTCACGAAGCACAATCGCCGACTCATCGGCTGGGATGAAATCCTCGAAGGCGGCCTGGCGCCCGGCGCTGCTGTAATGAGCTGGCGCGGCGAGGTCGGCGGCATTGCCGCCGCCAAAGCCGGGAATGATGTCGTGATGACGCCGGGCAATTACACTTACTTCGACCATTACCAGGCCGACCCCGGAACCGAACCGCTGGCTATCGGCGGCTTCACCACGCTCGAAAAAGTTTATCATTACGAACCCATCCCCGCCGCCTTGGATGCCGAGAGCGCCAAACACATCCTCGGCGCACAGGGCCAAATCTGGACGGAATACATTGCCGCGCCGCAACAGGTCGAATATATGGCCTATCCGCGAGCGATTGCGTTGGCCGAGGTTCTCTGGACGCCGAAGGACAAAAAAGATTATGCCGATTTCGTCCGGCGATTGCAAATTCACGTCGCGCGCCTTGACCGTCTTAACGTCAATTATTGCCCGCTGTCCAAAGCCGGTTTTCTGAACCCCAAAATCCGCCGCAGCAAAGACGGCATCGTCAGCATCTTCTGTTTCGTCCCCTCGGCTAAAATCTATTACACACTCGACGGCTCCGACCCGACAGTTCAATCGAAACCTTACGCCGGTTCTTTTGCCCTGCCTGACAGCGGCGCGGTAAAAGCCGTCGCCGTTCAAAATGGCAAATCTGGTTCTGTTGTTAAATCGGCTTTCGGCCCGTGCAAAAAGGACTGGAAGATTCTTTCCGCCGACAGTACCCAGCCCGGCGAAGACGCCGCCAATGCCATCGACGATAACCCCGAAACCTGGTGGCATACCGAGTATCTCGAAAAAAGCCCACCCCATCCGCATACGCTTGATATTGATTTAGGAAAGATTTATCGGCTCAAAGGCGCAACTTACACTCCGCGTCCCGGCGGGGGCAACGGGACCATCAAAGAATGTGAATTTTACGCCGGCGCCGACGGCAAAACGTGGACCCTGGCCGGCAAAGGTATGTTTGAAGACATCAAACGCAACTTAATCGGACACTCGGTTGTGTTTGAAAGGCCTATTGAAGCGCGTTATCTGCGGTTTGTTTCGATTCGCGAAATCAACGGCAATCCTTGGGCCTCCGTCGCCGAAATCAGCATTGTCATAGATAAGTAAAAAGGTAAAAGGAAAAAGGCAAAAAGTTCTACGGTTGTCATTCTGGCGAATGCCAGAATCCAGATTGTCATTCCAACACAGCTTGCCCTCGCGACTTGTCCCTACCGAAGGGGGAAAGCGGGGGGCCGGAATCCAGTTTTTTGTCCGACCTGTCTTATATGTCTGACGAGTCCGAATCGTCCGACACATTCACCCGGTGCGTCCCCTGAATCTCCGCGTCAGCGCAGTGTGTCATTCCGAATCCCCCTTTACGGGGGTGAGGAATCTGTTTATTCCAGCATCCGCCTCCGGCGGATTCCCTTTTAGTCCCGAAGGGACGACATACAATAGCCGGCGGTGGAAACCGCCGGAAA
>Ga0315294_10001741_pt1 | contig 23813 bp, 20 predicted proteins | sample YL17G13_40_MG_FD_203626 | JGI IMG/M metagenome (GOLD analysis project Ga0315294, IMG submission 203626) | Sediment microbial communities from Yellowstone Lake, YNP, Wyoming, USA - YL17G13_40 | ecosystem: Environmental > Aquatic > Freshwater > Lake > Sediment | place: USA: Wyoming | collected...
AGTCCATCATTGACGGGGTAAAGGACGAAGCAACATTATTGCTAAGATTCCGGCATTTAGCCGACGAAAAAGAAATCAGATCTTTCGTAAGTAAACTTTCAGAGGTCGGAGCGATTTGTTTCACCGATTAAGGGCTACGTAAAAGTAGCCTTTTTTCTAGGGTAAGCCACAACGAGAAAGGAGGAAATAGCCATGTCAGCAATATTTAAGGAATGGCATTGGGAAATTACAACAAGATGCAACGCAAGTTGCCGTCATTGTCTTGCCGATTGTGGCCCAGACAGCTTTACTGAACCTGATGGAAGCAGCGCCGTAAGAGTAGTAAGGATTATGTCCAACCTCGGTTGCCAGAAAATTATGATAACTGGCGGGGAGCCGCTGTTATATAGCGGCCTTACGGCTGTTCTGCAGGAATGCCGAAAGTTTGGGATAAAAGCGCAGATTATAACCAATGGGACTATTATTTATCGTGATTTGGCGAAACGATTGGCTGGATTTGTTGAGGCGGTGGGGGTAAGTCTTGATGGTTCGCGTCCCGAAATAAACGATCCCCTTCGTGGTCAGCATACTTTTCATAAGGCCTGCGAGGCTATAAGGTTTTTTGCAGCATTTGTTCCAGTAACCGTTTATTTCACGGCCTCCCAAAGCAACCTTCATGATATTGAGAGCGTAATCGGTTTGTCGCGCTCTTTGGGCGCGAAGAGAGTACATATTTCAGAAGTAAAGATTGCCGGGCGCGCCCTTTCGAACCAAGGCTTGCTACGGCTATCAGCAGACCAAAAGCAATGGCTAGCGGATTTTGCTAGCCATGTAACTGGTGTTGATAAGCCGGAAGGTAACTGTAATGCCGATTTATCCGTTCTCTACGTTTCAGCGGGTGGTATGGTTTTCCCTTGTACGGAGCTTGCCTTTTTTACCTCACCGGTGAATTTTGGAAACATTCTCGGCAGAGGTTTCCGGAATAAAATCCGCGATGAGAAAAAAAAATTTATCGGTAATGGGAGAATTGCCTGCTGCTATTGTCTTTATGCGGGCAATAATTTGGTTTTTTGCTTAGACAACGATAAGCCATGCCATCTTCTGGAAAAGGGGTGTGCCCGATGAAAAAAATTAGATCATTTAGAGGTTTTTGCCAGGCCTTGGCCCATCTTTTTGATGGCATTAGCGAAGTGTGCGGTAGATGTCAATACGACGACTGTAAAGGATACGTTTGGCTTCTTTCGGGAGAAGCTAAACGATTATATGGGCTGGGTATCGAAATACTGCAGGTTAACAACAATACATTTTTTCTTAATCCTTTTGTCGGAGAGAAAGGAAAGCCGGATATTGAAAGGTTTAAGCCAGAGTGTCCGTATTGCAAGAAAAAAAGATGCGTTGTCTATAGTCAAAGGCCGTTGGTTTGCAGAATGTACCCATTGAACTTTGCAATTGAAGATGGTACAATTTACTTGGTTTTGCATATTGATTGTTTGTATGCAAGACAAAAAATGGACGATGTTCTTTTCCAAGAAAAAGCGATTTCGCTTTTTCAACGCCTTGACCAGTCTCTTCTGTCTAGATTGACGAGAGCCTTCGTGCTCTTCTCCAGTATTTCAAAGTTTCCGCGAGGAAAAAACAGGTACCTACGGTTGGTGCCTGTGAGAAAATTACCCTAGGAGACGAAAGGAAGGAGGTGATGATACAATGTCGAAATGCACGGCTGTTCTGGACAGTCAGAGGGTGACTTCGCTGAGCGTCCGCAAGAAGACTGCGCTCAAGGGCAAGCCGAAAACGCGCATCAGGAAGCGCAACTGACCCCCATGGGTCCGGCAAAAGGCCGGGGTATTTTTATCCCCCGGCTCTTTTTATCCGCGGCTTTAGATATTAAATATCTTCACCGTGTTTTTATAGAAAACTTTTTGTTTTTCTTTTTTGGTAATATCCAAAGAGTTTATTAAGGCGATGTGTTTTTTGATGCTGCACATCGGCCAGTCGGTGCCAAAAATAACACTGCTGTTTCGGCGTTTGATTGTTTTGGTTAAAATCTCTTGGATTTTTTTAATGCCGCCGCTTGCTTTTATCACTTCCGGATCAGCTAAGGCAGAGGTATCAAAATAGATATTCTCGAAGCCATTAGTAGTTTCGAAACAATAATCCAATTCAGGCCAAAAATAATGGGCGATGACAATCTTTAGTTTTGGGAAATTTCTGGCGATTTCAACTATATATTTTGGGTTATTGTATTTTGCGCATTCTTTGTTGTTTGGGTTGATGCCCGTATGAATAATCAACGGGTAGTTGTATTTTAGACATAATTTATAAATAGGCATCCATCTTTTGTCGGTGGGGTACACCGGATCGTGACCGGGGAAAATTTTAAACCCTTTAATTATTTTCTTGCCGAATAGCTTCTCAATCTTTAACAAATTTCTTTTGTTAATTTCATTAATTTTTAAAGTTCCCACAGTAAACAACCGTGGCTCGTCTTTTATCAAGTGGACTATAGTATCTAGGTCTGCGCAATTAGAATTTTTTTGGTTGTCAGGAATGACAATCGCATAGTCAATTCCATTTTTATCCATGTCTGAAAGCAGCTCTTTTTTTATTTCGGAAAAAGCTTTTTTGTCTTTAATATAAGATAAGTGGGTGTGGCCGTCTATTATCATGTATTTTTAAGCTTATCATCAAAAACAAAAATTTAGAATATTGATGTATATTTAAGAATTTTACACTAAAATAAGATGGGATAATTACCCATTTATATTCAACCTTGACTAAAAAAGATAAGAACCTAAGATAAGTTTAGCGCTGAGGTGTCCTCAGTTTTAAAAAGTAAATAATGGGATAATTGGAAGGAGGCGGGATATGTCAGATCGCCAGTCTTACATTAATGCGGGCGTGGGTGAAACGATAATAAGAATGGCTTACAAGCTTTGGGGGTTAGTTCCGCTTGCGCTAATAATATTTGCGATATACCTGGTTTACAATGCCACCAAGCCGGAAAAACAAAGATGGAAAGAGGCATACGAAAATTACGAAACACAACGTCAGAACCCCACTCTTGCGAATCCGGAAAGCCCCAATCCTTTAGTTGGAACACATGAAAACAGATGGTCGCGGTGGTATGAATATGAATATTCTTTGGCGCCATATGAGAAACCAAGAGTATTGTCTTACGGCTCAAAAGAAGTGAAAAATTTTTCCGTTACCAGCAATCAATGGCAAGATACAGGAATTATAGTGATATCAGGCGACCTTTTGGTTTTCAGAGGAGATACTAATTATTTGGTTTATCGGGTAGGGGAAAGCGCAAACTTTTCGGTCAGAGACTCCAGGGACCAATTATATGAAGTTAACCCCGGCAATATGTGGTTTCCTCAAAAAGGTAATTTGTGGATTCTCACAAAGGGGCCGCTTCAGAATGTTATAATAGAGCACTATTCCTACAGAGGTGGTAAGCCCTCTTCGGTATATAAGGAAGAAACTCCTTATAAAAAAGATGATTATTCCCAATTCCAGAAGCCAGCCAGTCCGATAGACGAAAAAACGCTTAACGACGGCGAATACGTGCATTCTTATCCCCTTGTCTGCAATAATGTGATATTCCAAAGGGTGCTTGGAGTAGGAGGACGCGAAGAGAAAATTCTTGTCGGGGGTATTTATATTGGTGCTTGGTTGGGACGTTATGAGCTTGGCTTAATTTTTTTTCCAGAAAAAGAAAAATTTTGGTCATCTTACGAAAATCTAAACGGCGTGCTTAAAAATAGAAAATATTTAATAACCAGGAAAGTCGGTTCTGAAATATACCAGGCAGAATTTACTGTTCTTGAAATAAATGATAGCAAAAGCGCTGCCAAGGTGGAGGTAGTTTTAAGGGCCCAATCCTCGGATTCTGGACAATCTTCTCATGGAAGCTCTCAAGTCCAAAAGACGGAGGAGTCTCCTGTCGTTGGAGAAAAGGTTAAGGAGAAAACCCAAGAAATAGAAGAGAAAAGAACAGAAGAACAAAAAACAGAGGAGTTAGAAAGAAATGCTGCTTGGCGCCAAAAGATTCACGGGCTTTACCGAGAAGCGCAGGAATTAATCTTTAAGAAAGATTATGAAAGCGCTGCTGATAATTATCAGCAGATTCTGGATCAAGATTGTGAAGCATGCGGCTATAAGAAATATGATATTTGTAGGAAAATTGCCGGTATCTACTCATTCTACAAGGCCCACGAAGAGGGAATGACATTTTCAGATTTGGACCAAATAGAGAAATGGAATAGAAAAGCATTGGGATATAATCCTCCCGGAACTGATGCAGATGGTATTTACGATCAGCTCAAATGGGCTTACATTTACCGTGGCGACAAAGAGGGAATTGCAAAGTTGTTTGATGGATGGGCGAATGCTGTGCCGAGCAAAAGGGATGCAATAATGAAAGAAAAAGAAAGAACTCTAAAGAATTGGGAATGGTACTTAAGGGTTTATAGCTCAAAGATTAAATAATGCTGCTATCGAAATTATCCCAAAAAGGCAGGTATCGTTGATATCCGCCTTTTTTAAATCCGCACTTTGAAATTTACAAAAAAAGAAAAATTTCAAAGATTTTTTAGGAAAAAGCATTAAGATTGTAAAAAAGAAAAAACTTAAATAAACTAAATATTTTTAATAATAGAAACCCCTTTCCTGGCCGCCAGAAGCGGCCAGGTGTTTTTTGGCGGGAAAATTTGACAAAGGTCCTGAATTTGGTATAGTACAAAAATAGGGATAGTGTAGTTCTTTGAGAATTAAAAAACCAAACAGAAAGGAGAATCAAGATGATACGCGCAAGAACAATGTTGGGCTTGTTGTTAGTCGTGGGGATGATGGGTTTCGTCGCTATAACGGCGTTCGCCGAAGTGCCGCAGCAGTTCCTTCCCGGCCGGGAAATCCAGGTGAAAGACCAAATTGTCGGTCCGGCGAGGTACTACGTTGTGTACGTGCCCGGCGATTACGCGCCCGAACGTTCCTGGCCTGCCATTTTTTGTTACCACGGAAGGGGCGGTGGGCCAACAACGTTTCCCTACAAAGACTTTACCGATGGCAAAGGCTTCGTTCTTGTGGGGATGGACTATTTCTGGGATAGTATGAACGTCCATAGCGAAATCGGCCAGGATGTGCAGAACATCAAGCGGCTTGTCCCGCAATTGGTCAAGCAGTTAAACCTGGACCCTAACCAGCTGTTTATCGCCGGCAACAGCGCCGGCGGATTCGCGGCTAGCGGCATTGCCGAAGCCACGCCATCTTTTTGGGCGGGCGTTATGATTTTGGGTGCCGGACGATATGAAAATCTTCACAAGCGTCCAACCACTCTTCCCAGCGTGGGTTCCTCTTTTCCAATTCAAGGGTTTGGCGTCGCAACGCCTAAAAGGCCGAAGGACGCCAATTCGTTCGCAGGCAGAAGTGTCTATCTAGGCGCCGGCGAGCAAGACGAGAATCTCTGGTGGGCCGAAAAAGCCAGAGATTACTACCAAAGTATTGGGGCTGAGGTAACCTTTGAGGCTTACAAGGGCGTTGGCCACGGCACCTATCCGGCAACAAAGACCATCAAGGACTGGCTCTACTCAAACGGGCCCGTGAAACAGGTGGAAAGCGGAATGGGCGAAGCCAGTGCAGCGCAAAACGCTGGGGAATTAGGCAGGGCCTACCTGATATTTAAGGCCATAGCCTCATTAACAGGAGGCAACGAGAAACTGGCCGAAATTTTAGGCCAAGCCGCTAAAGCAGCCGGTCAGCTGGCCAACGATGCCGAGGGGAAAATTGGAGCAGCCGAAATTGCGGCGGCCGATGGCCGCTACGAGGAGGCGCTCAAGGCCCTTTCCCAGGTTTCAAAATCGTATAAAGGCAGTGAGTTTGGCGAGCGAGCCGGAAAGGCTTTTGTGCTGATTCAGCGCAACCCAGCCATTCGCGAAGCGAGGGAGTTGGCAAAAAAACAGTCAGAGTTGAACGCCCAGGCGCTCGTTCTCGAAAAGAAAGCCCAAGGAGCGGAAAAAACCAAAGATTATCTTACCGCCCTTAAGCTTTACGAACAATACCTCACTTCGTTTACGAACGCTGACCGCTACGAAGCCGTTAAGGCCCATCTGGAATCGCTGAAAGCCGATCCCAAGGTCCAGGCCATCCTCCACGAGCAGGAAGCCGATCGCGATTGTCTGGGATGGCTTAAGGAAGCAGACAAGTTAGTTACAGAGAGCAAGAACGATGAGGCAAGACAGCAGTTGCAGAAAATCCTGGATAAGTACGGGGATACGGACTGGGCCGGAAAAGCGAAAGAACGGCTCAAAAAACTGAGCTAGCACCTTAAAGCGCTTCATTCAAACCGAAGCGCTCTTTTTTTTGTTGTCATCCCCCGCCGCGAAGCGGCAGGGTGTTTTTTGGCGAAAATAAGAACCTATTGCGGCGCGCCTCGCACGCCGCAACGCGCCGCTGGGGCCGGGAGAGAAGGCGGGCGTGTGGTTTTGGCAAAGAAATTAGGGTATAATAAAAAATAGAAAAAAGTATGATTTTATTTACTTCCATATCCGGTTATATAAATGGAATCGCGGTGATAATTTTTGGATTGTTGGTTTTGCTTCATAATCCCAAAAATAAAGCAAACCGGTTAATAGCTTTGCTGTGTTTAAGCGTTGCTTTTTGGGCGATATCGTGGGCTGTTGGAGCTCCTCTTCAGCAGAAAGAACAGGCATTGTTTTGGACAAAGATGCTAAATTTTGGAGCTATTTTTATCCCTATTTTTTTTCTTCACTGGATTTTAGCTTTGTTAGATGGCGAGAAAGAGAAAAAAAATAGAATCATTCTGATTTTAGGTTATCTTTTCACCTTATTTTTTGCCGCTTTTGCTTTTACTCCTTATTTCGTAGAAAACGTCAAAACAAATTTTTATTTTTTTTATTATCCAAAACCTGGCATTCTTCACCCTTTTTATCTTATTTTTTGTTACGGAGGTTTGGTGGGCTACGCGATTTACAATCTATTTAAAAAATACAAACAAGCGGATGATTATAAAAAAATTCAAATTAAATATGTGTTTTTGGGCTCTGTTTTAGGATTTGTCGGAGGGGCAACGAATTACTTTTTATTTTACGATATTCCTATCCCGCCCTTTGGCAATCCTTTAGTAGCTATTGGTTTTGGCCTGTTAACCTATGCTGTGATTCGCCACCGCTTGATGAATATTAAACTTCTTATAGGTGAGGTACTAACTTTTATAATTTGGATAATTTTATTCGCAAGGACTGTTCTATCCAAAACCTACGAAGAGGTATTGATAAATATAGGGCTATTTATTCTGGTGGTTTTTCTCGGATGTTTACTTATTCGCAGCGTGTTTAAAGAAATTAAATTAAGCAAAAAACTCTTGGAACAGAACGAAAAATTATTGGAAAAAGAAAAATGTCTTTCAAGGACATTTGGACAAATCGCTGAAGAACGGGCAAGGAGACTGGAGAACACTTATATGAGGGGAACAGATTATGATTTACAAATGCTGAAGATGCAAGAAAGGGTTAGGGAGCTACAGGAAAAATTAAAAAGAAGGGTAAAAGGCTAATAAAATATCTCAAAGGTCTAGTAAAATTTTAACTAAAATATAACTAAATTAAATTCTATGAAAAATAAAAAAATATTAGTAGGTATAACGGGCGGTATTGCTGCTTATAAAGCTTGTTCTTTGGTTAACATGTTTTTGAAAGAAGGAGCTAACGTTAGAGTCATTATGACAGAAGCTGCGACGAAGTTTGTGGCTTCGTTGACATTTCAGACCTTAACAAATCATCCCGCGTATATTGATATGTTTAGAGCATATAATAAAGAGGAAGTAGAGCACATTTCTTTAGCCGAATGGGCGGATATTTTTATTATATCTCCGGCTACGGCAAATACTATTGGGAAAATAGCCAATGGCATAGCAGATAATCTTTTAACGACCGTAATAATGGCTCTGCCGGAAGAAACGCCAGTCTTGATAGCTCCAGCAATGAATACTAATATGTGGAATAATCCTTTTGTGCAAAAAAACATAAAGGCATTGGCTGGAAACAAGAAATATGTGTTTCTCAAGCCGAAAAAGGGCGTTTTGGCGTGTCGTACAGAGGGAGAGGGAAAGATTGCCGATAATAAAGATATTATTAACGAAGCAAAAAAGATATTGTCCGCCAAGTAGTATGGATGATATAGAAGGTTTTTTAAAAGAAACAGAATTTTGCGATTTTTCTAATACGGCAATCCAAAAATTGGCCGGAGAAATAAGACACAATTGTAAAAACCAAAGAGAGGTAGCAATTTTCACCTTTTACTGGGTAAGAGATAATATTTTATATAGTGTTGGTTCTTGGCAAAAGAAGGCATCAGAAACGCTGTCAGAAAGAAAGGGAACATGTACTAATAAGGCGAATCTTTTAGTTGCTTTATTGCGTGTCAATAAAATACCCGCTGGCTATGGGATAATGAAAGTTTATGGCCAGAGATATTTCGGACCCGTTGGCATACCAATGTTAACAAAGTTTGTAGGTAAGATTTCTACGCATGTTTATGTGCTAGTTTATCTAAATAAAAAATGGATCAAGTGCGATCCTTCCATCGACCGAAAATTGGGTAAAAATATTTACTCCTTTGATAAAACGACAGAACTAGTGGAATGGGATGGAGATCGGGATGCGATGCTAGGTTTGGATAAAAACGATATTTTAAAAAATAATTTTCCAATCATGAGAGTCGAACATTTGATGATTAAAAAGCCAAAAAACGCGAAGGGTATTCCTCTGAAAATAGCGAATATTTATATTAATTTTATTAGAGCAAATGAGCAAAAAGTTTCTAACGAAAAAGAGCTAGGGGCATTATTTAAAAAATGGCTTAAAGCTAGACACTCCTTTTATTTTTATTGCTTTTTTGCTGCCTCTTGGTTAAAAGATTTGGGAATAAGACTTAAGAAAGATGAAAAAAATTCTTAAAAACAAAAATATTATAATTACTGCTGGCCCAACTTGGGTGCCGATAGATAAAGTTAGAGTGATCACTAACATTTTTGGGGGGACGCTAGGTTTTATTATTGCCAAAACCGCATATCAAATGGGAGCAAAAGTTACCCTGTTGATGGGACCAAGCAGGGCTATTTTGAGACGTCCTAATAAAAATTTTAGGATAATTAAATTTAAATATTTTGGAGAAATCCTAAAGTTAGTAAAAAAAGAAGTAGGCTCTAAGAAATATGACGTTGTTATTCATTCAGCGGCTATAGCGGACTATGCCCCCATTCCTTCAAAGAAAGGAAAGATAAAATCCGGCAAGGAAGGCTTAGTTATAAAACTAAAGCCGACTATTAAAATCGTCGATTTAATTAAAAAGATAGATCCCACAATTTTCTTAGTTAAATTTAAATTAGAAGTTGATTTAAAGAGAAAAGAGTTGTTAAAAGTCGCTTACAAAAGCATGGTAGCTTCTAGCGCCGATTTGATTGTTGCAAATGATTTTAAGGACATCAAAGGAGAGCACAGGGCTTTTATTATTGATAAAGAAAAAAAAGTAATAACTTGCGATGGTAAAAAAGATATCGCTAAAAAATTACTTCTTTTAGTCGCAAAAAGAACATGAATTTTTTTGCCCTTTCATGTATTCTAACCGCAGTTTTGACCGCGATTCTCGGCTTAGTTGTATTACTGTCGGGTTTTAAAAACAAAACAAACCGAGCCTGGTTTTTGACGTCCTTTTCTGTTTTTGTTTGGACGGTAGGGTTGGCAGGTACGGTTTTGGTGAATAATCAGGAGAGCGCCCTTTTTTGGCAAAGAATATTATATATAGGAACAGTGTTGACCCCGATATTTTTTTTCAATTTCTGTGTTACTTTTCTGGCGAAAGAAAAACTAAAAAGAAGCATCGTTTTTATAGGCGGTATTGTTAGTGCATTTTTTCTGCTTTCAATCTTCACAAAACTTTTTATTCTAGAAATTGGAGATAGAATACATTTTGGCTATTGGCCAGTAAAAATAGGCTCTCTTTATTGGCCGTTTTTGATTTACTTTATTTTTTATGTATCTTATTCAATGTTTTTATTAAAGAAAGATTCAAAAAAATACGAAGGTGTTCAGCAAAAACAAATCCAATTTATATACTATGCGGCGCTTATAGGATTCGTAGGGGGTTCCACAAACTTTCTATTAGATTTCAATTTGGACGTATATCCCATAGGGAATTTTTTCGTTGCGCTATATATAATATTTATAAGTTACGCTGTCTTGAGACACCACCTTTTCGATGTAAAAGTAATTGCAACAGAATTATTCACTTTAGTAATCTGGGTTTTTTTGTTGGTAAGAACTTTATTGTCCGAGACTACCAATGATTTAATCATTAACATCAGTTTATTGGTAGCAGTGGTTATATTTGGGGTTTTGCTTATTCGTAGCGTTATACGAGAAGTCCGGCAGCGGGAGAAAATGGAGCAGATGGCAAAGGAGCTTGAGAAAGCATATGGCATAGAGAAAGAGGCGAGGGTGAAGATTCAAGAGTTGGGCGAGGCAAAGACGCAGTTTATTATGGCCACTCAGCATCACCTAAGAACTCCCCTTACTTCAATGAGAGGGTACATAGACCTCATTTTAACCGGGAGCTACGGAAAGGTTCCGCCGAAGGTTAAAAATGCTATTTTTAAACTCCAGATTTCAACTGTAAGGCTACTTAGAATTGTCAACGAGCTTTTAGACGTTTCTCAGTTTCAGCTTGGGAAAAAGGTGGTGTCTCTGCAGCTAGGCGTTCAAATAGAACCTATTTTAAAAGAGGTGCTAGAGGAACTTCGTTTTACAGCCGAAACCAAGGGTATTTATCTGAAGTTTCAAAAACCGGAAGAAAAGATGCCTGCCATTCAGGCGGATGTTGAGAAGCTTAAGGTTGTTTTTTTTAATCTTATTGATAACGGCTTAAAATATACCAACAAAGGAGGAGTAACCATAAAGTTGCAAGTTTCAGATGGTAGGATGCGGATTATAAGCGAGGATACCGGCATAGGAATTCCTAAAGAACGGCTGGGGACGCTATTTGACAGTGCTTTCGAAAGAGGGCAAGAGGCCAAAAAGGTTTTTTCAGCGGGCAGGGGAATAGGGCTTTATGTCTCCAGCCAAATTGTTAAGGCGCATAATGGCAAAGTTTGGGCGGAGTCAGAAGGCGCGGGCAAGGGCACTACTTTTTATGTGGAGCTGCCGGTGGGGTAATTTTTGGAAAATACCATAAAGTGTTACCTATGCGCTCTTCTGGCGCAACCATTTGACACTTTATTTAAGTGAATTATAATTAAAGTAGTTTTTGATTTGGTCTTTCCCAACCTAATATGGAAAGGAGATAGCCATGAGGACAAGAGCAACTTTAGGTTTTCTGTTGGTGGTTTTGGTCGCTATTGCAGGTAGCGAGCCAGCGTTGGCGACAGTCAAAAATGAGACTGTTAAACCGGGCGAAGAAAAAGTAATAACTGGTTTTAATAAGGGCGATATTTTGAGAATCTACTGTGCTTCCAAGGGAGAACCTTTGAGTTTGTTTTTTGAGCCGATGGTAGTATCTCTTACCGACTTGACTAATTATAAAACTGAGGCCTCAAAAGGGATTGCGAAGTTTGAACCAAAGGATTTTCACAAGGGTGGGCTTGGGGTGGCTGTTAATATTTTCTGTGCGCCCAACCAAAAAGGTCCCTGGCGATGGTTAGATTGTGTAGTAGGGCGTACTCCAGCGCGGAATAAGTCCACTGTTGGGGACTTGAAGTTGAGGGCCGAAAAAGAATTAGATGGATCTCAGCCGGTATATCTGTTTGAAATAAGATTTTATGTTGGAGAGGAGTATTTGTTCAAAACATGCGCGACCAGGGGAGAACGGCCTGTTCTGGTGTTTAGAGTTTTCTCTCAAGATAACGGGCAGCCGGCAGTTGACGCTGGGGTTGGCCAGCAAAACAGCGGACGAGAAGGAGAGTCAATTGAAAAAAAGAATTACTACTTAGAAAGACTTACGGCTTCGGCTAAAAAGTTTGCCCTTGTCTGTCGGCTTAGAGAAGAGGTAAGCCCCTCCAGCGATCTAAAAAGGTACTATTTAATAGGCGACATGCTTGATCTTCCTTCTAGGATTATGGCATTTGCTGATTGCATTGAGGTTTTCGCGACTGCGGCAAAGCAAGAACCAAAACTAACTGAACCGGCCAACGCTGTAATCAAAGAAGCTAATTTATTCAGCAGATATCTGCGGGTAAATTATGAAAGATTATCCAAGAAGACCGGTATAAGCCCCAGTGCGGTCAGTAAGAATCCTGTTGGCGAATCGCAAGCGTACTTCGAAAGAAATGCTCAATTTATCCAAGAATTGAAGCCCTTTCTGGAGAAATTGGCCCAAGCCCTTGAAAAAGTAAAAGAGGCGGGGGAATCGTCAAAGTAGCTTCCGAGTAGCTACAAAAAACAAAAAATGGGTAGGATGCGTTTTCTGCCCTTTTTCTTTTACAGAAGTTTGACTGTCAAATATTTGTTTGGTAAAATAAAATAATAGAATAGAATAGAAATATGGCAGTAAAAACCCCAAAAAAACTAATTCTTTTGGTGGAAGACGAACCGCAGATTGTGGAAGTTTATCAAATAGCCCTGAATACCGCCGGCTTTGAAGTGGAGTCGATTGCCATGGGGAGAGACGTGATAGAAAAAATGAAAAAAGTAAGAAGCGGCCAATTGGGAAAGCCGGACTTGATATTGCTTGATTTGATTCTGCCCGACATTAACGGCCTGGAAGTGCTGCAGGAAATCAGGAAATACGAGGAAACAAAAAACCTATCCGTGATTATTTTGACCAATTACGGCGATGCCGAATTAGAAAAAAATGGATATGATTTAGGGGTTGAACAATATTTGGTGAAGGCTCACTATACCCCCACTCAACTGGCGGCCTTGATAAAAGGGATGTTAGAATAATTAGTTAAGGCTTTTCAGCGAGAGATTTTTTGAGAAGGAATATAAAAACGGCTAAGATAAGGGCGAGAGGAATAGAAATTAGCAAAGGTAGCAAATTTTTTGGCGACTTTACAGCCGCCGCGGAAGCGGCGGCTGTTTCTTTTTTAAGCGGAAGTTCAACTACAAACGTTTCTTCGTTTGGCGTAGGGTTGGGCGAAATTTTTGTTTTCTCTTCTTTTTTGGAAACAATGTTCGGCAGGCCGGGAGTTAAACTGACGCTCCAATCCCATCCCGAAGAGGTTCTGCCGTAAGACTGGCCGAGCGGCGCTTTTTCGTAAGAAACAGAGTCCTTGGTTTTTCCATCTGGTGAAAAAAGATTTAATCCGTCGCCGCTGTTGTTCAGGGTAATTTTTGTTTCGGGTCGCTTAAGAACCAAATACCCATTTTGAGAAATTTTTGTGCCGCTCGGGAAAATATAAGTAGTGATTTTTCCTACGGTATCCTCAATTTTCCAGCCGGATAAATCAGCCTCAAAATTATTGAGATTTCGGATTTCAATCCATTCCTCCGTTTCATCAGCGCCCTCAGGAGAGGGTAAAATTTCGCTAAAAATTACTCCGTCAGGATAATTTTCAACTTGCGGAAGACGGGCTTCCGTAGGCTGGGGAGTTGGAGTTAGGGTTGCGGCAGGGGCAGGATTTGGGGTTTGATTGGAAATTGGTAATTGGGAATTGGAATTTTGCGTCGGCTGGCAACCGACGCAAGCAAGCCCTTGGTCTTTTATTTTCTGTAAGGTTTTTTCTCCTATGCCGCTAACTCTCAACAAGTCATTGACTGAAGAAAACGGCCTGGCATTTATTATTGCTTGCGCTTTTGCGGGTCCTATCCCTGTCAGAGTATCTAATTGTGCCAATGAGGCAGTATTAATATCTACCATGTCAGCCGTAAAAGAAAAAACCGGGCAGAGGCAGAAAATTGTTAAAATAAGCCAGAGCAATCTATGTTTCATGTTAGTTAAGTATAAAACATTGACAAAACCTTTGAAATACTATAATAAAAAACTACTTTTGAAGTGGCTCTTTGACAGAGGTATATTGAGAAAAAGAAAGAATGTTCGCGTTGAACATTCCGAGAAAGGAGAAGGCGATGTTGGCGAAACCGCAGGAGGTGGTAAAAGGCGTTTCAATGCCGGTTTGGCCGGTCCTTTATCGCGGGGCCGACCCATTTGGCCAGGCCGTAGTGCCTGAAATGTCGTCAGTTGAAGCCTGCCGGCTTCTTTGCCGAGCCAAAAAAGAAGGCCTTATCACTCATACGTCTTTTCACGATGACGATTTGATTCCTTGGGACCCGAACGCTTTAATGGACGTTGCGGCTGACCCGAAGTGCAAAGCCGCAGAAACGTTGCAGGAAATTAAGGCGATACTTGACGAAGCGGGGCTGAAAGTTAATACAGCCACCTGCAATCTTCATGCCAACCCTCTCTTCCGGCGTGGCGGCCTGACAAATCCCGACCCGAAAATCCGGGAATTGGCTCGTTTCAAAGTTGAAAGGACTCTTTATATCGGTAATATGCTTGGCGCCAAGTATTTTACCTACTGGGTGGCCAGGGACGGCTTTGAAGTCGCTTGGAAGGTGTCGTGGGAAGAAGTTTACGGCTGGATTATTGACGCCCTGAACCACGTCTATCAATATATCCAAGCCAATCACTTTGCTTACACAGGCGGTACGATTGAGCCCAAGCCCAACGAACCGCGCGGCCATATGTTTATCCCCACTGCCGGTCACGCCGTGGGCTTGATTGCCGCTCTGGAGATGCCTTCTTTTTGGGGCGTTAATCCGGAACTCCGCCAGCACGAGGCGATGACACTGTTGGATCCCATTACCTGTCTGGCCTATCTGCTTTCGCTGAAAAAGTTGTTCTTCCTGCATTTCGGCAACCAGATCAACGGCCAGTTTGATAACGATTTCGTGCCGTTTACCGGACCGGAAGGGGAAAAAGAAACCATCCAGATGTTCTGGCTGCTTCAGCAGTTTGGCTGGCAGGGCGTCATCGAATTCGACTGCCATGCCTTCCGTTGCGAGCTTGACCCCGTCCATCCGTTGGAAAACAAAATGCAGTTCATCATCAACTGCCGACAGGCGCTTGATATGGCGCTGCAGATTGCCGAGCGGGCCAAGACGGACAATCTCCCGGAGGGCGAATCCGCAGCCGACCTGGCTATGGCGAAGCGTCTGTACGGCCTTCCCGAATAGACACGCCTCAAAAAACAAAGGGCGACACCGAATGGTGCCGCCCTCTTTCTTTTTATTTTTTAGAATAAGGCGTTCTGCGGCCCCTTGTATTTTAGCCCTAAATGCTGATAGGCGATTTTAGTGGCGGTTCTGCCCCGCGGGGTTCTTTCAATAAAGCCGAGCTGCATCAAATATGGTTCGTAAATATCCAGAATCGTGTCTTCTTCTTCGGAGGTGGCGGCCGAAAGCGCTTGCAGGCCGACCGGTCCCCCGCTGAATTTTTTGATAATGGCTTCCAGAACTTTCCGGTCGCCAGCTTCCAAACCGAGTTCATCCACTTCCAGGAATGACAGGGTCTTCTCGGCGATTTCCTTGGTGATTATTCCTTCCCCTTCCACTTGGGCGAAATCCCTGGCGCGTTTCAACAAACGGTTGGCGACACGGGGCGTGAAACGGGAACATTTGGCGATTATTTTTATTGCATCCGGTTCCGCTTTAACTCTTAACAATTCGCTTGAACGCTGAATAATTTTTTCAATATCTTCTTCTTGGTAAAAATTCAACTGGAAAGTGGCGCCAAAGCGCGATCTCAAAGGCGAAGAGACCATGGCAACCCTGGTGGTGGCGCCGACAAAAGTGAAGCGAGGCAGTTTGATTTCCATTGTCCGGGCCATGGGACCTTGGCCTAAAATCAAATTCAAGCGGAAGTCTTCCAGGGCCGGATAGAGAAACTCTTCAATCATTTTGTTCATCGCGTGGCATTCGTCACAGAACAAAACATCGCCTTCGTTAAGATTGGTGAGAACGGCGGCCAAATCGCCAGTTTTTTTAATGGCCGGGCCGGTGGTTATTCTGATATTCGCTCCCAATTCTTTGGCCATCAGATAAGACAGAGAAGTTTTTCCCAAGCCGCTGTTGCCGTAAAACAAAATATGCTCGCAATAAGGCTCGCCTCGTTTTTTGGCGGCTTCAATAATAATTTTGAGGTTTTTTTTGAGCTTATCCTGGCCGATAAATTCGTTCCATGTGCGAGGGCGCAAAGTTGAATCAAGGGTTCTATCTTCTTCGGTGAGTTTCGGGGTCAAAGGGGAGGGTATTGACAAATTTTTCATAATCTGCTATACTTTAGAGTTATAAGATTAAGTCTGAGGCTGGGGGGTTTGGAATTTTCCGCAGATGGATGATTTGGCGAGAGCGAAACCATTCCTCGGGAAGGCTCTAAACTTTTGTTTTATCTTAAGTTAACCCCCCCCAGCCTCAGGGCTAATCTCCCCGTTCCGCTTTCAGCGGAACGGGGTTTTGTTTCTATTCTTCTCCGGTTACCCTATCCACCTCTCCCAGCGTGGTTACCCCTTGCAGCACTTTTATATACCCATCCTGATACATTAAGACCATTCCTTTTTTGATTGCCAATTCTTTCATTGCGATTACCGAGGGGGAGGTTAAGATAAACTTTTCCATTTCGTCGTCAATGATAAAGGTCTCAAAAATACCGGTTCTTTCCCGGTAGCCGGTGAAATTACAATCTTTGCAGCCCTTGGTCTTCGGGATTTTTATTCCTGGCTTTATTTCTGGAACTTCAACTTTTGGCGAAAGATTTTTTAGGGCTTTTTTAAACTTGGCTAATTCTTCAGGCGTTGCTTCCTTCAAAGTGCCGCATTTTTTGCAAACTTTTCTTACCAATCTCTGGGCTAACGCCATATTGATGGCCGGCGAGATATTTACCGGTTTTTCCCCGAGCGCCTGAAGACGGGCAACGGTGCCGGCCGCATCATTGGTATGAACGGTGGAAAGCACCAAGTGGCCGGTCAAAGCGGCTTGAAGAGAAATTTGGGCGGTTTCGAGATCTCTAACTTCACCCACCAGAATTACATCCGGGTCCTGCCGGACGATGGCCCTAAGGCCGTTGGCGAAAGTATAGCCTTTCGCATCGTCAACTTGGGTCTGGGAAACGCCTTGGAGATGATATTCAATCGGGTCTTCAATGGTGATGATTTTTACTTCGGGCGAGGCAATTTCTTTCAAAAAGGCGTACAAAGTCGTAGTTTTACCGGAACCGGTGGGACCGGTGGCGATAATCATGCCATTTGGTTTTTTGACTTCGTGTTTAAAAATTTCCATCAGGTCGGGCCTTAAGCCGAGGTCTTTCATTGTTACCACCCATTTAGGGTTTAAAACCCTGAGGACGACTGATTCGCCGTATTCGGAAGGCAAGGTTGAAGTTCTGATTTCGATTGATTCTCCTTCTATAAAAATAGAAAAACGGCCATCTTGAGGCCGGCTGGTCACATTTAGTTTAATTTTCGAAAGAAGTTTTATTCTTAAAAGGAGAGATTTGTATAGTTTCAAATCGAAATACAAAACGTCATGCAGAACGCCGTCAACTCTTAACCGAAATTTTGCCTTTTCTTCTTCGCGTTCCAGATGTACATCCGACCCTTCAAGAAAGAAAGCGCCCGCCAGGATGAGTTCTATCAGGTCGCTCGTTTTCTTTGTTAAAGATTTTTCAATTTTTTCCTTAAAATCGGGGATATTTTTAACTTCCTTTTTGATGTCTTTCACCAACGTTGGCGAAATTTCAATTTCTCCGGTGATTTTTTTAACCTCTTCCATAATTTTTTGTGTTAAGATAGAGTTGATTAATCCAAATTATCTTATTATTTTGGAATAGTCAAATTATGTTAAAAAAATATCTCACAAAAAGCGCCGCTGGAACAAAAAAATTAGGAGAAAAATTAGCCCGGGGAATTTTAAAAAAGAAAGCGAGCGAAACCGCTTTTATTATTGGCTTGGAAGGGGAATTGGGCGGGGGAAAAACCACTTTCTTGCAGGGCTTTGCCAAGGGTTTGGGGATAAAAGAAAAAATTCTCAGCCCGACGTTTGTGATTTTGAAAAGATTTCAATTGCCCAATTGCCAATTGCCAATTGCCAAATTTAAATATTTTTATCACATAGATTGCTATAGAATCACAGAGCCGAAAGAGTTATTGGGCTTGGGGCTTAAGGGAATAATTTCTAATTCCAGAAATATCGTGGCGATTGAGTGGGCCGAACGCATTAAGAAAATCTTGCCTAAAGATACATTGGTAATCAAGTTTAAATTTATTGATAAAACGAAAAGAAAGATTTGTATCGCGGGGTTGACCCCGTTAGAGTTTGGAGGATAAAATAATTTGTAAGTGCTTATTATATAAATAAAATATGAGAATTTAAAAAAGGAAAAGTAAACTCTAACGGGGTTGACTAACCTTTAAAACGTGGGATTATAAAGGCAGGAGCGGAGTTCGCTTCCACGGAACTTTCACAACTGAATAAAGGAGGATGGCCATGAAGAGGGGAAGAACAATCGGAACGCTGATAGCAGTAGTTTTATTATTGGGGACGCAGGCTTTCGGGGGAATCGTAAAATTCCCCATTTGCCAAGACCCCGGCTGGCAACGGTGTCCGAAAGTCAGCGGCAATATCGTTGTCTGGGAAGACTTGAAAGATGTAAACAACGGAAACTGGGATATTTACGGCAAGGACCTCAGCACTGGCGTGGAATTTCCTATTTGCACTGCGATTTACGACCAAAGTAGCCCTTCCGTCAGTGGGAACATTGTTGTTTGGGCAGATCCCAGGCAGGGAGCCGAGGACTGCACCAAAAAAATCATTTACGGGTACAACTTAAGCACCAAAACAGAATTTTCTATTCCTTGGGAACAAGGCTATAAACAAGAAAAACCCGTTGTAAGCGGCGATTGGATTGTCTATTGCGAAGGCGGCGTTCGGGTTTCTGGCTATAATCTTTCAACTCGTGACAAGGTTATCATCGCTGAAAATCAATTGTTTCCTGACTTTGATATTGATAACTCTCGGGTTGTCTGGTCTAGTTATACCGCCCCTCTTGATATTATGGGTTATGATTTGGCAAAAGGGGAAAGTTTTTCCGTCTGCTTGGACGTCGCAGAGCAAAGGAATCCGGTTATCAGCGGTAACTTTGTTGCCTGGATGGACTATCGCGACGGCAACTGGGATATTTACGGCAAGGACCTCAGCATTGGCAAGGAATTTCCTATTTGCACGGAAGCCCAAGACCAGTATTTAGGTGATATCAGCGGAGATATTGTTGTTTGGGAGGACAGCCGAGGGAGAATTTATGGTTACGACCTGATTACGGGTGTGGAAACTTTCTACACGGCTGGGTTTACACCGGCAATTGACGGCGATTTGCTTATTTTTGGAAAATACGCTTCTTCATTCAATGATGACATCTACGGCGCCTATATCCCGGAGCCGGCGAGCTTGACCATTCTGTTTACGGGAGCGGGCTTGCTGATTTTGAGGAGACGTTTGGAAAAGGTTTGCTAATTAAAAAATGAGGCAGGAGAAATTCTGCCTTTTTTATTTGCTTCTTTTATTGACTTGGTATATAGTTTAATAATTAGGAGAATTGTCGAAAAATCTCTCCTGTAATTAATATTTTAAAAATTCGCCGAGTTAAATAATTTTGCGAAAAGCAAAATTGCCGTAAAGCGGCGTTTAGCCGGGATAAACATATGAGAAAACAGTTATTGAAAACCGCTATTTTATCAACTTTGATAGTGGTTTTTTTGATTTTATTAACTAATTATTTTTCTGATTTCAGCGTTCCAAGGGTTTTTGCTACTGGCACTCCAACCCCGATACCAACCCCAACTCCAACACCAACTCCAACACCTGCCCCAGGAGGGCCAACCCCTACTCCTACTCCTACCCCAACACCAACTCCGACCCCAACTCCAACACCAACCCCAACACCAACTCCGACCCCAACTCCAACACCAACTCCAACACCAACTCCAACACCTGCCCCAGGAGGGCCAACCCCTACTCCTACTCCTACCCCAACACCAACCCCCACTCCAACCCCGATACCAACCCCCACGCTAGAACCATGTGCCGATACCGATGAGGGCGGGCCGGGCATACCTTATGGCGGAGCCCCAAATAATCAAGACATACAGTGCGGGCCACTCATACCTTTGCCCGGTAGCTCGGAATATTATCACGAGGATGAAGTAGGCCGGGTGACTTCTAATGGGGTGCCTTTCGGCGTCGATACTTGTTTAAGGGATATTGTCGGGCACGAAGACGCGGAGTTAGATGAGATTCGTGAATATTATTGTCGAGCAAGTAGCAGCGGTAATTGTCTTGGCCCCGGGCCAGGCGACACCCCCGCCTTTGTGGACTTGCATTGTCCAGATCCGCTAATTTGCATAGGTGGCAGATGTGTTCCTCCAACCTGTGAAGAAAAGTGTAAAGGAGAGGAATATCACGGCAATGACGGTGCGTGGCGGTCTTATGATACCGGCCAGTGTAGCGATGGAAAGCCAGCAATACCGGCCATGGAGGAGTGGACAGCCGCTACCAGCCGATTTGCCCAAAATGAAGCCGTAAATATTGCTGAAACAAATAAGGGCTTTTTTGGTAATCTTTTAGCATTCGTTGGTCTTGGCGTTTCAAACAAAGAAACGAAGAAAACCGCGTCAAAAATTGAAACCGCTGATTGTTCTGATTTTTATAACCCTGACAGCGTTGATTTTAAGAATTTGGCGGCAACAACGGTAAAAGTTAAAGCCGGAGAAAGCATTTCTTTCAGCACAAAAGTTTTGAATAAAAACCCTTATCCTGTTGCCGACGGAATGATTTACGCTAAAATTTACCGGGAGAAAAAGGATAAGACCGTGGAGCAGGTTAATTATCTGGTTGATGATTTTGTTGCCAAAGAAAATATCAATCTTTGGCCAAACGAAGAAAAAGAAATAAGCTTCAGGTGGACAGTCCCGGGTAGTTTGCTTGGCGGAAGATACGAAATCGCTTTGTTTTTCGCCAGTTCTCGGCAGTTTAATTTAAAAGGTCAAAGTTTTTTCCCAAAGGTTTTCGGGATAGCGACAGGGTTTGAGGTAGACGGAAAGGAAAAGGGATTTTGGTTTGACAATGATAATGTAAGCGTGAATGACACCAAAATTAATGTCCCGACTTATTATCCAATTCTTGACAACGGGAATGATGTTTCGATTTCCATTCCTTTTAAAAGCACAATGGGCGCAGGAGACGTCGTTGTCTCGATAGGCCTGTATGATTTTGATTTCTTAGACGAAAATTCTAAACTGACCCAATATCACGAAGCAAGAAATATTTCTCTTGTTTCTTCCCAGCAGGTGCTAAAGTTCAACTTTAAGGATTTGGGGCCAGGTATTTATGCCGCTAAAATTTTAGCCGAAGGCGAAAACCAAAAATCCCTCGCCGAGGTGAGATTTAGCGTTTCCGGAGAAAAGGCAAGGTTTTCTTTCGCCGGCATTAAAAACTTCCCCATTAAAAGCGGAGGCGAAAATACCTTATACGCCTGTTTTTCAAATGTGGCTGATATGTTCACCTCTGGTTCTGTCAGGGAAAAAATCCAGCTGCAGGAAAAGGAAACGGGCGAGGTTCTCGCTTCCATTGAATCAGGCGGGTATGTAGGGCCCGAAGATCTCGGGCTGAAGAGAAATTTTAAAATAAACAAAGACGTTGATAATGTAGTGTTAATATCTCAGTTGTTTGACGGCAACGGAAATTTGATGGACGAAGTGAGGACTGATTACGACCTTAGCAAGTTTAGCGAGCTTCCTGGGGAAAAGACGCCGCCGCCGAATATCTTGATAAGGATTATTGCCATAGTATTGGAGGTTTTGGCTGTTGCCATCGCCCTGTATTTTATTATCAAAAAGCTTTCCAAAAACCAGAAACAAAAAGGGCTCAAAACTTTAATCTTTTTAACGATATTGCTTGGGTTCTGGCTGTTTTCCTCATTGCATATAGGAGATATAAAGGGATCTGGCTTTGTTATTAACCCCGCAGATTTTACTTGTCTGGGAGGAGATCAGGAATGCTGCCAGAGCTGGTATAGCTTGTGGGGTTCTTCATTGCCAGAGGATCAATGGGAATTTATCCGGGTTAGCACTAATCTCTCGGGGTTATTCTCAGGTGCCGTCCGAGAGTGGAAAGAGTCAACCAGTACTTCGTTGTCCACGGATATAAACAATCCGACTAATGTCAGCAAAGGAGATAAGATTTTAGACAGTGTCCCGCCGCCTGACGGTGAATTTCCCCACCAGAACGTTTATATCACCTCACCATCACTTAACTGGCTCTATGACGCGGGCCTTGCTACCGACTCTCAGGACATTTATTATTCTGACGACTTAAACCAACCGACAATCAGACAATGCGCTGACGGAGTAATGCGGACGCCGAATCCTAACGAATGTCCGTGGTCTGCTGGCAATGTTAATCTTAATCCCGGAGACCCGAACAGCACTCCATTTTTCACTCCCCAAGATTTTGTCGGCGGCTGGTTGGGTACTGCAGAATATTTTTCCTGGTGGTGCAGCAACGCTTACAACTATCCTTCTCTGGATTCAAAATTCCACTTGCCGACCTACGTAACCGCTTATCCTTTAAGCCAAATAGGCGGCGTATTTCCCAACACCTGGTATTATAACGGCTATGCCTGCATCGGGACCCAGGTCAATTGCGAGAGGAAAGTAACTTTTAAAGTTGAAGGAATAGGGGCTACTCCGGGCGCCCTAAACTGCACTTTTACTGATCTGAAGAACGGAAACGCCTACGATGTCACAAAACCAGTCGGCGCCAACACTTGCAACATAAACGGAGCCGGCTCCTGTACTTTGGTGGCCGGCGGTTCGGAGATAGCTTCTGAATGCGCCACAACCCAAACTGGCAAAGTTAAGATAACAACCGAACAATCTTTTGACTGTTTCTACTATGTGGACCGCAGCCTTTTTGTCAAAACAAAAGCCTTTAAGGAATTTGACTGGGATCCGTTGCCCGCGGCAGCTGGCGGGCCGCACGATAACTGTTTAAATGCGGATGAAAATTGTTGGTGCCTGAAGTATAACAAGAAGACAAAGATTGTCGATCAGCAGTGCGCCGGATTGTACTACCCGATGAAAATGACCAACCCAGCTGGACCCATCGGGCCGGCAACTTCGCCATACGGGAGCAATCTCACAACCACTTATTATTTAGACGTGGTTGAGTCTAAGGTTGAGATAAAAGGAGTGAATGGCGGGTCGCTTGTGGCAGAAACGATAGGGCCGATTGTTCTGAATAAAAATGATTTTGCCTCCCCAAAGACCGTAACCTACACTTTTAAATATAATGATATGTATCCCGGGGAGCCTCGGAATGAAGGTACGCCTTGGATTGCAGAAGTTAATTGCGGCGATGGCACTGGCGGGTCATTTCTTGGCAATATCGGCGATCTTTGTGGTCCTGACCCAGGCGACAACAACGAAGGTACCTGCACTCTTCAATGCGAATACAATAACCCTCCCGTCGGCGATTACGAGGTTTATCTTAAAATCAGCAATGATGAAAAATACGCCGAGACAACTATTCCTCTTGATATTCCTCCTCCTTCTGCTACTCCCACTCCTACTCCCACTCCTACTCCTGGTCCCGGCGACAATCCACCCACAGCGATAAAGCTCGTATCAGCGCCCATAGACTGCTGCTTCCACACCGATGCCGGAGGATCATTTACCTGGACATTCAGCGACCCGGACCCAGGGGATAGCCAAGACGCCTACCAAGTTCAGATTACAAAGGGGGATGATTCCGATTTTTCCTTACCTATCTGCGCAG